>Ga0265336_10000288_pt1 | contig 34727 bp, 35 predicted proteins | sample 42119metaG_FD_193583 | JGI IMG/M metagenome (GOLD analysis project Ga0265336, IMG submission 193583) | Rhizosphere microbial communities from Carex aquatilis grown in University of Washington, Seatle, WA, United States - 4-21-19 metaG | ecosystem: Host-associated > Plants > Roots > Rhizosphere...
GATCCGCTCCCTTGCCGCTTTGCCGCTCTCAACGATCGAGTCGAGGTTCTGGACGACAATGATATCGTAATTTCAATAAGATAAGAGTTCGTGGTTTTGTTCCGAGTGGCGCGCCATTCAAATCAATAGCTTAGCCAAATTCACCTTTTGAGATTTGAAAACTAAACCGGTTTCTCAAACGGTGGAATACGTAATTGAAGTGCTGTAGGTCCGCGGTCCCCGAGCGGCCTTGTCGGCTATCCAAGAGGCATCCCTTCTGCCCGGTTAGCTCGTCAGGCTCATAACCCTGATACGCCATGTCTGCGGGCGATGCGCCTTTCGGCGCACGCGGTTTGACTGCGTCAGTTCTCGCCGGGCCAACCATGACGCAGGAGAAGCTTGTATCCGCTCTCGCTGAGCCAGCGGGCGCGTGCCATGTAGCTCTCATAAGCCGGACGAACTCGCTGCGGTCCACGGGCGGGATCGATATGCAGGACGATCTCCGCGACTTCCCGCCAGTCGGCGCAATCGGTTGCGGCGTCGGGCAGCCGCAGATAGGTGATCGCATGCTCGTGACCGTAGGGCGTCAATGCGTCATCTGCCGGCGCGAGATCGGCGCAATCGGGATCGAGCGGTACGTTTTCCATGGGGTCTCCTGACCAGCCGAGGAGTGACGAAGCTCGCTTGAGAGTTTGGTCAGGGTGTGACGGTCCGGCAAGCGGTGACGATGCGTTAAAGTATACCCTTTCTCGCCGCCGCCGCGGCAGTCCTTAGTGCGCTGCCCTCGGCGCGGCGCAAGGGCGCGTCCTGCGCATTTTGGCCGTAGCCGCTTAACTGTGGCATGCCGCGCAGATGGACGTAAGATCAGTCGAGTAGACCAGGTGTGCGCAGTCCAAAAATGCGATAATATCAAGATGGCCGCCTTAAAGCCGTGGCGGAAACCCTATGCAGCACATTGAATGGCTAAGAACGGCAACCGAGACGATTTCTCACAGGCAACGAAGAACCGGCTTGCCAAGCAGGCTCGGTATCATTGCAGCAATCCCAGCTGTAGGCATCTGACATACGCGCCTACGAGCAACGGCGCCAAGGAAATCAACATTGGTGTTGCCGCCCATATCTGCGCTGCAGCGCCAGGTCCGGGTGCGCGCCGCTACCGCTCCGACATGACGCCCGAGCAGCGGATGTCGCCCGACAATGGCATCCACCTTTGCCAAGACTGCGCCAAGACTATCGACTCCGACGATCCCGTATTCTCTGAGCGGGTCTTGCACGGTTGGAAGCGCAAGCACGCCGAAGACATGTGGCGAAGTATTGTCGAAAAGACCCCGTTCGGGCCAACAATGCCCCCTACCGTCGGGGAGATCGGTGCCCTCCTGCAAGCTGCGGCAGCTGCAGATCTTGAAGTGTTCAAGCGCTCCGGCAAATGGCCACAGACCAACGTCAGTTTAATGCTAAAAGTCGAGGGTCAGCCTGAGCCGGGGCTTGCGAGCGTGCTCGGTCAAACACTCGGCATCCTGGACCATCTCGTGATCGTGGCCCCACCGGGCACCGGCAAAAGCACCGTTTTATTTCAGATGGCCGAGGGGTCCGTTAGCACCAAGAGCGGGACGCCTTTGGTCATTTCCCTCTCCGACTGGTCAACCGGCGGGCTCTCGCTGGTCGAGTCCATTTTGCGTCGGCCGGCCTTCCGCGGATTAACCGAAAGTGATTTGCGTGCGGTGGCCGAGCAGCCCGGCGTTGTGTTCATGTTCGACAGTTGGAATGAACTCGGCGGCGACGCGCGACGACGCGCGCGGACCGAAATTCAGGCCCTGCGGGCCGAATTGCCGGCAGCGACATTCGTCCTTACCACACGTCCGGAGAGTTCCACGGTCCCGTTCGAAGGCCAGCTCTCAACTGTGCTCGAGCTTAACGATCAGCAACAGATTGACATCGCTCGCGAGCTCAAGGGCCAGGAAGGCGTGCGGCTTGTGGATCAGGCATGGCGCACGCCAGGTGTACGAGAGCTCGTCACGATAGCTCTCTACCTTACGACCCTGCTTTCCCTACCAGAGGGGCAACCGTTCCCAAATACTAAGGAAGAGGTGCTGCGGCGCTTCGTCGAGGCTCACGAAAAACAGCCCCAACACGCCGAGCCGCTGTGCGCCGTCACACATGGACTTCAAACGGCGTTCTTGAGCGATCTGGCCGTGACAGCTACGCGGGCTGCCAACACCTCGATCCCGGAAAGCACCGCCCGCCGATCCGTCTCAAGAACGGATGACGTGCTCGTCAGCGATGGCCAACTTACGATCAAGCCGCAACCGAATGACGTGCTCGATGCCCTTGTGAAACATCACCTGCTCATCAAGACAGGCGAACCTGCGAGCTATCGCTTTCAGCATCAGCAGTTTCAGGAGTGGTATGCCTCCAAGGAAGTCGAAAGCGCGATGCTTTCAGCCACTACGGACACGCAAGCGCTGCAAAGGCCCAAAGCCGACATACTAAATGCCAAGCCTTGGGAAGAGGCGATCTTGTTTGCTACCGAGCGTATGTCCCGCGGTGAGGACAGCCAAGTGAAGGCCTGCGCAGTGACAATCCTTGCTGCTTTTGACGTAGACCCCGATTTGGCTGCCGAAATGATCTACCGTTCGACCGATGCGGTATGGGCTCAAGTGTCGCCCGAGATTTGCGATCGCGTTCGGCGGTGGCATAGGCCAGAAAAGTACGATCGGGCCGTGCGGTTCATGATCACGTCCGGCAGGCCCGAGTTTCGGGATCTGGTGTGGCCGCTCATCACTCATGACGATCAGCAGCGGAGCTTACCAGCGCTCCGAGCGGCTCGGCGGTTCCGTCCGTCTGTTCTTGGTCCTCACGCGGCAAAGGACATTCTCGCGTTGCCCTCAAAGAAGCGCGAAACGATCGTTTCCGAGATCGCCTTCCGGAGTAGCATGGACGGACTCGATCTTGCCGCCCAGATTGCAAAGAGTGATGCAGACCCCGCGCTGAAAGCTGCTGCTGTTGAGGGAATGGCCTGGCGGCGCGCGGATCACCATATCGCTGACGTTCTAAGCACAGTGAACCAGGAGACTTTCGACCTTCTATACCAAAAGGGCTATCTCGAAGAGATTGACGACAAAGCCGTCCAGGATGGTCTCTCATCGGCGCGTGCGCGCGCCGAGAAAGAGTTGTCGGCCTATAAGAGGCTTCGTGCCGCATTGTATTCGAGCGACGGTGAAGACCATGTCGCGGAACTTGTTGAACTGATCGCCACTGTTGACATCAAAAGCCAGCAGGACTCGCAGGCTGCGCTGATTCACGAAGCCAGTAGACGTTACAGCGAGGCCGTCGGCCAAGGGCTACTGAGACGCCTCAAGGACGGCCGAGAGCTGTTCTATGGCGCTGACGACATTTTAGCCGCGTCCGGTATCGTCATCGAAGACGATACGCTTGTCGAGATGGCACTGGCGCCACCGAAAAGAAATGACTTTCGGGCCGAAGCCGCTGCCTCCGTGCTTGGCCCTGCGAGCGTTGGTAAGTTGATCGACGCGAAACTCGCGCTGAACGCTGAACTGAAGGCACTTCGAAGATATGACGAGGGTTTAGCGAACCGCTATTACGGGTTGCGCGAGCTTATCGCTCACGCGCCCGGCGCCAGCGTTCTCATCGCGGTTCAACAACGTGCTGCCTCAGCCAATAACGATGCCATCCATGAGTTGTCGAAGTTGCTCTCCCGCAAACAAGAGTACGGTGCACGGGCGCGCCCCTTCCCGAATAATGCACACGCTGAGGTCGCGAAATTGGCGGCCGAATGGGGCGAGCGCCTGGTTGCCAGCGGTGATACGGCAACACGAGAGCAATTTGCCGCTATCGCAGACCTGATCGCGCAGTTCCCGAGTGTTGGATTGCTGTCGATCCTTCACCGACTTCTGGAGGTGGAGCTGACGAAGTATCGCACCCTTCGAAAGGAGGCAGCAACCGAACAATGGCAAGGGCCAGCCGCGAACGGGGCGAGAATGAACCACTTTCCGAGCTATCAACGTGCGTTCGCGGCGATCCGCTCGTCAGAAACAACCGCGTTGATGGTCAGCTATTTATCGGATGAACATTTTGGCGACACGGCTGCCAACGTTCTCCAGAGTCAGTGGGCCGACTTGCACGAACCGAAGTTGGAAGGCGCTCCCGGCCATAGCAAAGAGTTTTCCCGCGTTGAGGACGCGCGGAAAGCTCGATTGAGCAGCTGCAACGCTTCCACGCCAGTAGCCGATGCGATCTTCGCGGCAATCACCCCGCTCATCGCCGAAGGCGCAACCGAATTGCAAAAGCAGCATGCTGTAAAACTTGCGATTCACGGGGTCAGATTGCCTCACGGTGATCGGTCCGACGTAATTGAAACTCTCTTGGAAATTGCGCCACAACAGGCGCGAGCAGTGATTGTGAGGAATCTTATCCTCTCTGGTGGAGCGGTCCCGTTGGACGTCGTAAAAGTCGGAATCAAAGATGTCTTTGAGGACGCGAAAAAGTACCCGTGGATATTGGATGAAGGATGGCAGCTCAAGGCCTGGCTCTCACTCCTGCCGTTTACGGACCATACCGAAAAGCTGCCCGAGATAATCGCCGATTTACCAGAGCGTTTCCGCGGCCCACATTTTCTTGAGGAAATGCTCCGCGTGACGGAGCACGTCGAGTCCTCCGCGATCGAGGGCGCACTTTTCGATCTGGCCGATAATGACGCGGCGTTCCTCGACAGCCAGGTATGGCGTGAGGCCATACGTCTTCGCGGTACACTGACCTCAGCCCGGCGCTATCTCGATCTGGTACTGGAAAACAAGATTGAAATGCGCGACGGCTGGCAAAGCTCAGAGCACCTTGCCGAGCTACTGAATAGACACTCTGAGTTACGGACATACGCCTATAGCGTGTTGAAAGACGGGGAAACGCCGAAGTTGACCCTATTGGCAAGAGCCATCGCCGAGGGCAGCGATCCCGATGGGCTCATCCAACTTGTTCAGCTGGAAAACCAGCGCGGTCAACGGTTCATCACCTTGCGGACCATACAAAGGGCGGTGACGGAGCATATACCCTCCGATCCAGAGCGCGGCGCGTTTGAGATGTTACCAGTCGCGGCCACAGAGCTTCGGCGAAAACTATTGGCTCTCACGACGGATGGCGGTCAGGCTGACGCGGCGGCTCGCGTACTTCGCGAAATCGATCGCCTTCGGGACGAATTCGGCGCGCCAGAAGATGAGCCTCGGCACCCCGACCTGGCGTCGGGCAAACCTTGGCCCATTCTTTCCCCAGGCTCTGACGCGGTTTCGGGCTCGTAATCCTCGAAGTCCAGGTCGAGTGGCGCTTGAGCATCGGGGGCGCCTGCTCACGAACAAGGGAGCAGAAGGAGCTTGATCCGAAACTGTACGACCACAACATCGCGGTGGACGCGATCGTATCTGTCCAACGTCTGGAATCCGATGCGTCAGCTGATCGTATGCTGGCCGTAAAATGGGATAAGTCGCGCGCGAAACTGTTGGAGGGGGCCACCAAACGAGACGCTCAGGCTGTTGAGGCGCTAAACAACGTCGTGCGCAAAACAAACACTGTCTGTTGCACTATCAAGCGGTGTAAGGTGTCGCTCGCCGGAGGCACTCGCGTTCGGGGCTGCCGCTTCGCGGCACCGCTATTGCCGCCCCGAACGCGGGTGTCTTGTTAACCGGTCTCGCGACTGCACTCGGTCCCGGGTCCCGCGGCGGCCGCTATGCTGACCCTCGTGTGGGTGCCTTCTCTGTCTGCGCTTTGCTTTGGCTCAATTGTTTGCCGATTGCGAATTGGCAGGTGGGGACTGAGCAACGGTCGGATTGGCGTCGTTGGGTGCTCGATCAGCGGCAATTCCTTGCTTTCACATTCAGCGTGTCGACGTGCAGGATCGAGGACGTAGAGGTTCCGGACCTTCTTGACCGGGACGGCTCCGCGCGGGTCGGGGCCGCCGGGATGGCGCGCTTCGTCGCGGTGGCCTGCCGGCAGGGTGAAGGTCTCGTTGTGGCCGCCGACGCTGTTGAGAAGCTCGGTCTCGCCGATCGGGTGCTCAGCGATGAGGTGGATGACGCCACAGGCGCGCTGGACCTTGCCGCGGCAGGTGATCATCTGGACGCCGAGGATGATGCGGCGCTGCTTGTCGAAGAGGGATAGCCAGATGATCAGGTTGGCGATGTCGGTCCGTCTTCCTGGGTGATGAACATGACGCCCTTGGCCGAGCCGGGTTTCTGGCGGAAGAGGCCGGTGACCGTGATGCGGAAGCCGTGTCTGGCTGTTTGAGGGCATGGCAGGGCGCGATGTTGCGCGCGTTGAGCTGCTCACGCAGGAAGGTGGGGATGGGCACGCAACGTCAGGCCTCAGGCGCGATAGTCTTCGACCACTTCGCTGCCGGAGGTCATGGGGGGCAAGTTCGACGGGGCGCTCCGTGATCTCGGGCTGGATCCGCTGCTCGCGCCGGTCCGTCTCGGCGAACAAGGGCAGGGTGTCGGCGCGCAGCGTCCTGATCGCCCAGGCGGCTTCGTGGCTGCTGATGTCCAGCGACTGGGAGACATCGGCGCGGGCGAGCCGCGCCAGGACGAACTCGCTCGATGTTCGGTCGCCCGCCTAGTTTCCGAGATAGAACCGCGCGACGGCCATGATCCGGTCCGCCAGAAATGGGTCGGTCTTGTCGAACGGGCTCGCCGCAGCATCGGCAAAATGACCGGCCAAGTCCCGCGCTCCGTCGAACTCTCGATTGTTGAACTGATCGAAGCATAATCCCCAGATCGCGCGCAAATTGAAGATCCTGCGATCAAGTCGGTCAGCCAGTTCGAGCGCGCCGGCGAGAACCGGATGGGCCTCTGGGGGGCCACTCTCGTCGAACATCAACGCCCAGCCGAGCGCCGCCAAGAGTCGTCTGCGGATGGGGTCGTCATCGGCGCTGTCTCCGAGGGCAGCCAGCGCCGTGGTGGTGCGCTCACGGCACTCGGCGAACAGAGACAGCCGCTTCCAAAGTGTCACGGCAGCCGCAGTGAGCGAGATACCCAAGGGCATGTCGCCGTCGGGCAAGAAGGCCCAGTCCAAGGCCGCGCGTAGATTATCCAGCTCTCCGGCATGGATGCTCGTCCAGTCAGTCGACCGCGTTGACGTGTCCGTATTTGCCCGTTCGAACAGATCGCGGAAATACGCCGCATGGTGACGAGCGCGTTGGCCAGCTTCACCGGAGTCATTGAGCTTCTTGAGCGCGTAAGTGCGCGTGGTGTTCAGCAGCCGGTAGCGCGGCGGGGCGGTCGCTGACGGCGCGATGAGTGACTTTGTGAGCAGATTGTCGATTGCCTCAATCGTCTCCGAGGCGTCGATGCCGTCTCCGGACGCAACCGCGATCGCCGCCTCAGGCGTGAACGATCCGGCGAAGACCGACAGCCGTCGCAAGGTGGCCCGCTCGGTCTCTGGCAGGAGATCGTAGCTCCAGTCGAGCGCCGCTCCGAGCGTTTGATGTCGGGGAACTGCCGTACGACGGCCTCTCCATTGCAGGGAAAAGCGGCTGTCGAGCAGCGACGCGGTGCCGGCGATGCCGTAGACGTCGACGCGGCTGGCTGCCAGTTCGAGGGCGAGCGCGATGCCATCGAGTCTGCGGCAGATTTCGGCGACAAGAGGTGCATCCCGGTCGGTGAGTTGAAACTGTCCGCAGCTCTGTGCAACGCGTTCGACGAACAGCTGGACCGCGGGGTAGGCGAGAATGGAGGCCGTATCCAAGCCGTCGCGCTGCGGTGGGCAATCGAGTGGAAACAGTCGAAATACCCACTCCTCGGCGGAGCGGAACGATTCGCGACTGGTCGCGAGAAGACGAATGTCCGGTGCCTCATGAACGATGCGCTCGGCGAGCGGCGCAAGCGTTTCCAGCACATGCTCGCAATTGTCGAGGATCAAGAGCGCGGGGCGGGCTCGGAGCATCGTCAGCAGATCGTGAACCGGATCTTCGGCGCTGCTCGCGAGTCCAACCGCGGAGGCTATGGTTGTCGCGGCGAGACTGGGATCTTGCAGCGATCCAAAATCGATGAAGAAGGCGTCCCCTTCGAACTCTGCGAGCCAGCGATGGCCGACAGCCACGGCAACAGCCGTTTTGCCAATGCCGCCCGGACCGACCACGCTGATGAAACGGCGAGTTGAAATCGCGGTCGCAATCTTCTGAATGACTTGCTCGCGGCCGATGATCTTTGGGAGCTTTGCCGGCAAGGAGTGGCGCGCGGAGGGTTCAGCGTGAGGGGCGGCGACGCAAGTCGCAAGCTCGGTGACCGAGGCGACAAAGCAGTAGCCACGTCCGGCGACGTTGACGACGAAGCGGGCTGACTTGCCGGTATCTCCAAGTGCCTTGCGCAAAGCCGTGATGTGGAAGCGGAGGCTTCCTTCGTCCACGTTCACGTCGGCCCAGATATGCTCGACGATCTCCCTCTTGCCGACGACTTCACCGCGCCGCCCGGCAAGGAAGACGAGGATGTCGAGCGCGCGCCCCCCAATGTGCAGGGGGACGCCGTCCTTCTCCAGAAGACGGGCCTGCGGAAACAGGCGAAACGGCCCGAATGCGATGGCGTTGTCCCCGCTAACGGTGCCTGGCATCTGCGATGACCTCTGACGAAGCAAATGCGTTGGACGGGGGCCGAGGCACCGTCCCACTTTAGACAGTTTGAACTGTATAAAGTATCTAAAACTTGCGCAACCCCTTTTTCTGGTCTTGAATAGGATTCGGCGGTTGTGCGCCAATCAGGCGCGAGAGCCTGCTCCTTTGGAGACCTGGAGTGATCGTCGGCGATACTCAGCAGAAGCTGCTCTCGAAACTCCTCGAAGCCAAATCGGGGCTGACCGTGGATGAGCTCGCCGCTTCTCTCGACATCACGCGGAGTGCAGTGAAACAGCACCTCACCGGACTCGAGCGCTCCGGATTCGTGCAGCACACCTCCTCGCGGAGTGGCGGCCGTCCCCGCTTTCTCTACACCTTGACCGATAGCGGCATCGATCTGTTTCCCAAGCGTTATTCCTGGTTCTCGCGGGTGATGCTCGAAAGCCTGCGCAAGACGATCGGAGCCTCCAGGTTCGGGGCCTACATGTACGAGCTTGGGGTCGATATGTCGGCCCAGGCAATTCCGCGCCTCGTAGGGAAGACCCGCGTGGAGCGCGTGGTCGAGATCGTGAAGATCATGAATGAGGCTGGCTTCGCCGCGCAGGTCACCTCACCGGGCGCAGGCGAAAAACTGCCGCGCATCGAGTGCCGCAACTGTGTCTTTCATGATCTCTCAAAGGACTATCAGGAAGTCTGCCAGTTCGATCTGGGATTTCTCTCCGGACTGATGGGGGCACCGATAGACCACCAGGAGTGCATGCAAAGAGGCGGTCAGATCTGTCGCTTCAGGTTCTTGCCAAAGGCCTGAGATTCGGCCGGTGGTGCCCTCTTGCCGAATGGAGTCGGAGCCGAAGCGGCGATGGCGCGCGGATCGAAGTCGGGATCTGCCATGACGGCGCAGATCTTACGCATCTGCATCCCGATGTTTCCTGCGTCATAGAGCGGAAACACCGAAGCTTCGCGAAGGTAGCGCTCCAATGGGAGTGATCGATCCAGCGAATTCACGCCTACGACTTTCATCGCCTGGTACACCGCGGCAAACAGCATCTCGCTGCAGAACACCTTCGCCATCGGCCCGATGGCGTGTCCATCCGCGTTGTGCAGGTCGAGATAATGAGCGGCTTTCCAGGCGAACGCCCGGCCGGCTTCGACCTTCATGGCCACCTCCGCCAGAGTATAAGCCACGATCTGGTGGGAGATGATCGGTTGCTCGCCGCCGCCGGTGTACGTCTTGGCCCATGAAAGCGCGTATTCATAGGCGGATCGCGCGACTCCGACCGAGGCGATCGCCGCGACCGGTCCGGACCAGGTGAATGCCTTGTTGACGACGAGATCGCCGTTGCCGATCGCGAAGATGTTTTCCTCGGGAACGCGGCAGTTGGAGAAGATCATCGAATTGTTCTGGCACAGGCGATGTCCTAGCTTTGAGATCGGCTCCTCATAGGTGACGCCGGCCGTTCCCCGCGGCACGATGGCCGCGCTCAGCCCACGTGAGCCGCCTGCCTTCGGGTCGGTCCTGACGATGCAGACGTTGACGTCCGCACCCTGAAGGTCCCAGCCGCCGGCGTTGGCTGGCCAGAATTTGCGGCCGTTCAGAACATATTCGCCATTCGCCTTGTCATATTTGGCCGTGAGGCCGATGCCTGCTGGATATGGCGCCGGTCCATCGAAATTCGCGGTCCCTCCCGGTGCCCCCGGGCGCTCACTCACCGTCCAGCCGGCAAGATATTCGCCGCGCGGATCGCTGGCCGCGGGCACCAGCCACTTCTGCTTCTGCGCTTCGGAGCCGAACCAGACGATCGGCATCAGAGCGAGGCCGTTGACCAGTAGAACCGTGGCAAAGCCGGGATCGACCGCGCAGATCTCTTCGACGACGATCTGCAGATCGGTATTCGATATGCCGCCACCCCCATACGCCTTCGGGATGAAACCCGTCGCGAAGCCAAGCTTGTAGCTCTCGACATAAGCTGCCTTGATGGCTTGAAACGCCTTTTGCGGATCGGGGTCTTCATCGGCGGCGCGGATCAGCGGGGCCAGGATCTCATTGGCGAACTCGCGTGCAATTCGCTGCAGCCGTCGCTGATAGTTGGTCAGGGTAAAGTCGATCGGCACTGTCACCTCCGGCCATTCGGCGTACAGACACAGCTTCGCAAATTTGAGCCGATTGTGGATGTCTAGAATGTCGGCAAGGCGGTCATGTCCGGGGAGCTGCAATGCAACCATTGCAATGCGTTGATGTGACAGGTGATTTCGATTTCATCAAACAGGAGTCGGCCAATGGAACCGCTTGGGGGAAAGCCCACCCATCGGGAACTACTCCGACCAGAACCTGGGCTCGGCTCTGGGCGTAGGGGCCTCGAGGAAGAGTTCCCCAAGCTCGCGCCGTGAGGATCTAGCCTTCAAGTACGTGGGGATGAGCGAGATACGTCCGGCCCGAGGGTCGGTTAAAGGACATGCGGCAGCCTAGCTGCCGTGGTGGACAGCGCGCCTGATGCTCCTCTTCAAACCGGCGAACTCTTTCTTCAGGCGCGGCACCGCGAAGTCGGTGAAGGCGCGTACCTTGAGTACCGGAAGCCTGCCCTGCGGGCAGATCAGATGGACCGGCATTTCCGGGTCCTCATCATCCCCAAGCACAACTTCAAGATCGCCGCGTGCGACCCGTTCGGCCACCTGGTACGAATACATTCGGGCCAGGCCGCGCCCTGCGACGGCGGAGGCCACTGCTGCATAGGTGCTATTGACGATGAGGCGGGGATTGAAACGGACGATGCGTGGCGCTGAGGATCCCGGATAAGGCGCGAAGGTCCAGGAATTCGGCAGATGCGCCATCGCCACGATCTGGTGCTTGGAAAGATCGCGGGGCTCGGTGATGCGCGGATGCTGCTTCAGGTAGCGCGGGGCTGCCACGACGACGCGGCTGACCTCACCGAGCCGTATCGCCACCATTGCCGAGTCAGCCAGCGGACCGATGCGGAGAGCGACATCGATGCGCTCCTCGATCAGATTGACGGCGCGGTCGAACAGCAGGAGCTTGGCTGACACGGCCGGATACGCGTCGAGAAAGGCATCGAGGATAGGCCGCAAAGCCATTTCGCCCGATACCACGGGCGCAGTGATCGTGAGAAGACCACGTGGCGTGCTGCGTGGTCCGGCCGCGATATCCTCGGCCTCCTCCAACTCGGCCAGCACGCGGCGGCAGACCTCGACATAGCGCTCGCCCTCCACGCTCAGCTTGATCGACCGTGTGGTCCGATGCAGCAACTCGGCGCCGAGCCGCTGCTCCAGGAAGGCGATTGCGCGACTGACGGCCGCCGGCGAGCGGCCGAGTTTTCGCCCTGCGGCAGCTAAGCTTCCTTCGTCCACTGCAAGGACGAATACCTTCATCGCATCCAGACGATCCATGAAATCCTTGTCGCCCTGTCACAGTCCCGCGACAGGCTAGGCGTTCGCCTCTACTTCGACAACTGCCGGCGGACGGTGGTCCCGTATTCGTTCGCTGCGCGAAAGAGTGTCTGCCGCACCGCGGATATTCGCATCCAAGCCGCCGAAGCGTACCTGACAGAACCAAGCCGGTCAGTGCTGGCCGAGCTTTCAAACCAACAACGGGAGCCTGTCATGGGTATCGAGCAGAAGGTCGCGATCATCACCGGGGCGTCGCAGGGGATCGGTGCCGCCCTGGTCAAGGGTTTTCGCGATCGCAACTATCGCGTCGTCGCAACGGCGCGTTCCATCAAGCCCTCCGGGGACGATGACGTCCTTGCAGTCGCCGGCGACATCGCCGATCGCGACACCGCCGAGCGTGTCGTGCAGCGCGCCGTCGACCGTTTCGGCCGTGTCGACACCTTGGTCAACAATGCCGGCATCTTCGTCGCCAAGCCGTTCACGCAATACACCGCCGAGGATTATGCGGCGGTGATGGGCACGAACGTGGCCGGGTTCTTCAACATCACCCAGCTCGGCATCGCCGAAATGGAGAAGCAAGGATCCGGCCACGTCGTCCAGATCACGACCACGCTCGTCGACCAGGCCAACTCCAACGTTCCCTCGGTGCTGGCTTCGTTGAGCAAGGGCGGGCTGAATGCCGCGACCAGATCGCTTGCGATCGAATATGCCAAGCGTGGCATCCGCGTGAATGCCGTATCGCCCGGCATCATCAAGTCACCGATGCACCCGGTCGCGACACATGCGCAGCTAGGCGCGATGCACCCGGTCGGCCACATGGGTGAGATGTCCGACATCGTCGATGCTGTGCTCTATCTCGAAGGTGCCGCCTTCGTGACCGGCGAGATTCTTCACGTCGACGGTGGCCAGAGCGCGGGCCACTGAAGGGAGCACGACCATGCCGTTTGTCACCATTCAACTCACCCGTGAGGGAACGACGCCGGCAGGCTCGGCGCTGACCGCGGACGAGAAGGCAGCCTTGATCAAGGGTTCAAGCGAACTCCTGCGCGACGTGCTCGGCAAGCCGCTCGATTCCACTTTCGTGGTGATCGAGGAGGTCGACACCGACAATTGGGGCTGGGGCGGCCTGCCGGTGCTGGAGTTCCGGCGACGGCGCGCGGCGGACGGCATAGCCGCTCCGTCGACCCCCGCAGGAGGATGACATGACCAATGCAAATACAAAGCGACACATCAAGGACCGGGTGCACCCTCCGCCGGGATCAGACCCGAAATCGACATGGCGATACGCCGTGGCAGGATTGGTTGCCTCCTTTGTCGGGCTTGGGCTCGCGCGATTTTCCTACACCCCGCTCATCCCGGCACTAATTGCAGCGAAATGGTTCAGCGCTTCCGATGTCGTCTATCTCGGCGCGGCCAACCTGGCGGGTTATCTCGCTGGCGCGCTCATGGCCCGAGCTTTCGCAACCATTGCCGGAGCTGTCAGAACGCTGCGTGCGATGATGCTGCTCGCAACGCTCTCATTCGTTGCGAGCGCGACGCCGCTGTCGCTGATGTGGTTCTTCGGTTGGCGCTTCCTGTCCGGCCTCGCCGGTGGAACAATCATGGTACTGGCCGCTTCGGTCATTCTGCCGTACGTCGCGACGGCACGGCGCGGCCTCGTCGGCGGGGTGATTTTCGCCGGTGTCGGCCTGGGGGTCGCCGCGTCCGGAACGCTCGTGCCGCTGCTGCTGCAACAGGGCTTGCGACAGAGCTGGTACGGTCTTGGCATGCTTTCGGCGCTTCTCACTGTCGCGAGCTGGAGGAGCTGGCCTGTCGAGACCGGCCTGTCTGCCGCGCCGTTGCATCAGGCAAAGCACCATCACTCCTCGTCCGCCGCCCGTGCGCTGCTTTTCCAATATGGACTCAACGCGATAGCTTTGGTGCCCCACATGGTTTTCGTCGTCGATTTCGTGGCGCGCGGTCTCGGTCAGGGCATCGCTGCGGGTTCCCGCTACTGGGTCCTGTATGGTCTCGGAGCGGTCATCGGCCCGCTCGTGACTGGTCAGCTTGGGGACCGCTTCGGCTTCCGTCCGGCCCTACGCGCGGCGTTCCTGATCGAGGGCGTCGCCGTTCTGCTGCCAACTGTCAGCACGGCGCCGCTGTCACTGATCGTGTCGAGCGTAGTGGTCGGCGGCTTCACACCCGGTATCGTGCCGCTGGTGATCGGACGGGTCCATGAACTCGTCCCGCACTCGCTCATCCAGCAGCGCACACTGTGGGGGCACGCCACCACAGGCTTTGCGCTGTTCCAGGCGGCCGCGGCCTACGGGTTCTCCTGGATGTTCGCGCAGACCGGAAATGACTATCTGGTTCTGTTCGAAATTGGTGGAGGCGCTTTGATGGCGGCGCTGGCGATCGACCTCATCGTGTTGCTCGCCGACCACGAGGCATAGTCGTTATCCCAGACCAGTTTCGGCTTGGAGGGAGGGAGCGGAAATCCAATGTAGCGCGGCTGGAATCGGCGGCCAGGTCGCGTGCGGCTTGACCGCGGATCTCGAACGGACGCGCGTACCAGGCCGAATGAATGGAAGCACGTCCTTCTGGAGTCCATCGCCCCACGCCGAGACCGGCTTTGCCCGTCCCGGCAATGCGCGCATGTTCGGTCACCTCGCAAAACCTAACAGCACATAACAACGCATAACAAGCCAGCGCCGTCGGCGCGTAGCAAGGTGCGAAGAACGAAGCGATCCGATGCCCAACGCGCAGCGAGGATCTGCCCGTGTGGATCCCACAGCCGCTGGCGTGAACATGCCGGTGAATTGCAACACAACCAGAGATCAAGAGATGAACGACAATCAGATCGTGGATTCCAGCTTCAAGGCCATCATCAATGCACCCATTGAACGCGTCGACATTCCGCAGTGGTGTTTCAATCTGTCCGAGCGCGAGTATCAGGGCTGTTCTCCGGCGCATGTCGCTGCAGGATTTACGACGACTCCGGATGGCAAGCGCATGTCTATCAATGTCGAGATCATCGGTGGCAGCCTCATGGTGCAACATTACGTGGAGACGCTCGGGCGAAAAGATCATCTGATCCTCGAATCGACGTCTGACGTCTTTACGCCGAACGGCCGGACCACCATTCGCGTGACCTGGGAATTGAGCGTCAAGGAAATTGCGCCTGGAAAATGCGAGCTCACCAACAGAGTCGAGACGCACGCCACTGACGAGCTCGTGACGTTTATTGGAAGGCAGGGCATTCCGCTCGAACTCTTCCGAGCTCAGCGCCAGCCGTTCTCAATTGCTCATAACCAGAGCGAGACGCCGCTGTTTGCCGCGAGCATCGAGCGCGCAGCGTTGCTGAACATCCGATAGCGCATCCCACCGGCCGCCGAAGGCAGAGCGTCATGACGAAACTATTCTACGAGAAGGAGATCACCGCTCTGCTGGTGGTCGATCCCTATAACGATTTCATCTCCGAGGGCGGCAAGATTTGGCCTCGGATCAAGGCCGTGGCCGAAGCGAACAATTGCGTTCCCCACATGGTCCAGGTGCTCCAATCAGCTCGCGACGCCGGCATTCGGGTCTTCTATGCGATGCATCACCGGTACCGGCCGGGCGATTATGCCTCCTGGAAATTCGTCGCCCCGATTCAAAGGAGAGCCTGGAAAAACAGGAGCTTCGAATTCGGCAGCTGGGGTGGGGAGTTTCGTGCCGAGTTCGTCCCGGCGCATGGAGAAATTGTCGCAAGCGAGCACTGGTGTTCGAGCGGCTTCAGCAATACGGATCTCGACCTGCAACTCACGCGACATGGCATCCAACGGCTGATCGTCATAGGGCTGATCGCGCACACCTGCATAGAGGCGACTGTGCGCTTTGCCGCGGAGCTCGGATACGACGTAACGGTCGTCAGTGACGCGGTTGCCGATTACTCCGACGACATGATGCGCGCTGCACTGGAAATCAACATGCCGAATTACGCGAGCGCGATCGTAACCACGCAAGACATCGTTGAGGCATTGTCGGCGATGAGGACAACAATATCCACAACGTAAGGCCCAAGATCAGGGCGTTGCTCCCTTTGCATTGAAGTAGCGCTTTTCATCGATCGAAGCGCTTGGCGCGACCTATGCGACCTGCCAAGAGGCTTTCCTTCCATCCAGGGGGAGCCGTCGCGCCGAACTCGATATCGACGGCTGTCTCAAATCAGACATTTCCGGCGACGTCCATGATGGCGGCCGCAAATGCCTTGGGTGCCTCTTGGGGCAGGTTGTGGCCAACGCCCCCCGTGATCGTGCGGTGCGAATATTTGCCGGAGAACATCTTGGCATAGGTCGAGGGATCCGGGTGGGGAGCGCCGTTGGCGTCGCCTTCCATGGTGATGGTCGGCACGCCAATAACGGGCGCTCGCGAAAGCTGTGCTTCATAGCCATCATACGTCGTTTCGCCTTCGGCGAGGCCGAGCCGCCAGCGGTAGTTATGGATAACGATCGAGACGTGATCCGGATTGTCGAATGCCTTGGCACTGCGTTCGAATGTAACCTCGTCGAAGTGCCACTGCGGTGACGCGAGCCGCCAGATCAATCTCGAAAACTCGCGCCGATACTTGTCATATCCGGCGCGGCCGCGCTCGGTCGCGAAATAGAACTGATACCACCATTGAAGCTCCGCCTCCGGCGGCAGGGGCATCTTGCCATTCTGCTGGCCGCCGATGAGATAGCCGCTGACGGAGACCATTGCCTTGCAGCGTTCCGGCCAAAGCGCCGCAATAATGTTGGCAGTCCGCGCGCCCCAGTCGAAACCTGCGATCGTGGCTTTGTCGATTCTGAGCGCGTCCATGAGCGCGATGATGTCGGCGGCGATCGCCGATGGCTGTCCGTTTCGCATCGTCGAATCGGAAAGGAACCGTGTGGTTCCATAGCCGCGCAAATAGGGGACGATCACGCGATAGCCTGCTGAGGCTAGCAGTGGCGCGACATCGACGAAGCTGTGGATGTCATACGGCCAGCCGTGCAGCAGGACCACGGACGGACCGTCGACCGGACCTGCTTCGGCATAGCCGACGTTCAGGAGGCCGGCATCGATCTGCTTCAGTGACGGGAACGAGGTCGTGCCTCCGACCGTGACTGTGGTAGCCGGGGTCGCGGACTTGGCCTCGGCTGTGCTTGGCGCGAGCCGGGCCGCGGCGAGCGTGATCGCGACCCCGGTGAAGAAGCGACGGCGTTCGTGGTCGACAAACTGTGGCATGATTGGCTCCTGTCGTGGTCCCCGCGTTTACGGGAGGCGGCAATGCGACGTTTGTCTTCAGCTCTCGTGCCAGTCGAGCCGCGCAAGAAACTCCCGGACGAGAAAAGCGACATCGTCGGTGGCTTCATCCAGAGCGAAGTGCCCGGCTTCGAGGATATGAACCTCCGCTGTCGGGACATCGCCTTGATAGGCCGCCGCACCGGCGACCGTGAAGGAGGGATCGTATTTGCCCCAAATGACCAGCATGGGCGGTTGCCTTTTGCGCAGCCACTCCTGCCATTTCGGGTAGGAAACGACGTTGGTCCGGTAGTCCAGGAACAGCGTCGTCTGAATTTCGGCCTGGCCGGGCCGCGTGAGGAAGGCGTATTCATTGACCCAGGCATCGGGATCATAGCGCTCCGGATGTGGGCTCGAGCCGAGGTGACGCTGCCGGGTCGCTTCGAGCGACGTGAAGTTCGCTTTGAGCGCCTCGAGCTCATTCGCGCGATCAGTCCAGTATTTGCGACGGGCCTCCCATAGCGGGCTCAACGCCTGCTCATGCGAGGCTGCGTTCTGGATGATCACGGCGCGAACTCGTTCCGGATCGGCTAACGCCAGGCGGAAGCCGACTGGACCGCCATAGTCCTGCATCAGCAGGACGTAGCGGCTGAGCCGGAGCACGGCCACGAGTTCGCTGATCACACCGGCGATGTTGTCAAAGGTGTAAGTGAAATCGGCGGGGGAAGGCGCGCTGCTGTTTCCGAAGCCAGGATAGTCGGGGGCGATCAGGTGATAGCGGTCGGCAAGCAGTGGCAACAGCGGCTCCCACATTCGCGACGAGGAGGGAAAGCCGTGCAGCAGGAGGACAGCCGGCGCTTCGTGCGGGCCAGCTTCACGATAGAAGACGTCGATGCTTTGCACCTCAACAGTGCGATAGCTGATCGAGCGGCGGCTCGATCGCAGATCTTGCGCTGAAGCCTGCAGAAGGGGGCGCGACACTGTGGCTGTAAGCGTGACGCCGGCGGGATTGTTCATGCGTTCCATGGGGGTCATTCCATTGGCCGAACATCGATACCGTCAATGGTGCTTGCGGCAGCTTCCGCAGGTCGCACCAGCGCCGTGAGCTCGGGCGTAAAGCTCTTGTCGCTCTCTTCGATATGTCCCGTCAGTCGCGTCGTGATTTCCTGCAATATCCATTCATTGCCGTCAGGATCGCTGAACGACGCGTAGGAGGCGTAGCTCTTCCGCTGAGGATTGGGACCGATCTCAAGCTTTGTCGTGCTGGCGTGATGGAATATGCCGCCCGGGTCGTGGAACGGCGCGCCGACGGCGATGCCGCGGCGGCGCAGATCGTGGCTCGCGGCTTGGATGTCGGACACGACGAGGTGAAGGCCTTTCACCGAGCCGGGGAGCGCGGTGGTGAGGCTTCTGCCGAATATGACTGAGCATCCCGAACCCGGCGGGGTGAACTGGATCACGCGATAGCCGTCGGAACCGTCGTAGTCGATATCGAGCCGCCAACCCAGTGTCGTATAGAACTGCTTGGCGCGCTCGACATCCGACGTCGGGAGAACGACGACCTCGAGCTTCATTTCGATCCCAGCAATGGCCGTGCCGTGAGAAAGCAGGTCCATGATCGCGTCCTCTCCCTTGGGTATGGTGTGGGCCGTGCCGGCCCAATTACCACGCTTGAGCGCCGTTCTCCGGGCGGTGATCGGTGATGGAATCGGCGGAACTTGAGATCCTGCTGCGTGAAGAGGCGCTCACGCCGCTTCATCGAGAAAAGTGGCTAAGCTGCCGCCGACTTGACGGTCTGGCCGACTGCGGCCAGCAGCATTTCGGCGGCAGGACCGGACGAGTGCGGGTTCTGGCCGGTGATCAGAAGACCGTCACGAACGACGTGAGGCGTCCAGTTCGCGGTCTTGGAGAAGGTCGCGCCGAGCTTCAGCATTTCGCCCTCGACCAGGAAGGGGACAACCTTCGTGAGCCCGACTTCATCCTCTTCGCCGTTGGTGAAGCCGGTCACTTTCTTGCCTCGAACGAGCAGCGTCCCGTCGGGTGCCTTGACGTGGCGCAACGCGCCGGTGGAATGACATACGACAGCTATGGTCTTGCCGGCCGCGATGAAGGACTCGATCAGCTTGATCGAGTTCGGATCGTCGGCGAGATCCCACATTGGGCCGTGCCCACCCGGATAGAACACCGTATCGTAGTCCTCCTGCCTGACACGATCGAGGCGGACGGTCGTGCCAAGCTGAGTCTCCGCAGTTGAGTCATTCTCAAAGCGGATCGTGAGTTCCGTGCGGAACTCTGCTTCGTTGCTCTTGGGGTCAAGCGGCGGCCGACCGCCCTTGGGGGATGCGAGAGTGATCGCCGCACCGGCGTCCTTGAAAACGTAGTAGGGCGCGGCAAGCTCTTCGAGCCAGAAGCCGGTCTTGCGTCCGGTGTTGCCGAGTTCGTCGTGAGAGGTAATGACCATCAAGACGTTCATGGCGAATCTCCATGTTTTGATCGCTACTATGGCGCGTCGTATCGCGGTCGTGCGCCTGCGGCTCGGAGCTTGCTAATGCGGGTCACGTCAATCGTCGATTGCTTTAGAATCTACAGCCGGATTGATCTTTTGGCGTGTTAGGTAATGTTAGGCGTTGATAGCGGATCGATTACGGTGCTCGTTCCTACTCAAACAAGGCGTCGAAGATCTCGATGTCCATCAGCACAGGCTTGGCCACGACGGTGCCGTCGCGATCAAGCCGACGTGCGCGGCGAAGCGTCGGCACAACCACGCCCCCGAAGCTCTCATGCGCCCACGAACAATGTACGACATTCATCCCGAAGAGGTCGTGATCTGTCCGTCGTTGCAGCCCATGTGGATCGAAATGGAATACCTGCTCCGGCGCAAGCGTGATCAGGTCGGAAGGGAAACGCGCCCGCAGCCGGCGCCACGAATCCTTCGTCGAGGGAAGCTCCTCGGAGTCAACGTCAGGTCGGGCCAGAAGAAAGGGGCTACTCAGATGAGTCCAGATCGCAACACCGCAAAAGAAGACGAGGTGCAGCTCGTCTGAAAGGACCGCCGAGCTGGAATGCGGGAACGCAAGGCTGGGATTGCGCCAGAAGCGCAGCAGCTTGCCATCCCAGGTCTCAATCGTGATTGCATCGGATTGAAACGAGCCTGAATGTGTCCCGCCGGAGATCCCGGTGAAGCGGATCGATTGGCTCCGGGTCGAGCCTTCGGCTGTCACATCCTTGAAAGCGTTGGCTCGCCCGACGCCATCGAACAGCGTCCCGCCGATGGAAAGGTGGAGCGTGAACCGGCTCAGACCATTCCAGTGCGCCAAACCGCCACTGGCATCGATTACGTCATCGAGAAGAGACATGTTCCGCCATATCAGCGCTGAAGCCCGTCTACCATGGCGGGCGGCATGCGGCTTGGCGTGTTAGAAGGTGTTAGGAGCTGCGAGCATCAATGTGACGAAGTCGTCGTCAGACGTCATCGAATGAGAGCACCGAAAGGACGTTGCGATCTCAGCGATGGTCTGGAGAGGCTCGCAGCAATGGGAAGTGGGAAGCGGGCAGGCAGGGAGTGTGCCACCGTCGTCATGATGTCGCGCTGCATGCAATGTCGTGGCCGGCGCGAAAATGTTCGATACCGCCGCCGGCATAACAAAATCTTGCAACGTATAACGAGCCAAATCCGTGCAACGCGCCCAGGATGACCAGGTGTTAGGTCCAACCTATGGGGAGGATATCATGTGCGCCATCGGCTCTGTGGCTAAACGCGGGATTGATCGCGAAACAGGGATCAGGATATCGACTTCACGTCGCGTTAGCCTGAATCTCGAAGTCGTCGTGATTCCGGTGTCCGACGTGGACCGCTCCAAGGCATTCTACGCGCGTCTCGGCTGGCGACTGGACGCTGATTTCGCCTCTGGCGATAGATGGCGTGTGGTGCAGTTCACCCCGCCGGGCTCCCACTGCTCGGTGATCTTCGGCCGGAACGTCACATCAGCCTCGCCGGGCTCGACGTACGGTCTTTATCTGACCGTCTCCGATCTCGACGCTGCAAGGAAGGAGCTGATCGAGCGCGGCATTTCGGTCAGCGAGGCCTTCCATGGCGGCGGCGATGTCCACGCCGGCCCAGATGAGCCGTACTTGTTCGGCAGCGTCCGGATCACAGGGCTCGATCCGAAGCGCGGCAGCTACAGTTCGTTCGCCTCTTTCAGAGATCCTGACGGCAATGGCTGGCTGTTGCAGGAGGTCACGACGCGACTCCCCGGGCGCGTGGAAGGCAGTGACGTGGCATTTGCCTCGAAAGCCGACATGGCGGCGGCCCTGCGTCGCGCGGCGATAGCCCATGGAGAGCACGAGGAGCGTTCCGGCGGTCACGACGAGAATTGGGCCGACTGGTATGCTGACTACATCGCGCGCGAGCAAGCCGGTCAGTCGCCGCCGTCCTGAAGCAATCGCGCGTTCTCTACGCCGTGCGCTTGGCGACTCGCTGCCGCGCGCCGTCTGCATTGCGTCGCTCGCGAATACGGTCCCTCGTCCCAACTGGACCGGCGATGGTCAACGAGGCCTGACAATTTTGAATTCGGCAGGCGCCGGTGCCTCCGTCAGCATCTTCGTGCGACGGACCGACGGCGGCTCTCGATATCCGTCAATCGAACACAGCAAGGGAGATCTGCAATGAGGACGCGAGCGCACGTCGACACGTTTAACCCCGATCGCAGGCAGCTGCTCGGCCAGGCCGCGTTGACCGCGCTCGCGGCGGGTGTTTCCAGCTTGCCGTCGCTGAGCCCGGCCAAGGCGGTCGCGAGCGACGCAATACGACCGTTCCACGTGGACGTACCCCAGGACGACCTGCTCGATCTCGGCCGCCGTTTGGCTGTAACCCGTTGGCCGGACCGCGAGCTCGTCCCCGACCAGTCGCAGGGCGTGCAGTTGAAGACATTGCAACAGCTCGTGCAGTACTGGAGGAGCGAGTACGACTGGCGCAAGATCGAGGCGCGGTTGAATGCGCTTCCGCAGTTCGTCACTGAGATCGACGGCGTGGACATCCACTTCATCCACGTCCGCTCGAGGCAACAGAATGCGTTTCCGATGATCGTGACGCATGGCTGGCCAGGTTCGATCATCGAGCAATTGAAGATCGTCGGTCCGCTCACAGATCCTGCCGCGCATGGGGCGAGGCCTGCGGATGCGTTCGATCTCGTGATTCCTTCGCTTCCCGGCCACGGCTTCTCCGGGAAGCCAACGGCGCCTGGCTGGGATCCTCAACGTATCGCGCGTGCCTGGATCGTCCTCATGAAGCGGCTCGGTTACAACCGCTATGTGGCGCAGGGCGGCGACTGGGGCAATGCCGTGACTGAGCAGATGGCGCTGATCGCGCCACCGGAACTGCTCGGCATCCATACCAACATGCCCGCGACCGTGCCGGACGAGATTGCGCAGGCGCTTCAGCCCGGCGGATCCCGGCCTTCGGACCTCTCGTCGGACGAGCGCGCCGCGTACGACCAGCTCGACGACTTCTACAAGCATGGCCTCGGCTATGCCATCGAGATGTCGAATCGGCCGCAGACGCTCTATGGCCTCGCGGATTCGCCGGCGGGCCTCGCGGCTTGGATGCTCGATCATGATTCGCGCAGCGCGGCGATGATTGCGCGTGTCTTTGAAGGCAAGCCCGAAGGGCTGTCGCGAGAGGATGTGCTCGACAACATCACGCTCTACTGGCTCACCAATACGGCGGTTTCGTCGGCGCGGCTGTACTGGGAGAACAAGCTGGTGTTCTTCGCGCCCAAGAAGATCAACATCCCAGTCGCCGTCAGCGTCTTCCCAGACGAAATCTATGCCGCGCCGCGCAGCTGGACGGCGAGGGCCTATCCAAAGTTGATGCACTACAATCGGCTCGACAGAGGTGGTCACTTCGCCGCCTGGGAGCAGCCCGCGCTGTTTTGTGAGGAAGTGCGCACTGCCTTTCGATCCTTGCGCCAGTCGATTTGAACTGGGAAGGAGGCGCGCCTGGCGCGCGCCTGTTGTCAACAAACCCAATCAGGAGTGTCCACGATGAACCGTCCAGAACGCACAATCAGTACTGAAGAAATCCGAGTCGAGCGCCGGCTCCCGTCTTACTGGCGTGTCACGTTCGACATGCCGCCGCTGAACATTTTCGGACCAAAGCACCTGCCGCAGCTAAACGACGTGGTTACGGCGATCGAAACAGATCCCAACGTGAAGGTAGTCGTGTTCGACAGCGCTGTCGACGGCGTCTTCATCACCCATTACGATTTCGTCGCGCCTCTGGAGGAGTCGCTTCGTGTCCCTCCTGGTCCGACAGGCTTGCAGGCATTGCCGGACGCGCTTGTGCGCCTCAGCCGCGCGCCGGTCGTTTCCATCGCATCGATCCGTGGCCGGGCAACGGGGGTCGGGAGCGAGGTCGCGCTTGCGTGCGACATGCGGTTTGCCAGTCGCGAGAGGGCGATCCTGTCGCAATGGGAGGTGGGCGCCGGCCTCGTACCGGGCGGAGGACCGATGGCACGATTGCCGCGCCTGATGGGTCGCGGCCGCGCGCTCGAGGTTTTACTCAGCGCCGATGACATCGGCGGCGAACTGGCAGAACGGTATGGGTATGTGAACAGGTCGTTGCCGGATGCCGAGCTCGACGGCTTCGTCGAGGCGCTCGGGATGCGTATCGCCTCATTCGACAAGGAGGCGATCGCCGAGACCAAGCGCCTTGTCGATATCGCAAGCCTGCCGCCCGATATCGAAATCAGGCCAGAGTGGGACGCCTTCCTGTCCGCTCTGGCTCGGCCGGCAAGCCAAACTCGTATCCAGGCCCTCATGGCGCGCGGCTTTCACCGCCCCGGCGACGTCGAGAAACGACTGGGCTTCCACGTTGGCCAACTTGGCGGCTGAGCGACGGTTCCTCGTGCAACCGCCTGTCGGGCGGGTCCTCTCAACACCAAGAGAAGCAGGATGACATGAGCTTCACAATCGAGGTGAACGGAATTGCTCGCAGCGTCGACGTCGACGGCGATACGCCGCTGCTCTGGGTGCTGCGCGACGTGCTCGGCATGACCGGTACGAAATTCGGTTGCGGCATGGCATTATGTGGGGCGTGCACCGTCCATCTCGATGGTGCCGCGATCCGCTCCTGCATCACGACCATCGACAGCATTGGTGCCTCCAAGGTCACCACGATTGAGGAGGTCGGCGCAACGCCAGCGGGCGCCAAGATCCAGAGGGCCTGGCTCGAGCACCAAGTCCCGCAGTGTGGCTATTGCCAATCCGGTCAGATCATGTCGGCCGCGGCTCTTCTCTCCGACAAGTCGGATCCAACGGATGCGGATATCGACGACGCGATGAGCGGAAACATCTGCCGTTGTGGAACATATGTCCGCATCCGCGAAGCCATCAAGCTCGCGGCCGGACCGCACGAGAAGGAGCGTTGATCATGAGGTTCAACCGCACGACATCTCTCGGCTCGGCGGCCACGCTGTCGCGCCGCAACTTTCTGGTCAATACGGCGGTGGCCGGCGGCGGCCTGCTGCTGAGCTTCAGCCTGCCGTCTGGCCAGAGCATGGGATCAGTTGCCGGCGCCTTTGAGCCGAACGCCTTCATTCGGATCGGCCGCGACGGTCTGGTGGTCTTGACCATGCCGTATGTCGAAATGGGCCAAGGCACCTACACGTCCATCCCCATGCTGGTCGCTGAAGAGCTGGAGGTCGGGTTGGCGCAGGTACGGCTCGAACACGCGCCGCCCGATGAAAAGGTCTACGCCAACCCGTTGCTGGGTGTGCAGGCGACCGGCAATTCGAACGCCATCCGGGGCGCCTGGAAGCCGTTGCGGCAAGCCGGCGCCACCGCGCGCGTCATGCTGGTGGAGGCGGCGGCCCGACGCTTTGGTGACGATGCAAGACACTGCCGGGCCGAGGCCGGCGAGGTCATCCACATGCCGAGCGGTCGCCGTCTGAAATATGGAGACCTCGTCGCCGATGCCGCGATGGTCCCGCCCCCCGGCAAGGTGGTTCTGAAGAATGCGGATGAGTTCAAGCTGATCGGCACGCCGGCATCGCGGCTCGATGTCTCGGGTAAAGTGAACGGTTCCGCCATCTATGGAATCGATGTGCGGCCGCCCGGGCTGAAGATCGCGACGCTGGCGCAATCGCCGGTGTTTGGCGGCAGATTGAAGAATGTGGATGACACCGCTGCAAGGGCCGTCAAGGGGGTGAGCCAGATCGTCCGGCTCAATGATGCCGTTGCGGTCGTCGCCGATCACATGGGCGCAGCCAAGAAAGGTCTCGAGGCGCTCGAGATCGAGTGGGAGGAGGGGACCCATGCTGGTCTGAGCACGCAGGACATCGCCCGTGGGCTGGAGGACGCCACTCTGAAGGCAGGGCCGGTTGCGCAGAGCGTGGGCGACGCGGCGCGGGCAATGGCAACTGCGGCAACCCGGGTGCAGGCGAACTATCATCTTCCGTTTTTGGCCCATGCGGCGATGGAGCCGATGAATTGCACCGTTCATTTCCGCGGTAGCGAGTGCGAGATCTGGGTCGGCACGCAGGCAATCGCCAGGGTGCAAGCGGCGGCAGCGAAGGCAGCCGGCCTGGCCGTCGACAAGGTCATCGTTCATAATCATCTGATCGGCGGAGGCTTCGGACGACGTCTTGAGGCTGATGGTGCGGTGCGCGCCGTAGAGATCGCCAGGCACGTCGACGGTCCCGTTAAGGTCGTGTGGACTCGCGAGGAGGACATCCAACACGACATGTATCGTCCCTACTGGGTGGATCGCATCGAAGCCGGTCTCGATAAGAGCGGTAGACCCATTGCATGGATCAATCGCTTTGCCGGATCCTCTGTAATCGCGCGGTGGCTTCCGCCTGCCTTCAGCAACGGGCTCGATCCCGACACGACGGAAGGTGCGATCGACCTGGTCTATTCGCTTCCGAATTTCCATGTTGAGTATGTTCGCGTGGAGCCACCGGGTATTCCAACGGCCTTCTGGCGCAGCGTCGGTCCCTCGCACAATGTGTTCGTGACCGAGAGCTTCATCGATGAGCTGGCCGCCGCAGCCAGGCAGGATGCCGTTGCCTATCGCCGTGCGCTGCTCGACCACAACACACGTGCGAGGGCTGTACTCGATCTCGCCGCCGAAAAGGCGGGGTGGGGCACTGCATTAAAAAAGGGACACGGCCGTGGTGTCGCCCTGCAGAACGTGTTCGGCAGCTATCTCGCGCAGGTTGCGGAAGTCGAGGTCGCAAATGATGGGACGGTCCGCGTTCACCGCGTCGTGTGTGCGATGGATTGCGGCATCGTGATCAATCCTGACACGGTGCAGGCACAAGTCCAGGGCGGCGTCATGTTCGGCATTACTGCTGCGCTCTACGGAGAGATCACGCTGCAAAGTGGACGCGTCAAACAGGCCAATTTCGATACCTACCAGATGCTGCGTATCGATCAAGCGCCGGCCATCGAGGTCTACGTTGTTAACTCCAAAGAGTCTCCCGGCGGAATGGGCGAGGCAGGAACATCCGGTATCGTTCCGGCCGTGGCAAACGCCGTTTTTGCGGCCACTGGAAAGCGGTTGCGCAAGATGCCGATTACTCCCGACGCGCTCAAGGCGTGAACATCATCAGAAACATCGCAGGAGACGAAAGATGATCCGCAAGGCCAAGGCAGTGTGGACGGGCACGGGCCGCGACGGCAAGGGCGCGCTATCGAGTGAATCCGGAACGCTTGCGAATACCCCTTACTCCTTCAAGACCCGGTTCGAAAACGAAACGGGGACCAATCCTGAGGAGTTGATCGCGGCGGCGCACGCCGGCTGCTTCACGATGGCGCTGGCCTTCGGCCTTCAGCTCGCCGGGTTCACGCCGACCGAGCTGTCAACGGAAGCGGCTGTCACTTTGGAGCCTGAAGGCAAGGGGTTCCGGATCAGCAAGTCGGACCTGACACTGAGTGCGAACGTGCCGAACCTCGACGAGACTACTTTCACTCGCATCGCAGGTGAGGCCGAGAAGAACTGCCCGGTCTCGAAAGTGCTGAATGCGACGATCAGCCTCGACGCAAAGCTGATCTAGCTTTGGCACTCGAGCGGCACGTTCATGACCCAAACGCATCAGCCTGATGAAGACAGGTTCTGGGCTATCCTGCCTGAAGATATCGCGTGGAAGCCATTTCCAGCCTTTCCACCTGGCGCGCGGCTGGCTGTCATCGTCGGTCATCCCACCGAACCTGGTCCCTATGTGGTCCGGGTGAAAGTGCGCGCGGCACGACGCTGATGCCGCACAGACATCGGAGGATCGAATTTACACAGTCATGTCAGGGATCTTCTACATAGGACTTGGCGAGATCTTCGATGCCGACAAGGTGCAGGCGTTTCCGCCGGGGAGCGTCCTTGTGCTGCCCGGTAATACCTGGCATTTCCACTGGACGAAGTCCGGCGAATACATCACCCAGGTCTCAGCGATCGGGCCGCTAGGTCTTGAATATCGCGACAATCATGATGACCCACGTCTGCATGGCGTATAGGAGCGTTTTTCCGCGCCGCAGCCACTTAGCTGCTCGCGCAAGGCGCAAGTCGTGAGGGCGGGCGTATCCTCCTGCGCGCTGGTGTGGACAAAATGTTCTTCAAAGAATTTTTCCTCTCCCCCATGACACTTGAGTGTCGTTACAGCCTCGTTGTCAGCGCCTTCCTCTAACCACCTCGGGGTCTTCAGGGGTCTGCCGCGGGTTATTCTTCCCACGCTGCGCTCCTGCCGTCGTCATCGGCCTATCAGCGGCTGCACGCCTGTCGGGCCAGAATAGACGTTCAGCCGCTGTCCCTCTCCTTCATACGCGACCATTTAGTCCGAGAGCCCCTCCAGCAGGTCGCGCACAAGACCTGGCTGCTGAGCGCACGGTGCGAGCCCCGCCTGATCCCGCTTTCAAACGGACTCGACTCCTTGTTCTTGATATGTTCTCATGCCGGCCATGACCGACCGACCCGCAAGCTGGCGTATGCCAAACCGGAAGCAGATGGAGGAAGTGGCCCGCCAACTCGGCAGGAATGCCCCGCTGGTGCGCGGCCTGGCTCCGAACGACCGTCAGCCTGACGAATACTGGCAGGTGCTCCTGGAGGCGGCCAACGCTGCCGAAAGGCATCTGTCGCCCAAAGGCTCCCTGAGGCAGCGGCGGCTGGGCGAGATCACCGAGCACGTGCTGCGGGTCGAGTGCCGGCGCTGCGGGCGCACGGTCGAGATCCAGAAGGCTGATGCTGTCCGCCTGTATGGCTCGGAGGCGCCTTGGCGCGATGTCGGCCAGCGCCTGCTGGACGACACCTGCACGCAGCGGACCGGCCGGTACGAAGAGGATGGCTGCTGGCCGTCGCTCGACTGACGGTCGGATGGCGCCCAAGCATCACCCGACGCCCCTCTCTGGAGGCGACCGGAAGGCTCTTGCCAAGGAGCTCGGTCGGGAGAGGGCGATGACGACGATCCTTGCTGAGCAGGCGGCCGAGGTGCGGAGCCAGGGCGAGGCCCTGATCCGGCAGGCCGATCGGCTCCTTTGCGAGTCCTGGAATGAGCGAATGTGGGCGAACGGCGGTCCGGTCGATCCGTCTCCGACGATCGAGCAAGCCATCAACGGCGGCTATCCGTGGCTGGAAATCGCGTGCTCGCGCTGCAAAGCGCGGCGTGAAGTGGACTTGGCCACATTACGCCGCCCATCGACTACGTTCATCCACGACCTCGCCGGCCGGCTCAGGTGCAGCAGGTGCGCCAAGGTCAATCGCAGGCCGCCAGCGACGCTGCTACAGTTGGCGCAGCGCCCTCGCCAGGCTGCTCCGGAGACCTGACGATGTGCAATCTCTACTCGATGACGAAGAACGCGGATGCGATCCGCCGGCTGTTCGGCGTTCCGCCCGGGAACGACCGCACGGGCAACTTGCCTTCCATGCCCGGCATCTTCCCGGACTATCCGGCTCCCATCGTCCGCAATTCCGCCGCCGGCCTGGAGCTTGCGATGGCTCGCTGGGGCATGCCGTCGTCCGCCAAGGCGCTCATGGATGCCACCAAGAAGCGGGCCGAGAAGCTGCAGGCGAAGGGCAAGGCGGTGGACTTCAAGGAACTGCTGCGGCTCGAGCCAGACAGCGGCACGACCAACATCCGCAACGTGACCAGCGCGCACTGGAAGCGTTGGCTCGGCCCGGAAAATCGGTGCCTGGTGCCGTTCACCAGTTTCTCGGAGTACGACACCATCGATGGCAAGAAGGTGCCGGTCTGGTTCGCTCCCGACGAGAGCAGGCCGCTGCTGGCGTTCGCCGGGCTCTGGACCAACTGGACGTCCGTCCGCAAGGCGAGGGAAGGCGAGGTCACGATCGACGTCTATGGCTTCCTGACGTGCGAGCCGAACGCTGAGGTCGGCCGCGTCCACCCCAAGGCGATGCCAGTGGTCTTGACGACTCCCGAGGAGTATGACGCTTGGCTGCGCGCACCTTGGGACGAGGCGAAAATGCTGCAGAGGCCGCTTCCGGACGGCGCGCTGCAGATTGTGGCGACCGGGCCGAAAGAGGACCCCGCGCCTTCCAGCTAGCGTCTGGCACGGCCCTGCGGAACTGGTGAAGACGCCGCAGCCCCGACGATTGCGAATCCCTGCCGCGCGGCAAATGCTCGGAACGAGCAGGCGGGTGGAAGGATTCGTTCAGCAGGAGCGACTTCGATGCTGATGACGACGGAACGACGGGCGGCAATCCGTAGCCTGCGCGGCTGGGCGATCTCCGTGCTGCAGGAGGCGGGAGCAATCCACGAATGCGAAGAGCATGGCTGGGCGAAGGAGCGGGCAGACCCGCATGCGCGCGAGCGCGCCTTTCAGATCGCGACGCAGGATCCGCCAACCGGCGTCTCTCGCGAAGATGCGGTTGCGGAAGTTCGCCACGTGCTGGATTCGATCGGCGATACCTGCCCGGAGTGTCTGCCCGCGCAACGTCGCGGGCCGATCTATTCGTGGGCGCGGCGTAGTGCGTCTCTGAGCTTCTCCCGCTCGGCCTCCCAGCGTCGGTCCTCGGCTTCAATCCGCTTCTCGAGATCGCGTCGCTCGGCTTCGAGATTCCCAAGCCGCTCATCGTGCGCCTGCTGCGCAGCTTCCAGCGCCGCTTGCGCTTTTGCGATCAGCTTTTCGCGCCGAGCCCGTTCCTTCTCCTTGATAGCCTCCTCTTTGCGCCGCTCGGCGTCTCGACGCCGCTGTTCGCGCTCGAACTGCGCGGCGGCCTTACGCGAATCTTCAACGCTGACCTTCGGGGCCGCACGCCGCTTTGCCTCCGGACGTTTGGCCTTCTTTTTCGGAGTACTTGCCTCATCATCCAGGTCGGGCAATTCAGACTGCTCGGCAAATTGTCCTCTCGACCCGGCCGGACGCTTCAGAACCACGCCCGGCTTTGCCATGGTGGCGGCAATGACGTCCGGATCTTCGGTCTCCGTTGCGGCTCCCTGGTGAAAGAGATTGCTACCTGCGCCCCATGCCTCCAGCGCGGCCTTCATGGAGGGCGCTGCGATCGCGAGATCGTAGAAGCCAAGTGAGGTCTGATAGGTCTTCAGCTTACGTGGCACCGGGGCTTACCTGCGCGACTGTGAGACAGCAGCATACCACGCGGCGTACGGAGTGTTCCGCGCCATGTGGCGGTTCAGATCGGGCGAGCCGTCGCTCCACCAGACCGGCCCCCGCTCGCCCAGCGCTCTCTTGGCTTGATCCACGGCGCGGTGGGCTGCAGCTTCGGCATCCGGATCTTTCGCCGCTTTGGCGGCCCGAACCGCGCGCCTCGCCGACATGAGCTGCTTGGTCAGCTGAGCTCTTTTGTCCTCGCTGATGGCAGGATCGGTCATGCGCCAGAGGCGGCAGCGGACGACGAAGTAGCGTCCGTCCGGAGTTACGGGATACTTCAAGCCGACTTCCGCTGCCGGCCGGATGCCTGCTTCTTCGCCGACGCCTCCTTGCCGGCGGTCTTCTTTCCCGCGATCGGCATCAGCATCTCTTTCTGCCCGGCGGCAGCTTTCTTCGGCTTCTTCGCCGGCTTGGCAGCCGCCACCGTCTGCGATGCCTTTTGCCCGACAGACCGCCGCAGCGCCTCCATCAGATCGACGACATTCTCGCCCTTCGGCCGATCATTGGGGCGGATCGTCTTGCCCGCACGCTTCTGGTTGATCAGGTCGATCAGCGCGGTCTCATAGTGGTCCTCGAACTTCTCCGGCGCGAAGGTGCCGGCCTTCTGCTCGACAATGTGCCGCGCGAGATCCAGCATGTCCTTGGTGATCTTCACGTCCTGGATCTCTTCGAAATACTCCTGCTCCGATCGCACTTCATAGGGATAGCGGAGCAGCGTGCCGACGAGGCCCTTGTCCATCGGTTCGAGCGCGATGATGTGCTCGCGGTTGGTGAGCACGATCCGGCCGATCGCGACCTTGTTCATCTCCCGAATTGTCTCGCGGATAACGGCGAAGGCATCGTGACCGACTTTGCCGTCGGGACGCAGGTAGTAGGGGCGGATCAGATAGCGCGGGTCAATGTCCGCCTTGTCCACGAACTCGTCGATCTCGATCGTGCGCGTGGACTCAAGGGCGATCTCCTCGAGCTCCTCCTTCGAGACCTCAATGTAATGGCCCTTCTCGAGCTCATAGCCCTTGACGATGTCCTCGTTAGGGACCTCGTCGCCCGTGTCAGCGTCGACCTTCACGTACCTGATACGGTGGCCAGTCTGCCTGTTCAGCTGGTTGAACGAGATCTTCTCGGACTCGGACGTGGCTGGGTAGAGCGCTACCGGGCACGTGACGAGCGACAGACGCAGAAAACCTTTCCAGTTGGCGCGGGGAGCCATTTACGCGGAACTCCGGGTTGAGACGGTCCGGATTCAAGACGTTTGGACGGGGTGGGTTCCGACGCCGTTACGGCGAGCAGGGGGGAATTGACGTTCAACCCAATTGGGACGGAAGAGCCTTTATCCATCAAACCCCCGGGTATTGTGTCGCTCGCCGGAGGCACTCGCGCGAAGGCCGCCTCCGCTTTGCTGCGGCGCCGCTATGCTGCCTTCGCGCGGGTGCCTTGTTAACCGGTCTCGCGACTGCACTCGGTCCCGGGTCCCTCCGCTCGCGCGGCGGCCGCTATGCTGACCCTCCTGCGGGTGCCTTATCTGCCTTCGCTCCGCTTCGGCTCGGCCTTTGGCGATTTATCGGTCACGATTTCATCGCCGAGCAAAGATCGAATTGGGCGGCTGCCCTTCTTTCAGCTGCTACTGTGTTTCAGCAGCTTCCGCCGACGGGAGCAGATGGAAGCGAAGCAAGTCGCGCGAACGGAAGCCGCTATGGCCCGGCAATTTTTCGATAGGTCACATGGGCGGTCGCGAATGGAAGCCCGGCGCGGCCGGCTGATCCGCGAACGATACAGGCGTTGTCGTCGATAAGATAAAACCAGTCGTCAAAATTCAGCTTCGTGGTTTTGCCGTCAGACTGCGGCGTGTCCCTCGTGTAACGCCAATGGAATGCGCAACCGGACTGCTCGCCTTCCGCCTCTCCGTCGAGGTGTGGCTCTAACCCCTTGTACTTGCCGGGGCCAAGCTTTTGGATCGTCCAATTGAGCGTGTCCTCGTGTCCATCATCGAAGCGGTAGGTCTCGACGAAGTGAACGACCTGCTTCGCCTCGTCCCATTGGCCCTCCGCCGTGATCGTCGCGCGCTTCAGCAGACCGCCAATCAGGCTTTCAAGCACGGCCCATCCTTCCAGCCTTCCATGGAAGAAGCGCTCCGGCAGGAAGATCGGCGTGGTGCCGTCGAATTGCTTGATGGACATTGGCTGCTCCCTGAAATGGAAACGAACCACGCAGCAGACGTCAGGTTCCGCTAAATCCGGTTAACACGATGAGGGTTTCGGGAGGTGGCCCGCATGTCAGAGGAAGAGTGCAGGTCGGATTGGCCGTGACGGGTTGGAAGCGGCAAGAGAGTTCTGCCGCGCCCGTCGCGGAGATCTGCGATGAAGGGACGGAGAGTTGGCGCGCGCGCTGACGAGGGTCGGGCGAGCCTCTATGAGGAGATCACAAGCAAGATCATCGGCGAGCTTGAGGCCGGCCGTGTGCCCTGGGTTCAACCGTGGGGGACACAGGCGACGAAGGCTCAGTTGGCGTTGCCCAGGAATGCGACCACGGGTCGGCCGTACTCGGGAATCAACGTCCTGATCCTCTGGGGGGCCGTCATCGAGCGTGGGTTTACCGGCCAGAGCTGGTTGACGTTCCGGCAGGCGCAGTCCATCGGCGGCCATGTGCGCAAGGGCGAGCGTGGTGTTACGGTCGTCTATGCCGATCGTTTCGTGCCGTCCGATGAGCGGCAGCGTGCCCGCGAGACGGGTGAAGACGCGCAGGCCATTCCGTTTTTGAAACGGTTTACCGTCTTCAACGTCGATCAATGCGATGGTCTACCTGAGGATATCGCGACTACGGCGCCGCTTCCCCCGCCAGGAACCATCGAGCCTGCGGTCGAGGCGGTCATTGCTAACAGTGGCGTCGACTTCCGGATCGGGGGTGATCGTGCGTTCTATGCGCCAAGCGAGGATTTCGTGCAGGTGCCGCCACCGGCGGCGTTCTTCGAGCCGATCAACTGGCATCGCACGGCCTTGCATGAGCTCGCCCATGCGAGTGGTCACCCGGCGCGGCTGAACCGGGATCTCTCAGGCAGATTCGGCAGCGGCAAATACGCGTTCGAGGAGTTGATCGCGGAGATCGCGGCGGCTTTCAGCTGCGCCGCACTCGGCATCGTGCCGACCGTGCGGCATGCCGACTACATCGGTGCCTGGCTCGACGTCCTGCGTGAGGACAATCGCGCCATCGTGCGGGCGGCAAGCCAAGCCAGTCGCGTGGCCGACTATCTCCTCGGCTTTGCGCCGGACGGGGTTGGCCTCACTCGGCCGGCTGCACCGGATTGCGCCGCCGCTTGAGCGCGATTGCTGGACGAACGGAGGAGAGGAAAAGGGCGAGAGGTGCTCTGCGACGGGTTGCAGGCCTGAGAGAGAGGCTCCGGGCCGCCCGTCGCGGAGAGATAGGACCATGACCAAGGCCACTCAGAAGATCACGCTGTCCCCCTCTCGGGACATTCCCTTCAACAAGCTCGTGCTCAGCCAGTCCAACGTCCGTCGCATCAAGGGCGGCGTGTCGATCGAGCAGCTCGCAGAGAGCATCGCCGAGCGGACGTTGTTGCAGAGCCTGAACGTTCGCGCGGTTCTCGATGGGGAGGGCAAGGAAACAGGCATGTTCGAGGTGCCTGCGGGAGGCAGGCGCTTTCGGGCGCTCGAGCTGCTGGTGAGGCAGAAGCGGATGGCGAAGACACAGGCTGTGCCTTGCGTGGTGCGCGATGCCGGCTCGGCGCTTGACGATTCGCTCGCGGAGAACGACCAGCGTGTGGGCCTGTTAGGTTCTGTATCGCAACTGTCCTCTTAGAGTCGTAGGTCCGTCATGGGAATCGACGACATTAACGGGGCATTTCGAGGAAGGCACACAGACGTCCGAGTCAAGCGTTCCCGCAGCGTAA
>Ga0265336_10000290_pt1 | contig 34385 bp, 32 predicted proteins | sample 42119metaG_FD_193583 | JGI IMG/M metagenome (GOLD analysis project Ga0265336, IMG submission 193583) | Rhizosphere microbial communities from Carex aquatilis grown in University of Washington, Seatle, WA, United States - 4-21-19 metaG | ecosystem: Host-associated > Plants > Roots > Rhizosphere...
CAGTATTTCTATGTCCATCGTTAGTTTAGAACCAAATATATCAGATTCCATTGGCTCATTTATGCAGGAACATAAAAAATCCCATCAACGGTTACCAAATTGGTTACCATTCGATGGGGTATGAGTCAATACACTTGGATTGTATCAGCTATCGCCGATTTCGTGTGCCCGAGGGGAGACTTGAACTCCCATGCCCTTGCGAGCGCTGCCAAAAACAAACAAATTTTACGGTACAATCCCACTTTTTCGACGATTGGTTACCAATGCGGTTACCAATTTTCTCGTCGATTATTATTTCATTCTATATAAAAATTTGAATGGACATTGTCAACAATTTGTATTTACGATCGTGTTTTTCCGCAAACAGCACGCACAACCGTTCCGGTCTGCGAGCAGTATGTATGATGGAGTGGAGCGCCGAGTGTTCAATCGTTGCGGGGTAGATTTCCTAAATTGACTGTAGTGTCTGTTTGCGTCTTGAAGACAGTCAGTGAAAAGTAATCATTTATAAGGCGTTTTCGATCAATTGACTGTAGTGACTATTCTTTTTCTATTTAATATAGAATTTATAATAACAGTAAGAGTATATCTAATATATCTAATAGTAAACTCGGAAAATATACAGCCAATGCGGTCAGTATGAACAATCGCACGAATTTAAAGGGAATATCGCGTAGTATTAGTGACTCTGTGGATCCCATCCAACAGTCAGAGAACAGGCAATCAGGATAAAAATGATCAAAGGTGGTTAAATTGCTCATTCCGCACGGATTTGAAGTTCGCCATATTGCAAAAGTTTATAGGATATTTGCGAACGACAAACTATGTCTCGGCAACAAAAAAGTCCCAGATGGTGAATGTTTGGACCGACAAACTCAGCGCAATAGCAGCATCTCAATTTACCTTGAACCTGAATCCACTTAACCGCCACACCGAATCCATGGAAACCTTATACGCATTCAGTGGCTTGGCTTGAGCCATGTCGTTCTTAAACGAATAAGCTTCAATTACTCATTCCTTCTTAACGTAACTGACCTTCTTACAATAATCCGGCACGCAACCTTACGATTCGATTGTCAGAGATGATTGGACCAGAGGAATTACAGTTATATCGTTTCGACGTCGAGAGCGCATCATGCGTTAGCTTCCAGTCATCGGCGACTGAGTTAATGATCCTCCAATGTGTCAAAGTGACGACAGACAACCTAGGTTGCCGCACGTATTGACAATGAGCTCTTATTAGTCTATACTATTCCATTGATCATGGACCCAGTTCGTCGTACGAAGCTTTCAATGTGCAGGGAATGAACTAAACCATCAAAGACTGAGAAATCTAAAAGCCTCCGTTGGCGAATGCCGGCAGGGGCTTTTGTATTTTGGGGGCTGAACGATGAAGCGGCTTGACTGTTGATCTGAGAAGTTTGATCAGGTGGCGCACCCAGCCTCACCTGTACCCCGATAAACGACGTCAGTACTGGCTTTGTCAAGAAAGGTTTATTGTATGAAAAAGGGATATCTGGTTTGCTTTATAATTTGTTCATTTTACGCTTTTGCGTCAACCTCCTTTGCACAGGTAACAAACCTGACCGTCAATGGCTCTACGTCGGATTTTACTTTTCAGCAAGGAGGCACCCTGAATTGGAAATATGATCTTCCGGTTGGAGGGACTGCCCAATGTGAGATTTGGATCGACATCAATGGGAATGGCACTATTGATCCCGCAAGCGACAAGCAACTATTCGGTACATTCACCCAAACTGATGGACTATTTACCGGAGATAGCGGGCCAGGTGATATGGATAGCGTTGCGAACGGCCAGTGTTATTTCATAATGGCAAATTTCGGATTAGCGCCTGCTAAATACCTCATGAAATTTACTAACAACGGTGTCGGACAAACCATCGCCGGAACGGTTACGGCGATGCCATCGCCTGCATTCACTATTTCTGGCAAGGTCACTTTACCGTCTGCTTTCAATTTGCAAAATATTCTTGTTGAAACAGGAGACAACGGACCAGGATGGATGGCTCTGACAGATGCCGGCGGAAATTATGTTATTAATTTTAACGCCTCTACGAGCGGTCAACGTGTGACAATAATGGTTGCAGATAAATTTTCACCTTATATCATCACGCCTAGCGATACAGCGCTTACCTTATCACAGAGTTATTCAAACGTAAACTTCACCTTCCTACCGCCGGTAGCGCAACTCGTCGGCTATTTGAAGGGAGAAGATGGACGAGCGTTGCCAAACGTGGAAATCAATTCCAATCCACAATATTATGGATATGGTGGAGGAAATAAAAATGCAACGACTGATGCAAACGGCTTTTTCCAATTTGGCTACACATTAAGTGAGATCACATCATCTCCCATTTGGAATTTACAAGCAAACACTGATGGCGTTGCTCCTGCGTACTTTCCGCCCTACATCAATGCAATCTCTCTTCATCAATATGACAGTTTGCGCGTCGATCTAATCGCACACATTGCCGATGATTCCATCACCGGCAAGGTGACGGTAGATGGCCATGCTCCCGGCAGTGCATCTTTTAGACTCTTTACGAATGCACAGGATAGCGGACAAACCAATGCCAACTCCGATCCTAACACAGGTAATTTTACGCTCCACGTTACGAAGAAATTCTCTAACTACAGCCTCGGCATCGATGACCTTCCTCAAACTGAGGGCTATGATCGGAATATTCCACAAGTTCAACCGGGCGATAAGAATGTCATCATAAATGTTGAAACACTTGCATGGCTGCCTCAAACAAGTAACACGTCTCATTCGCTAATGGCAGTAGCGTTTGTGAACTCCACAACCGGTTGGGTTGCCGGTTCAAACGGAACGATGTTGCAAACAGTGAATGCCGGCGCCTCATGGTCAAGCCAAACAACGAATACCTCAAACAATATCAACGGAATCTGTTTCCTCGATGCCTCAACGGGTTGGTTTGTCGGCAATGGCGGAATTATTAAGAAAACGACCAATGGCGGCAGCAGTTGGACGTCTGAGAATTCGACGACGGCCGGTGATCTCAAAGCGGTTCAATTTGTCGATGCGAACAATGGATGGGCTGTTGGAGGGTCAAGCCAAGCAACAATCCTGAAAACAACAAACGGCGGAACGACATGGACGGCTCAAAGCCCGAGCTATAATCAATGCAACTCTTTGTCCATGGTGAATGCGAGCATGGGTTGGACTGTAAGCAGCAACCAAATCTACTTGACGACAGATGGTGGCGGGACATGGAATTCACAGTTTAGCGCGTTTAATACATTGTATTCAGTTCATTTTGTAGATATCAATAATGGAATCGCGGTAGGGGCTTCCAATACGGTATATATTACGACGGATGGAGGGAGCAATTGGACAACTCAATCAATTGCTAATGTGAACATCCTTAATTCCGTGTATTGCATAAATGCTTCAACGGCATGGGTTGCCGGAAGTAATGGAAATATTTATAGAACGACAAACTGGGGGACGGCGTGGACGATACAATTGACGAATACAAGCAATAATAATCTCAATGCTGTCCAGTTTGTCGATGCAAACAACGGCTGGGCAGTCGGAGACAATGGCACGATCCTCCACACGATGAACGGGGGAGTGACGGCAGTCGGGAACAAGAAGTCAGCAGTGCTTCCAGGCCGTTTCGAGCTGCTTCAAAACTACCCCAACCCATTCAACCCGGCGACGACAATTTCTTTCATTCTTCCTTCTGCCGCTCTTACGACGCTGAAAATCTATGACATCGTAGGCAGGGAAGTCGCGACGCTCCGCTCGGAAGAGATGCAGGCTGGAAAACATTTGATACAATGGGATGCTTCGACGCTCGCAAGCGGGGTTTATTTTTATCAACTGCGATCCGGCAGTTATCTTATTACGAAGAAATTGGTTTTGTTGAAATAGCAGGAGATCGCATCGCGGCAGTCAGCGCCATGTGCCGCGGTGGAATGAGGACCGAGATGTCCAGTTTCGAACAACTGCCGCAGGTTTGCGGTACGCAAGCGAATGAAAAAGTAAGCCCCGGCTCTCACCGGGGCTTTTCATTGTATGTCTCGTCCTGAAATCTCCTTACAAGAAAGGCGAACGGAGATGACAGAGCAAGAGCGACTAGTTAGGCGGCAGCTAATGATTAATTGTTTGACTCAAGTCTCTTATTTTCTTCACGAGGCTCTCCACCGTTTCCCTGCCCCGTGGAACAAACACCGTGTCGTTTATTATTACATCTCTGCATCCATAATCTCCGAAAAAAACGCTGTCTGGCAATTCGTTCAAAAATTGCCTTCCGTAAAAAGAGGTTTTGTAATGCGATTGGTCATTCTGTTTCGCTAGAGGATTATAGTAAAATCCACCCTGTATGAAAGGTGATGTTAAGTAGTTGTTTTTGTCAGGACGTTGCAGAAAAAAGATACTTCTTTCCCCAACTTTAAAGGTCGTTTCACCTGACACAGCAATTTTGTGGTGGCTATTATTTTCAGAAATAGATCCGCTTTGTTTTAGTAAGATCACTGTTTTGAAAGTGGGCGTGCCTTTAAGTGCGCTGTCTATTCTCACTAGCGCCTCTGAATGAAATAATTCAGATGAGGGTCCGGGCAGGTCTACTACTTCCACGACTTTTCCAAACAACACCAAGTCAGACTCCTTAGCATGCTCTACTTCGTCATACCTGCCCACATTTCTCCGAGCAGAAGAGGGACTTTTGCTTGAAGCACTGCTGGTATCTTTTCGCTGTGCACAGCATACAGAAACAAAAAATAAGACTTCAAAAAACACCAAAGTTGTTCTACAGACCATTAGATTCTCCATAAACTTCTTCTGCGCCATAACGAACCGGAGTCAAACTGCGACAACGTGCAGCATTTGTATTGTTGTTCGGCGCGCGGAAGTTGACAGATAAAATCATTAGCTGGTGGCTCCCCGATGAAAAGAGAACCTAAAAATAAAAGTAAACCCCACATTGTCCCCTTTCCCTTGGGTGTAACTTTTCCACGAAATGATTGAATGATTTGGCCTTTTTTTATTTTGTGCCACCAAATACTGCAAAAATGCTGTACTTGTAGAAGCAATCCACATCCCGGAACCCGCATTTGCTTAAGATCTGTAGCTGGTCGCAAAGGCCACTTGGCCTGTCTTCAAGATTGTTCTTGTATACAGACGGGATATTGGCATAATTCCCAATTTCGCTTTCTTTCCCATTCTTTTCTAAGGTTTCATTTATCCAATTTTGCCACATTTCAAATTGTATTTCTTCACTATGGGCTGAACTTGGAAGGACTACGTCGATGTTTAGGAATAGGCCACCAGGCTTCAATTCTTTATAGATCTTAGTGAACAACGCTGTTTTTTGCATAAAATCAAGATGATGAATGGCATTTGAAGAAATTACTAAGTCATATTTCCAGTCTTCTGATTGTGATTCGGAATAATCTTCAAATGTTAAATGGCGGAAAGATATGTCGCTGTTGCTGCTATTGTTTAAATTTGCTTTTGCCCTCTTTAGCATTTCCTCGGAAGCATCAACGAGGTAGAAGTTGTTATTGGGCGATTTGTCGTAAATTTGTTTTGTGATAATTCCTTCTCCGCATCCTAGGTCTAGAATGTGAAGGTCGGATAGGCTCGGAAAATGGAACGCTGCAATTTCAAGCAGAATTCGGATAGATCTTTGTCTTTCTATCACGATGAAATTTGCTGAATTTGTGTAGAAATTAACAAAATCTTTGTCATCCCACTTGAATGTTGCGTGTTTCTTCATTTTTTTCCTGTTTAAGTCTAACTATAGTTAGATTGATCCTCTTGGGTATGCCTTACGATTTTATATGCTACCTAACGGACCGGAGCAAAAGCTGCGGTTAATTGCTCATGGTTCCGTGTGCATGAGCGGTTGGTTAGAACGCACGCGCTTGCACCTCCAGCTAAACTTGACAAAAAATACAGGCGAAGTAATGTGACTCTTACGAATCCGTCTTTGCTTTTTTATAGCCTCTTATTGCCACGATAATGAAAAGAATTCCAGCAATAATGTCTCCGTAAAACAAAAAAGGCCTACCATTATAATTTGTTACACCAACAAACAAAAAACAAATAGCCGGGAGCAAAAAAAGCAGTGAATTGCGTTTTTGGTTTTTCATTATTGATCTTTCTCTAATAAATAAAAATTACAATACTGTGTAGAAGCTATCTCAAAAACATTTCGCCTTGTCCTTCCCTACGGGTCTACGACCCGTAGGGTCGTGGACGATGCGCTCGCTTCGCTCGCTTACTCAGGATGAACGGTTGTTTGTTCACCCTGAGCAAGTCCCCCGAAGGGGGACGCGTCGAAGGGGCAGCGCAAAATAATTTTTGAGATAGCTTCTAATATCATGAACATATCTTTGTGCAGTCCAACGAACCCGAGCTAACCTGCGCCAACGTGTTCTTGGTTCAGCCAGCATCAGCGACTGACTAGGCGGCACTACTTGGCGAAGCATCGTTCGGATAAGTATGAATTTTGATGGCTGAACCGTATCTGGTTGCCTCTTCGAACAATGCCAATCCTTCTGAGGAATGCCCGTTATCTTAGTCTGAACGAGCAATTGTCTCGATATGATTGAGTGTTTGAATTTGCCATCCTTCCGCATCCAAGACGCCTCGAGCGAAAACTTCGGCATTCTTAAGATCGCTTTGGTCAATCCAACAAGTTATGAATGCGCCGCCATAAATTTTGTTCAGCGACGAAGAACGTTTCGGGGTGCATGAAAATTCTAGAAGTAGCATAGTTTGTGCGTCCTAACGGACCGAGCGAACCTGCGCCCAAATGATTCAAAGGTGTGTGTAATGGCGGCTCTTAAACTTCAAAGAGTTTATCCATCAGTTCACAATACTGACTAAATCCATCCTCACGCAAAGCAGATAATGTTAACTTGCTTGAAGCGGTCAAATTAGCCTCTAAAATCTCGTTCTGGATCTTCTTCCAGAGGTCGGCTTTTTTTCTAAACCTCTCATTAGATCTTTGAGCACTGATCTTTCAAGATTCGAAATTGAAACCTCGACAGCCGTTTCAATTTCCTGTAATATTGTATTATAGATTATAAATTGCTCTTCGTTCATAGGAACCTCCCTTCGGATTGTGGAGTGAATTGGGAGATGATGATTCGAGGATCCAATAGTGACCTGGATTCTGTTATCACTGTTATTGAGACGGGATATTAGATCTATTCTGAATGTTCCGCGTCTCAGAGGACAAAATGAATATGGAGGGATTGTCCGGTAGGGCCCCCTCGCGGATCTCTTGTGCAAAACTACTGCTATTCACATACAAAAGCAAACCGTAAAAAAAGGCCATTGCTGGCCCTTTGAAGTTTCTACGTTCTGGCAATGAACAGACTAAGCCCGATAGCCCTAGCATCTTCAGCTCTGAATCCAAGGTCAGGCACAGCTGCAAGAATCTCACCGGCATCGCGCATCGATTGGATCATGATATCTTTCAGGTTGTCTACCTTCGACGCCGATTCCTGCTCAGCCGCTTTTCCCAATAAGGAGACTTCCACCTTGTTCTTGCCGGTGAGCTTCACGATGATCTCCGATCCAGCTTTCAACTGCTGAGACTGGATAACGTCATGCGCCGGTGATGGTGCAAACCATACCAGTTCCTCACCAGCTTCGTTCGTCACGGCATACATAAAATATCTGCCATGCCCGTTCTCACCTATCAGCGGTTCATTTCGCAACAGCTTGAGTTTGATCGGCTGGTTCAATTGCAATTCCAACTTCGGACGATTGTTCGACATTGTCTTCTTCTCCCCGTTTAGTTTTGAATGAAAAGTTTACTGTGGCAGGCGTTTTCTCGCCGATGAAGGAACATAGAAACTCCCACGAATGGTTACCAATTTAGTTACCAATCGACGAGAGTTTTAAAAAAGTGGGGGATTTTGAGCGGATGAACCAACTTTTTGTGCCCGAGGGGAGACTTGAACTCCCATGCCCTTGCGAGCGCTGCCTCCTGAAGACAGTGTGTCTGCCATTTCACCACTCGGGCAAATATCTGATCTAAAGATACAAAATTACAAAACTCAAATCAATATCCCAATCCCTGCGAAGATCCGAATGCGATTCGAGGATCCGGGATAAATGCGACGGGGCTCACATGAAACGGGGAAGAATTATTTACTTTTTGTTCTGAAACTGGGATTTTGTATCTTTGTCAGGGAAATGCTTTATATCAGGAACTTCGCGATTGAATTCTAGCGGCACAGGAAGTGGCGGAGGGAAATGGACGAACGGCGAAACGACCGCGAACATCAATTCATAATTCTTTACTAAGAGCACTATACCGGCTATGTCCGTTCGGAAGGCGATCGTCTGGAGCATCTTTTGGATTGTGCTTTCTCTGTTGATGAATATCGCAGTCTATTTCGCGTTCGGAGAGCAGAGAGCCCTGGAATTCTTTACCGGCTATGTCATCGAAAAATCTCTCAGCATTGACAATCTTTTTGTCTTCCTCCTCATCTTTTCCTATTTTAAGATTCCGCCGATACAACAACGGCGGGTGTTGAATTTTGGAATCATCGGCGTGGTGATCCTCAGAGGCGTATTGATACTTTTGGGAACTGCGTTGGTGAAAGAATTCCACTGGGTGATGTATCTTTTCGGTGTAGTGATCCTCTATTCGGGGTACCAGATCACTTTTGGCAAGGAGAAAAAGATAGAGCCGGAGAATAACCTAATTCTAAGGCTCTTTCGAAAGTTCATCTCCGTGTCGTCCGGTGACAGCGGCGGGCATTTTTTTTTTCGAGAGAAGGGAATTCTGCACGCGACATCGCTATTTGTTGTCCTTCTGATCATTGAGACGACGGACGTGGTATTCGCGGTAGACTCCATTCCGGCGATTTTCGCGATCACGACCGATCCGGTGATCGTTTTCAGTTCGAACGTCATGGCCGTGCTGGGGCTGAGGTCCATGTACTTTGTTCTCGAAAAGGGTCAGCAGAAATTTGAATACATGAAATACGGTGTCGGCGTCGTGTTAGGCTATGTAGGAGTGAAGATGCTCATGATGGACATCGTCACGATCAACCTTGTGATCTCCCTTCTGATCATCGCGACGATTCTGGGAATTTCGGTCCTGGCATCGTATGTTGTCAAGGGGAAACAACCCCTGGCCCCGTAACGGAAATATCCGCTTGTGGCCATCGTGAAAGCCTTGTGTTATGCGAGTGCAGAGAGAAAACTCATACAATTTAACGGCATGATTCGGATGAAGAACTGTTTCATTTATTCCGTTGTAGTACTCCTATTGAAAATGCCGCTTATTGCTCAGACCGTCTATCTGCCGGCAACGCACGAAGTGTATCATTTTCTCGACGCCATGGCCGCGAAACAGATTATTCATGACTACCGAGATGCCGTGAAGCCGCTCTCACGGCATGCGATCGCAATGTTTCTCGTTCAAGTCGACAGCCTGAGTTCGCGATTGACAACCGTGGAAGGGGACGAGCTAAGATTTTACAAAGAAGAGTTCTTTCAGGAAATCAGAAGTCTGGGTTACGGAAATCTGACTGATGGGCGTTGGCACGTGTACACGTACGAGAGCGAGCCAACGCGGTTATCTATCGACGTCATCGGTTCAGTGTCGGAGAATCATCAGGCGGACGGAAAAACTCTTTCGGAAACAACGAACGGAATTTCAATCTACGGAAACATCGGAAACAGCGTCGGCGCCTATTTTTATTATCACGATTCTCACGACGGCGGCTCGTATGTCAGCACATTAGGAACCCAATCAGGTTCTCAAGCGTCGCTCCGGCCTCTTTCCCCGTTGCCAGCCGTGGTTTCATCTACCCCGGGGGTGTCAACCAGCACGTTTGACTATGATCTGTTTTACGGGCAGGTGAACGTGGATTATGGATTTGTGACGTTGACCGCCGAGCAAATGCCGAATGTGTGGGGTTCGGGCGAGAACGGCAACCTCATCCTCTCGAACAAGGCCCCCGCCTACCCTCAGCTGAAATTGCATGCGCGTCTCAGCAAAGATATTGACTTTACCTACATCCACGGATGGCTTTTTTCAGGTATCGTCGATTCTTCGCGAAGCTATACCGATGAACGCGGATCTCTGAGAACGTTGTATATGCAGAAGTATATTGCTGCCAATATGCTGGAATGTACTCCGTGGAACGGCGTGAACATCGCCGTCGGTGAATCGGAGATCTACGGGGGATCTGGACGCAGCCCCGAATTGTTGTACCTGATACCGATCATGCTTTTCAAATCGGCAGAGCATTACTTGGACGACGAGGACAATTCTCAGATATTCTTTAATTTTAAATTGACCGCCGTCAAAAATTTTGATTTCTATCTTCCGATTTTTGTCGACGAGTTTAGAACGAGTACATTTCTTAGTCCCACGCAAAATCACAATCAAGTGGGATTTACGTTGGGGGGCGATGCGTACGATCTTTTTTACCATGACACAAGGATCAACGTTGAATATACGCGAATCAATCCATGGGTCTATAACCATCAGTACGCTGAGGATACATACCAAAATCATGGCGTGACGCTAGGAGATTGGATCGGTCAGAACGCAGACCTCTTTTCAGTTTCCGTTTACCATCGCCCGGCTTACAATCTTGAAATAGGACTGAAATTTCAATCGTTGAGAAAAGGGGGAAAAGAGGACACATATTACCAATACGGTGCACCCGAGCCGGATTTCTTGTACGGCCCTCTTACCAAAGAACAATCTTTTGGTATCGTCGCGAGTTACCAGCCGTTACGCGACCTCTTCGTTGATTTTCACGCTTTCCGGACGCGATTCACGACGGGTATGACGGCTGCCTACACGGATGTCAGAGGGTATAACGAGTTCTTGAACAACACGTTTGATTACCTGCTCGACCCGGGCTATGCCGGGAAATATGATATTTTGATCGGTGTTCGATATAATCTGTTTTGACGAAGCACTCGGCGGACCGGTTGCGTTTGCCGGCTTCGGCCGTTGGCCGACCGGGAGTCAAACGAACGATTGCTCCGCTCTTTTCCCGGCTTCGCCGTATCGGCATCGCTATGACGTCAGATCAACGAGTTCATTTCCGCACAGTGCATCAATTGCTAACGGAATTCATCTTAAACTTTGACCCGCTTTTGGTGTCAAAAACAGTACGGCAAGATACCCGATGGATCAACGCAGCGACCATGAGCTGATTCGTGATTTTAAGAATGGGAATGACAAAGCGTTCAACATTCTTGTCCTTCGGTATCAGGAAAAAATATACTGGGTTGTCAGGCGCCTGCTCCCGGACCACGACGAAGCTGACGATGTTGTCCAGGATATTTTCGTCAAGGTCTACAGGTCGCTCAATTCTTTCAAAGGCGATTCGAGTTTCTACACATGGCTGTACAGGATCGCAGTGAACTTGTCGCTGAACGAGATCCGCCGGAAAAAGACCCGAAGGACGTTTGCCCTCGATGACACCGCCGCTCAGTATGAATCGGGCGACGTGCTTCCCCTTGAGCAAATGGAGCGTGACGAGCGGACGCGATTGATCAAGGAGGCGATCGAGCGATTGCCGGAGAAGCAGAAGAAGGTTTTTGTGCTCAGGTACTATGAAGAATTGCCGTACGAAGATATTTCTAAGATTCTTAAAACGAGCGTTGGCGGTTTGAAGGCAAATTATTTTCACGCGGTTAAAAAAATTGCGGAGTATGTGAAACATGGATTGCGATAAGATTCAAGAATTGCTGGTCGGGCTTCGGGACGGAACCCTTCCGCAGGAGGAACGACAGTCGGTCGAGCAGCATGTTTCGACGTGCGTTCGATGCACGAATGACCTGGCTCTCATCGACGAGGCATTCGAGTTGCTGCGCGATGTTGATGAAGAGGAAGCCCCGACTCACTACTTCACAAATCTGCTTCCGCGCATTTATGAGAGGATCGAAAAACGCCGTGGACGTGATCTCGGGTTTGCCGCGCCGGTCTGGCTGCAGCGGCTTCTGGCTCCTGTGTCGGCATGTGCGGTCCTCGTGCTCATGTTCGGAATGTATAAGCTATTTAATCCGGTGTCGGACCCGTCGCAATCGCATTTGATGGAAATCGTCTCCGAATTTCCGGGCGAGGAAATTGAAGGGGTGGCAGAATCGGAGTCAGTTTCCTCCGTCCTGGCGAGAGCCGTTGAGCCGTCCCAGCGTTTGATGGAATCGGTAGGCAATCCCACGATGGTATCCCGGGACATCGAGCGCGTTCTGGTCGACGATCAACTCGACCATGGGCATGCCCTCTCAATATTTCTTGCAGCTGAACATCCTTTTGAAGATATTACCGACGAAGACGTCGATTCCGTGATCAAAAAACTTAACGATACGTCATTATAACTCAGAGAAGGTCACCATGAAAGTTTTTGTTACAACAGTACTCGGTGTTATGTTTTTGGTGACGAGTTCGTTGGTGGCACAGCAGGAGCACGGTAATCGCTCCCAGCAGCCGGCGATGGACCGCATCGAAAGCTGGAAGAAAGTCCGTATGCTTGAATCGTTGAAATTGGAGGAAGATCAATCGGTCAAATTTATTGCGAAGTACAACAAGCACCAGGACATCATGCACGAATTTGAGAAGGAGAGGAATGATCTGGTCGACAAATTGGATGCTCAGTCAAAGTCCGACGCAGAAGACGACGAGTACAACCAAACATTCAATACCTTGCTCGACATCGACAAGAAGATTGCGGGCGAGAGACTTCGATTTTTCATGGAGCTGAAAGAGATCCTCACAATCAAACAGATCGCACAATTTGTCGTGTTTGAACGCAATTTTGCGCAGGAGTTGCGCAAGGCCGTGCGCGATGTGCAGCGTGAGCGGCTGAAGGATCAAAAGGATCAATAGAGACATCATATCGAATTGAACAAAAAAGGGTGGGGTTCCGATTCGGACCTCACTCTTTTGTTTTTTCAGGGGCGGCGGCTTTCCCTCGCTCGGGTTCCAAGTGTTGATTCTTCCTGAATCGAGTGATATATTTTTACACAATGAAGAATGAGTCTCGACACATCTACCTCGACTACAGCGCGACGACGCCGGTTGACCCCGACGTGACCGAAGCGATGCTGCCGTACTTTACCCGTTCGTTCGGGAACGCATCATCGATCCATGCGTTCGGCAGGGAAACGAAAATCCCGCTTGAGGAGAGCCGTGAGAAAATTGCCCGTGCCTTCGGCGCGGAGCCGGGAGAGATCTTCTTCACCAGCGGAGGCACGGAGGCGGACAATCATGCCCTCTTCGGCGTTGCACAGGCGGCATTGCGTGCGAGCGGAAAGAATCATCTTATCATATCTTCCATCGAACATCATGCCGTTCTTCAGAGCGCTGAATATTTGGCGGAGAATGGGTTCGAGGTCACTCTGCTCCCCGTCGATAAATTTGGGAAAGTTGACCCCGACGACGTTCGGGCGGCAATATTGGCGAAGACGTCTGTTGTTTCGGTGATGCATGCCAACAACGAGATCGGCACGATCCAGCCGGTGCTAGAAATCGCAAAAGTCGCACATGACCATGGCATTGTCTTCCACTCAGACACAGTCCAATCTGCAGGGAAAATACCGGTCAATGTCGATGCGCTCTCAATCGACATTCTCGCTGTCTCCGCGCACAAATTCTACGGTCCGAAAGGGATCGGCGCAATTTATATCCGAAAAGGAACTGATGTCGATTCATACCTTCATGGGGGAGCTCAGGAGAGAAACAGGAGGGCAGGGACCGAAAATATTCCCCTCGCAGTTGGTTTTGCCAGGGCGGTCGAACTCAGTCAGCGCGATATGGAAAAAAATTTAGCTCATATCCGCGGCCTGAAGGAGAAATTGACGGATCTTCTCAGGGAGCGCTTCGAGTCCATAGTTCTTAACGGCCACCCGTCGGACGCTCTCCCGCATATCGTAAACATGTCGTTCGACAGCTCCAAATCGGATATCGACGGCGAAGCGTTGCTCATGAACATGGACCTGAATGGCATCGCTGTGACGAGCGGCTCCGCCTGTTCCTCCGGCAGCATGGAACCGTCTCACGTGCTCCAGGCAATCGGGCGCAACATAAAAACGGCGAAAGCGAGTATTCGATTCTCGATGGGGAACGCAACGACAAAGGATGAATTGACTACGGCGGTGGATATTTTGGAGAAAGTCGCGCGGCAAAGTGCAGCTGCTTCTGTGTAATCTTCCTGGAAGGAAAGAATATGAAGATCGTTATCCTTGTTTCATTTTCAATGCTGTTGTTGGGCTGTGACAACACTCCCGAACAAGCGCAGAACAACCTGCAGAAGGGGGACGAGTATTTCGCGGCAAAACAGTACGAGGTTGCGGATTACTACTACGATAAAATTCCCGAAGAAAGCCCTCTCTACAAGGAAGCGCAATTGAAAATGCAGAAGATCGACGAAATTGAGCAAGGTGCACTGCCAAAAATTTCTGTCGCTGAGGAATCCAAAAAAGTCTCGATCTTTGACCAGACTATGACCAGCAACTCCGGGGGAACGGAGCCCGTCCATTCGGTGGAACTCAACAACGAATCGGTACATAAATTGACGTCGGTCGTACTTGAGTTCACCTATCTCGACGCCGCAGGGAACATCGTTACTGTCAAAAAGATCAAAATAGCAGCGCCGATGAGTGGAAAAACCCAGGAGACATTCAAGGGAATTGCTCCCGGAACGCTTGAATCTCCCTGCACCTCGAGTAAAGTGAAAGTCGTGTCGGCGGAATTTCAGTAAGAAGCTTTACTCCGTTCAATTTCCCGGAGGAGAATGCCGTATCGAAGTCCGCGGTCGCTGACGGTTATACTTTTGATGCCCACAGCATCCATGAATTCCAGCAATATCATCACACCCGCCAATAAAATATCAGCCCTGCCCGGCGTAATCTGAGGAATAGATTTGATCTCATTGAGCGTCTTCCCCTTCAATAATTCAAACGACTCCAGTATGTCATCGTAATGCAGTTCGTATCCATGAACCTTCGCTGGGTCGTACTGCAGCAGTTGCAGCCGCATTGCTGCGAGCGTCGTAACAGTGCCTGCGACGCCGACGGCATGCGTTATTCCTGTCCGCACGAAGCCGACGCCTTCGATATGCTTGCGAATGAGGCCGCGTGACGAATCGATCTCCCGCTCAGTCGGCGGTGAGGTGCGGAGTAAGCGTTCCGTGAGTCGTACACAGCCGATATCGAGGCTGGTTCTATCCAGGATTCGGTCGCGTACTGCGGAGACGATTTCCGTGCTTCCCCCGCCGATGTCAAGCACCGTAAATTTATCCCCCCCAGTATCGATTCCGACAACAGCTCCGCGGCATGTCCATTCCGCCTCTTCTTCTCCGGAAAGTATTTCTATCGAGATGCCGACGGTCCGATGGATAAAGTCGCAGAATTCTTTCTTGTTCGACGCATCGCGGAGAGCACTCGTTCCGACGGCAATGATTTTTTCCGAACGAAAGCTGTCGGACGTACGGCGGTACGACTGTAAGTAGTCAGCGGCACGGCGGAACGTCCCCTGGCTGATAACACGATTTTCGTCAACCCCCTTGCCGAGCCTGGCAATAACCTGCTCGTCGTGCAAAACGGCCATGACGCCAGCGGAGTCTGTTTCGGCAATAAGCAGGAGGATGGTGTTCGTGCCGATGTCAATGCTGCTGATTCTCATCCATCACTTCTTTCTGGCCGCAATGCCGATCCATTCATTCTCCTCGTCGATCGAGAGAACGCCGTAACTTCTTTCCCGAAGAAGTTTCTCAATAATTGCTCGGTCAGAAGCCAGAAGCCCGGAAAGGAGCAATGTTCCGGTTCGTTCGATTTTTTCCGTCATGGAAGGGAGGAGTTCAGTGATGACGTTTCGTGTGATGTTTGCAAGGATAAAATTGAATCGAGTTTCCCGTACAACATCCATCGAACCGGCCCGAATTTCGACATGTTGTTCGCATTCATTTCTGCGGACATTCTCATTTGCGTTGTCGTACGACCATTCGTCAATGTCAATCCCGATGGCACGCTGTGATCCCAATTTCACCGCGGCGATAGCGAGGATTCCGGTGCCGGTTCCCACGTCAAGGGCGAGAGAGTTAGGCGTTATATAACGTTCCATCATCCGAAGCATAAGTCGTGTCGATTCGTGGTATCCCGTTCCAAACGACATTTTAGGGTCTATCACGAGGACTATTTTGCCCTTCTCACCAGGCAGAGAATGCCAAGACGGCGTGATAACGATATTTTTTGACACCTCGACCGGGAGAATTGATTCCTCCCATTGCCGGTTCCAGTTTTGATTTTCAATTTCAGAGATGGCAGATATTGCAACAGGGAGAGGTTGTTTCTCTTTTACGATCAGGACAAACTTTTCTCGAACTGCGTCATTCCAAAGGGCCTTTGGAATGTAACAATGGAAGCCCGTGACGCTTTCCAGGAATCCGTTGAAACCCAACTCGTGTAATTGGAAGGAGAGTAGCTCCCGCACGGTATCGTCGGGTGGCGCAGTCAGGACGACTTCTACGTAGACATTGTTCATGCGGAGCGGTCAAGGTGCATGCGTTGTGCGATCAGCTCGTCGACAAGTTTCGTGTTCATGGAAAGCCAAAAGTTCTGGTCTTGGTAATTCTCCTGCATCTTTCTGTCCGCCTTATTGTATCGGACATTCAAAGCATACAAGAGCCAAACGAGGACGACTGGGAGGACAGAGACGACGGCGAAATGAGATTTCATCGTAAAATCGACGGCAAGCAGAAGCAGGCCGGCAATGCCGAATGCAAAGGACGTCCTCCTGATGCTGATCATGATGTGATAGATCGTGCCGAAGAAGAAGATCTTTTCCTGGAAGCTCTCTGGAATGTAATGGTTGAGGATATAAAAATAGAGTTGCCTCGCTTCGTTCTCATCTATCGCGGGGGCGTCTTTCACCCTTCGCGACCGTTCGAGAATGAACTGACTCGGTTGATTCGACTGGAATGCTTTCCGTTTTTTGGGACTCTCCTTAGCGTAGAGCGTCAGTCCTGCCAACAGTCCCCCGATCATAAAAGTTGGAAGACCGATCTCCCAGGTATCGAAAGGGTAGATCGATAGAGTAAAAGCAGCAGCGTAGACGTACGAGACAAAGATAAAATAATAACCGGGAACAAGGATGCGCAGGTTTTCGTACCATCCAAACTGAATGCCGGCAGAATTTTCTTTCATGCGATGCTCCCCATCTACTTCGCTGTAGCCGTCGATTGTGCATAAAGCACGTGCATCAATACTTTGCCTATTGCCTCGAGGCTTTCGGCGCTGCATTTATCGGGCGTGTCCTGTGTCGTGTGCCAGTATGGGTATTGAAAATCAATAATATCGACAGTAGGAATTCCCCCTGCGTTGAGTGGAACGTGGTCGTCCGAGATCTCCTCCCCCGGTATGTTCACAAATTGCGTTACGCCGAGATCCTCTGCGGTGGACCAGATCAGCTCGACCGCCTGGGGTGCGAATTTCATCGAGTTCTGCTCCATCGGAATCTGCAGATCTTTGTACCCGACCATATCGAGCAATACTGCGAACCGAGGCCTGTAGTTTTCACTTTTCACCTTCATGAAATACCGCGACCCTAAAAAATAACTGTCAAGGTCTTGGCTTTTTCCGTAATCTTCTCCGTCAACGAATAGCAGGTCGACGCCGATCGGCGGAGCATCTTGCTTCAGGAGCCGGGCGATTTCAAGCAGGACGCCTACTCCGCTTGCTCCATCGTTCGCGCCCAGGATCGGCCGGTTCTGTTTCGAGGGATCTTTCTCCTGGTCGGCACGCGGACGCGTGTCCCAATGCGCCAATAATAATATCCGGTCGGACGCTCGGGAGTTGAAAGTGCCGAAGATATTTGTGAGGGTAAGATTTTCACCGCCGTACCCGCGATGGGAAAAATTCTGTTTGGTTACTTTTTCCGCATAGCGGGAAAGTTCAACGAATAAATAGTCAAGGCATTTTTGATGTCCGATTGAATTCGGGTTACGCGGCCCAAAGTCGGTCTGCGCTTGAAGATTCGAGAACGCCTTCTGGCCGTCGAAATCAGGTACGGTCATTTTTCGCGGTAGATTTTGCGCGGTTGTGTCCTGCTGCGGAATTGTTTTTTCCTGGCGCTGGCTGCAGGAAGAAAAAACGCCAATTGCACCAAGAAACAAAAAATATTTGATCATGCTGTCGTCAGAGGATGGTGGCAAATTATACAAAAATCAGTGCAGAGATGCAATAATCGGGGCCCCCGGGCCCAAAAATTGCCGGGCGCTTTCTTGATTCGGGAACCCAACTTTTGCCTGGCAATTCCGGTCTAAGTATAGAGAAGATGTCCGACGGCTGCACGTGCGGCGTAACTTTTCGCGGCAACTTTCGTTAGTTCTACTAGGGCAACAAGAGTTCGAATACCTAACAAGGAGCTGTTATGAAAATATCACCTGCGTCATGGTTCAAAATCGTCGTTTTCATCGTTATTGGCGTGTTGTTCGGCGGAGTCATGGTGCTGTACTCAAATTCGCAATTTGAGAAACCCGAGGCTGAGTCTCCCCGCGATGAACTGAAGTCGATGTTTGGGCAGGAGGAGTCCTCGACAAACCGTCACATCGAGAAGACGTTCACGGTGAAGAACGGCGGGAATTTGTTCCTCGACACCGATGTCGGCGATGTCGATATCGTCACGTGGGACAAGGAGGAAGTTCTCGTAAAAGTGGACATTGAAGGAAGCGACCGCCGGTCCGACAAATTTGATGTGAAATTTTCAGAGAGTACCGACCGCATTTCGATTATCGGGAAAGCGAACGACAATAGTTTCTTCAAATGGGATGTCGGCGATCTTGACGTGAGATATCATGTGACGGTTCCCAAAAAATTTTCTGTGAAGGCAAATACTTCGGGCGGAAATATGACCCTCCGCAGTCTGGAAGGGGATGTGCGGTTTGAAACAAGCGGCGGAAACCTGACGATCGACGATGTCAATGGGACGGTTGATATCAACACCTCCGGCGGAAACATCGACGTGACGAAGGTGAAAGGGGCGTTGAAGGGAGTGACGTCAGGCGGAAACGTCCATGCCGACGACGTTGCCGGCGATTTGAACGTCGAAACTTCAGGAGGAGAGATCGAACTTTCGTCTATTCAGGGAAGCGTGCATGCGGAGACTTCCGGCGGCGGGATCACATTGAAACTGACCGGAGAGAACAAAGGAATCGATGTTCATAGCTCTGGCGGAGATATCAACATCTTTGTAAATGACTCGATCGCCGCAAATCTCGAAGCGTCGACGAGCGGCGGCAAAGTGCGCTGTGAACTGCCGATCACGGTGAAAGGGGATATGTCCGACGAAGAATTGCGCGGCAAGATCAATGGAGGCGGCAACATCATTCGCGCTGAAACATCGGGCGGAGATGTGAGAGTGAGAAGTTTGAAGTGAAGCTCTCCTGGGTGCATTCAAGAACGGCTGCCGCAGAAATTCCGGCGGCCGTTTCTATTTATGCTCGGAGGGTCCATGCGTGCGTGAGAATCCGGCCATCAATGCCCCGATGGCATCCTGTGCTTTTCTGTACGCCTCTCCGGACCCTATATAATTCTGCATCATCATCGAAAATGCGAGCATTTCGCCGTCAGCAGTGGAAACGTATCCCGACAATGAACTGACGCCTCCGAGCGTCCCGGTTTTAGCGTGAAGATTGTTTTGAGCCGGCGTATTCTTCATTCTGTTCGCGAGCAGTCCGTCAACGCCGGCGCAGGGGAGCGATGAATAGTAAAGATCGAAGAGATCTTTTCTGGAATGCATTCCGCGAAGCAGCATAGTGAGTATCTCGGGCGTCAACAAATTATAGTGAGAGACACCGGAGCCGTCTACCATCAAAAATTTTGTCGTGTCGATTCCGAATGCGCTGAGAATGCGTTTCGCCGCCGTGAGCCCGTGTTCGGCGGTGCCCGGAACACCGTAGCATTCGGCGCCCATAATCTTTAGTGTGTTCTCAGCCGAAAGATTGTCGCTCATCTTGTTCAGAAAAACTATCATCGAATCGATCGGCTGAATATGCCGGGCGATGAGGACGGCTGCCGGCGGAATCGTGTCTAACAGCAACTTCCCGTGAAGAGTAATGTTCTGACGCTCCAATTCTTCACTCGCGAGCGTAAGAAAATATAGTTCCGGATTCCACACAGAAATTGCTTCGTTCTGAGGTCTCGAGCCCCGCGGGATTTCACCTCTCACCGTAATCACATTCATCCGTTCCTTGAATTTTCGTGAAATCTCAAGTGTGAGCGGAGCGGTGTCCGCTGACGTTCTGGCTGTATTCAGCAGAGAGACATAGCGGGTGGAGGGCTCGATGGAGGCGATAACGGTATCTCCCGGAGTGTTCGACGGAGTGACGGTTGCCTCCACGCAATTGCGATTGATCGAAAGAGCCGAATGATATGCAGCAAACCCTGACGGTTCGTCGTCCCACATCCAGCCTGCTCCCCAATGTTCGTCATCGAAATAGCTTGCATCGCCGACAAGATTCCCTTCAATTCGTGAAACGCCCCGAATTTTCAGCACAGAGAGAAAATCGGACAGCTGCGCAGAATTGAAATCCGGATCGCCGTAGCCTTTAATGTAAATGTTTCCGCGGATGACACCGTTACTGAATATTGTATCCGAATATAATTCGGTTTTCAGTTGAAAATTTATCCCAAGCGTCGACAACGCGGCAGCGGCGGTCACAAGCTTCAAATTGGATGCAGGCCGCATGAGTATTTTGGAGTCGCGTTCGTACATGACCTCGTCATTGTCCAGCGAAACGATTTTCACACCGCATCTTGTAGCGGTAAAAATGGAATCGGAAAGAAGAGCGTCCATGCTGCGGCGAAAATGCTGTAGAGGTGTTTCTTCGCGGGTCGATCGGTCGACGGCGGAGCAGCAATCAAGCGTTATGGCGAGGATTGGGGCGAGAAGTAAAAGGAGAAATTGCTTCATCAATCGGTATTGGTTACGTAGGTCTTCAACAAGAATATCGTGTGCAGATTAATGTAGATAAATTCTCGTATGCGTGCAAGACGATCAGCTTTAAGCACAAGTTTTCCGAGGATCTATTGGAGAGGCGGGTCGACGCCAAAAAATTAACGAAATTCCACTGGAAAACCCTTCGGAAGGAATTACCCGCTTGCCCCCCTTCCGTTTGGCAGTGGGTTACTTTGTTTTAAATAACTGGCAATATTATCCCTCGATGCGTTCGCTCCGCTCACTTACTCAGGATGAACATGGCCTGTACACCCTGAGCAAGTCCCGATGTTTTTTTATCGGGATGCGTCGAAGGGTCGATCAAGCAAAGTAGCCCACCACTTCCCGTTTTTGATATTCTCCTCTCATTTGTTATATTTAAAACATGGATAAACCGGTGGTGATCTTAGGGATAGAAACTTCGTGCGATGAAACGTCTGCCGCAGTGATGCGCGACGGTCGATTGCTCTCGAATGTCGTTTCTTCACAGTTTGTTCACGAGCAATACGGAGGTGTAGTGCCCGAGCTTGCATCTCGGGCTCACCAGAAGTTGATGATCCCCATTGTCGAGGAAGCGCTGGCAAAAGCGAACGTTTCTCAGAAAGATTTGTCTGCCGTTGCCGGTGTGATCGGCCCCGGATTGATGGGTTCTCTGCTTGTGGGATTGAATTTCGGCAAATCATATGCCTACGGACTCGGAATCCCTTTTATCGGCGTCAATCACATGGAAGCCCACATTTATTCAAATTTTATTGAGGAACCCTGGCCTTCCTTTCCCTTCGTATGCCTCACCGTATCCGGCGGCCATACTCAGCTGGTTGTGATGCGTGAAGATTTTCAGTATGAAACGATCGGCCAGACTCGCGACGATGCCGCGGGAGAAGCATTTGACAAAGTGGCAAAAATGCTGGACCTCGGGTATCCTGGAGGCCCAAAAGTGGACGCGCTTGCTAAAGAGGGCAACGCCGAAGCCGTCAGCTTTCCGAGGTCCTTTTTGGACGACGACCCGTTTGGGTTCAGTTTCAGCGGTATCAAAACCTCTGTTCTCTATTACCTTCGGGACAATCACCGCGCCGGTATTTCGAAAGCTGAATTGGCGGATATCTGTGCAAGTTTTCAGGCGTCGGTTGTTGATGTTCTGGTGATCAAGACGATAGCCGCCGCGGAGGAATATGGGGTCAAAGATATCGCGATGGCTGGGGGCGTCTCTGCCAATTCCGGACTCCGGCGTGCGATGAGTGCCGCGGCGTCTCATGCTCATCTTACGTTATTCGTCCCAAAACTCGAATACTGTACAGATAACGCTGCGATGATTTCCGCGGTCGGTTATCGGAAATATCTTCGAAAATCCTTTTCTCCGATTTCGGAGAGCGCTGTTGCGGGATTGGAACTTGGCGCGCAATTTACCAATTGAAGCAGACTTCAACGTGAACCGTATCCGTACCGTTTTCCAGAAGCTCAAATCCGAAAAAAAGAAAGCGCTTATACCGTACATAACGCCGGAATTTCCGATCGTAGGGACGACCGTTCCTTTGATCCTCGGGCTCGAGGAAGCCGGCGCAAACCTGATCGAAGTGGGAATACCGTTTTCGGACCCAATTGCCGATGGAGTCACGATCCAGCATTCATCCCACATAGCCATTCAGAACGGCGCGACGATACACAAAGTGCTGGAATCGGTGAAAGAAGCCCGGCAGAAATCGGAAATCCCTGTGGTGCTGATGGGATACGTGAATCCGATTCTTCGGTACGGCATGGAGAGTTTCCTTCGAGATGCAGTTCAGTCCGGAGTGGACGGGGTGATCGTTCCAGATTTACTTCCTGAAGAAAGCGAAGAATGGCGGGAGCTTTCATCAAAGTATGCCGTGAGCAATATCTTCCTGATAGCCCCGACAACTCCTGTACAGAGAATTCAGTACCTCGATTCCATTTCGACGGATTTTTCGTACTGCGTTTCGGTCACCGGTGTGACCGGCGCTCGCTCAAGCCATGGCGATGCTGACGCGCTTGATGCGTTTCTTGCCCGCGTGAAGGAAAATACCCAGAAGCCCTTCGTTGTCGGATTCGGCATATCGAAGCTGGACCAGGTGGAGACGATGTGCCGTACTGCGGACGGCGTGGTGGTAGGTTCTGCGCTGCTTCGCGGCATCGAGAACGAGAAGACCATCGACGGGGTTGTGGCGACAGCCGGCGCATTCTTCTCTTCGCTGCAACATGGTTAGTCAATCCGTACGTGTCTGCTGAAATATATGACCACAACATATCGGGACGACTGATGGCTTTAATAGATGAGTGGCGGATCAAGATCGACAATGTCGACAGGAAACTGGTCGACCTGCTCAACGAGCGTGCGCGGTATGCAGATGAGATCGGAAAGATAAAGGAACAGCTCGGCTTGGACGCCTACTCGCCGCGGCGCGAACATGAAGTATTGGAGAATGTGCTGGGCACCAACAAAGGTCCCCTGTCGGACGCAGCGCTCCGCCGTCTGTTCGAACGCATCATCGACGAATCCCGGAAACTTGAACGTGAGGCAATGATTGAACGGAAGAAATCTTCTGCGCAGAAATAAGATCGCATCATTAGGCGTGATCCGCATTGCTGGAACGATCGTATTTCTCCTGCTTCTTCTTACGCTTTATCTCATGATGTGGGAACCCAATTCGTTCGAACCATCCCCGAAGATCGTCACCGTGAGCCGCGGCGAAAATTTCAGCCAGGTTGTTGAGGCATTCGCGTCGTCGGGTCTGATCTCACATCCGGCGTTATTCAGGATCAGCGGGAAGGTCTTCGGGTATGCCGGGAAGATCAAGATCGGCAAATATAGTTTTCAAAGCGGCGTCTCGAACCGTGAGATTCTTTACGCGATTAGCACAGGGACGTCTACGGCGAACCCCTCCGTAACTATTTATGAGGGGCTGCGCGGAACGTTCATTGCAAAGATCCTGAAACGTGATGTAGGAATAGATTCCGTCAAATTAGCCCAGCAATTCGGCGACACATCGCTCATCCAATTGAAGAATCACGGTGCTTCTTCGCTGGAAGGTTTTCTCCTCCCTGAGACGTATGAGTTTTACTGGCAGGTCGATGAGCGGGAGATCGTGCGCGACATGCTCGCGGAGTTTCGAAGATTTTTTGCAGACAGTTTGCAGCAGCAAGCCAAGAAGATGAAGATGACCATCGGACAGGTACTGACGATGGCTTCCATTGTTGAAGGGGAAACAGTTCTTGACCGGGAACGGCCGATTATTGCCGGACTCTATTACAATCGTCTTCATCGGGGAATGAAACTTGAAGCCGACCCCACGATTCAATACATCATCCCCGACGGTCCGCGCAGGCTTTTCTATAACGATCTCCGAATTGACTCGCCGTATAACACGTACAAGAAATACGGCCTCCCGCCGGGGCCGATCAATAACCCGGGAAGGAAATCTATCCTTGCCGCTTTGTACCCAGCCAGGCATAATTACCTTTATTTTGTAGCCGACGGATTGGGAGGACATCGGTTTGCGCGGACGTACGAGGAACATTTACGGAACGTACGGGCATATCGACGGGCTCACGCGTCCGCGGTCGCACACTAGGAAATCTGCTTATTCTTCGAAGATGTTGGACCCCGGTTCTATTCATTTGTTCGAAAACACTCAAGACTTCAAGAAATATCGGCCATCCTACCCGCCATCTTTGTCGGAGGAATTGATTTGACTTTCCGCGGCTAATTTTATATAATTGTATACGATTCAATGACTTAGACACTTTTTTTACTCCCCCTATGACGAAGACAACGAAGTGGGTACTCGCGGGCATCGGAACAGTATTCGTTCTTTTCGTCTTGTTCTGGGGGGCAGTTCTCTTTTTCGTCTTTCAGGGAGACAACGACGAAGAGTACTCGTCCGGCAGCGGCGGGACTCTGGCGATCGTTGAATTGAAGGACGAAATCCTCTCGTCGGAAAATATCGTTCGTCAGATAAAAAAATATCGCGAGACATCGTCCGTGAAGGGGATCGTCTTACGCATCGAATCTCCAGGCGGCGGAGTTTCGGCCAGTCAGGAAATTTATGAGGAAGTGAAAAAAACGCGCGACAGCGGCAAGCCGGTTGTGGTATCGATGGGTTCTGTTGCGGCGAGCGGCGGGTATTATGTTTCGTGCGGCGCAACCAAAATAGTCGCGAATCCGGGAACCGTGACCGGGAGCATTGGAGTGATTTCACAGTTTATGAATTTCAATCAGCTGATGGGGAAGGTCGGCGTCGGTACAACGACGGTGAAAAGCGGCAAGTTTAAAGATACAGGCAACCCGTACCGGGAGATGACGGAAGAGGAAAAGAAATATTTCCAGGAAACGATCGATGAAGTGTATCAGCAATTTCTGTCGGTCGTGGAAACCGAACGGAAGCTCTCGCACGAAGCTGCAAAAAAACTCGCCGACGGAAGAATCTTCACAGGGAAGAAGGCGTATGAAGTCGGCTTGGTCGACACGCTTGGGACATATGAAGATGCGATTGCTCTCGCCGCACATCTCGCGGGAATTTCCGGGGCACCAAGGATTCTGAAAGAAAGAAAAAAAGAACGTCTGTCGGACATCCTCTTCGGCAGCCTCAAAGAAGAGATTGTCGGCTTGAAGCAGGATCTGCTGAGCCAGCCGATGCTGCAATACAAACTCACACAACCGTAACAACACAGGAGAACGCACTTGACCAAAGCAGATATTGTGGACGTCATTGCATCCGGCACAGGCCTGACAAAGGTTGAAACTGAAGCAGTTGTCGACGGATTCATCCAAACCGTGATCGCCTCGCTGCGCGACGGAAAAAACATCGAGATCCGGGGATTCGGCAGCTTTAAAGTGAAAAAACGCAAAGGAAGAGTTGCCCGCAATCCGCGGACAGGCGAGCAGGTCCAGGTTGACGAACATTATGTTCCTATTTTTAAAGTTTCAAAGGATTTGAAAGCGATCGTGAATGAGAATCTCAAGAAAACTCTCGGTTAAGTTTTTCGGAAAGAAGAAGTCGTGGCTGTAAGACCATCCATTGTATGCGGCAACTGCGGTTCGGCACTGGCTGTCGATGATAAGTTCTGCGCCAAATGCGGAACAGCCGTTTTGTGGGAAGATACCGCACAAGCAGTGAAGGAAGAAATCCCAGAGCCGTCCTCGGTCGTTGTCTGTTCATCCTGTGGGATTCCCAATTCGTCGGAGAATACTATCTGCAGCGGATGCGGTTCACCGTTAAGCGCCGCGTCGTCGGTTCCGTCGTCCAAACTTCCAGCGAAGAAGAAAGGGAACACCTCGGACAAACAGCCGGAACGAAAAGGACAAATTAGAAAGAAGATCGAGTCCTGGAAAGTATTATCGATCGCAGGGGGTGTTGTGGTTCTCGTCCTCGTGGGGATCGGCGTCTTTCGCAATCCTCCGAAAGAAGCTTCAACGGAAAACCAGGCGCTTGACAACAACTCCGCACCCGCTGTAAGCCCGACGCTTGTAACCGATATCGAAGAGATGCAGAAGACGGTGGATGCATCCCCGAACGACGCGGGGGCGCTTCTGCGTTTGGCGAACGCATTGCACGACGCGAAATTCCTGCCCCGCGCGATTGAGTCATACAAAAAGTATCTGCGACTCAAGCCCGCCGACGCCGACGCCAGGGTGGATATGGGGATATGTTACTATGAAAGCGGCGATTCTCCGACAGCGATCAAAGAAATGCAGACGGCGTTGTCGTACGACCCGAAGCATCAAATGGCCTTGTTCAACCTCGGTATTGTGACTCTCAACCAGGGCAACCTTCAGCAGTCGAACGAGTGGTTCAGGAAGGCTGCCGGTGTCAACCCGAACACGCAGGTCGGACAGCGGGCGCAGCAAATACTCAGCCAACATTCAACCATTCAACAATAAATCTTAAGGAGGGCATTCCACATGCCTAGCGGAAAAAAACGCAAACGCCATAAAATGGCAACCCATAAAAGAAAGAAACGGCTGCGAAAGATGCGCCACAAGAAGAAGATCCGATAAACCATGGAACTGCTCACAACGTTATGTTGTGAGCAGTTCTTAATGTTATGAATGCGGGGAATGTGCGATAGCTTTTCCCTAGGAACGGTCTTTCGACCGTTCCTACCGTCGCCAAAATGTAGGAACGGATGGAAATCCGTTCCAGAACCGTAAATTCCACTGCTTGATTTTTCTGAGAAATAATGTTACTCTGTTTTATACGCTCATCTGAACACTGGAGGATTCAATGTCTGCAGAAGAAGAAAATGGAATGAGGAAGGGATTACTGTTCGGCTTCATCGCCGGAGGAGTAATAGGGGCGCTTGTCGCATTGCTCTACGCTCCGAAACCGGGCAAGGAATTACGCGCGGATATCAAGAATAAAGCGGGAGAGATCATCGATGATGCCGAAGGATATATTACCGTCGCGAAGTCCAAAGCCGTCGATATTATCAACGAAGGGAAAAAACGTTCCGAAAGCCTGATTTCCGAGGCAAAGAAACGGGCAGAAACCCTTCTCGGCGACGCCGAAAAGATTCTCACGGACGCGAAGGAAAGAGCAAGCACCGAAGAGACGAAAATTAAAAGCGCCGTTCGGGCCGGGGCAGAAGCATTCCGGGGCGAAAGAAACAAGTCATAGTGACAATCCTGTATTTTAATAAGCGGAGATCCCCGTGAACACTCTCTTGATGGTGGCTCAGATTATCCTTGTGTTGTCGCTGACCGCTCTCGCGTTGTACCTTATGGTTGTCCTGACGAAGGTAAAATCCATGCTGGGACAGATCGAGTCCGACGTCAAAGAAGTGAGCGTGAGAGTGATTCCGGTGCTGGAGAATATGGAGGTGATCACTTCGAAGCTTCGGTCCATCACGGCGAACGTTGACGACCAGATGACGATCGTAAGGAGTTCTGTTCAATCCCTGAAAGAAATTGCCGACAACGTTCTGGATTTTGAGCGACAGGTGCAGGATCGGATCGAGGCGCCTGTGTTGGAAGTCGCGGGTATCCTGGGCTCGGTCGTTCGAGGCATCGCCGCATTCATCAACCGCCTGCGAGGATAGTTCACCATTCTTCACACCGTGAGACCTGAAACTCTCACTGCCTTCTAGTTACTTCATCCGCGGAGAGTCTATTTCCGTTCACCGCAGTGCTTCGCCGGATGAATCATCTCGTACACGCTTACTCGCAACATTATTAAGGAGTCGATAGTGAGCCAGCATCCCATACAAAAAGAATACGCATCCAACGCCGTGAGGACCGTCGCACTGATCGGTCACGGCGGCTCGGGGAAAACATCCTTCGCCGAAGCCGCCCTCTTCGCTACGGGGTCCACCAACCGCCAGGGAAAAGTCGATGACGGCACCTCAGTTTCAGATTACCATCCGGACGAAATAGAACGTCACATCTCCATTAATACCGCACTTCTCGTTACCGATATCGACGGAACAAAGCTGAATATTCTGGACACTCCCGGTTATACCGACTTCACCGGTGAAGTAAAATCGGCGCTCCGGGTATCCGATGCCGCGGTCGTTTTTATCAAAGCGTTCGAGGGAGTTGAAGTCGGAACAGAGATCGTGTGGAAATATGTCGAAGAGTATTCTCTCCCGTCCCTTTTCGTCATAACGAAAGTTGACCACGATAATATCGACTTCGAACGCACCGTCGCCGCGATCAAAGAACGATGCTCGAACGACGCGGTCCTTGTCACGATTCCGGCAAGCACCGGGCCGGGCATCACCGGAGTGATTGACGTCCTGAGCATGAAGCTGTTGAAGTTCGTTCCGTCCACAAACGGAAAATACACCGAAGAACCCATCCCGGCAGAGCTGCAGGAGCGCGCGGCGCATCTTCACGAGGAACTGATAGAAAAAATCGCCGAGTCCGACGAAGCGCTTCTGAACAAGTTCTTCGAGAACGGAACCCTCTCGGAAGACGACGTGCGCATCGGGTTGAGGAGAGGAATCGTGGAACGGAAGGTTTTCCCGGTCTTTTCCGCCGCACCGGTGCTCAATATCGGAGCGCTCAACATCCTGAATTTCATCGTAAAGTATTGCCCTGCGCCGGTCGAGCGCGGCACGGTCAAAGGTATTGAACCGGCAAGCAAGAAGGAGATCGACGTCAAGATCGACTCTGCGGCCGGACCGTCGATGCTCATTTTCAAAACAGTTTCGGAACCGCATGTCGGCGAGCTTTCGTTTTTTAAAGTCATGACGGGTTCCATCACCGCGGGGATCGACCTGCTGAACGAAACCAACAGCAAGTCCGAACGCCTTGGCCAGATCTTCGTGATGAACGGGCGGGAGCGAAAGGAAGTGACAAAACTCAACGCCGGGGACCTGGGCGCGGTCGTGAAGCTGAAGGATACGCATACCAACAATACGTTGAGCGCGAAGACTTTTCCGGTCGTCTATCTCCCCGTCGTATTTCCGGACCCGGTGATCGCCAACGCGATCCTCCCGAAGACGAAGGGCGAAGAAGACAAGATCGGCTCCGGACTCCATTCGCTCCATGAAGAAGACCCGACCTTCATCGTTCACTACGACCCGGAAACGAAACAGACGGTGATCCAGGGGCAGGGCGAATTGCATCTGGCGATCATCATCAAGCGGCTCAAGGAAAAATTCGGCGTGGACGTCGATGTGGTCGAACCGCGCATTCCGTACAAGGAAACGATCAAGGGAACTGTTCCCGACGCAGAATATAAACACAAGAAACAATCGGGGGGACGCGGACAGTACGGCCACGTTCATCTGAAGATCGAACCGACTCAGCGCGGCACAGGGTTCGCGTTCGAAGATGCGATCGTGGGCGGTGTTGTTCCCGGCAGGTTTGTTCCCGCCGTTGAAAAAGGAATCGTTGAAGCACTGACGAGCGGCGTTATTGCGGGCTACCAGGTCGTCGATGTGAAAGCGACGCTCCACTACGGCTCGTACCACGATGTCGATTCCGACGATATGTCGTTCAAGATCGCCGGGAGAATGGCGTTTCGCAAGGGATTCAAAGAAGCGCGGCCGATCCTGCTGGAACCGCTCTACGAAGTCGAGGTGCTGGTCCCGGAGGAACATATGGGCGATGTCATGGGGGATCTGTCGAGCCGCCGCGGGAAGATTCTCGGTATGGATTCAGACAGCACCCACCAAATTATTCGCGCGCTCGTTCCGTTGAAGGAACTGTACCGGTACTCCACGACACTTCGTTCAATGACGCAGGGGCGGGGCATTCACAAGCAAAAGTTCTCGCATTATGAAGAAGTTCCTCACGAGGTGGCGGAGAAGATCATTGTCGAGTACGAAAAGTCGAAGCAGGCGGAGGAGTAGATTTGAAACGTTCTTCTTAGCGTGAGGCGTGTTGTTATTTTTGCTCTCTTATATCGAAAGGTCGTGTCTGATATATTCACGGCCTTTTTTATTTTGAGATTTTGATGTAGCAAGCGAATGCACCTTCTCCCGAATTTGTGGAACAAGTGTGCTGTGTTTGGTATATTCGAGTATCATATTCGGACGCTTGATGTCATGATGCGGGAAAGAAAGTTGGGGGTCGCTAATGTCTGTATCGAACTTGTTTCTCCATGACCGATGCCTTAACTCTAAAACAGAAGACGTTATCCGGGTTGAAGTGGAGTTTCCTTGATAATTTTATCAATCAAGGAGCGCAGTTCATCGCCGGAATAATTCTTGCTCGCCTTTTGAGCCCGAAAGAGTTCGGGTTAGTAGGAATGATAGCGATCTTTACGGCGATATCGATCGCCTTTATCGACAGCGGTTTTAGTCAAGCCTTGGTAAGGAAAAATGACTGCACAGGTGAAGATTACAGCACCGTATTTTTCTATAATCTGGCCGCAGGGATATGTTTCTATGTGGCTTTGTTTTTTCTTTCCGGTACCATCGGGGATTTTTACAGAGAGCCTATTGTACCGCTGCTTCTTAAGGTATTAGCGATAGACGTTGTCATCAGAAGCTTCTGTGTCGTCCAGCAAACGATTTTAGTAAAGAACATCAATTTTAAGCTTCAAACGAATATATCACTAGTGTCCTCGGTCGTATCGGGCATCATCGGCATTGCGATGGCATATTCGGGCTGGGGTGTTTGGAGTCTGGTGTGGAAGACTATTTCGCAAAGTATTGTAACGGCGGGGCTTTTGTGGTTGTGGAATGACTGGAGACCTGGCTTCGTTTTTAATCATCAGTCCTTTCATTCTATGTTTGGCTTTAGCTCAAAGCTGCTGGCATCCGGGCTTATCGATACATTCTTTACAAATATCTATTACCTTGTTATCGGCAGGATTTATTCCGCGACAGAACTCGGATATTATACGAAGGCTGATCAATTCAAGAATTATCCGTCCCAAGATATTAACGGAATGATCCAGCGCGTGAGTTACCCGGTACTGGCAAGCATACAGGACGATCCTGTGAGGCTTAAACGAGGATACAAGGGCCTTATTAAAAATGTCATGTTCATATCATTTGTCCTCATGATAGGCTTGTCGTCGATAGCGAAACCGATGGTCATGACACTTATCGGTGAAAAATGGATTCCCTTAGTTCCATATCTGCAGCTCTTATGTTTTAGCGGCATGTTCTATCCATTGCAATCTCTGAATCTTAATATGCTGAAGGTAAAGGGAAAGTCATCGCTGTATCTGAAGCTTGAGATAATAAAAAAAATATTGACGGTCCCGACGGTTCTTATCGGCATTTTTTGGGGTATCAAGGTGATGCTTCTCGGGATGATCGTCAATGCCCTTACGTCCTATTTCCTCAACAGTTACTGGTCTGGGAAGCTGATCGATTATTCGATGAGAGAACAGGTGCTCGATATTTTTCCATCGCTGTGCGTAGCGTGCGTCATGGGGATCTTTGTAGCTGCTGCCGGCTGGCTCTTAAGCGCCCAGCAGCCCATCCTTATCCTCTTAGTCCAAATTGTCCTGGGAAGTCTTATCGTCATTTGTATCGGTCAAGTTGTGAAGTTAGACGTCTATTTGGAATTACGTGACATTTTAAAGAATTCTGTTTTTAACAGAACACCTGTCCTTTCAGAGAAATGAAGAGTTTACTAAAACCCGTTTACGTCACACAGCCTTTTCTTCCGCCGCTTGAGGAGTTTCTGCCGTATCTGGAAGCTATTTGGGAACGGAAAATATTGACAAACAACGGCCATTACCATCAGGAATTGGAAAGGGCCCTCTGTGACTATCTCGGCGTGAAGTATATCTCGCTTTTTGCAAACGGCACGCTCGCTCTTGTGACTGCACTGCAGGCATTGCGCATATCGGGAGAAGTAATCACGACGCCATTTAGTTTTGTTGCAACGACCCACGCCCTCTGGTGGAATAATATAAAGCCCGTCTTTGTTGATATTGAACCCGTGACATTCAATCTGGACCCGGCGAAAATTCAAGCGGCAATAACGCCGAAGACAACTGCTATCCTTCCTGTGCACATTTATGGGAATCCATGCAATGTCGGACGCATCGGTGAAATCGCCGCAACGAATGGACTACGCGTCATTTATGATGCATGCCATGCGTTTGGCGTCGGCATAAACGGGGAAAGCGTTCTTAATTTTGGAGACCTTTCGGTATTGAGTTTTCACGCCACCAAAGTGTACACGACTTTTGAAGGGGGCGCCATTGTGTGCCATGATGAGGGGATGAAAAAACGCATCGATAAATTAAAGAACTTCGGCTTTGCCGGTGAGACGACGGTGATCGCTCCCGGCATCAACGCAAAAATGAATGAGTTTCAAGCGGCGTTAGGTTTGTTGCAGCTGAAATATATTGAGAAGACCATTGAAAAAAGGAAAGCCCTTACTGAACGGTACCGGTGTGAATTGCACGGCATCCCTGGAATTGCATTCATGGGCGATATGCCGGGAGTTAAACACTCGTACACTCATTTTCCAATTTTCATCGACGAAAAGATGTACGGCAAATCGAGAGATATGGTGTATGAAGAACTAAAGAATTTCAACATCTTCCCGCGGCGGTATTTCTATCCGTTAATAAGTCATTTCCCGCCGTACAATGAATTAGAATCGGCGGCCCCGGAAAAAATGCCTGTCGCCGAAAGTGCTGCGGAGAAGGTCCTTTGTTTGCCTCTCTACGACGGCCTCGAGAGCGACGAACAGGATGCCGTCATTCACATCATTAAACAATACGCTATGCGGTTGAAGTGAATGCACCGGAATTGGCGAGGCGAAATCAGCCGGAAATCTTCTGCACATGAACATCTTATTAACTTCTGTCGGCAGACGGAGGTATATCGTAGAATATTTTAAAGAAGCATTGAAAGGGAGCGGCAAAATCCATGTCTCCAATAGTGTCTATACAATGGCAATGGAAACAGCCGATTCTTTTCTCATCACTCCTCTTATCTACGACGAAAAGTACATCCCAGCATTGTTGAACTACTGCGCGGACAATGAAATAAATGCGGTACTTTCATTATTCGATCTAGATTTACCGGTACTGGCGAAAAACAGAGAGCTCTTTGCGTGCCAAGGGACGAAGGTCATTCTCGCACCCGAGGAATCGGTAACACTATGCAACGATAAGTGGAAAACGTCTTTATTCCTTATCGAAAATAACATTGCAACGCCACGAACATACCTGACTCTGGAGAATGCACTGACAGGCTTGAGAACCGGCGAAGTATCGTTCCCATTGATCATCAAACCGCGGTGGGGTATGGCTTCGTTAGGAATATATTGCGCGGAAAATGAACAAGAATTGATGGTGCTGTACGACAAATCAAAAAGAGAAATATTTAGTTCTTATCTCCAGTATGAATCTCAACAGGCACCGAACGATGCCGTTTTGATACAGCAAAAGCTCAACGGGCAGGAGCATGGTCTTGACGTCTTGAATGATTTGGACGGTACTTACGTTCGAACCTACGCCAAGAAGAAGATCGCCATGAGAGCAGGCGAAACAGATATTGGCGAGACTGTCGGGAGTGCTGAGTTCGAGGGAATCGCGCGAGTGCTGAGCAAGAAAATCCGGCACGAAGGAATACTCTCTGTCGATTGTTTTGTCGATCGAAAAGGCGTTTCCGTTACGGAGTTGAATTGCAGAATCTCAGGCCATTACCCGCTCAGTCATCTCGCAGGAGTGAACGTCCCGAAACAAATAGTGGAATGGTTACATCATAAGCCGACAAATGAGAGTGTGCTGCAGTTTAAAGAGGGGCTCGTCATTGCAAAAGATTTAGTTCCGCGAATCATGAAATGAAATGTATTGCCGGCGATGAGCCTGCATCGGAAAAATATATGTGCGCTCACGCCCGGCCGGCGGCAGTCCTGAGTATATCAGGAGCTCCAAATCCGATCTAATAGAACGAGAAAAAATTGTGAGAGACACTCTTAAAAAGAAACTTATCATCCTGGGGGCAGGAGGATTCGCCGAAGAAGCACTC
>Ga0265336_10000293_pt1 | contig 34148 bp, 18 predicted proteins | sample 42119metaG_FD_193583 | JGI IMG/M metagenome (GOLD analysis project Ga0265336, IMG submission 193583) | Rhizosphere microbial communities from Carex aquatilis grown in University of Washington, Seatle, WA, United States - 4-21-19 metaG | ecosystem: Host-associated > Plants > Roots > Rhizosphere...
CGGCCGGGCGCCGAGGCGGCCGCCACGGGGGCCGGGGCCGGCGGCGCCACGGGCACCGGCGGGCGCAACGGCACGCTGGGCGGAGCCACGCCCGCCGGCGCCCCGGCCGGGATGACCGCCGTCGTGCCCGCCGCGACGACGGCCCGCGCGCGCTTCTCGCGCTGCTCGCGCAAGGTGCGCTCGAGCGCGGCGATCACGTCGTCGGAGGCCGGCTCGGACTGCCGCTGCAGCGCCTCCAGGCGCGCATTGAGATCGGCCGCCAGGGCCCGCTGGTCGGCCGGGTACGGCGCGCCGGCGTGCGTCGGCCCCGGATCGACCACGCATCCGGCCAGGCAAGCCAGCGCCAGCAGCGGCGCCGGCAGCCGGCCCCGGGTGGATGCGAATGCGAATGCGGATCGGGAGCGGATCGTCATGAGTCACCCTGCTGCGTTCCTGGCCAGCGACATCGACGCCTGCCGGCGAGGCCGGCCGGCGGCGAGACACGTGGCATCGACCGGACGCGACTCGCCCGCGGTCGGCTGCCTGCATGTCCGGCGAAGCCCGTCGCGTCGCCGGTGTATTCACTTCTTGCGCCGCAGCTTCTTGCCCTGCTCCGCGTAGGCGCGCGCGAACTCCTGGTTGAGCAGGCGATCGAAATGATCCTCGGCTTCCTTCTCGAGCTCGCCGTACATCGCCAGGAAGCTCTCCCACAACTTGGCCCGGTGCAGTGCCGGCATCACGCTGTCGAGCGCGCCCGACTTCTTGATGCGCTTTTCCACCGTCTCGGGCGAGAACATCTTCAGCGCCGCCAGCAGCGCGGCGCGCGTGCCGGCCATCACGGCCATCTCGTGGGCGCAGACGTCGTTGACGGCGTCGCCGATGGCCTTGGACGGCTGCAGGAACAGCTTGTTGCCGTGCTGGCGCACGTCGACCAGGTAGCGCAGGGCGTCGCGCGCCGAATCGGAGTGCTTGAGCGGATTGTTCTCGCGCGACGCGATCATCGTGCGGTCCTCGATGCGCAGCTCGTTCTTGAGCTGGGCGCGCATCTCGAGCATCTGGTAGAGCCCGTTGACGGTCAGGTGCAGCAGTTCGCCGACGATGCGGATCGTCTCCATCGGATGCGCCGTGTCCAGGTCGCCCGGATCGAGCTCCAATGCCTGCGCGAGCACCGCCAGCGCCTGCGCGCCATCGACGCTCTCCGCGGCGGCGGCGCGCGACGCCGCCGCGACCGGCGCGGGCGCGGCGGCCCGCGGCGGGGCGACGACGTGGGTGCGCGCGGGCACGGTCGGGTCGGCCATCAGGTCGATGTCGAGCGGATCGATCGCGGGCGCGGCCGCCGGGGCGCGCGGCGGCGCGACGGCCGCCGGCGGGGGCGCGGCGCGCACCGGGGCGAAGTCCTTGTCGAGCGCCGAGAAGATGTCGTCGTCGAACGGATCGGGCAGCGTGTTGTTGCCCTGCGCAGGCATGGCCAGGTTGACGTCCTGCTGGCGATAGAGGCCTTGCGCCTGGTCGCTCATCGGCGCACCGGCCGCGGGCTTGCCCAGCAGGCCGCCGTCGAGGCCGAGGAACGCGTCGAGCGCACTGGCGCCGTTGTCCTCGCGACCGAACGCGGGCGCCCGGCCGGCGGGCGCCGGCGCGCCGGCGGGACGCGTGCGCGACGCCGACGGCGCGGCATCGAGCATCTGGCCGAGCGCCGTCGCGCTGGGATCGGTCTCGATCTGGTGCGCCAGCGGCGCCACCGGCGCGGCGCGGCGGGCGGCGGGCACGACAGGCTGGGCCCAGTTGGGCGAGGTGTCGAACTGGGAGTCGCGCGCGCCGGTGGGGGGCGGCGCCGGCGCCAGCGACGCCATCATGTCGAGGCTGTCGGCGCGCGTGCTGGCCGAGTAGCCGAAGGCGGACAGCGGATCCTTGGCGCGCGATTCGGCCTGCAGTTCCGCCACGAGGAGGTAGTCCCCGAGCTGGATGCGGTCGCCGTTGGACAGCTCGACCGCCGCGCCGGGCGGCACCGCGTTGTCGTTGACGCTGCAGCCGTTGACCTTGGAGATCACCTTGAGCGAATAGCGGCCGTCACGGCAACGGATCTCGAGGTGCTCGCGCGAGATGTAGCGATCCGGGCTCGGCAGCGGCAGCGAGCACGTGTTGCTGCGACCGATGCGGCCGCCGTTCGCGCCGAAGCGCGCGTGGATGGCTTGCGGTTGGTCGGGCGGGGGGCAACGGAGTGCGCGGACGACGAGTTCCATGGCAGTTCGGTAAGAAGACGAATCGATTATCGCCGTCTGAATCCCGCGCGCACGCGCGCCACCCGAAATGGGGAGAAGGTGCACATCCTTGCGCACGCGCGCCGCGACGGGGCGAGGGTTATCCCGGAACCGCGCCGCGCACGGCGTGCCCGAATGCGCACGCGTCGCGAATGAATCCGTCGTGCACGCGAGCCACGCGGGGCGTCGCCCGCCCGTCGGCGGCGCAGCGGGTCAGTCGACGCCCTTGCACTTGTTGGCTTCCTTCAGGAAGTCCTTGCCCTCGGCCGCGGTCGGCTTGCGGTAGATCGCGCACAGCCGGGCGCGGGCGCCCGGCGCCCCCATCGCGTCGGCGCGCTCCATCTGGCGGATGCCTTCGGGGACGCGGCCGGCCAGGTAGGCCTCGTAGCCCTTGCGGAAGGTGTCGGCGGCGTCCTGCTTGCTGGTGTCGGTGGCCTTGGCCGGCTTGGCGGCCGCAGCGGCGTCCGCATCGGCCTTGGCCTTGGCGTCGGCATCCGCCTTGGCCTTCGCCTTGTCCGCGTCGGCCTGCGCCTTGGCATCGGCGTCCGCCTTGGCCTTCGCGTCGCCATCGGCCTTGTGCTGCTGGTCCTGGTCGGCCCGGGCCTTGGCGCGCGCGTCGGCATCGGCCTTCTTGCGGGCGTCTTCGTCGGCCTTGCGCTGGCGCGCGGCCGCGTCGTCGGCCGGCGGATTGGTCGGCTTGCCGGCGCCTTCGGGGCTGGGCGCCGGGGCCGGCGCGGGTTGGACCGCCGGCGCCTGCACGGCCTGCGCCGGCGCCGGCGCCGGCGCAGGCGCGGGCGTGGGCGCCACCGGCGCGGGCGCGGGAACGGCGGCGGCACTGGCGGCGGCCGGTGCGGACGGGGTCGCCTCGCCGGTGGGCGCCGGGGCCGGACGCAGCGCGAACCAGGCGCCTGCCGCCAACACGACGACCGCCGCGCCGGCGATCGGCAGCATCATGCTGCCCTTCTTCGCGGCCGACTCGGGCGCCGGCGGGGCCGCGTCCACGCGCGCCGACGGTTTGCGCGACTCGGCCGCCGGGGCGGGCGCGGGCGCCTTGTCCTTGCCCGGACGAACCATCGTCGAGTCGGCGTCCTCGTCGCGCGCAGTGGCGGCCTGGCCGACCATCGTCGCCTCAGGATCGGCTTCGCGCGGCAGTGCCGCAGCGGAGGCCTCGCGCGCGCGCCGGGCGTCGAGCTCGGCCTTGCGGGCGGCCTCCTCGTCGGCCCTGCGCCGCGCCTCGAAGGCGGCGCGCTCGCTCGCCGTGGCATCAGCCTGCGCCTTCGCCTCGACCTGGGCCTGGCGCTTCGCCTCGGCGTCGGCCTTCCTGCGCGCCTCCTCGTCGGACTTGCGCTGCGCCGCCTCGGCGGCCTTCTGCCGCGCCTGCTCGTCGGCCAGGCGTTTCGCCTCGGCCTGGGCCTGGCGCTTCGCCTCGGCCTCGGCCTTCTTGCGCGCCTCGTCCTCGGCCTTCAGGCGGGCGGCCTGCGCGGCCTGCGCGGCCTTGCGCTCGGCCTCGGCGCGGGCGGTGCGCGCCGCCTCTTCGTCGGCCAGCCGCCTGCTCTCGGCGGCGGCCTCCCGCTCGGCCTTCGTGCGCGCTGCCTCTTCGGCCTGGCGCTGTGCCTGGGCCGCCGCCTCGGCGGCCGCCTTCTCATCGGCCAGGCGCCTGGCCTGCGCGGCGGCTTCGGCCGCGGCCTTCGCCTGGGCCGCCGCCTCGGCCTGCTGGCGCGCCAGTTCCTCGGCCTGGCGACGCGCCTCGGCCTCCTGGCGCTTCTTCTCCTGCGCGGCGGCCTCGGCCGCCTGGCGCGCCGCCTCGGCGTCGCGTCGCGCCTGTTCTTCGGCGAGGCGCTTGCGTTCGGCGGCGGCCTCGGCCTGCGCCTTCGCACGGGCCTCTTCCTCGGCCTTCTTGCGCGCGGCCTCGGCCTGCGCGGCCGCGCGGGCGCGCTCGCGGGCGGCGTCGACCTCGGTGCGCAGGCGCGCGACGAAGCCGGCCTGGGCCTTGAGCTGCGCTTCGATCACGGCCAGCCGCTCGGCCTGCGGCAGCGGCACCTTCAGCGGCTGGGCCTGCACGGTGGCCAGGCCCTTGGCCACCTGGTCGACGCTGGTGGCCAGCTTGTCGAGCCGGGCCTGGATGGGTGCGATGGCCGGCTCGCCGGCGGCGGCGTCCAGCGCCTCCAGCGCGCGCGACTCGTTGCCCCAGGCCCCGTCCTGGCCGGCCAGCCGCTTCTCGAGCACCTCGAGCTTCTGCTCGAAGCTGGCGAGCGCCGCCTGGCCCTCGCGCTCGACACGCTCGACCAGCGCGTCCTGCGTGGTCGCCGCAGCGGCCAGTTCAGCCTGCCGCGCCTCGAGCTCGGCCTGGGCTGCGGGCGTCAGCGCGTACGACGACTCGACGAACGCACCGATGGCGGTGGCGGCCTCGTGCAGCTTCTGCGCGATGGCGCGCCCGGCCGCGGCGTGCCCGGGGCCGTCGACCAGCAGCGTGTCGCGGGCGAACACGCCCTGCCCGGCCGCCAGCAGCGGAGCGGCCTCGGCCAGCAGGGACCGCGCTTTCGCGAGCCATTCGTCGGCCTGGGCCTGCGCCTCGGCCTCGGCCGCCCGCTGCTCGGCCTCGGCCTGCTGCAGCTCGACTTCGGCACGCTTGAGGTCCTCCTCGTAGCGGCGCTTGGCCTCCTCGGCGCGGCGCTTGGCCTCCTCGATCGCGGCGCCACGGCCGCCGGCAGCGGAACGCCCGGTCGGACCGGTGGACCCCGTGGCGCCGGTGCCGGTGCCCGTACCGGTGTGGGTGCCGCCGGTGGCGGTGCTGCCGGTGCCGGTGCTGGTGCGATCGGCCGGCGGCACGCTGTCCTGCAGCGCCTTCAGCGTGGCCGCCGACATGATCATGGTCGACTCGGACTCGTCCTCGGAGTCGGCCAGGCCCACGGCGGCGGTCAGCTCGCGGCTGAACTCGGCGGCGCTGGCGAAGCGTTCGGCGGCCGACTTGGCGAGCGCCTTCAGCACCACGGCGTCGATCGCCTCGGGAATGGACGGGTTGTGGCTGGACGGCGGCCTGGGCGCCTCCATCAGCACCTTCTGCATCACCGCGACCATGCCGCCCGAGAACGGGCGCTCGCCGACCAGGAACTGGTACAGGATGACGCCGGCGGCATACAGGTCGGAGCGCGCGTCGGCCGTCTCGCCGCGGATCTGCTCCGGCGCCATGTAGCTGGGGGTGCCCAGCACGGTGCCGGCGTGCGTCTTGGAGGTGGAATCGATGCGGGCGATGCCGAAGTCGCCCAGCTTCACCGAGCCGTCGTCGGTGACGAAGATGTTGTCGGGCTTGACGTCGCGGTGGACGACGCCGCGGCTGTGCGAGTAGCCCAGCGCGTCGAGCAGCTCGCCCATCAGGCGCACGATCTGCGACATCGAGAACGGATGGCGGGCGGCGAAGAAGGACTTCAGCTCCTTGCCCTGCACGAACTCCATGACGATGAAGGACAGGCCCTTCTCCTCGCCGTAGTCGTAGATGCCGACGATGTTCTTGTGGTTCAGCCGCCCGGCCGCCTTGGCCTCGATCAGGAAGCGCCGCGAATGCTCCTCGGCTTCCTCGTGGTCGAGCTCGTCCTTCTTGATCGTCTTGATCGCCACGACCCGGTCGATGATCGGATCGAATCCCTCATAGACGATGCCCATCGCACCCTTGCCGATCGCTCGGCGGATCTGGTACTTCCCCAGTTGTTTGGGTACGTCGCTCAAAGGGCTTCAGGTAAACGACGATGCCCGGAAGATCCGGGCATCCGGGGCCGCCGACGCGAGGTGGAGCGGCGCCCGCAGTTGATGAGACGACGATCCGGGCAGGGCGCCAGCGCCCCGCCAGGATCATTTGCCTGCCTTGGCTCCCGCAGAACAGGACTTGTCGGCGGCAATGGCCGTGGGCGATGTTACCCGAGAGTCGCAGGCGCTCGCCCCGAGATCGCCCGCGATCTCGTCGATGCCGGGCGGAACGCGACCGATCGTCGTCACGTAGCCCTTGCGGATCGCGAAGTCGAGGTTCTCCGTGCCGAACGCCGCGTCGGCCGCGTCCTGGGAGGCCGCGCTCAGGATGTTGGCGATCACCGAGTCGGCGATCGCCGTCGTCTGGCCGAGCACGTTGACGCAGGTCAGGGTGTCGCAGAAGAAGGTCTGCGCCGCCAGCGAGTCGAGCTGGTGCGGCTTGAGCTGGTGGGTCTGCACCTGGGAGCCGACGCGGAACCAGGCGCTGCTGCCGGAGTTGAACGAGATGAACAGGCCGCTCTGCCCGGTGACACCCTGCAGGCCGATGATGGCGTCGGGATCGATCACGCCGGGCAGCGGCGTGACCTTGCCGATGTTGCCGCCGCCGGTGCCGGTGGTGTCCAGCGTGGCCGTGGCGCCGGCCCCCACGTCGAGCGCGCCGAGCTTGTTGACGCCCTGGATCGAGGCGCCCTTGAGCGTGACGTCGCCGGCCGACTTGAGCGTGCCCTTGAGCAGCACCACCCCGCCGGCGGCCACGGACGAGGCGCCGGCGGACGTCACGTAGCCCAGCGAGGTGTCGCCGCTGGAGGTGACGTCGAGCTTGCCGCCGACGGCCAGCGGCTGCGCCGCAGTGCCCTGCTCCAGCGTCACCTTGGCGCCGGTCACCTTCAGCCCGCCCTGGAACGTGCCCTGGGCGATGACGTCGGCGGCCGACTCCAGCACCACGTCGCCGCTGGCGGCCAGCGTGGCGTCGATGGCATGGGCGTCGGTGAGGCGGATCGTGTGGCCCGTGGCGTGGATCGCGCCCTGGAGGTTGGTGCCCGGCGCATCGAGCAGGATGTCGCCGCTGCCGGCGTTGAACGTCGACAGGCCGCTGACGGCCAGCGCGCCGGCCTGCGTGACACCGGTGGCGGCTACCGTCAACGCGCCGTTGACGGTGGTGCCGGCCGCGCCGAAGTCGACGGCGGTGCCGTTGAGGGTCAGCGCGTTGCTGCTGCCGTCCACCGTCAGGGCGCCGGCGGACGTCAGCGTGGCGCTGCCGTTGGCGGCAAGGTGGGCGGTCAGCGGCGCCGAGTCGACCAGCGTGACGCCGGCGCCCGCGGCCGTGACCGCGCCCGCGAGCGAGTTGGCGGCGTTGCCCAGGTTGACGTTGCCCGCGCCGGCCTGCAGCGCGCTGGTGCCGGTGACGGCCAGCGCGCCGGTCTGCGCGATGTCGCCGCCGCTGGCGGTGGCCGCCAGGTTGCCGCCGACCGCGGTGGCGCCGCTGCCGAAGGTCACCGAGGTGCCGCTGGCGGTCACGTTGCCGCTGCTGCTGCCGTCGACCGCCAGCGCCGCGCCCGAGGCGAGGACCGCGCTGCCGACGTTGTTCAGGTGGGCCGCCAGCGCGGCAGCCTGCTCGATGTCGGCCGTCGCCGCAGCGACGGTGACGCCGCCGGCCAGGTGGTTGCCCTGGCGCGCCAGCGTGACCGCCTGGCCCGCGGCGGCGATCGTCGCCGCGCCGGTGACGGCCAGGTCGCCCGACTGCGTCAGCGCGCCGGTGCTGGTGGCCGCGAGCGCGCCGCCGACAGTGGTGGCACCGAAGGCGATGCCGGCGCCGGTGGCGGTCAGGCCGCCCGAGGTGCTGCCGTCGACGGCCAGCGCGCCACCCGCGGCCAGCGTGGCGCTGGCCGCGTTCAGGTGCGCGGACAGCGCGTTTGCGTCGGCCAGGCCGACGGCGCCGCCGGTGGCCGTGACGGCACCGGTGAAGTCGTTGCCGGCGTTGGCCAGCGTGATCGCGTTGGTGCCGGCAGCGAGCGTGCTCGTGCCGGCCACCGCCAGCGCGCCGGTCTGGGTGATGGCGCCGCTGCCGCTGGATGCGGCGAGCGTGCCGCCGACGCTGGTCGCGCCGAACACGACGCCATTGCCGGTGGCCGCCAGGTTGCCGGCGCTGCTGCCGTCGACCGTCAACGGGCCGCCGGCGACCAGCGTCGCGCTGGACGCGCCGGCCAAGTGCACGGCCAGCGCGTTGGCATCGGCCAGGCTGACGGCGCCGCCGGTGACGCCGACCAGGCCGCCGAAGTCGTTGGCGCCGTTGGCCAGTGTGATGGCGGCGGTGCCCGCATTCAGGGTGGCCGCGCCGCCCACCGCAAGGCTGCCGGTCTGGGTGATCGTGCCGCTGCCGCTGTTGGCCGCCAGGGCGCCGGTGACGTGCGTGGCGCCACTGCCGAAGACGATGCCCGAGCCGCTGGCCGACAGCCCCGCGGCGCTGCTGCCGTCCAGGGTGAGCAGCCCCGCCGCCGCCAACGTCGCGTCGCCGGTGGTGGCCAGGTGGGCCGTCAGGGCGTTGGCGTCGGCCAGGCTCACCGTGCCGCCGCTCGCGGTGACCGCGCCGCCGAAGTCGTTGCCGGCCGTGGCCAGCGTGATCGCGCCGGTGCCCGCGGCCAGGGTGCTCGCGCCGGCGACGGCCAGGGTGCCGGCCTGGGTGATGCTGCCGTTGCCCGAATGGACCGTCAGCGCGCCGCCGACCGTGGTCGCGCCCGGCCCGAAGGCGACGCCGTTGCCGGTGGCCTGCAGGGCGCCGCTGGTGCCGCCGTCGACGGTCAGTGCGCCGCCGGCTGCCAGGGTGGCGCCGCTGGCGCCGCCCAGGTGCACGGCGAACGCGTTGGCGTCGGCCAGGCTGACGCCGGCGCCGGCACTGGCGGTGACGAGCCCGCCGAAGTCGTTGGCCGCGTTGGCCAGCGTGATCGCGCCCGCGCTCGCCGCGAGCGTGCTCGCGCCGGTGACCGCGACGCTGCCGGCCTGCGTGATGTCGCCGGTGGCGGCCGTGGCGGTCAGCGCGCCGCCGACCGTGGTGCCGGCGGCGCCCAGCGTGACGCTGGCGCCGGTGGCCGACAGGTTGCCGCTGGTCGCGCCGTCGACCGTCAGGCCGCCGGTCGCCGCCAGGTTCGCGCCGGTCGCGCCGGCCAGGTGCACCGCCAGCGCGGCGGCATCGGTCAGCGCGACCGTGCCGCCCGTCGCGGTGACGAGGCCGCCGAAGTGGTTGGCGGCCGTCGTCAGGGTGATGTCGTTGCCGCCGGCATCCAGCGTGCTGGCGCCGGTGACCGCCAGCGCGCCGGACTGGGTGATCGCGCCGCTGCCGTGGGCGGCGAGCGCGCCATGGACCGTCGTCGTGCCGAAGTCGATGCCCGCGCCGGTCGCCGTGAGGTTGCCGGCGGTCGTGCCGTCGATGCTCAACGCGCCGCCGGTGGCGGTAACGGTGGCCGCGGTGGCGGTGACGTGGGCCGCCAGCGCGCCGGCATTGGCCAGCGTGACGTTGGCGCCGGAGGCGGTGACCGCGCCCTGGAAGCTGTTGCCCGCGGCGGCCAGCGTGATGTCCTGGCCGGTGGTGGCCAGCGAACTGGCATGGGCCACGCTCAGCGCCCCGGTCTGCGTGATCGTGCCGCTGCCGCCGACCGCGGTCAGCGTGTCGCCGACGCTGGTGGCGCCGAAGGACAGTCCGTTGCCGGTGGCCGACAGCGCGCCGCTGGCGCTGCCGTCGACGGTCAGCAGGCCGCCCGCGACCAGCGTGGCACCGGTGGCCGCGACCAGGTGTGCCGTCAGCGCATTGGCGTCGGCCAGCGACACCGCGCCGCCGGTGACCGCCACCGTGCCCGTGAAGTCGTTGGTGGCGTCGGCCAGCGTGATGGCCTGCGCGCCCGCCGTGAGCGTGCTGGCGCCGGTGACCGCGAGGCGGCCGGTCTGGGTGATCGTGCCGGCACCGCTGTTGGCGCTCAGCGCGCCCTGCACCGTGGTGGCGCCGGCGCCGAAGACGATGCCGTCGCCCGCGAGGGTCAGCCCGGCCGTCGTCGTGCCGTCGACGGTCAGCACGCCGGTGCCGCCGGCGCCCAGGCTGGCGCTGGCCACGCCGGCCAGATGCGCCGTGAGCGCGTTGGCGTCGACGATGGACACGGCACCGCCGGTGACCGTGACGGTGCTGAAATCGTTGGTGGCAGCGTTGAGGGTGATCGCGTTCGCGCCGGCATTGAGCGTCGCGGCCCCGCCGGCGACGACGTCGCCCGCGCCCGCTTCGGTGATCGTGGACGTGGACGTCGCGCTGAAGGTGTTGGACGCGACGATGTGGTTGGCGATGGTGATGGCGCCGCCGCCCAGCGACACGTTGTGCGCGCTGATGTCGCCGCTGGTGCTCAGGCCGCCGCCGGCCGACAGCGAGACGTCGCCGGTGGTGTTGATGGCGCCGGCGGGAATGGTCAGCGTGCCCGCGCCGCCGGCCGCCAGCGTCAGGCTGCCGCCCGCGCCGAGCGTGGGCGTGACGTCGAGGCTGCCCGACGACGCGATGGCGATCGACGCGCCGGCCGCGGTCAACGGACCGGCGAACGCGTTGCCTGTGTTGGACAGCGTGAGCGCGTGGCCCGTGGCGTCCAGCGTGCTGGTGCCCGCACCGGCGATGGTCAGCGCGCCGGTCTGGGTGATCGTGCCGGTGCCGGCGTGCGCGTCGAGCAGGCCGCCGACCGCGGTGGTGCCGCCGCCGAACACGATGCCGTTGCCGGTGGCAGACAGTCCGGCTGTGGTGCCGCCGTCCACGCTCAGGACGCCGCCGGCCACCAGGGTGGCCGAGGTCGCCCCGGCCAGGTGCACGGCCAGCGCGTTGGCGTCGGTCAGCGCGAGCGTGCCGCCGTTGGCGGTGACCGCGCCGACGAAGTCGTTGCCGGCGCCGCCGAGGGTGATCGAGTTGCCACCGCCGGTGGCCGTCAGCGACGACGTGCCCTGCACCGTGATCGCGCCCGCGGTCTGCGCGATGGCGCCGGCCGTCGAGGTCAGTGCGAGGTTGCGGCCGGCGGTCAGGTTGTCCTGCACGGTGAGCGTGCTGCCGGTCAGCGATATGTCGCGGCCGCTCAGCGCGCCGCCCGTGGTCAGGCCGGTGCCGGCGCTCAGCGCGATGTCGCCGGTGGTGGCGATCGCGGCGGGACCGCTGAGCGTGCCGGTGGCCGACAGGCTCAGGTCGCCGGTGCCGCCGGTGAGCGTCGCGTTGGCGTTCAGGTTGCCGGTGGCGGCGACAGCCACCGAGGTGCCGGTCGCCGTGACGGCGCCGCCGAACGTATTGCCGGTGCGCGACAGCGTGACGTTGGCGCTGCCCGCGTTGAACGCGGCGGCGCCGCCGGTGGCCAGGTCGCCGGTCTGCGTGATGTTGCCGCCCGCGCCGACCGTCAGCAGCCCCGTGCCCACGCTGGACGCGCCGAGCGCGATCGCGTTCGCATCGGTGACCGAGACGGCGTTGGCGCCACTGTTGTTCAGGCTGACGGCGCCCTTGAAGTCGTTGCCGCCGTTGGTCAGCGCGATCGTGTTGGCGCCCGCGTTGATCGTCACGGCGCCGGCGCCGGATTGGGTGAGCGCGCCGGACTGGGTCAGCGCGCCCCCGCTGGTCAGGGCCAGCGTGCCCGAGCCCACCGCCACGGTGCCGAGTTGCAGCGCGTTGGTGTCGACGAGTGCGACGTTGTTGGCGCCCGTGTTGGCCAGGTTCACGGTGCCCGTGAACGCGTTGGCGCCGGCCAGCGCGATCGAGCCCGCGTTGGCATTGACGCTCACCGCGCCCGCGCCGCCTGCCTGGGTGATGGTGCCGGCCTGGCTCAGCGCGCCGTGCGAGGTGATGCCCAGCGTGCCGCTGCCGACCGCGACCGTGCCCAGCGACAGCGCATTGGCGTCGTTGACGGCCACGTTGTTGGCGCCCGAGTTGGACAGGGCGACATTGCCGGTGAAGTCGTTGGCCTGCGTCAGCGCGATGGCATGCGCCCCGGCGGTGAACGACGCGGTGCCGGCGCCGGCCGCCTGCGTGAGCGCGCCGGCCTGCGTGATGTCGCCGCCGGCGACGATGTCGAGCGTGCTCGAGCCGACGGCCGACGGGCCCAGGTTCAGCGCGCCCGTGGCGGTCAGGGCGACCGCGTGGGCGCCGGTGTTGTCCAGTCCGACCGCGCCGGTCAGGCTGTTGGCGTTGGTCAGCGCGATCGCGCCCGCGTTGGCATCGAAGGTCGCCGCGCCCGCGCTGGCGGCCTGCGTGATGGTCCCGGTCTGCGTCAGGGCGCCGTGCGATGTGACGCCCAGCGTGCCGCTGCCGACCGCGACGGTGCCCAGCGACAGCGCGTTGATGTCGTTGACCGCGACGTTGTTGGCGCCCGAATTGGACAACGCCAGGTCGCCCGTGAAGTCATTGGCCTGCGTCAGCGTGATGGCGTGCGCGCCCGCCGTGAACGACGCGGCGCCGGCGCTGGCCGCCTGCGTGAGCGCCCCGGTTTGCGTGATGGCGCCGCCGGCCGTGACGGTCAGCGTGCCGGAGCCGAGCGTCGACGGGCCCAGCGCGAGGGCGCCGGAGGACGTGAGGGCGACGTTGTTGGCGCCGCTGTTGTTCAGGCCGACCGCACCGGTGAACCCGTTGCCGGCGTCGGTCAGCGTGATGACCGCCCCGTTGGTCGTGAACGTGGCCGCGCCCGCGCTGGCCTGCTGCGTGATGGCGCCGGATTGCGTGATGGCGCCGGTCGTGACGATGCCCAGCGCGCCCGTGCCGACCGCCGAGGCGGCCAGCGTGACCGGGCCGGAGGCGGTGACGGCCACGTCGCCGGCGCCGGTGTTGTGCAGCGCGAGCGTGCCGCCGAAGGTGTTGGTCGACGTGCTCAGGTCGATGCCGTGGGTGCCGCCGTCGATGGCGGTGTCGCCGGCGACCGCCAGGACGCCAGTCTGCGTGATCGCCGAGCCGGACGCGGCCGTCACCGACAGGTCCCCGCTGACCGTGAGCGCCGGCAGCACGCTGGCGCCGGTGACCGTCACGTCGAGCGCCGCGCCGGACTTCACGCCGACGCCGACGCTGGCGGCGGCACCGCTGGTGAAGTAGTCGCGCACGCTGGCGTCGGGCGTCTGGCCGCCGATGTCCAGCGAGAGCGTGCTGCCGGTGGTGATGGCGGACGTGCGCGTGAGCGTGTCGTTGGCGGCCGCGCCGACGGCCAGCGTGTTGGCGCCGCTGCCGATCGCCACGGTGCCCAGCGTCACGCTGTTGGCGTCGCGCAGGTTGACCAGGTGGTTGCCGGAATTGCTCAGGCTCACCGCGCCGGTGAAGTCGTTGCCGCCGTTGCCGATGTCGATCTGGTGCGCGCCGGCGGTGAACGACACGGCGCCCGCGCTCGCGGCCTGGGTGATCGCGCCGACCTGCGACAGGTTGCCGCCGGCGTCGACCGAGAACGCGCCGGTGCCCAGTGTCGAGGTGTCGATGGCCAGGGCGATGCTGTCGTGGATCTGGACGTCGTGCGCGCCGGTGTTGTGCAGGCCGACGGCGCCGGTGAACGCGTTGCCCGTGGCGCCGAGCGTGATGGCGGCCGCGCCCGCATCGAAGTCGCTGGTGCCGGAGACCACCACCTGCTGCGAGCCCTGCGAGATCGCGCCGCCGTTGGACGTGACGGCCAGGTTGCCCCCGACCGTCAGGCCGCCCAGCACCACCGGCCCCTTGGTGACGATGCTCAGGTTGCCGAGCGCGCCCGATCCGGTATTGATGGTGGACGTGTTGTCCATCGCGAACGTGCCGGGGTTGGTGGCCGGCGTGTCGGTGGCGCCGACGTCGGTGCCCGCCTTGACGTTGATGGCCAGCGAACTGCCCGCGGCACCCGCGCTGATGTTGGCGCCGTTGAGCGACACGTTGCGCTGGGCGACGAGGTTGAGCGTGGCGGTCTGGCCGCTGGTCAGCGTGGACGCGGCGACGTCGGCCACGAAGATGATGTCGCCATGGTTGGTGGCGGACGCGCCGGCACTGGCCGTGGTGACCGTCACCGTCGCGCCCGAGGTCAGCGCCGCGCCGAGCAGGCCCGCGCTGACGATGGCGTCGCTGCCGGTGCTGGTGAAGCTGGCGTCGGCGTTGGTGTTGGCGCCGGCGGACGTGATGGTGATGTCGTCCGGATCGATGAGCCAGCTGCCGGCCTTGCCCTTGGGCGCGGACAGCCCGATCGTGCCGGTGGCCTGCAGCACCTGGTGCGCGGAGGTCTCGATGGCGCCGCCGTCGCCGCCGGCGCTGCCGCCGGTGGCCGTGATGGTGCCGGTGAACTGGGTGCGGTCCTGCGACCACACCACCACGTTGCCGCCATTGCCGTTGGTCAGCGCATTGGCGTTGATCACGCTGGTTCCCGCGACGATGGCCTGGCTGGCGTTCGCGTCGCCGTCGGCGCCCGCGCCGTGCCAGTCGCCGCCCACGCGCACCACCCCGCCGCCAGCGTCGCCGGAGGCGTCCACCGTGGCGTCGAACAGCCCCACGTTGGCGCCGGTGACCTTGACGGTGCCGCCGGTCTGCCCCGCGCCCTTGCCGCTCGCATCCAGCGTGCCGGCCACGTGGACGACGCCCGAGCCGCCGCCGTCGAGCACGATGACGCCGTTGCGCGAGCCGATGGAGCGCGCCTGGACGATGCCGTCGACGTTGACGACCGTGCCCAGCAGCGCGTCGGTCGCCTTGGCGCTGACCAGGACCTGCCCGCCGTCGGCCTGCACGATGCCGCCGGAGTGCACCAGCGCCGCCGCCGTTGGCGCGTCGACCGACACCGACACCAGGTCGCTGCCGATCAGGTTCATGGTCACGCGGCCGCCCGCGGCCAGCGCCGCGGTGCCGCCGTTGGCGACGATGGTGCCGGTGTTGGACACCTGCGCGCCGGCCAGTGCGACGAAGCCCGCCTTGAGCACGCCCTGGTTGTCGACGCTGCCGCCGCTGCCCGCGAGCGTGTAGTTGCCGGCGAGGTAGTCGACGTCGGCCAGTTGCAACGTCGAGGCCACCAGGCCTGCCGCGTTGACCTGCGCGCCCGGCGCGAACAGGATGCCGCTGTTGTTGATCAGGAAGACCTGGCCGTTGGCGTTGATCTGGCCGAAGATGTTCGACGGATCGCTGCCGACGACCCGGTTGAGCGTGCTCGAGGTCGGGCCCGGCTGCAGGAAGTTCACCTTCTCGGCGCTGCCGACGCTGAACGACTGCCAGTTGACGATGCCCTTGTCGGAGGTCTGGGTGATGTTGAGCGCGCCGTTGGCGGGCGCGCCGATCGTCACGTTGCCGGCGGCGACCTGGCCGCCGGTGGGCAGCGCCATCGCCTGGATGCCGTAGCCGGCCAGCAGGGCCAGCAGCAGCCGGCTGGGCGCCGGGGTGCGCACGCGCGCCATCGCGAGGCGGAACCGGAAGCCGGTGCGCAGCACCACCTGGCGCACGCGGAAGAGGGACGACGACAGCAGCGAAGACTTGGACTTTTCCACGACAACCCCTAGCAAGTGACGGCGCGGCGAGCATCGGGCCCGGCGGCGCGCTTCGACGAAGCGATAACCCCAGGCGGACCGCGCGACGCGCGGCCCGCGTTCCTTCAGGTCAGAACCATTTCTGCAGCGATGCCCACGCCCGCGTCTTGCGGTTGTCGGAGCCCGGCAGGGTGCCCTTGTTGATGCGGTGCGCGACGTCCAGGCGGAACTGGAAGTCGTCGCGGCTGGTCATGTTCAGGCCGACGCCGTAGCCGCCCAGCGTGCGCGTGTTGTCGGTGTCGGTGGACACCGGGTCGTGCCAGTTCTTGTAGCGGCCACCGTCGACGAACGCGCTCAGCACGAACGGCGCGTTGAACAGCGACCACGCCGGCACGCGCTGGCGCAGTTCCACGGTGCCCAGGAACACGTCGTCGCCGACCCCGTCGCCCACCGCGAAGGCGCGCACGCCGCGCGGGCCGCCCAGCGAAGACTTTTCCGACGTGTCGAGGTTCTGGAACGCGAACTGGCCGCGCATCGACAGCAGCATGCTCGTGGTGTCGGTGATGGCCTGCAGGCGCTGGTAATCCGCATCCGCGTGCCCGAACAGGCCGCTGGTCTTGTGGCCGAACGTCGGGTCCTCGTCGTTGCTGAGATCGATGGGCGTGCGGATGCGGTTGTCGCCGCCGGTCAGCGTGAGCGTGAAGCTGTTCAGGGATCCGCCGAAGCGCTCGTCGCGGAAATCGCCGGTGACGCCCAGGTGCCCGATGTAGAGGTCGCGCTTGTTGTGGTTCGTGCCGCCCTGGGTGCGGTCGTCGAGCTGCTTCGCGTCGCCGCCACCGACGGCGAACAGGTTGAAGTTGCGCGAACGGATCACCGGGTGCTGCACGTTCAGCGAGCCGACCACCGCGTAGCCGTCGGCATTGAGCGCGGGCAGCTCCAGCACGTTGTAGTGCAGGTAGGTCAGGCTCGCCGTCGCCTTGGTGCCGTACGGGCCGACCGGCGCCGTCACGCCGCCGCGCACCAGGTCGACGCCGTTGTGCTCGCTGGCGAGGCCGCCGAGCGTCCAGGACTCGCCCTGTCCGAGCAGCCCGTTGGCGACGAGGTCGGCGCCCACGCGCACGTAGCCCGTGCTCCGGTTGCCGGCGTTGTCGACATAGGCGTCGCCGCCGAAGCCGCGGCCTTCGTCGACCATCTTGACGAGCAGGTCGGCCTCGCCGGTCTCGGCGCCGGGGCGCAGCACGGACGTGACCTTGACGCCCGGCAGGTCGTTGAGCAGCAGCAGCGGACGCTCGACGCTTTGCTCGGTGACGGGCGAGCCCTTGGGCAGCAGCCGCATGTAGCCGTCGACCAGGGCCGGGCTCACGCGCTGGGTGACCACCTCCGCGCGGGTCTCGCCGATTCGGGCCTCGACCACGCGCAGCGTGACGATGCCATCGGGCACTTCCTGCGCCGGCACCAGCACCTGGGTGAGGAAGAACCCGGCGTCCTTGTAGCGGTTCTTGACGGCCTCGGCGGCATCGAGCAGCTGGTCGGTGCCGGCCTCCTTGCCGACCCAGGGCCGCACCAGCGCGAGCAGTTCGTCGCTGGGGAAGATCGTGTTGCCGGCGAGCCGGAAGCCCTTGACCAGCAGCGTCGGGCCGTCGGCGGACGCAGGGGCGCGCGGCGCTTCGGTGGACGGCAGGACGCCAGCGTCCTTCTTCGGCGGGGCCGGCTGCGCGGGCGGCGTCGCCTCGAGGGCGCGGCCCGCATTGGCATTGGCGGGTGCGGCGGGCGTGGCCTGCGCGAAGGCGGCCACGGGACCCAGGCTGGCGCAGGCGGCAACGACGCAGCCCAACCCGAAAAGGGCATGAGATTTCAACTGGCTCTCCTTCCTCTGTTTCGCCCGGCGCGGCGGGCTCTTGTCGGCGTCGCGGAGTCGTCGGGTGCGAGCATGCGAATCCGCGGAATTGTTACTCGAAAGGAACTGGAGCGCATCCCCCAGCAGGGGGTTTTACAAGGTGCTCGCCGAGTGCCGCGAGGGGTATTAGCGTCAATCCCTATTCCCTCGGACGGGCGACAGGGATGAGTCATGGAACTGCTGTATCGGGCCGCGAATCCATGTGTCCGAAAACGGCCAGTCGAACTCACCCGGGTGCCTATGATGACGGCATGGAACTCGATCCCGACATCGCCTGGAAGGCCCTGGCCGCGCACGACGCGCGCTTCGATGGCCGCTTCTTCGTCGGCGTCACGTCCACGCGCATCTACTGCCGCCCGGTGTGCCGCGTGCGCACGCCGCGGCGCGAGAACTGCCGCTTCTACGCCAATGCGGCCAGCGCCGAGCAGGCCGGCTTCCGGCCCTGCCTGCGCTGCCGCCCGGAGCTCGCGCCCGGCCTGAGCCTGATGGACTCGTCGCAGGTGCTGGCGCAGCACGCGGCGCGCATGATCGACCACGCCGTCCGGGTCGGCGCGGCGGTGCGCATGCCCGCGCTGGCAGCCCGCCTGGGCGTGACCGAGCGGCACTTGCGGCGCGTGTTCGCCCAGGCCCACGGCGTCAGCCCGATCGACTACCTCACCACACAGCGCCTGCTGCAGGCCAAGCAGTTGCTGACCGACACCGACCTGCCGGTCACCGAAGTGGCGCTGGCCTGCGGCTTCGAGAGCCTGCGCCGGTTCAACGCCGTGTTCGCCGAGCAGGTGCGCCTGAAGCCCACCGAGCTGCGCCGCGCCGGCGGCGCCGCGCGCGCGCCGGCGCCCGCCGCCGACGGCGCCACGCGGGTGCGCCTCGGATACCGTCCGCCGTATGACGTCGCGAGCATGCTGGCGTTCTGGGGCCAGCGTGCGCTGGACGGCGTCGAGCAGGTGGGCGGCCGCACGATCCGCCGCACCTGGTGCGCGCCGCGGCCGGCCGCCGACGAGGCGGGCCAGGCCGGGCGCGCCGCCGCGCCTGCCCGCGGCTGGATCGAGCTGGAGTTCCTGGCGGATCGGCCCGAGGTCGAACTGCGCGCCGGCGCCAACCTTGCGGCGCACGGCGGCCAGCTGGTGGAGGCGACGCGACACGCGCTGGACCTCGACGCCGACCCCACCCACATGGCCCCGCTGCTGGCCACGCTGGCCGCGCTGCATCCGGCCTCGGCGATGACCGCCGGCCTGCGGGTGCCGGGCAGCTTCGACGGCTTCGAGACGGCGGCCCGCATCGTCCTCGGCCAGCAGGTGAGCGTGGCCGCGGCGCGCACCCTGACCCGCCGGCTCGTCGAGCGCTTCGGCGCGCCGGTCGAGACGCCCTGGCCCGGCCTGCACCGGTGCTTCCCGGACGCGGCCACGATCGCCGCGGCCGCTCCGGAGGCCATCGGCGAGCTGGGCATCGTGCGCCAGCGCGTGGCCGCGCTGCAGGCGCTCGCGCGCGCGACGGTCGACGGCCTGCCGCTGCATCGCGGCGCGCCGCTGGCCAGCACCCAGGACGCCCTGCTCGCCCTGCCCGGCATCGGCGACTGGACGACCCAGTTGCTGGCGCTGCGCGTGCTGGGCTGGCCCGATGCCTTTCCGGCCACCGACATCGGGCTGCTGAAGGCCCTGGGCCTGGCCCAGGCGCGCGACGCGCCCGATGCGCTCGCCCGGGCCGAGGCGTGGCGTCCGTGGCGCTCGTATGCGGTCATCGCGCTGTGGCGGGCGTTGGAATCCAGCGACACGCCCGGCGCCGGACCGGCCCGTCCGGCCCCACCCCCCACGAAACGAAGTGCGGCCCGAAAGGCACAGCCGACCGCCCGCCGACCGCCGATTGCCAAGGACTTCCAATGACCCGCCCCGCCTCCACCACCCTGCCCGTCCGCCGCACGACCGGCACCGGCCTCGCCCAGGGGCTCATCGAGACGCCGCTGGGGCCGCTGACCGCGCTGGCCGGCGACGCCGGCCTGATGGGCCTGTGGTTCGACCGCCAACAGCACGGGCCCGGCGCGCTCGAGGTGCCGGTCGATGACGAGCAGCGCTGGATCGCCCAGGCGCGCGCGGAACTCGCGCTGTACTTCGCCGGCCGCCTGCACGCCTTCGCGGTGGCACTGGCGCCGCAGGGCACGCCGTTCCAGGAGGCCGTGTGGACGCGCCTGTGCGCGATCCGCTGCGGCGACACCAGCAGCTACGGCCGCATCGCGCGCGCGGTGGGCAGCCCGCAGGCCTCGCGCGCGGTGGGGGCGGCCGTGGGCCGCAATCCGATCAGCATCATCGTGCCCTGCCATCGGGTCATCGGCGAGAACGGCACGCTGACCGGCTACGCCGGCGGGCTGGAGCGAAAGCAGGCCCTGCTCGACATCGAAGGCATCGTGCTGCCCCCCGGCGCGCGCCACCAGGCGCAGGCGAGCCTGCTGTAGCGGCGCGGTATAAAGGCGGCCCCCTGCATGGTCCCGGAGCCGACTTGACCTCTCCCGCCCGTCCCGCGCCGGCGCTGCGCGACGCGACGCACGCCGACGTCGCCCTGATCGACGACCTGCATGTGCGTAGCCGCCGTGCGACCTATCGCGGGCAGGTCTCGGATCGCTACCTCGACGTCCTGATGCCCGCGGCCAGCCGGGCGGACTGGGAGGACAAGCTGCCCCGCATGCTGGCCGGCGCGGGGCGCGTGATGATCGCGGAACTGGGGGACGAGGCCATCGGCTTCGTCTGCGCATTCGCGCCCGATGCGCACGGCAGTGCCTACATCAACAACCTGCATGCGCGGCCCGATCGCAAGGGCCTGGGCACGGGCACGGCACTGCTCGAGGCGGCGACGCGCTGGGCGCGGGCCAGCGGGGCGCGTGGGATGCACCTGAAGGTGCTGTCGACGAACGCGGCGGCGGTCGGCTTCTACGAGTCGCGCGGCTGGCGCTGCATCGATCGCGTGGAGGACAAGTGGGCCGGCGAGGCCGTCGTGGCGCTGGTCTACGCCGTCGCGCTCACCTGAAGCACTTCAGGTCGAATTCGTAGGTGGAGATCCGCGAGGCCTGCGTCTCCACCGGTTCGCGCCGCACCGACGCGCCGTCGGCGACCAGGCGGTAGGGCGTGACCGTGCAGCGCGCCGGCGCCAGGTCGACCAGCACCTCGTACTGCTCGTCGGCCTTGGGCACGAACGCGGGCACCTTGCAGACGCCGGCCTGGCGGGCGCGCACCGCGTCCTGCGTGTCGGGCATCAGCACGTGCATGATCTCGCCGGACGTGACGGTCGGAAACACGGCGCGCGGCCCGATCACCAGCAGTTCGTCGGCGCGCACGTGGCGCTCGAGGCTGGCCGCCGACACCGGCTTGTCGTCCAGCATGCCGATGCGCTGGGCGTCTCGGCTGTTGCCGCCGGTCATGCCCAGGTTGGCCCGGGTGAAGCAGGTGGGCGAGTCGAAGACGGCGATGTCGGCGTAGTAGGCGAACGGGTGTGCGTTGACCACGCGCACCTTGGCGGAAGGCACGCTGCGCGCCGGCTCGACATACTTCGGCGCCAGGTCGGGCACGGCGGTGCACGCCGCGGCCGCGGCCGCCAGCACCAGGGCCGCGGCGGCCCACGCACGCGCGGCGGCGATCGAGGTCCGGTCGGGGCGGTGGTTCATGTACGGGATATCGGTCGCATTCCCGGCGACCTGAAGCGCCGCGCCGAAGCCTCCCGGCTCCCGCACGACCTGCCGGCCACCCGCCCGAGCGGGCCCCCCATGGAAAACGGGCTGCAACCTCGCGACTGCAACCCGTATTCGTTCTGGCGGAGTGGACGGGACTCGAACCCGCGACCCCCGGCGTGACAGGCCGGTATTCTAACCAACTGAACTACCACTCCACGTGGTCGGCGAGCCCGGGCTCTCGCCGCGGGCGCTGCAAGCGGGCGGCGCTTGCGGTGACTGGTGACCCCAAGGGGATTCGAACCCCTGTAACGACCGTGAAAGGGTCGTGTCCTAGGCCTCTAGACGATAGGGCCAGTCTTAAAGCAATTCTGCACCAGGTTTCCCTGGTATGAAAAACGGGCTGCAACCTGTCGACTGCAACCCGCTCGTATTCTGGCGGAGTGGACGGGACTCGAACCCGCGACCCCCGGCGTGACAGGCCGGTATTCTAACCAACTGAACTACCACTCCATGTGGTCGGCAACTTCGAGCTTTCGCTCCAAGCGCTGCCTGCAACTTGTACCAGCTTGGCGGCTGGCGACCCCACGGGGATTCGAACCCCGGTAACGACCGTGAAAGGGTCGTGTCCTAGGCCTCTAGACGATAGGGTCAGGATCCCTTCTTCTCTCTACCACGCGCTGCCGGCCTGCCCTGAAGCAGAATGGTGGAGGTAAGCGGGATCGAACCGCTGACCTCTTGCATGCCATGCAAGCGCTCTCCCAGCTGAGCTATACCCCCAATATCCGTTCCGGTTTCTGACTTCCGGAACTGACGTCGCGTGGTGAAGAGCGAAGACAGCTAGTATAGAACAGTTTTCAAATGGTGCGCAAGCGGTCGAGCACAACTTCGCGTTGGAAAAGCGCCAGCAAGGCGTCGATCGCCGGCGTCTGGGCACGCCCGCAGACGATCACGCGCAACGGGATCGCCAGCTGCGGCATCTTGATCGCATGCGCCGCCAGGGTCTCCTTCATGGCCGCGGCGATGCCGGCCTTGTCCCACCCGGCAGTCTCCAGCTTCTCGCGCAGCGTGCGCAGCGCGGTGCGGGCGCCATCGGTGACGTGCTGGTCGAACTCGGCCTGTGGCGGCGTCTGCGGCCTGAAGAACATCTCGATCCAGTCGGCAAGTTCGACCGTGGTGTGGCAGCGGTCCTTGAGCAGCGCGCAGCGCGCGGCCATCGCGTCGTCGGCGGCGGCCTCGATGCCGCGCTTGCCCAGCTGCGCGGCCACCAGCGCGGCCAGGCGGGCGTCGTCGGCCTGCTTCATGTGGTGGGCGTTGACCCACAGCAGCTTGGCGGGGTCCCACTGCGCGGGGCTCTTCGACAGGTGCGAGCCGTCGAACCACGACACCATCTGCTCGAGCGTGAACAGCTCGTCGTCGCCATGGCTCCAGCCCAGTCGCGCGAGGTAGTTGTTCATGCCCTCGGGCAGGTAGCCGTTGGCCTCGTAGTCGGTGACGCTGACCGCGCCGCGGCGCTTGGACAGCTTCAGCCCGTCGTCGCCGAGGATGATGGGCAGGTGGCCGAACTGCGGCAGCGGCGCGCCCAGCGCGTGGAAGATGTTGATCTGCCACGGCGTGTTGTTGATGTGCTCGTCGCCGCGGAACACGTGCGTGATGCGCATGTCCCAGTCGTCGACCACCACCGCGAAGTTGTAGGTCGGGATGCCGTCGTCGCGCACGATGATCAGGTCGTCGATCTCCTTGTTGGCGATCGTGATCGGGCCCTTGACCAGGTCGTTCCACGTGACCTCGCCTTCGAGCGGGTTGGCCAGGCGCACCACCGGCTTGACGTCCGCCGGCACCGGCGGCAGCGTCTTGCCGGGCAGCGGGCGCCAGGTGCCGTCGTAGCGCCGCTTCTCGCCGCGCGCCTCCTGGTCGGCCTTCATGCGGTCGAGGTCGGCCGGGGTGCACCAGCACAGGTAGGCGGTGCCGTCGGCCAGCATCTGGTCGACCACCGCCTTGTAGCGGTCCAGGCGCTGCATCTGGTAGACCGGGCCCTCGTCGTAGCGAAGGCCCAGCCACTGCATGGCCGCGAGGATCTGCTCGACGGAATCCTGGGTCGAGCGGGCGACGTCGGTGTCCTCGATGCGCAGCACGAACTCGCCGCCGTGGTGGCGGGCGAACGCCCAGGAGTACAGCGCGGTGCGCGCGGTGCCGAGGTGCAGGAACCCGGTCGGGGACGGGGCGATGCGGGTGCGGATGGGAGTGGTCACGGAATTGGAATGAAAGAGGGCACCCGCAGGTGCCGTGGCCGGAACGTCCGAAGCGGACGGCGGTTCAGTCGCCGGTGTTCTGCAGCGCCAGGCGCGAGCGCGCCGGGTCGTCCTCTTCGGCCTGCTGCGAGCGGCGCTGTTCGCGCATCGTCGAGAAATCCTCGATGCTGACGTCGCCGGTGATGTAGCGGCCGTCGAAGCACGAGGCCTCGAAGCTGGCGACCAGGGGGTTGAGCTTGCCGACCACGCGCTTCATCGCGTCAACGTCCTGGTAGATCAGGGCGTCGGCGCCGATGAAGTCGCGGATCTCGTCCTGCGTGCGGCCGGAGGCGATCAGCTCCTCGGGCGTGGGCATGTCGATGCCGTACACGTTGGGGTACTTGACCGGCGGCGCGGCCGAGGCCATGTAGACCTTGTTGGCGCCGGCCTCGCGCGCCATCTGCACGATCTCCTTGGACGTGGTGCCGCGCACGATGGAGTCGTCCACCAGCAGCACGTTGCGGCCCTTGAACTCGACGCCGATCGCATTGAGTTTCTGGCGCACCGACTTCTTGCGCACCGACTGGCCCGGCATGATGAAGGTGCGGCCCACGTAGCGGTTCTTGACGAAGCCCTCGCGGTAGGGCTTGCCGATCTTCTGCGCGAGCTGCATCGCCGACGGGCGGCTCGATTCGGGGATCGGGATCACGACGTCGATGTCGGACGGCACGATGGTGGAGATCAGGCGCTGCGCCAGCGTCACGCCCAGGTTCAGGCGCGCCTGGTAGACGGAGATGCCGTCGATCACGGAGTCGGGGCGCGCCAGGTAGACGAACTCGAACATGCACGGGTTGAGCGTCGGGTTCTCGGCGCACTGGCGGGCGTGCACGTTGCCGTTCGGATCGATGAACAGCGCCTCGCCCGGCGCGACGTCGCGCACCACCTGGTGGCCGGTGCCCTCGAGCGCCACGCTCTCGCTGGCCACGATCACGCTGGGGCCTTCGGGCGTGTCGGCGGTGCCGTAGATGAGCGGCCGGATGCCGAACGGGTCGCGGAACGCCAGCAGCCCGTAGCCGGCGATCAGCGCGACCACGGCGTACGAGCCCTTGATGCGCTTGTGCACGGCGGCCACCGCCTGGAACACGACGTCGGGGGTCAGCGCCGAACCGCGCGCGGCGTTGGACAACTCGTGCGCGAGGATGTTGATCAGCACCTCGGTGTCGCTCTCGGTGTTGATGTGGCGGCGATCCTTGTCGACCAGTTCGGCCTTGAGCGCGTGCGCGTTGGTCAGGTTGCCGTTGTGCACCAGCACGATGCCGAACGGCGCGTTGACGTAGAACGGCTGCGCCTCCTCCTCGCTGTAGGCGTTGCCCGCGGTGGGGTAGCGCACCTGGCCGAGACCGACCGTGCCCGGCAGCGCGCGCATGTTGCGCGTGCGGAAGACATCCTTGACCATGCCGCGCGCCTTGTGCATGAAGCACTTGGTGCCCTGCATCGTGACGATGCCGGCCGCATCCTGCCCGCGATGCTGCAGCAGCAGCAGGGCGTCGTAGATCAACTGGTTGACGGGGGATTTTGAAATCACGCCGACGATGCCGCACATAGCTTGTTCCGTTTCCTGAAATGCCGAGAGAGTTCGTTCGCGACCGTCGTCGCTGGCCCTGCCCGCACCCGCAACCGTAGCCGAGATCGGCCCGAAAGGGTGACGGAAAGTGCCGTTCCTAGACGTTGATGTGCACGTTAAGTGACTGCGGCAGGACGGGCTTCAACCCTTCCAGCGCCAGGCCCAGCCACAGGGCCCCGTGCGAGTTCTTCCAGGGCGCCGCGCCGGCGTAGGGCGACAGGGTGACCAGCGTGGCCACCACCACCAGGATCAGCGCGCCGCGCGCCACGCCGAACACCCCGCCGAGCAGGTGGTCGACGAACGACAGCGGCGTCGCGGCGACCAGCGCCCGCAGCATGCGCGCCAGCAGGGTGCAGGTGACCAGCACCAGCACGAACACGACGATGTAGGCGCCCCACAGCCGCACCTGGGCGTCGGCGGCCTGCGCCGGCACCAGGTCGGCCAGGAACGGCCCGGCCGAGTTGGCGATGATGAAGGCCACGAGCCAGCCCAGCAGCGACACGATCTCGAACACGAAGCCGCGCCACAGGCCGACCAGCACCGACAGGCCGAACACGGCCAGCAGGGCCAGGTCGACCCAGCCGAGCTGGATGTCGAGATGGGGCAGGTTCACAGCGCGAGCACCGCCGCCGGCAGGCCGTCGGCCTTGATCCTGCCGGCCACCTTGTCGGCCTCGGCCTTGGTGGCGTACGGCCCCACGCGCACGCGCACGCGCTTGCCGCCGGGGGTCTCGACCTGCTGGGTGTAGGTCTTCAGGCCGATCTTCTCGACCTTGGCGCGCACCTCGTGGATCTTGGCGTCGTCGGTGAACGCGCCCACCTGGACGACGAAGCGCGGGCCGCTGGCGGACGCGTCCGACGGCGGGGCCGGCGTGGCCTCGGCCACGACGGGGGCCGGCGTCGGCCGGGCGGCGGGCGCGGCGGGCGCCGGGCGCGATGCGGGAACCGCCGGCGCGGACGCGACGGCAGCCACCCGGGCGGGCCGGCCGGCCGCCTTGGCCGCCGCGGCGCTCGCGGGCGCCGAGGACGCCGGCGCGGACGCCCCTTCGCTGGCGTGCGAGGGCCCCGAGGTCAGCGCCGCGGCCAGCGACGCAAAGGCCGAGCGACGTGCAGGCGGCTCCGATGCGGGGGCGGACGCTGCCGCGGAAGCCGCCGGCCGGGCATCGTAGGACACCGACTCGGGCACCGGGCCGGAGGCGGGCGTCGACGCGACGGGTGCCGCGGGCGCCCTGCGCGCGGCCGGGCCGGCGTGCGCGGACGCATCTGCCACGCCGGGCGCGTTGCGCGCCGGGATCTCGATGGGCAGGTCGACGGGGATCGGACGCGGTTGCGTCTCGAACAGCAGCGGGAAGCCGATCACGCCCACCAGCAGCAGGACGGTCGCGCCCATGAGCCGGGTGCGGGCGCGGGCGCGCACTTCGCGCAGGGCTTCGGCGGTGTCGGCGGGATTCTGGGCGTTGGCCAGCGGGGCCTGGCGCGCCGGCGACTTGCCGCCGCGCCCGGGCTTGGCCGACGTCTGCTTGTTGCGTTGGAAGATCGACAGCAGCCCCATGCCTTCTCATCGGTGTCCGGGGCCGGACAGGTCGTGCGAGGGCCGCGCCGTGCGCGCCGATGCATCAACCGAGGTGTCGGGCCACCAGTCGGGGGGGGCCGTCCTTCAGCACGCCGCCCACGGTGTAGAACGAGCCGAAGACCACGATTCTATCAGCCGGGTCTGCCTGGGCGAGCGCCGCGGCCAGCGCCAGGGCCGGCGACGCGAAGGTGCTCACCCGCGGCTTGGGGGTGGACAACGGCGCGGTGGCGGTGAGCGACCACACGCATTCGGCCAGTTCGGTGGCCTTGGCGGCCCGAGGCAGTGGCAGGTCGGTGAGCATCCAGTCGTCGACCAGGTGCAGGATCTTGCGCACGGCGCCCGCCAGGTCCTTGTCGTGCATCGCCCCGAACACGGCGAAGGTGCGCTTGAAGAAGCCCATCTGGTCGAGGTTGAGCGCCAGCGCCGCCACCGAATGCGGGTTGTGCGCCACGTCCAGCACCAGGGCCGGCTGGCCGGGCACGATCTGGAAGCGGCCGGGCAGGTCCACCGAGGCCAGGCCCAGGCGCACCGCCTGCGCGGTCATCGGCAGGCGCTCGCGCAACGCCTCGAGCGCGGCCAGCGCACCCGCGGCGTTGAGCAGCTGGTTGGCGCCGCGCAGCGACGGGTAGCCCAGCGAATTCCAGCGCCGCCCGCGCCCGCTCCAGGACCACTGCTGGCGATCGCCCGAATAGTTGAAGTCGCGGCCGCTGAGCCACAGGTCGGCGCCGATCTCGGTGGCGTAGTCGATGACGCTTTGCGGCGGCACCGGGTCGCCGACGATCAGCGGGCGGCCGGTGCGCGCGATGTGCGCCTTCTCGCGCCCGATCGATTCGCGGTCGGGGCCCAGGTACTCCACGTGGTCGATGTCGATGCTGGTGATCACGGAGACGTCGGCGTCGACCGCGTTGACCGCGTCCAGCCGGCCGCCCAGGCCCACCTCGAGGATCACCAGGTCAACCGGCGCCGACGCCAGCGTGCGCATGATGGCGAGCGTGGTGAACTCGAAATACGTCAGCGCGATGTCGCCGCGCGCGGCCTCCACCGCCTCGAAGTGCGGGATCAGGTCCTCGGGCTTCACCATCTGGCCGTTGAGGCGGCAGCGCTCCTCGAAGTGCACCAGGTGCGGCTTGATGTAGGCGCCCACCTTGTAGCCCGCGGCCAACGCCATCGCCTCCAGCATCGCGCAGGTGGAGCCCTTGCCGTTGGTGCCCGCCACGCTGATCACCGGCATCGCGAACGCGAGCCCGAGGCGCTCGATCAGTGCCTTCGTGCGCGAAAGCGTCATGTCGATCGTCTTCGGATGGAGGCGTTCGCAGTGGGCGAGCCACTGTTCGAGGGTCGTGGGCAAGGTCATGTCGTACTCGAAAACGCGAAGCGGCAGACGCCGCCGGCGCTGCCGCTCGAATGATGGATCAGAAGTTCAAGGGAGCGGCGGATGCGGCTCCGCCGGGCCGCTCGCGGCCGGCCCCTTGGGGGCAGGGAGCGCTAGCGACCGTGGGGCTCCATTCAGGCCACGGCGTCGGCGCTTTGGCGTTGCAGCTGCGCGAGCAGCTTCGCGATCGTCGGACGCAGCTTGCGGCGGTCGACGATCATGTCGATCGCGCCCTTGGTCAGCAAGAATTCCGAGCGCTGGAAGCCCTCGGGCAGCTTCTCGCGCACCGTGTTCTCGATCACGCGCGGGCCGGCGAAGCCGATCAGCGCCTTGGGCTCGCCGATGACGACGTCGCCGATGAACGCGAAGCTGGCCGAGACGCCGCCCATGGTCGGGTCGGTCAGCACGCTGATGTAGGGCAGCTTCGCCTTGGCCAGCAGGGTCAGCGCGCCGTTGGTCTTGGCCATCTGCAGCAGGCTGAACAGGCCTTCCTGCATGCGCGCGCCGCCGGTGGCGGTGTAGCAGACGAAGGGCACCCGCTGCTCGACCGCGGCCTGCACGCCGCGCACGAAGCGCTCACCGACGACCGAGCCCATCGAGCCGCCCATGAAGTCGAATTCGAAGCAGGCGACGACCAGCGGCACGCTCATGACGGCGCCGCCCATGACGATCAGCGCGTCGGTCTCGCCGGTGGCCTCCAGCGCGCCCTGCAGGCGCTCGGGGTACTTGCGGCTGTCCTTGAACTTCAGCGGGTCGACCGGCAGCACTTCCTGGCCGATCTCGTAGCGGCCTTCCGGGTCGAGGAAGCCGTCGAGCCGAGCCCGCGCGCCGATGCGCAGGTGGTGGTCGCACTTGGGGCAGACGTTGAGGTTCTGCTCGAGGTCGGTCTTGTAGAGCACCGTTTCGCAGGAGGGGCACTTGATCCACAGGCCTTCGGGGATCGTGCGCCGCTCGCTCGGATCCGTCTGCTGGATCTTCGGGGGCAACAGCTTCTCAAGCCAACTCATCAATCACTCCTTGCATGCGGCTCGGTGGAGCCGCCCAACATTGTCGTCGACCTGCCCGACCCGCCGCGCCGGCCGGAACCGTGCGGCGGTGTCGCTGCCGAACCGGCGATTTTACGCCTTCCCGATCTCGTCGACCGCGGCCCGGATGTCGGCGATGAACCGCCGGGCGCCTTCGGCCACCTGGTCGCGCGGCAGCACTTCCAGGCATTGCACGAGCGCCGAGCCGATGACCACGGCGTCGGAGACCTGCGCCACTGCCTTGGCCGAGGCGGCGTCGCGGATGCCGAAGCCCACGCCCACCGGTACGCTCACATGCTGCCGAATGCGCGGCACGGCGCGTGCCACCGCCTCGGTGTCGAGGTGGCCGGCGCCGGTGACCCCCTTGAGCGAGACGTAGTAGACGTAGCCGGCGGCGACCGCCCCCACCTGCTGCATGCGCGCCTCGGTGGACGTGGGCGCGAGCAGGAAGATCGGCGCCAGCCCGGCCGCCTTCAGCGCGGTGGCGAAGGCCACCGACTCCTCGGGCGGGTAGTCCACCACCAGCACGCCGTCGACGCCGGCCTGGGCGCAGTCGCGCACGAAGCCGCCGGCGCCGTGCGCCAGGTCGTAGGCCTCCACCGGGTTGGCGTAGCCCATCAGCACCACCGGCGTGCGGGCGTCGCGGGCGCGGAACGCGCGCACGGCCGCCAGCACCTGCGGGGTGCCGATGCCGCGCGCCAGCGCGCGCTCGGAGGCCTTCTGGATGACCGGGCCGTCGGCCATCGGATCGGAGAAGGGCACGCCCAGCTCGATCACGTCGGCCCCGCCGGCGGCCAGCGCCAGCATGATGTCGACGGTGGCGTCGGCGTACGGATCGCCGCAGGCGATGTAAGGAATGACGGCCTTGCGGCCCTGCTCGCGCAGCGCCGCGAACGTGGCATCGATGCGCTTCATTGCACGCTCCCCGAGGCGACCGGGCCGCCCTTGACGGACTGGCCCTTGCAGGACGGTCGACAGTAGAACTCGGCGACGGACAGGTCGGCGACGGTGCCGATGTCCTTGTCGCCGCGGCCCGACAGGTTGACCAGGATGTGCTGGTCGGGGCGCATCGTCGCGGCCAGCTTCATCGCGTAGGCCACGGCGTGGCTCGATTCGAGCGCCGGGATGATGCCCTCGGTGCGGCACAGGCGATGGAATGCCGCCAGCGCCTCGTCGTCGGTGATGCTGACGTACTCGGCGCGGCCGATGTCCTTCAGGAACGCGTGCTCCGGCCCGACGCCGGGGTAGTCGAGGCCGGCCGAGATCGAGTGGGTCTCGGTGATCTGGCCGTTGGCGTCCTGCAGCAGGTAGGTGCGGTTGCCGTGCAGCACGCCCGGCACGCCGCGCGTCAGCGACGCCGAGTGCTTGCCCGAATCGAGGCCCAGGCCGCCGGCCTCGACGCCGATCAGGCGCGTACCCTCGTGGGCGATGTAGGGGTGGAAGATGCCCATCGCGTTGCTGCCGCCGCCCACGCAGGCGACCACGGCGTCGGGCTGGCGCCCGATCATCTCGGGCATCTGCACCAGGCATTCCTTGCCGATGACGCTCTGGAACTCGCGCACCATCGTCGGGTACGGGTGCGGGCCGGCCACCGTGCCGATCACGTAGAAGGTGTTCTCGACGTTGGTCACCCAGTCGCGCATCGCCTCGTTGAGCGCGTCCTTCAGGGTGCGGCTGCCCGAGTCGACCGGCACCACCCTGGCGCCCAGCAGGTGCATGCGGTAGACGTTGGGGCTCTGGCGCTTGACGTCCTCGGCGCCCATGTAGACGACGCACTCGAGGCCGTAGCGCGCGCAGATCGTGGCGGTGGCCACGCCGTGCTGGCCGGCGCCGGTCTCGGCGATGATGCGCGGCTTGCCCATGCGGCGCGCCAGCAGCACCTGGCCGATGGTGTTGTTGATCTTGTGCGCGCCGGTGTGGTTCAGGTCCTCGCGCTTGAGCCAAATCTGCGCCCCGCCCATGTCGCGGCTCATGCGGTCGGCGTGATAGACCGGGCTGGGCCGGCCGACGAAGTGCTTGAGCTCGTGGTGGAACTCGCGCTGGAACTCGGCGTCCTTGCGGTAGTGCTCGTAGGCCGCCTTGAGCTCGTCGATGGCGTGGCTCAGCGTCTCGGCGACGAAGGTGCCGCCGTACGGCCCGAAATGGCCCGAGGCATCGGGCTGCGAATAGTCGAACATGGTGATCTTCCTTGCGGGTACCGGCGCCCGTTGTCCGGGGCGTCCGGGGGAAGCAGCGGAAACGGCCCGCGGCTTCAGGTCATGGCATCGGCGATGCGGGCATCTGCCTCGCGAACCGCCTCGCAGAACCGGCGGATCAGGACGGCATCCTTGATGCCCTTGCCCTGCTCCACGCCGGAACTCACGTCAACGGCCCAGGGCCGGACGTGCATCACTCCATCGATCACGTTTGCAGGATTCAACCCACCAGACAAAACGACTGGAAGGGGGACGCCTGGAGGAATTTGAGACCAATCGAAAGCCTTTCCACCGCCGCCATAACCCTCGACGAAAGCGTCGAGCAGCAGGCCGGCCGCGCTGGCGAAACCAGACGCACAGTCTAGCAAATCGACGCCCGGTGCCATGCGCACCGCCCGCAGGTAGGGTCGGCCGGGCTGCTCGCACTGCTCGCGCGTCTCGTCGCCGTGGAACTGCAGCAGGGCATGGGGCACCGCGGCGACGGCCGCGTCGACGAGGTCGGGGCTGGCATTGACGAACAGGCACACGGGCGTGACGAAGGGCGGCAGCCGCCCTGCCAGCTCGGCCAGGCGCGCGATCGTCACATGCCGCGGGCTGCGCTCGTACAGCACGAAGCCGAGTGCGTCGGCGCCGGCGGCGACCGCGGCGTCCACGTCCTGCTCGCGCGTGAGGCCGCAGATCTTGATTCGGGTACGGGGATGGATCATTGCTTGGGGGTCGGGCCGGAAACGAAGGGACGGGTCTCGTCCGGGTGCGCCAGCTCGGGCGGCACGCGCGGCAGCCAGTCGTGCGCCGCCGTGCGACGCGGGATCGCCAGGTGCGGGTCGTACTGCGGACCGAGGAAGTACAGGCCGGCCGGCGGGAAGGTCGGCGGCGCGAGCTCGCGGTTGCGCTCGGCCAGCAGTTGCGCCATGTAGGCCGGCGGCTGGTGGCCGCTGCCGATGGTCACCAGCGCACCCATCAGGTTGCGCACCATGTGGTGCAGGAACGCGCTGGCCTCGAAGTCGAAGCGCCAGTAGTCGCCGATGCGGTGGATGGCGATGCGGCGCATCTGCTTGACCGGCGACAGCGCCTGGCAGTGCGACGACCGGAACGAGCTGAAGTCGTGCTCGCCGATCAGGGCGCGGCTGGCCTCGCGCATGGCCTCGAGATCGAGCGGCCGGAACACCCAGCCGCACAGGCCGGCTTCGATCGCCGGGCGCACGGCCGATTCGCGCACGAGGAACGCGTACTGGCGTCCGCGCGCGGCGTTGCGCGCGTGGAAGCCGGGCTCGACGTTCTGCGCCCACTGCACGGCGATGTCCTCGGGCAGGTAACGGTTGGTGCCGCGCACCCACGAGAAGACCTCGCGCACGACCGGGGCGTCGAAATGCACCACCTGGTTGAGGGCGTGCACGCCGGCATCGGTGCGCCCGGCGCAGGCCGTGGCGACGAGCTCGCCGCGGGGCAGGCCCACGAACTGCGCCAGCGCCTTCTCGAGCTTGTCCTGCACCGTGTTGCCGTCGGGCTGCGACTGCCAGCCGTGGTACTGCTGGCCGCGGTAGGCGATGCCCAATGCGACACGCCCGGGCACGGTGGCCGCCGAGGTGGCGGCGCCGTGCGCGGGCGCGCTCGGGGACAGGGGTTCATGCGGGCCGGGCACCGGGCCCGGCGTGCTCGCAGCGTCTTCAGGGGCGGGAGAGTTCACCCCGAGCAGGTTAACCCAAGGCGTCCAGCATGGTCTGGGCGCGGGACTTCAGCGGGCCCTCGGCCTTGGAGACGACTTCTTCCAGCAACTCGCGCGCGCCTTCGTGGTCGCCGATGCGGCGGAACTCGTCGGCCAGCTCGATCTTGCGCGCCATCGGCTCGCTGTCGCCGTGGGCGGCGTGCAGGTCGAGCTCGGGCAGGCCGGGCTCCTCGGCCGCGTGCGCAGCCGGGGCCGACTTGTCGAGGTCCAGCGACAGGTCGCCGAAGTCGAAGTCGATGGACGGGGTGCCCGGTGCCGGGGCGGCCACCGGCGCGGGCGGCGCCGGCGGGATGACCGGCACTTCGACCTGGCCCGGCTCGAGGTCGAAATCGCTGACCTCGAACGGCTCGTCCTGCTTGGCGGCCACGTGCGGCTGGCGGGCGGTGTCGCCCGAGTCCATGTTCATCGGCTCGGTGTGCAGGCTGGGCGCCTTGGTCGCCGGCCCTTCGGGCTGGACCGTGGGCGCTTCGTCGTGGTCGAAGTCGATGGGCAGGTCGGTCGACGAGAATTCGTTCGCGCCCTCGCCCTTGGCGGGCGGACGCATCAGCGTCACCTCGTCGGGCTCGTCGCCCAGCGGGTTCAGCGGCATCGGGTCGGTGTCGACGATGGCGTACTCGCCGCCTTCGGTATACAGCGGATTGGTCGGGTCGATCTGGCGACCGAGCTCCTGGGCCTTGACCCAGTCCTCGCCCTGGCCGTTCGTCAGGCCCTGGAGCTGGCGCGCCTGGGTCTCGAAGGTCTTCAGGTCGGCGCGCTTGGCGTAGACCTCGAGCAGCTTGGTGCGGATGGCCAGGCGATCCGGGTCGGAGCGCTGGGCTTCCTTCAGGATTTCCTCGGCCTGCAGGTCGCGGCCATAGGCCAGGTAGACGTCGGCTTCGGCCACCGGGTCCACGTCGCCGATGGCGTCGAGCTGACTCAGCGAGTAGTTCAGCGACGACGACGCCGAGTTGGCCGCGCCGTCGCGCGTGTCCACGCGCTGGCCGCCGCTGGCGCCGAAGAACGAGTCCGGCTGGATCTTGCTCTCGATGAACGAGGTCTCGCCCGAGAACTTGTTGCGGTCGCCGCCCTGGCGACGACGCCAGAACAGGAAGCCGCCCAGCAACGCCACCAGGCCGGCCAGGCCCGGGATCAGGTACGGCGGCTCGAACAGCGAGGACAGGATGCCGTTGTCGTCGGCAGGCGCGGCGGCCGGCACCGAGGCCGGGCGCACCGGCGCCGAGGCGTGCACCGGGGCGGACGGCACGAAGGCCGGCGCGGCGGCGCTGGCGACCGCGACCGGAGCGGACGCGATCACCGGCGCGGCGACGACCGGGGCCGAGGCCACCACCGGCGGCTTGACCACCGGCGACGGCGTGGACGCGACGACCGCGGGCGCCGGCGCGGCAACCACCGGCTTGGGCGCGGGCACCGGCGCGGGCGGCGGGGGCGGCACCGGGGC
>Ga0265336_10000294_pt1 | contig 34113 bp, 44 predicted proteins | sample 42119metaG_FD_193583 | JGI IMG/M metagenome (GOLD analysis project Ga0265336, IMG submission 193583) | Rhizosphere microbial communities from Carex aquatilis grown in University of Washington, Seatle, WA, United States - 4-21-19 metaG | ecosystem: Host-associated > Plants > Roots > Rhizosphere...
TCAGAGCAGTCGGAACGGCCCATCACCGACGCATATCCCGAGCTCCGGGCAAGGATCGTAAAGCTCTACGACAAGTCAGCTTTCCCACTAATACCAAGATGAGCGCCCCCATACTATCACCCATCGGACCCGAGGAGCTCCGCCGGCACAGCGAAGGCAGCGTAGGACCGCGGACGAATTGGGATACGAAACATAGGATGCAATTCATCCAGGAGGAGATCATCCGCGGCGCCAGGGACTATGCTGCCAGGGTTGGCGCCGACATTATCATCCAAAAGCGGCGGTCGCTCGAGGGAGCCTTCCATCAGTTCAACGAGGCATTCGGCTCGACGGCGCGTCTTAGCCTACAATCAGTCGAAGCCATGCTCATCTGCCTATCCTCGGTGCCACAGACCATCGGAATGGACCTGATCACCAGGAATGGCTACGTCGAGATGTGCAACATGCTCCATGCCATTCGTCTCGACATCATTCGCGAGAGAGACATGAATATTGCCCGCGGTTATCCACAGAGCACTCCGCCGGCGCCTGGCGTATAATCACACCATCATGAACGACGAAGTAAAAGTCCTCGACCTTGGAGAAGCGGCAGCCCTCGTCACCGCAGGCTGGCACATGACCCGGATGGATCAGGCGAGGAACGGACGCCACAAGGTATTCGTATTCTCTGCCGACGAAGTCGCAGTTGAAGCATGCCTCGGTCAGTACCGCAACGCAGACCTCCAGGTGAATGCCAGCACATACTTCCGGGCCATCAAGGATATCAAAAAGCGGATCCACGACATGAATGATCTCGCTGAAGCATAGGACACTCCCATGAATACACTATCGCCCAACCAACACGCCACACTCAAGATTCTGATGACCGACACGAGCTCCGCCCAGCCGATCGCTGGACTGGTGCTTGCTAAGCGTATCGGCCTCAAGGCCCGAGCCGCAGGCATAGACGGCGGTGACATGCGCTCGATTATCCACACGCTCCGTGTGAAAGGGTTCCCAATCTGTGCCGGCGGTCGGGGCTATTACTATGCCCGCGAGGAAGGCGAGCTGTCGAAATTCATCGACCGGCTCCAAAACCGCATCATCTCCCTCGAGGAGGCGCTCAAGGGCCTAAAATTCTCCGTGCACAACGTGGGGATAAAGGCTACCGACCCGATCCCCCAAGTGAGATATCGTACCCGGGTACCGCTCCTCAACTCGAAGGGCAATGTGGTCTATGCCGACATGCCGCTCGGCGATAACGGAGCGATCGCGGTTCCGCCAGGCTACAAACTCATATGATGAAACATGTCACCACATTCACGATTGTCGGGAATCACAAGAATTTCCATGGCAATCCGCTGCCGAAGGCTCGCCTGACCTCGCGCCAGAGGTGGACCGACAAGGCCCAGCAGTATGCCTACTGGAAGATGCACGTGCAGAAGGCATTCCTCGATTCCCTTGTGACCCAGACCGTGAAGGGCGCCGGATACGAGGTGAGCTATCAACATCCGACCGGAAAGCCGATACATCTCTCGAAGATCGCCACCAATGGCGGTAGGAAGATCGAGGAGATGTGGGCATTCATGTCCGTGAGGATAGCTTGGGCCGACGGCCACCACGGCGACCCCGAGAACATATTCGGGTCCATAGCTGACGCTCTATTCGAGAACGACAAGAATCTGTTCGCCTTCATCCTGCCGGCGACGAACCCCGAGCAGCCGGATGGTAGCGTGAAGGTCGCTATATGGATCGCGCCAGAGTCTGAATTAAAAGAGTTCGCTAATACAGTCACATCAGCATGACCACTACAAAAATCCCCAAGCTCTCTGCCCTCATCGAGTCTCGTAAGTTCGACTGGGTGAACTTTGACATCAAAGACGGCCTATTTGAGAAGCCGAAAGAGATAGGTACAGACTTCAAGCTCTACCACTTTGGCCGATACATCTCATCGGAAGATGCTATCAAGGGGATGCAGAAGGACGGCTACGAGCCAGCTAACGCTTGGGAATTGTTGTCATGGGAGGATTGGAATGAAAAAGACTTGGTAGTTGCCCTCGGTTCTGTTGCGAAGGTCGACGGCGGCCGCCGCGTGCCGTACCTCGGCGGGGACGACTCCGAGCGGTACCTGAACCTGCGTTGGTTCGTCAGCGACTGGGTTGCCCACTGTCGCTTCCTGGCCGTTCGCAACTCGTCTCTTGGTACCTCGGAATCTGGGACTGGGCCCTCCGACACTCTGGCCCTTGCGATAGAAACCGTGAAGAAGGCAGGGTACGTTATTTATAAGCCAATATAATCTATCATGAAAGAAGAATTGCAAGCAGAGTTCAGGACCGAGCTCGAGAAGAAGTACCAGATGCGTGCCTTCGAGGCATTCGCCATATACACATACTGGGGCGAGAAGTTCGCTGCGATAGAGAAGCAGGTGACGACGCTCGACGACCGGAGGAAAGCTGCCGAGGCGGAGATCAGGCGCATCCAAGACTTGCCGGATCATCATAGCGTCCAGAACCGCGAGCTCATGAAGAAGCTCAAGATCGACGCAGACACCTATGCCGCTCGAATCAAAGGCGTCGAGAACGCCTCCAAGAAGGTATTCGACAATTCGGTGAGGTGGCGCGAGGAGGCGCTTGAATCCGTCGAGGTGAGCGAGCACATCGCCAAGTACAAGCTCAACACACCAGAGCAGGCGGCGAAGGTGAAGGCCGATCGTGAGAAGGTCGACCAGGCCGTCGGGGAAAAGGTCGAGGTTCCGGCACTCGAGCCGGTGGTTGCGGGAAGTGCGAGCGAGCCGAAGTAAATATCTATCATGGCAAATAAAAACAACGTCAGATACATGCTCGAGCTCGATGCCGAACAGATAGTCCCTGATGACGGTAGGGCAATGAATGGCTACGACCACTTCGTTCACGTATGCCCAAAGAGATACTTTCTTATGGGAAAAACCGATTTGACTCCGAATTCACTCCCAAAAATATCCCTCAAAAAGGAGGGGAGCGATTATATGCAGCTGTTCAATATCGATGACGAAGGCATCATGATATTCGATACCATGGCTAAGGCAGAGCTCGCGGCATTCAAATGGAACAAACGCGCTAAGCGCAGGGCCTTCGAGCGGTTCATGGGGCTCGAAACCACGGTCTACAGTCTTGCTAAAAAGGTCAATAATCCGCCGTCGCCGATAGTCATCTCTAAGCAGGGGAATCCATTCACAGTCGGCGAGGTGATCATTGGGCTCGTAGCATCGGCCGCGATCGGTGCGGCCATCGTGGTCGGCATAATGAGCAGCATATGAAATTCATCGACCCACACGGCGAGCGACCGACCATACCGAGGGGCTTCGAGCTCTACTATCATCGCCGACCGAAAAGCTGTGGTCAGGAGACTCCCGACGGAGCGGGTTTGAGAACCAAGGTCAAGCTGTTCTCCTACGGCCGTCAGAAGCATGCCGATTGGGAAACCGGGCACTACATCTTCAAGAAGGTCAAGAATCCGATGTCGGTATCGATCCTCGACGACTTCCTCCAACACCCCGAGAACATCCCAACCGCCTGGGAGGGAATGCTTGTCTGCTTCTGGGGGACGATCTACTCGAGGAAAGAGACGCTCCCGGTCATGGGGATGAGCGGTGATCTCCCGCCGGTGTCATACGAGCGGCTCTACGTACGCTGCCTATTCAAGTCTGGCGGCACATGGAGGGATGATATGATACCCCTTGACGATCAGTTCGGACCATCCCGCGTCTCGGTCGAGATGTGGCGGCCGGGATGGTTTAAAAGATTAACCGCAAAGCTCGGCATATGACATACTTCCCTATCTCACAGCTCAAGCGTGCTGACTACAATCCTCGCATCATGCCGGACACGGAGATGCAGGCTCTCATGAAGTCGATTGAGGAGCATGGATTCGTTGAGCCGATCGTCGTGAACGTCGCCAAGGATCGATACGGTGTCATTGTCGGTGGCCACCAGCGCCTCACAGCAGTCGAGAGGCTAATTGCGAAAGGTCACGTGCCAAAGGAAATAAAGGATGTCTTGGCGGAGCCCGGAGCATTGGGTGGCATATCAAGCGACCAAGAACATCCTACGCCGCTATATTGGATCCCGTGCTTCACCGTCGAGCTTGACCTCGAACACGAGAAGATACTCAACATCGGCCTGAACCGCATCCACGGCAAGTTCGAGGAGGACAAGCTCTATAGCCTCGTTGTCGAGCTCAAGACAAGCACGATCCTCCCGAGCTCCGGCCTTCGGGACGACGAAATTAGCCGCATTCTCGATAGGGGCATGGTCATGGGACCCGAGGACGAGGAGGAAGGAGAAGGGCTGCCGGCCGAGCCGCGCTCGAAGCTCGGGGAGATATACGAGCTCGGGCCGCACCGCCTCATCTGCGGCGACTCGACCGACCCCGAGATGTATGAGAAGCTCCTCGGCAAAGAGCAGGCGGATATGATATGGACCGATCCGCCATACAACGTCGCGGCGCACTCCCGCTCCGAGAAGCTCCAGGACGAAGGGAAGGGATCCATCATGAATGACAATATGGACCCAAAGGCTTTCGCAGAGCTCATCGACAAGGCGTTCGTGTGCATCTTCCGAAAGGCGAAGATTGGCGCGAGCTTCTACATCTGCACCGGCTGGCAGAGCTATCCGCAATTTGTGACGAGCATGATGAAGAACGGATTTTATCACTCCGGCGCCATCGTCTGGGTGAAGCCCAGCGCCTCGCTCGGGTGGAGCGACTACCACAAGAAGCACGAGTGGATTGGCAAGGCCAAGAAGCCCGACGCCAAGACCGCAGCAGCCATCATATACGGCTGGCAGAAAGACGGCGCCCATACGTTCTTCGGCGATAACGAATTCGACGTCTGGGAGATGCCAAGGAAGAACGTCTCTGACTACCTTCATCCGACCGAGAAGCCCGACTGGCTCCCAATGCGTGCGGTGAGGAACAGCACGAAGCGCGGCGATATCGTCCTCGACTGCTTCGCCGGCTCCGGCTCCGTCATGAGTGCATGCGAAAAGACCGGCCGCCGGGCATTCATGATCGAGCTCGACCCGAAGTTTTGCGATGTTATCAGGGACCGCTGGGAGCGCATGAATAAGCCGCCCCAGGACAAAAAATCATGAGGACTGTAGAGATATTTAGTGGCACCGGCTCGTTCTCCGCAGTCATGGCGGCTCATGGACATTCGACGCTCACGATCGATAACGACCCGACGCTCCACCCAGATATATGTGCTGACGTTCTCCTGCTCGAAAGCAGCGCGTTCAAGGGCTACGACATGATGTGGCTAAGCCCGCCATGCCAGGGGTTCAGCGTCGCAGCGATCGGCCATAGCTGGACGGGGGGGGTTGGCGCCTATATTCCGAAGTCAGAAAGCGCGCGGACCTCCATAGCGCTCGCCAAGAAAGCCGTGGCCTTCGTAAAGGAATCGGCCCCGACATGGTGGTTCATCGAGAACCCGCGTGGCCTCCTGCGCAAGATGCCTTTCATGGACGGCCTCATCCGACAAACGGTGACCTACTGTCAATATGGAGACGGACGCATGAAGCCGACCGATATATGGACGAATGCGACGTGGTGGAAGCCGCGACCAGTCTGCAAAAACGGCAATCCGTGCCATGTAGCTGCGCCACGCGGTGCCAGGACTGGGACGCAGGGGATCAACGGAGCCAAGGACCGCGGACGGATTCCTTGGGCTTTGTTTTACGAGATATTGCAGCAGATGCCTAAATGACCAGCCGCCTCCGACAGCCAGACGAATGGGGATATCCCGAGGGCCTGATGGCCTTCCTTCGGTGCCCGGAGTGCTCGCTACCACTCACGCAGATCAGGCGGGTGGAGAATCAGCGTAACCATGCCGCCGCGACGATATGCAGGAACCCGCTGTGCTGGAGATATACCGACCTCGCTAACATATCCTCATCATGGACCAGGGCGTAACGATGGAAACCATCCTCTCGAGGAACCTCGACGATGTGCTCGCCGCAATGCCGGCCAAGGCGACTATCGGGATGTCGACTGTCGTGGGGAAGTGGTTCAGGAGGGCAGATTTGCTCATCACCCGCGGAGAGACAGGCGTATGGGTCGTGAAGTATGTGAATGGGAACAGCGGGGAAACGTACAAACAATACCAGGATGACAGTCTGAAGGAGGCAGCCGCGCGCATGTTGACGTTTCTTTCAGAAAATGGTACAGAGGTCAAGCTGTGACGTTCTTGACAAGGCGGAGTATAATAGGCATGACATCATCCAAAACAGTCCACATTCACTATGCCTATCGTCACGCCAAACAAGGAGATTGAAGTCAGCCGCACCGTCCGCGATGCATTCGTCCTCGATCCTCTCATAGGAACCAGGCGCATGACAGCTCTGCTCGAGCAACGATTCAACAGATCGTTCGACCGGGCATATGTCATCAAGCTCATGAAGAAGGTGCACCTTATAGTGCGCCACGAGGTGAGCACGGCCGACGCCACCGACCGCATCGGACAATTCAGAGAGAACGCCCGCATCGCACTCGAGAATCTCCGCAAGATTGCTCATGGCCAAGTAGACGCTGGCAAGCCTGCCCCATCGTACAAAGACCAGATCGCTGCTTGGCGCGCAATGGCGATGATCGACAAGATGGTCCTCGAGGCGGAGTTCGACGCCGGCATCTTCGAACGCAAGCTCGGCACGGTAGACGTCGAGCACCACCACACCATCGACCTTGACCGGGCCGCGAAGATGATAGGCGCCATCAAGATGTGGACGATAACGCCCCCCCAGCCACGTAGGATTGAGGCAAGAGAGGTGTTCTCCGGCCAGACGGACAATGTGCCATCCTACCCCCTCGGGAAGCCCCCAGAGCGAAAACAGAGCCCATTCGTACCCAGGCCTATGCCAACCGACCAAGGGCCTGTTATCCCAGGCCCGAACGGATCCGCCACCATTATCCCGACGCCGGTGAAGCAGCCAATGATAAGCATCGGCCAAAATGGCAATGTTGTTATTACCCCCGCCAAGTAGCTACCGGCCCGAGCATATCACCGCAGAGGATATGCAGGTCTATGAAGTGCGCCGCGCCATCGTGGCACAGTTCGGCTTCCTTGGATTCTGCATGGTCTATCTGCCGCACTATTTTTATCTCGAGCCGGCGGTGTTCCATGCCGAGATGGCACAGGAGATCGAGCGCTGGGAAAATCGAATGCTCGAGATCATCGGCGGCCGCGGCACCGCAAAGAGCGTCTACGGATCGCTCGCTTTTGTGCTCTACGCCGCGCTCGAAAAGGCCGATTTGTATCCCTTCATCATCCCAATCGCCGATACTGGCACCCAGGCGGGCGTGAACATCGCCAACATCAAGGAGGAGCTCGAGAACAACGAGCTCATCCGCCACGACTACGGCCGGGCCAAGCTCAACGAGCCGGTGACCGACTCGACGCCCGAGCGCGACAAGATTGGCCGACCGCTCGAGAGTGAGGAGGAGTGGCAGGCGAAGAACATGCTCCTGGCGAATGGCGTGCGCATCCTTGCGCGGTCGCGCGGCCAGAAGGTCCGCGGATTGCGCCACCGGGAGCATCGGCCCAAGCTCATCGTTGTCGACGACCCGGAGGACAACGAGTGGGTGCAGAAGAAGAACAATCGCAACAAGACCGCGCGCTGGATGCAGGGCGAGGTCATCCCGGCCCTCGACGAGCTCGTCGGCCGCCTCATTGTTATCGGCAACTTCCTTCACGACGACGCGATTATGATGAGGCTCAAAAAGACGAAGCAGTTCAAGGTCATGGAGTATCCGCTCATCAAGGATGGATTTGTGCTATGGCCGGCTATGTATCCGACGCAGGCCGCAATCGACAAGAAGCGCGAGCTTATGGGCGAGGTGGCGTGGATGCGCGAGATGCTCCTCAAGGCTGTGCCCGAGGAAGGTCAGGAGGTATACCCGAAGGATATCCACTACTACGACCGTGAGCCGACCGATTCGCCGCTCTCGATTACCGCCCACGGCGTCGACCTCGCCATATCGACCGAAGCATCGGCTGACTACACGACGGACGTCTGCGGCCGCGTCCGATACGTCGACGATTACCCGAGAATCTACATACAGCCGCACTCCATGAACGCCCATATCGACTTCCACCAGACGATGCAATACTTCGTCGGGATGCCGAACAAGGGCTCGCATCTGTTCTTCGTCGAGGACGTGGCCTATCAGAAGGCCGCGCTCCAAGAGCTCGAGCGCCGCGGTGTGCCGGTCACCGCGATTCATCCGACCAAGGACAAGCGCGCGCGCCTGCGCGTGGCCTCAATCTTCATAAAGAACGGCACGGTGCTATTCCCGAGGACAGGCTGCGAGGACCTTCTCCAACAGATATTCGGCTTCGGCACGGAGGAGCATGACGACCTCGTTGACGGACTGACCAACCTCATCATCGGCCTCGTAGACGCTGGGCTCGATCCGCAGCGTGTTGTGGGGATAGACATGTAGAGTTATAATTCGGGCATCACCGCGGGGTGGCGCAGCGGTAGCGCGCCGGGTTCATATCCCGGAGGTCGCCGGTTCGAGTCCGGCCTCCGCAACAAGCATCTCATTTAAACCATGTTCGAACGCATCAAAAAGCTCGGCACGATCTTCCAAAAAGTACGCGACGTCCAAGGGCATATCACGTTCGATCGCCGCGGCATTCTATCCACCCCGAAGAAGAAGGGCATGGACGCGTACATCGACGGCAACCCGCTCGCCATCTACCGCCCGGGCGGCTCTGGCCTTGTCGATACCTCGAAGGCCATGGGAGCCTACAACCAGCTTACCTTTGCATGTGTGCATGCGATTGCCGACGAGATGGCTAATATCCAGTTCCGTCTCTACCAGATCACCGATGGCGGAGAGCACGAGGAGCTCTATGAGCACGAGGTGCTCGACATCCTCGATGGTGTGAACGAGAACATGACCGGCCCGGAGTTCCGGCACATGGTCGCGGCTCACCTCGAGCTCACCGGCAATGCCTATATCCTGCTCGAAGGCGTCAAGAGCTTCGAAGCAAAGCCGACAGCGCTCTACCTTCTCAACCCGGCCGGGGTCAAAGTCATCCTCGACAAGCGCACATTCCCATACAAGCTCATGGGCTACGTCTATCGCTTCGACAACAAAGAGTACAAGTACGAGCCCTATGAGATTGTCCACCTGAAATATCCGAACCCAGCAGATCCTTGGCTCGGTGTCGGTACTGTGCAGAGCATCGCCGAGTGGATAGACCTCGACAGCTACCTGATGGAATTCAACAAAGAGTTCTTCAAGAATGGCGCCAGACTGAATGGCGTCCTCAAGACGAACATGACCTCCGAGGAGCAGCTCTTTAACCTCAAGATATCCTTCGAGGAGCAGTATGCCGGCGTGAAGAACGCCTACAAGACCGTAGCGCTTCCCAAGGGTGTCGAGTTCGCGCCGACCCAGGCCCAGGCAAAGGACATGGACTTTACGAATCTCGCCAAGGAGATATTTGACCGCGTGCTCGCAGGCTTCCGTGTCTCGCGTACGATCCTCGGCACGGCCGAGAGCGATACCAACCGCGCGACCGCAGAGACGGCCGACTATGTGTTCGCCAAGCGAACCATCAAGCCGAAGATGCAGCTCATCGTTTCGTACCTCAACGAATATCTGGTGCCGCGCTATACCGACAAGGCGTATCTCTCATTCGTTGATCCGGTGCCGGAAGATAAGGCATTCAGGACGCAGGAGATGCAGGCCGTGCTCGGCAACGCGCCGGCAATGAGCGTGAACGAGGCTCGTCAGCACTTTATCGGGCTCGGACCGGTCCAAGGAGGCGACGTGCTCATGGGACTATCGACATTCACCCCCATCGGCACCACAGAAGGTCATGAAGGCTCGCGTCCGAATGAGCCGAAGTCTGCCAAGAAGCCCACAATGAAAGCAGCCGTTGTGCCCGCGGCGAGAGCCGTGAGAAATCGGAAGCTCAAGACGCAGTTCGCCAGGAACCGAAATCTGCGCGCCGACATGGCAAAGTCTCTCGCCAATCGCATTGCTGCCAAGGTGAAGGAGATTAAGGACCGGGCTGACGAGGTGCGCAAGATGGACGCCGACACATACGAAAAAGAAATCGTCTCGAAAGAGAATCAGCGCATCAGCGAATTCAAGCAGGAGGTGCACAACGCTCTTCGCGGCGTGAACGCTAAGCAGGAAGCGGTCGTGCTCAAGAACCTCGAGAAGTCAGTCAAAGGCCTCATCACGAAAGGCGTCGACATGACGCGCTTGCTCAACCTCGACGAGTGGATCACCGCGACTGTGGATGCTCTTACCCCCATATTCACGAATCTATACGGCAAGCAGGGAGCGACCGCGGCGGAGATCATCGGCCGACCGGACATCAATGTCTTCGACAGCGAAGTGAACAAGCAGGCGCTCAACGATTCCATAGACCTCCTCTCGAGAAGCTATGAGCAGAGCGTGGTCGATACGCTCAAGACCAAGATAGACGAAGGGCTCAAGGATGGCCTCGGCATGGCCGACATCAAGGAGCGCGTGAAGGATATCTACGTCTGGCAGAACGACGTCGCCGCAGATCGCGTAGCCCGCACGGAGGTCGTGCGCGTGTCGAACATGGCCAATAAGGCGGCATGGGCCGATTCAGGCACCGTCAAGACGGTGAAGTGGTACACATCCGAGAAGGATACCGTCTGCCCCTTCTGCGAGAACATGAGCGGCACCGTCATTGACATCGCCGACAACTTCGCCGACTTCGGCGATAAGCTCTCGGTGGGTGACGATCAGACCATGGACATCGATTACTCCGACATCGGCGGCCCACCGCTCCATCCCAACTGCGGGTGCTACATCCGTCCTGATTCGTTCACGCCCATCGAATAGCCGCGCTCTGTTCATTACTCAAATACCAAGCTATAATAAAAACACTATGGCAAGAATACCCCAGCACCAGACAGTAGCGCTCACGACCCACGCGACCGAATACTCGATCGCTATCCCGGCTGCCGCCGGTAACGTATCGTTCCAGGTCCGCGAAGGCGATACCGCCCTCAAGTACTATTTCTCCTCGACCGGTGGCAATCCGACCGGAGGCAAATACCTTACGCTCCAAGCAGGAGCATCGAAGCAGATCAGCGGCGTGGTCGGAGCCTTCACCCTCTACGTTCAGGCCGTCACGAACGACGGCAAGAATCTCGAAGTCGAATATACGACCGAGATATAATAATATCTCGCCATGAAAAAGCTCATCTCAAAGATCGCTCTGGCTGCGTTCGCGCTTATCGCCATGGCCACCCCTGCGCATGCGCAGGTATTCAATCCGAATTATTGGTCTCTCTCGAGCGGTAATCTGTCCCCCATAGTCTCATCGTGGGGCCTGACCGTTGGAGGGCTGACTATATCCTCGAGTGGATCGATCATCAACGGCCAAGTCATCCCGAGGATGGGAACATACGCAGCATATTCATCCGTGGTGCCCCTCGCCGGCGAGAACATATACCTCACAGACACAGGCCAGCTATGCACAGGTGACGGCAATCATTCGATAGCGAATCTATTTTGCACGATCGCTGCTACATCGACGACCGGCTACTATGGGGTGGACAACAGGACGCCTGTGGCGAAGCTCGATATCGGCAACACCTTTGATGTGGCATCCCCGAACCTCGGTGATCCGAGCGCAAGCATTATGAACTCCAAGACGGGTTCAATGACCATCATGAGCGGGACTATCAATGACGGCGGGGGCACCAGCGGTTTTCGTACAGACCCCTCGCAGACATGCTTGGGCGACATCTATGGCACTACCGCGGCTGGATTGGAATTGTGTTCCAAAACTAACGACATCGTTTTTTTGCAGGGGGGGAACATCATCATCGACTTCAACCAAAATGACTCGACGTTCGGTGCGCAAAACAATCTGCACCTGGTGGCGGACGGCGGACTGGAGGCAGCCACGATCGAAGGCATCTATGGAGGATTTAACTTGAATTACCCTATATTCGGTATTGGCACTACGAGCATGGCAGTATCTGGCTCGGCACCGGCCAATGAGCTTACAGTGGAACAGACGACTGCTCCGCAAATCGCCTTCTCTGATAAGGCTGGCGTCGCGCTGTGGACGATGAGGAATGCTGGGGGCAACTTCTACATCGCTCCGACGAATGTGTCGGGTACGGCGACGACCACGACCGCGATCATGCTCCAGGGGTCGAACAACAACGTCGGCATTGGCTCGACGACGCCCTTCGCGTCCCTCTCGATCAAGGGCACGCCCAGCATCGTGCCATTTCAGATAGGGTCATCGACAAACGCGGTGATACTCCAAGTCAACCCATCGGGCCATATCTTCGCCTCGACGACAAAGCCGACCGTATCGTCGGGATCGGTCGACGGCACCGATTTATACGGCAGGGTGCTCGGTGCGACCTCGCCTGTCACGATCACGTGGTTCACGCCATATACGAAGGTTCCAGTCTGTGTCGTCTCACCAGAGGGCGGCAGCGTGACAAACACATTCTCTTATACGCCATCGGCAACGACCCTTGTAGTGACCGAGACAGGGCTTGGCACGTTCGACTACGATTGCCATGGACAATAAACGCATGAAAAAAGCATGGGCCATCATAACGTGCCTGATCCTACTGGCGGGAGCAAAACCGGCTTTTGCTGTAACGATTAAATATAGCGCAAGCCGGTACATCGTCGGGCACAGCGTGCAGGGATCGGTCACAGCGAGCAGCAGCGTCATCGACATCACGGCAACGAGCACCCCTGTCGCCATTTCCTCGACTACTCCCAGCTCTTTTATTACCTACAGGGACCTTTCATTCGGGATATCATTCGGGGCTGATCTCCTAAAAACCATCGCGCCGGTGCTCCTGACGACGCAGGACACGCCGCCGCAGACGATCACATGTACGAGCGCCACTCCTTCGATAGTAGCGGTTTCTTCTGACTGCAAAACGGTGACATACATCTCCGATGGCACAGCGCGCATAAACGCGAGCATCCCGGGAATGACTCGCCAGATATGGGGTCCGCAGTCATATACGGTAGGCACGACGGTGACAAAGCCCAATTCATTCTCCACGACGTCGGTCGCCTACAACATGAACAACTTCGCCACATCAAGCGTGAACGGCCTGTCGCCTGTGACCTCGACCCAGACCATATTCTCCTCCACCGACGATACGAATCATGTCTACGTCAGGAACGCCTCAAACTTACTGGCCGCGAAGGGGGTAGACCTGACTTGTATCCCCGCGGCCAATTCGACGAGCAATTTTTACCTTGAAAACGGAGCACTTATCGGGTCTGACATCATGGTCAATGCTCTGCACGTCAAGACTCCAGCAGGGACGACTTTCTACTTCGTGAATGCCGCGAACCAGACGTTCTCTGCCACTCTTTTATCGACGACCACGATTCCAGGAAATGAAATAAACGATGTTAACGACGTATGGATCGGACGACTATCAGCCCCAGTCGACTCGAGCATCCATCCGTGCCCCATATTCGACCAAGGAGAGCTCACAAGCGCGACAACGCACTTCTCGACAACCTCATTAGAGACTATGATCCTCCCGGTATTTTTCGAGAAAGCCATACCGTACACAAACGATCTGTTTAATTCCCGCAGCATATTCGCAGGGATGTCGTGGCTGATAGATTCGCAGCAATATCTCTACGGCATCTCCCAGCCGGCATCAACGTCCCCGTTCTCCTCATGGTATAGGGTACCGGTTCAAGGGGACAGCGGATCGCCAGCCTTTGCTATTGTCGGGGGCAAGGCAGTCATCATAGGGACAACCTTCGGTAGCGGCGTTGGAGTATCAATATATGGGAACCTTTCAAACTTCAAGAATGCAGTACAGACAGCCGTGACATCTTTAGGGAGCGCCGCCATCATAGCCACCACAAGCCTGTCGAGCTATCCGAGCTACTAAAATATAATGCCATGAACGAACACGAGCAAAAATTGAATGACCACGACCTCCTCATCGATCTGCGCGCCGAAGTGCGCGGGCTCCGGGAGGAAATCCACGACATGCGCGATAACACCATCCGCCGCCTCGAGCGCGTGGAGAGCTCGTATGTCGCCCGCGATGAGTATGATGGCCGTATGAAGCTCACTATCTCGCGCGCGGAGTTCTGGCCTGTGCGAGCCGTCGTATACGGCATGACCGGCCTCATCCTCATCACCGTCCTCGGACTCATCGTGAAAGGGGTGCTGGTAACCGATCCGCCGACTGCATCCACAAAGGCTTCCACTATTCAGCTATCAAATTAAGAGTTACAATATCATCATGAAAAAGCTCATCATCAACTCGATCTCCACGCTCGCCTTCGCCTTTGCTCTCACGGTCGGATTACTATTAGGTGCCGCATCCAACCCAGCCCGGGCCGCTCTCGTTCTCCAGACGCTCACTGCCATCGTGAACGGCAACCAGACAACCTACAGCGTCGACAACGCGAATCCGCTCTGGGCTATCGGCATTCCCATGCAGTCGCCAATCATCACCTCTGCCGCGACCTCGACCGGCGGTTCTCTTGCGTCCTCGACGGTATACCGCTTCGAAGTCGACGCGACCGACAACTTCGGATCAACGACGCCTTCGGCAGAGCTCGATGCAGCTTCTACCATCTTTGGCACTACTACCACCCAGATACTCGTATCGTGGTATCAGCCGACCAACTCGACAGGATCGCGCGTCTACTTCGCCACCGGTACGAATGCATTCAGCCAGTACTTCGCAGCCACGACCTCCGGCCAATACAACTTCTCGACGACCACGAGCGCTCTCACCGGATCGCCTGTGACCCAGACGACTGCCTATAGCGCCCGATTCAACCCGCTTGGCACCTCATACATCCTCGGCGGTAACCTCCTCATGGGCACGTCGACCGGATTCATCCTCAAAGATACGACCCGCGGCACTTGTGCCCTGATCCAACTTACCGGTGGCGCCGTCGCAACCACGTCCCACGCTTGCAATTAAAAGCCCAACAACGATATCGCCATGAACAAGACATACGAGAAAGTGAGCAAAGAAGCCGCCGAGACGCTCCACAAGTACCTCGCTACTCCCGAGGTCATCGGCATTCTCTCCAAGACGAAGGCCGCGACTGACGGCGATGCCGGCACGTTCAAGGTGATTGTCTCTACCGACACCAAGGACCGCCAGGGCGAGATTGTGAACCAAGAGGGCTGGGACCTTTCGGCATACACCAAGAATCCAGTCGTCCTCTGGGCCCACAAGTATGACCAACTTCCCATCGGCATGTGCACGGCCATCAAGACCGAGAACGGCCAGCTCGTCGCCGAGGGCAAGTTCGCCCCGGCTGATGCCAACCCCTTCGCGCAGCAGGTCCGCAAGCTCTATGACCTCGGTATGCTGAACGCCGTCTCTGTCGGATTCATCCCGACCGAGATGGACGAGAAGGATCAGACCAAGACCTCCAAGCAGGAGATGCTTGAGTTCTCATTCGTGCCTGTGCCGGCGAACGCCGAGGCCCTGCGCCTTTCATACGATCAGGTCCGCACCCTCAATCTCGACGTCGCAATGCTCATGACCAAAGGCCTCAAGTTCGACATGAGCGAGAAGGTCAAGAAAGAAGCCCAAGCCGGCGATCATTGCGAGCTCGATGACGGCGGTGCGGGAATACTCGCGGCAGATCCGAAGAACCCGGACGGTCCGATGGTCTGCGTACCGTCTAAGGCGGCCGACAAGGCCCCCAATACCCCGGGGGACGATGGAGATGCCATCAAGGCCGCTCATGAGGCCATAAAGGCCTTCCACAAGGCCGTAGGGGCTGCCCATGAGGACTATAGCGCCGCTATGAAGGACTTCGGGGACGGTGATGCCGCCGACGGCCAGCCAACCGCTGACAGCGCCAAGACTGCGAAGGCCAAGGGGGCACTCTCCGATGAGATAGCCGCGATCGAACAGAACGAAAAGAAGTGGCAGAACATGTGCCAGATATTCGAGGCTGTGGACGCTATGTGCTCTGTCTACTTCGACGAGGCCACGCCAGTCGAGAATTTCGGAGGGCTCGCGACCGAGCTCTCTGCCCTCATCGCATCGGTCGCTGGTGATGCCACCGCAAGCAAGGCGGCTGTCGTGAAGATGCTTGGCGCACACAAGGCCCTGCACTTCACTCTGAAGGATCACATGCCGGCCGTGAAGGAGGCTATAACGTGCCTCGATGCGGCGATGAAGTCCCACAAGAACGCGCAGAATTTGCATAAGGACACCATGGAACACACCAAGAACGCATACTCCGCCTTAGGAGGCATCAAGCCGGCCGAGGGTGGTGAAAGCGGCGACGAGGGTGCTGACGGATCGAAGCCGGAAGGCAACGACGCCGGTGGCACGAAGGCCGCTCCCCAAAGGTCGAAAACCCCAGAGGCCACGGACCCGGATTTGAACGAATTCGTGGAGACACGTGAGCTTTTGAGGATGTTCGTAACTTCGGGCGGTGCTGCCCTCGAGCGCATGAATAAGAAGGCTCGTGAGCACGCTGCCCGCAAATAAAACATGAACAAAGAAATGATACAGCAGGCACTCGAGGGCGGCATGAATGAGCTCTTTGAGAAGAAGCTGGCCCCTTACATCACCGAGGAATCAGCCAAGGCTGCCCGCAAGGCAGTCGAGGTCCTCGGCGCGCAGCGCTCCCTGTTCGGCCGCGACATCACCGGCTTGTCCGAGAAGGTCAAGAAGGACTTCGTCGCGATCGCCCAGGCAGCTGCACGGCTCGATGGCGTCTCTCTGAAGGCGAACGAAGCTCTGATCGAGGAACAGGACAATCGCGGCGGATACTTGGTATCCCGCGACGTCGCTGACGCGATTATGAGGGTCGCTGCCTCCGTAGGCACCATCTTGAGCCAAGCGATGAAGTGGCCGATGAAAACCGACGAATTGGGCGTGCCGAATTACACCGGCGCATTCCTCACCGGCGCCTATATTGGCGTCGATGTCGCCGGCACCGTGACTGGCTTGACCTTCGGTCAGGCTGTCCTCATCGCCAAGAAGTGGCAGCTCGCCTTCGTGGTCGGCAACGACCTTCTCGCTGACGCATCGGTTCAGCTGGCAGACTGGCTCCTCGCCCTCGCAGGCGAAGCCCTCGCCAACATGATCGACCAGCAGGGTCTCATCGGCACCGGCGCTCCGTTCGTGGGAGTTCTCAACTTCCCGACTGGCGCGCTTCCGACTGACTCTGCCGGAAAGACGTATCCTGGTAACACCACCGGCCAGTACTTCGCCGGCAACAGCTCGACGTCCGGCAAGACCGGATTCTCGAATTGGGACGTCTTGGTCGACTCGTCGAACCTGATCGGTCAGCAGGAGGAATCCGTCCTCGAAGGTTCGGCCTTCTACATGCACCGCTCTGTATGGGCGTCTCTGCGTGTTCAGAAGGACACCGCGGGCAACTTCATCCTGCCTTTCGCTGGTATCGCATCGATCGCCGGTCTCGCCTCGCCCTTGGAGGTGAACCCGACGGGCGGCCCTGTCCGCCCGGCTGGTGAGATCCTCGGCTTCCCGGTTTACACGAACCGCTGGATGCCGGCCCTCTCGGCGACCGCCGCCAACACTCCGTTCATCATCTTCGGCAACTTCAAGGCTGCCGCATTCGGTGATAAGGGTGACATTCGCATGGAGCAGTATAACTCCGGCGCATTCGGCGGTAAGGAGATCGCACTCGCAGATCAGCGCGGCATCGTGTACAAACACCGCCACGCCTTCTCGATCGTTCTCCCTGGCGCTTTCCAGGTCGGCTACACCTCGGCTTCCTAAGCCAGTAGCCCTCGACTTCCGCATTCCGGCTGCCTCGAGCCGGAGAGCGGGGGCCGAGATTATCCACGCTAACCACCAATATCATGCTGACAGTCAAAGCACTCGTTCGCGTTTCATATGATGGAAATCTGTACGACGTCGGTGAGACGTTTGAAGTCTCGCCTACCGATGCAGCCTTCCTCGGATGGGATCGGACGAACGGTACGGTGGCGGAGGTGGAATCCGGCGCCGAAGCGGCGGATACACAAGCCGAGCCCAAGGTCCCGACGGACCCCAGCCCGACACCTTCCGCCGATCAAGCACCCGCACCCACTCCTGAAGTCCCCGAGGACCAAGGACAGGGCGAGCAGGTCGCGCCTGCGGGGGATACAAGCCAGTCCAACGGATAGCCCCATCCGTCTCGCTCGTTCGATGGAGCGTCCGCTCCTCGAAAAAGTCGACGAGAGAGAAGCTGACAAGCTATAGGACATAACGAAAATATCATGCGTTCATTGTATGACAACGTAAAGCTGACCGGTGTGACCTCGATCTCTCCCCAGAGCGTGACGGGTTCCTCGGCAGTGAATGGCACAGTCATCGACACCAAGGGATACAGCTCGGGCGCACTTGTGGCATACGCCGTCAAGTCGACCAGCAACCCCTCGGCCGCCACGCTCGCAGTCAAGCTCCAGGAGGGAACCCTGGCCAACGGTGGCGACATGGCTGATGCTCTCGACAACACCGGTACCGTCATTGGGTTCACCCTCAATGCCGTCGCCGCTGATGCAGAGAATGCCGCTCGCATTGAAGGCCTCGGCCTCAACCGCAAGCGCTATCTCCGTATCGTCGTGACCCCGGCTTACACCGGTGGCACCAGCCCGTCGATGGTATCGGCCGCCGATATCCTCCTCGGCCGCGGATACGTCCGCCCGACCCAGACCACCACTTCGAACACATAGCTGTTCGCGGCATCGCCGCTCCTCGCCAACCGATTGGATGGCGGGGAGAAGCGAGGACACGATCCTCCAACACCATGGCAGAATCCATAGCACCATACGCCCTCACGACGCTCCAGCGCGTCAAGGACCGCATTCAGATAACCGTGTCGACCTTCGACCCGGTGCTGACGCGCATGATCAACTCCGTGACCGACTTCGTGGAGCGCGAAACAGGCAATCGGCGCTTTGCCCTCTCGACCTACACGGCCGAGATGTACTCCGCCTATGGTCCGCGCCAGAGATACCTTCCGCTCCGCCAGTCTCCGGTGACATTCATTACCCTCATCTGCAACACAGTAAGCGGATCGAACCAGATCAGCGTCACCGGCGCGACCGTAAACGGCATCAGCGTCGGGGACTTCACCAAGATTGGCCTCGTGGTCGGCCAGCCGGTCCGAGGCGATGGTATCCCAGGGACAGCGAACAACAGCCCCTATGGCACCGTCATATCTGTCATCGCCTCCAGCGCGATCACCCTCTCCGCCAACGCCAACGCCTCGGTGACTGGCGCGGTCGTACAGATATCAGGCGTGATAAAGTTCCAATGGCGCTCCGGCACGCCCTCGAATCCGTCATGGACCGACTTCATCGTCGACCAATATGAGCTCGTGAACGACGGCAAGGCGGGCCTCGTCCGCATCTATGGCGTGATGCCGAGGCTTTACAACAACATGGTTCGCGCGACCTACACCGCCGGCTATCTGATCAACTTTGCCAACGCTGGTGACAACCTGACACACACCCTGCCCGCCGATCTGACCGACCTCGTCGAGAACCTCATCATCCGCAGATGGAAGCGCCGCGAGCTTGCCGGCAAGCAGTCCGAAGGCCTCGAGGGGGCACAGACCAACTGGAAAGACAACCTCGATTCCGAGGACCTCGACGTCATAAACCACTACCGCCGCGCGCCGAGCGTATACTAAAATGGCTGGGTCATTCAACGTAGACATTCAGGGACTTGATACGCTCACGGCCTTGCTAAAAGAGGCGCCCACGACTGTCGAACCGATCCTCCAGCAGGCCATCGTGACTGCATCTGACGTTCTCGCAAAGTACACGGCGCGGCCGCAGGTACCATATCGCACAGGCTTTCTGATTCAGACGTTCCGGCGGGATGTGCAGAGGCTCATGGCGCGGTGGTTTCCTACTGCAAGCTATGCAAAGTGGGTAGAGGACGGTACTGATCCCCATTGGATAGAACCGACGAGCGGGTATCTGTATTGGAAAGGTGCCCCACATCCAATGGCTCGAGTGTTCCATCCTGGCACTAAAGGGCAGCCGTACATGGAGTCTATTCTTGCAGCAGCAAAAAGTGATATAAATGATGTATTCCGCCAAGCAATAAGTGCCGCGATCGCAAAACTCTCATCATAAGCCATGTCATCACTCCAAAATAGCATCAAGATCGCCATCGCTACGCAGCTCCAGGCCCTCGTCACGGCCGGGAGCCTTGGCGCATTCATCGAGGAGGACCTCTCCAAGAATGTGCTCGATCTCGACTTCCCAGGCTTTCCCTGTGCCGTCCTCGGCATGGCTTCGGTCGGTAGCCAATACGAATATCAGCAGGCGAACCTTCGGACATACACGTTCGATATCCTCGTCGTCGTGAAGGGAGAGAATGTGACGACTGCCACGGACGTCGAGGATACAGCCGACGCAATCCTGAACCAGTTCGACAACAACTTCACTCTGGGAGGCGTGGCCCAGATAGGCATCGAGGCTACCACGACACCCACCGCGCCGGTATCCTCCCAAGGAAAGACGTATATTGTTTTTAATGTTACAATAAAGGCGAAGGCTCTCCAAAGCCTCACCTATAATTTCTAACCATGAACATCGCATCAAAAGACAAGATGATTCACCCGCCCACTCTCATCGACTACCACTTCGCCGGTGCCGGCGTCCACCCGCCCATCACTATCAAAGCCGCGAGCCGTGAGGAGGCCGAGGCGAAGCTCCGAGAGATCCTCGCCAAGGCCGACACGTCGAAGGTCGAGCCATTACAAGATTCGGGTAACAAATAATTTTCATGCCACTCACTCGCGGAATCGGTAAGCAGCTACAAATCGGCGTCGCCAAGGAATCAACCCGCGGCACCGCTAACACCACCGTCGCCTACTGGCTTGCGGCCAGCGAATGGGCAATCGAGGAGCGTTTCAATAACGCCGTCGATATCGAGACGTACGGTGTGATTGAGGACAACGTGGGCCAGACGCGCGTCAAGAATCTCTCGGAGGGCGAGCTCTCGCTCCCTCTGGCAGACCTATCGACGCCGCTCCTGTTCCTTTCGATCTTCGGAACGGATACGCCGGCGACCCACTCCGGTGAATCGGTCGTCTACGACCATGTCATGACGGTAGCCCAGAGCGTCCAACACCAGTCCCTCACCTTCGCCATGCACGATCCGATCGTGGCCCAAGACTATGTGTTCGCCAATAGCGTAGTCTACAAGGCGAACCTGGCATACGAGCTCGGCAAGTTCGTCTCTTTGAAGGCATCCGTCAAGGGCCTCAAAGGCGCGACCCAGAGCGCCTATACGCCCTCCCAGAGCGCAGAGAACCGCTTCGTGCCGCAGTACCTCGCGTTCTATGTCGCTCCGACCGCAGCCGGCGTGAACGGAACCCTGACAGCGACTGGGACGGCCGCAACGACGATTCACGTCACGGGCCTTTCGATCAACACGAGCCTCCTGCGCGTCGGCATGACCGTGACCGGGACGAACGTACCGGTAGGCGCCATGATTGCAACCATCGTATCGGGCACCGCCTTCGACCTTTCGGCCGCAACGACCGGAGCCGTCGGCACAATGACCTTCGGCGGATACAACATCAAGCTCAAATCCGCGCAGATTAACATCGAATCGAACGTGACTGACGACGATGTGCTCGGCTCGACATCTCCCCGAGACTTCCTCAACCAGGAGTTCAAGGTCGAGGGCCAGATCGAGTGCATCTGGCAGAACGAGTCCGACTTCAAGACCGGCGCCCTCGCCAATCTCGCCCAGGCCATGCGCTTCGACCTCGTCAATAGCGATGTCACAATCGGCACGTCCGCGCACCCCGAGATCAACATCGTCATGAACAAGGTGGTATTAACCGAGTTCACCAGGCCGGTCAAGATCAAGGACATCATGTACCAGACCGTTAAGTTCAAGGCCGCATACTCCGTGACCGACGCGAAGATGATCACGGTCACTTGCACCAACACGGTATCCGCATATTAGACATCGGCACCTTATCCACAGGATATAAACATATAACAAAAACATGAACGACATCAAAGAATTGGTCACCACTACCGGCAAGAAGTTCGTCATCAAGAGCTTCCTTTCCTTCGAGGAAGTCGAGCCCGTCCTCGCCATCGAGGACAACCTCAAGAAAAGCGCCAAGCTCATCGAGACAGCGCTGGTCTCATTCGAGGGAGATACCAAGGACGCATATGCCAAGATCCGCAAGCTCTCGGTCGCTGACTACGGCGAGATCGCCGCGGAGGTCACCAAGGTGCTCACCGGAAATTTTCCCCAGGGGAAATAGAGCACGCTTGGGAGCGATTCTTCCGCTGGAATGTTGCTGATTTCCCCGACCAGATGTCCATGGCCGTGCTCTGCCGCGAGATGAAATGGACCTGGCACGAATACCGTCGGCAGCCGACGTGGTTCGTCCACTTCCTCTTAGCTCTCATGCAGGAGGAGATCAAGGCAAAGAAGCGGCCGCAATCCAATGAATAACAACCTCCAAATCCTCATAGAGGCGGTCGACAACGCCTCAAGCACAATCAAGGGCGTAGCGGATCAGCTCGAGAATATGGGCGGAGCTTCGCAGGAAGCCGCCAAAACAGTCGACACGTCGATGAGCGATATCGGAGCGTCCATTGCCAAAGCCGGCGTGGGCGTGACTGCTATTGGGACAGGCATACTGGCTCCGATATACGAGATGGTCAAAGCGGCCGCAGATTCGCAGGCCGTGACCGAAACGCTGAATACGACGATATCGGCCAGCGTCGATATGGTGAATGCCGCGGCCAAGGGCCAAGGATCGCTCGCCGATGAGATCGAGTATGCAACCCGCCAGGCGAATCTCGCAAAGGATTCTCTGAACAAGATGAATGCGGCGAATGCCGACGTCGGCACGGTCTCGAGCTCGACAAAGAATAAGCTCGTCGACCTGAATAATACGCTCATGGACGAGCAGACAAAGCTCGGTATCCTTAAGGCCGAGCACGTTAAAGCTGGCACGGCGGCCCAGAGCCACGCTCTCCAAATCACGACGCTTCAGCAGAGCATTCAAAAGACCACGACCTCGATAGCCGAGCTCAATGGAAAGGTCAACGATTCCTCGACGACCATAAAGTACAACGCTGACCAGATCGATCAGGCACAGCTCAAGTATGACCTCGCGGCGGACAAATTGAGCATTCTCAAAGCACGCATGTCGGATGCTGGGAAGTCAGCGGCCGATATCTCCGCGGCCTTCCAACCGGCCATCGACGCCGGCATCAAGCTCGGTTTCACGGCGGAGGAAACTGGCAAGGCGCTGAACATCCTCGAGCCGATCATGGGTAGCAAGCTCTCCGAACAGACTATCCAAGCCGCGGAAGGCTTGGCCCGCATGAGCAATGGCACTCTCGACCTCACTTCTGCCGCCAAGCTCCTGGGCGTCGCCATGGAAACCGGCGTCGGCAAGGGATTGGCACCCTACGGCATCGTCATCAAGGACGGCCTCGGACCAACCCAGCTCCTCGGGGCGGCGATGGATGCCACTAAAGGACAGGCCGAAGGGTTCGCGCAGACGCTCTCGGGAAAGCTCGCAATTGCCTGGGCGACTGTAAACGAGACGCAGGACGCAGCTGGTATGACCCTGACGGACGTGCTCGGCAAGATCATCGACGCCATAACGAAGGTGGTGGTGTGGGTGGATAACTTCATCGCCCATCATCAGACCTTGGTAAAGAACGTGCTCATCGGAGCTGCCGTATTCGGCGGTCTCCTCGTCGTATTCGGAACGATCGCCATAGCGGTCGGTAGCCTGATAGCCTTGTTCACCGTGGGCCTTCCTGTCGCCATCGGCATCCTTGTCGCCGGCGCCATCGCGGCGCTCGGAGCGGCCGCGGCTCTCGTCATCGCAAACTGGACAGCGGTTAAAAACTTTTTCATGAAGATGTGGGACGATATAAAGTTGGCATGGTCGGTCGCCATCAACTGGATCGAGGGCATACTCGATTCCCTCACGCAGAAAATACAAGCTGTCGGATCAGCCATAGCGAATAGCGCGATCGGCAAGGCAATATCAACCGTAGGCGGCGCAGTCGGCGGCGTCGTGTCGTCTGCCATAGGCGGGGTATCGAGCCTCCTTCACCTTGCGACCGGTGGCATTGTAACGCAGCCCACGCTCGCTCTCATAGGTGAAGCCGGCCCGGAAGCCGTGGTCCCCCTCTCCGGCTCGTCTGGGGGCAGCCCAGGAGGCGCAGGGGCCATAAATATCAGCATAGGAAACCTCTACGGCACCGATCAGTCAGCCGCAAGGGACTTCGCCAACATGATCGCCAAGATGCTGAATCAACAGCTGAAGCTCAAAACCTACTAAGCCATGTCAGTTATCCTCAAACAGAACGGCACGGACGTGAGCTCGAGCATCAATACCCAATCGCTCGCGCTCAAGAGCGTGCTCACCAAGGAGATATCCACGCTCCAATTCACGGTGCTCGACACCGCCGGCAAGGCACAGTTCGTCGACGGCGATCAGGTAGACCTCTACGAGAATGGAGTGCACATATTCGGCGGCACGGTCGTCACGATCGAGAACGTCAACACCGGGGGCCGGCTCATCGGTTCGCAGATATCATGCATCGACTGGAGCTTCCGCCTCAACTCGAAGCTCGTGAGGAAGAATTACGCGAACATGGACCCGGCCGACATCGTCGCTGACATCCTCTCAAATTTCACCGATGGCACCTACACGACGGCTAATGTGATCCGCGGCGGCTTCAATGTCTCGACGATCAAATTCAACTACGAGCAGGTGACCGTCTCTATCGAGAAGCTCGCCAAGCAGATCGGGTGGGAGTGGTACGTCGACCCTGACAAGGGTCTCCATTTCTTCCCTCCAAACGTGGCGCCCAACGCGCCGTTCGGTATTGATGACACGTCGGGAAAGCTCAATTGGCCGACGCTCGACATCACCCAAGACCTGACGAATATGAAAAACAGCATCTTTGTCGTCGGGGGCACCTACACAAAGACCTTCAACGTATCGAATACCCCCGACCAATACAAGACCGACGGCGTGCGGACCGTCTTTGCGCTCGCCTATCCCTACGACCTCTCCACGCTCGTCATCACCTTGAACGGCGTATCCCAGACGATTGGCACCGACAATGTGACGCCCGACTCCTCCGTTCAGGTCCAGTACAACGACTCGGGCCGCTTCATCCGCTTCACAAGCGTCCCGACGACCGGCGAGACGGTCATCATCTATGGCAATGCAAAGGTGCCTATCCTTGCACATGTTCAGAACAGCGCGGCCATATCCGCATACGGAGAGATCCAGGATGTGATCATCGACAAGAACATAGCCTCGGTCACAGAGGCCCAGGAGCGTGCACAGGCACAGCTCGACCTCTACGGTGGGCCAGTCTACACGGTGAAGTTCGATACGCTCCAACCTGGCCTCACTATCGGCCAGACGATCAATGTGAATTCGGCGATATGGGGGGTAAATATCAATGTGATCGTGAAGGAGATAGACAGCAAAACATATAGCCCGACGAGCCTCATCCACACCGTTACCTGCGTCGGTACCGAGGTCGTGAGCTTCATCGACATCATGAAGGTGCTCCTCTTGCAGGCAAATTCGTCCACCCAGGTCGATGACAGCACCATCCTCCAAGTGCTATTATCTATCGAGGAAACGATCGGCACGACAGACACCCTGAACGCACCGACCACGACATCTCCACCATACCTCTGGGGCGCGAGCGCCGGCAACGTCGGCAAATGGAATTTCGCCACGTGGGGATAATACACCTATGCTGAATACCATTATAAAAAAGCTCATCAAGACATCACCGGACGGCATCAAAGTCAAAGGCCGCGTGACGATCCGCGAATATAAAGCCGGCACCAAAGAGCTCGTCCAAGAGATCAGCCAGGACAACCTGATCATGGTCGGGGTCAACACCGGCAAGGACCTACTCGTCCAATGGCTCCTCTCGGGATTCACCGGCGTCGATATCGGCCTCGGTGTGAATTATGGAGCTATCGGGACAGGCGGCACGGCGCCAGCCACTACCGACACGCAGCTAACCGCAGAGACGAACCGCGTCATCGTCGCATACGGAGCAGATATCACGAACAGCCAGGCCAAGCTCCAATTCTTCTTTCCTGACGGCGTCCTCACGACAGGATTGACCTACAAGGAGTTCGGCATGGTCGTCGGCGGGACGGCACTCGCAAATACCGGGAATATATTCAACCACGCCCTGTTCTCCCCCACCTATACGAAGTCAGCCGGCACGGACACCACGGTGGAGGTGGATATCACTTTCCCATGATAGAATAAAGCCATGCCAATCACACCAGGTACGACAATCTTTGCATCCGACGTTATCTCCTCCTCTGGCGGTGCGGGCGACTCCGGGAAGATCCCGAAGCTCAACGTATCGGGTAAGCTCGATACGACCTTCCTTCCCACGCTCGGCGTATTCAATACAGGCGCGACGACGCACAGCTCCGCGTCGACCGGTAACCAGGCCATCGCGCACGGTCTCGGTGTAACACCAAAGCGTGTGAGGATCACCGCAGTCTTGACGAATGGGGGCGTAATCTCGATGGCCGAGATTGTCTATGCAGGCGGTACATCTGCCGCGGTTAGCGCCGCCAAGGGTGGTTCGACCGACAATGCATCGGGTACAGGTTTTACTCTCTACGCAAATATCGGTAGCGGCTACAACTGTTCGGCATCCATATCCGTCGACGCTACGAATATCACCTTGAATTGGTCCAAGTCTGGGACGCCGGCTGATACGGTCAGCCTCATGTGGGAAGCCGAAGGATAGCATGCTATAATCATCACCATGATACTCGCTGAAGAAACATACGGTCTCGGTATCGTCGATCGCCCCGGGGACCAAAAGGACGAAAGAGACTATCTTCACGATGAGATAGCGGAAGGGCTTGCTCCGGCCGTATGGGTGGAAAAGGCGCCGGCGGACTTCTTCACGGTGCCGGCATCAGATCAGGCAGTCGCCAACGACTGCGTCGAGCACGCATACGCGAAGGAGCTCGGCATCGAGAACATGAATCTGAACAGCGGCATCTTCCGAAAGCTGTCCCCTGTATCGGTCTACCCATTCGTCGCCATCCCGGGCGGAGGCTCGAGCAATCGGACCGCCGGCACGTGGATCCAACAGAACGGCATGACGCTCGACGCAATCCTGCCCGGTGACATTCTCACCGAGACGCAGGCCACAGACAAGGCGCCATACGTGGACGATGCAAAGGCCATCGCTACCATCTACAAGCCGGCCGCGGTCGTCTTCATGACGACGTTCGACTTCGATTCAATTGCCGCGATCATCGACAACTACCGGAAGGCCGGCATCAAAAAGGGCGTCGGCATCTGCATCATCGGATTCAATAATGGCACATGGCGCACCGCGTTCCCGATGCCGCCCCAGAGCCAGGCACAAATAGGCCTTTGGTACCACAAGGTTATCGTCACGGACTTCGGCCTCATCAATGGGGTGAAGTACCTATGCATCGTTAATTCGTGGGGCGGCTCGATCGGCATGAATGGCGCACAACTCTTAAGCCAGACATACGAGCCATTTATATACTCCGCTGACTATGTGACCAAGACCGCATATGGAAACCTCGGCGACGTCCCAGCGCCTTCCCATACATGGACCGCAGCGCTCTCGGTAGGCGCGCGAGGCCCCGAGGTGCTCGTGCTCCAACAGGCACTCCAGTCCATGGGCATGTTCCCTTCGGGATCCATCCTGAAGCCGACCGGATATTTCGGAGGCATCACGAGGAACGGCGTACAGATGTTCCAGGACAGCTTCGGCATCCCCGAGACTGGCGTATTCGACGCCCCGACGATGGCAAGGTTCAACCAGATATTCGGCGCGCAGCAAGCGCCCGCTCCCGAGTCAAGCGCGGCAGGCGAGAGCACTCCGTAAAGCACAATTTTCGTGCTATCTATGGGGTGCTCCCGCCCTCCGATTGGAGAGTGGCATTAGCAACATCATCATTCATCGCGATGAAAAATATAGTCCTTAAGGCTGGCTCGTGGTTCGACACAGCGTGGAAGTGGCTCGTCTACTCCTCCGCCAACCCGAACCAGATATCCGGTACTATCAAGTACGGATTCCTGACGGCAGGAGTGCTCCTATCCGGCGCCCTCGGTTTCGCCCATCTCCAGTTCCCCACAGATCAGTGGACTGCGATCGGCGACAACACGATAGGGGCCGTGCAGGACATCCTGCTCTCTGTCGGTGCTATTGGCACCGTCGTCTCGGGCCTGAGAAAGCTCTGGCTGACGATCGTAGGCGAACATGCCTCGCTCAATGTGACCCCGGCCCCCCAACAGTAGGGAGGCACTATCGCGGGCAAGCTGTGAAGCCGGCCGACGGGCCGGCTTTGTGCTATAATCCAAGCGGATTATTTCCATGAAAATCGTATGTCAATGCGGTCGAGATGTCAGATTCGAGCCGCCCTTCGACGACTTCCACGTTGAGCGCGTCAAGTGCTCGGCAACGTGCCGCCGGATCGCAGCTCTCGAACAAGACCCAGAACCAAAACAGTCGGCATTTACCAGCCCGACATTCATTCGAAAGGAGGTAGTCGTGGCTCGGTAGCGGGGACAGCCGACACCCGCAAGCAAGGGCGACAGCAATGCCGCCCTTTTGATATAATGAAGGGCACACACATCACCAACCGGCACCCCGGCCAGAGCGGCCGGATGATGAAAAAATATCTAATGATAGCCGCCGTTGCGCTTCTCCTCACATCCATAGCGCAGGCGAATATACAGGACATGATTGCCTCCTACGCCACAAAGTATGGCGTGGATGCCATGCTCGCAACAATGATAATCTCTTGCGAAAGCCGGGGCGATCCTGGCGCCGTGCATGAGAACCACATCGGTACGACGACCGAAGTATGGTCGCGCGATATAGGGTACTGGCAGCTCAACGACTACTTTCAAAGGAGCGACGCGGCCCGGGCAGGATTCGATATACATGATCCCGAGCAAAACCTTGAGTTCGGATTCTTGCTCCTCTCAAAGAAGGGCACGGACCCATGGAAAGCGAGCCAGAAATGCTGGCTTGGGTTATCCACTCCCCCCTATACACATGCGAATGCGAATACGATATAGTTACCCAGGTCGAGCTTACCCATAAACGAGGTTCCCCGCATTGTGGGCGGGGTAGCGATGTACCGGCGCGTGTCGGTGTTCGCTCACACCCACAGCGAGGGGAATCTCAAAATATTAAATGAGAAAGAACATCGCCAATACAGGCGGACGAGTGCTTCTTCGGACAAAGGGCCGGGCACACTTCAAGAAGCTCGCGCGTCGACGGTGGATCATGGCGATGGATCGTCCCACCGTCATCGACGAGCTCCGTCGATTCGTGCCGCCGGGCCAACCATGGACCCGCATTATGTCGATCAGGACGGACTACCTCCAGCGTCTCCTCATCGAGTACCAGATCGGAAAGAGTTAGATATCAATCGCAACGCTAACGAACAACACACACTATGGTAGTTCAAATACGCAAAGCTGAACGCGCGCAGTCGAAGCTCCGCATCGGTCTCGCAGGACCGTCCGGCGCCGGCAAGACCATGAGCGCGCTCAAGCTCGCCAGGGGCATCGCAGGGCCGACAGGCCGCATCTGCATGATCGATACCGAGCGCGGCTCGGGCGACCTATATGCCGACATTACCAACTACGACATCATCACCCTCACGCCGCCCTACGCCCCGAAGAATTACGTCGAGGCCATCGAGGCGGCCGAGGATGCCGGGTACGATGTCATCATCGTCGACTCACTCTCCCACGCATGGACGGACGAAGGCGGCCTGCTCGACCAAGCAGACAAGCTCTCGAAGGGCGGCAACAGATTCACCGTCTGGGCCGACCTAACCCCACAACACCGCAAGCTCGTGAATGGGATGCTCAACTGTGACGCCCACATCATTGGCACGGTCCGCTCTAAGCAGGAATACGCCATCGAGCACGACGACAAAACCGGCAAGAACACGGTCAAGAAGCTCGGCATGGCGCCGGTCCAGCGCGAAGGCATGGAGTACGAATTCACCGTCTTCATGGACATCGAGCAGAACCACATCGCCCACACCTCGAAGGATCGCACCGATCTATTCAAAGATGAAGCATTTATCATCGACGAATCGGTCGGGGAGCGCCTCCTCTCCTGGCTCATGAGCGGCAAGCCGGCGAGCCAGCATCCGACGAATAAGGACTCAAGGCTCACCTCCAAGAAATCTCGCATCATCCAACAGCTCAATATGCTCGGCATCCCGACCAAGGATGTCGCCAAAGAGAGACTGGCGGCGATCATCAAGGAGAAAACCGGCACAGACCTCTCCGATCAGAGCCTCGACGAGATCACAGGCAAGCTCCACATCTTGCTCCAAGAGGCTAAGGAATCCGGCCTGCTCGATGACCGAGGCTTTATGAAGCCCACGGCACCCACCGCGGCGCCTACCCCTGCACCAAAGGCCGAAGCACAACCAGCTCCGGCCATATAGCCAGGACAGTAGGGATACTCAAACTAAAACACAAACTATGGCAATTGAAATGATAGAGCTCATCACGGAGAAGGCCACCAAGCTGAACAACCTCCGCCGGGTGATCGACGACATCGAGAAGCGGCATCAGGAGGAGATCGGCACGCTCAAGCAGCAGAAAGAGATCCTCCAAGAGGAGCTCCTCCAAGAGTTCGACCGGGTCGGTATCACGCAGGTCAAGGTCCCCTCGGGCGAGACGATCGCCAAGGCGACCAGAAAGGGCATCGAGGTCGTGAACGAGATACACGCCTTCGGATGGGCATATGAAAACCGGGCCGTCTCGATCAGCAAGACGCTCGTAAAGCAGAAGCTCGAAGGCATCATGAAGGAGGGCAAAGAGCTCCCCGCGGGCTTCGAGTACAAGGAGATTGCATACATCTCCGTCCGCAACGCGAAGGTCGAAGCACAACAGGCCGAAGTGGCCCCGGTAGCATGAAAAGGAACAAGCTATCCCTGCTCCTGCGCACCGGCATCGCCCTCATGTTCGTCGGCGCCTTCCTGACGATGTTCATCATCGGAGCCATCCTTGGCGTCCCGATGATGGTGGCCGGGGTGGTGTGCATCATTATCAGCATCGCTCGAGGCGATCTTAAGAAGCTACGCTAACTATGAATGTCAACCAAGCAGTAGTCGTGGGCCGGCTCACCCGGGACCCCGAGCTCAAAGCTCTCCCATCAGGGTCGAAGGTCGTGAACATGTCGGTCGCTACATCCCGATCCTACGTCAGAAAGGATGGCACCAAGGAGGAAACGACGGAATTCCACAACGTCATCGCCTTCGGAGCCACAGCAGAAACGTGCGGCAGATATCTCACCAAGGGCCAGCAGGTTGCGGTGACCGGCAGGCTTCAGACAAGGACGTGGGAAAAGCAGGACGGCTGCAAGGTGTACCGGACCGAGATCATAGCCGACAACATCCAGTTCGGCGCAAAGCCTCAAAATGCGCCCAAGGCCGCCGCGGAACCCCAGGACGAGCCAAGTATCGAATATGGGGGTGAAAACGCCCCCAGCGAGAGCGTGGCCCCCGCAGCAGCCCCTAAGAAGCCCGAACGCAAGCCTATGAAGGTGGGCGGACCGGATGGCATCGACTATCCTCAGGAAGATATCAACCCGGACGACATACCGTTCTAACCAACGACCATGCCACTAAATATCGAATCATTCAACCCGACGATTGCGGAGCTCAACAAGATAGCTGCCGAGGTCGCCGCGATCGGAGCGGATAGGCCACTCAAGGAGATCAAGGCCGCGCGCCTAAAGCTCCGAGATGTCCGCATCGGCATCACCAAGAAAGGCAAGGAGATGCGAGATGAAGCTAACCAGTTTTCCAAGGCGGTCATCGCCAAGGAGAAAGAGCTGGTCGCCATACTCGAGCCTCAAGAGGCACGCCTCCAGGGTATCGAGGACGAGGCGGCCGTCGCACTCGAGCATGAACGTCGCAAGGTGGATCTACCGCGCCGCCGCGGACTCCTTGTCGACATAGCGAACCCGACCGACGACGAGCTCCTCGCCATGGACGATACCCAATTCGCTGAATGGCGAAACCAGCAGATCGAGACGAAGAACCGCTTGGCACAGGAAGCCCTTGATGCCGATCGTCGGAAGCTCGAGGCAGAGAAGGCCGAGCTCAAGCGCCAACAGGACCTGAAGGACGCCGAGGACCGCGGCCGCAAGGAGGCAGCCGAAAAGGCAGAGCGAGATCGCATCACTGCCCAACAGGAAGCGGAACGTAAGGAGGCGGAGCGTATCGAACGCGAGGCCCGCGACAAGCGAGCCCTCGAGGCCGAGGAAGCCTTCCAGGCATGGGCTCTTGATCACGGAATGACCAAGGAAAACGCCCGAGAGTTCGAGATACGAAGAATCGGCTCGACCGTCGAGCTATGGAAAAAGGTCGGCACCTACAAGCCCAACCAAACAGCATGATCGCAAAGACCCGGGGCACAAAGAAGGGCATGGGATATGACGCAAAGGTCGACTATATCCGCCGGCAGCTCGATGGAGCTGCAAACGATGGCCACATCCCCTACTGCATGGACAATGCGGATGACCGAGCTGCCATGGCGGAGTGGATCGCCGACAACATCCTGCCGCTATGAAGTACATCATCACGGACAGGGATGAGGCGGTCGTAGGCACCGGATTCCACGCGGACCTCGCCAAGCTATGCAAGGGCAAGGTGATCCGAGCCGGCCATTGCAACCGCAGGACCGATGGAACATTCGATGTATCCGGGTGGAGCGTCGGGTTTGACATCGACGCGAAGCCCGAGGACGCAGAGATTCTCAAGAGGCTCATCGGACCAGCGACACCGGAGGAGATGCGCACAGGTTATGCACAATCGGCGAATGTCATACCGCCAAGCCAAGGAGTATGATGTGAAAAATCAAACCTCTATGCCCGAGCTGACCCAAGACAAAGTCATCCACGACGCGAGCTCCGACCGGAAGTACTTCGCCACGATACCCAATATCGTGATCGACGAAGCCACGCCGACGGAGCTCGCGCTCTACTGCCACCTCAAGCGGATATGCGGAGAGTTCGGGTTGTGCTACGTCAGCCGGCGAAACCAAATCGTGAAATTCAAAATGGACGCCCGGGTGATCAAGCGCGACATGGCATCCATCGTATTGAAGGGGTGGATCATCGACCAAGGAAAGAAGCGCATCGCTGGCCACGGTCAGTCGGTCAACCACTACTCCGTCGCCGACATCTGGTCCACTAATATGGCTCAATTCAAGGACGACCGGGTAGGTGGTACAAATATGCACCATCTAGGTGGTACAGATTCGCACCACTCTGAAACCCAGAGTGAGCAAGGTGGTACAGAATTGCACTCCATAGGTGGTACGAAAACGCAGACAAAGAAGAACCTATATACAAAGAAGATAAACACAGGCGCCGGCACACCGGCGCAGGCGACGGAGGTGAAGTCGCCCGAGGAGATCCAAGCATCGAAGGACACCGTCGACATCATCGACGCATTCGAGCCGGTGAATCCGACCTATCGGAAGTGGTACGGAAACACCACACAGCGGAAGTCCATCGTAGGTCTCTTGGCCGATCACGGCAAGGACCGCGTCCTCCGGGTGATCGCCCTCTTGCCGAAAACGAACGCGATCCCATATCTCCCCACGATCACGACGCCAGTTCAGCTCGAGGACAAGTGGGCCGCCCTTGCCGCCGGTCTCGTGAAGGAGAAGTCGAAATTACAAGCTAAAATGAAACCCATCATCACATGAGATACCAAATCGTTACATCATGCGGGGAGAGAGTCATTGCCGACGAAGCCGACGTCGAAAAGGTGATCCTTGCCAAAGCGAGTGGAGGCTTGGCGATGTGCAAGCGCGGTATCGTGAATGCCGCCCACCTCGTCGTCATCGTCCCATTCAACGAGAACGAAGGCTCGAATATTCCGAGGTCAGAGCAGTCGGAACGGCCCCTCACCGACGCATATCCCGAGCTCCGGGCAAGGATCGTAAAGCTCTACGACAAGTCAGCTTTCCCACTAATACCAAGATGAGCGCCCCCATACTATCACCCATCGGACCCGAGGAGCTCCGCCGGCA
>Ga0265336_10000295_pt1 | contig 34060 bp, 42 predicted proteins | sample 42119metaG_FD_193583 | JGI IMG/M metagenome (GOLD analysis project Ga0265336, IMG submission 193583) | Rhizosphere microbial communities from Carex aquatilis grown in University of Washington, Seatle, WA, United States - 4-21-19 metaG | ecosystem: Host-associated > Plants > Roots > Rhizosphere...
GCCACCATTTTATCAACCACATCTTCAAGACTAGTGCCGCTCACCGCGAGGAGCTTTGTGATCCATTCCTGGTATTTCCCAATACAGGCTTCTAAGTGGGATTTATCCCGCGAAGGCAACTTATCATTTTCTAAAGTAGCCAACAGTTTCTCTAAATGCGGCGTGGGAAGTTTCATTCGATGGACCTTTCAATTTGCCGAGATTCGTACAGTGTTGAGGGCTTAACATTGTGCAAGTTAGTCAAGGCATCTTTTAGGCCCGCATGAGACTCTTGCGGTGCATATTCCAATGCTGATTGCAGGGCTTGTCGCGCGATATCGACCGGTGGAACACCAACGAACCGGTCATCACTTTTATTGGGATGAAAATGAATGATATCTTCATAGATTGCGGAGCCGAATCGATTTTGGAAAACTCTTTCCTGCCTCTTTTCTGCTTTGAAGCCGACGCATTTAACTCCTAGTTGGGTTACAATTTCCCCATTGAAAAAGCGAGTCTTTAGGACATTAGATTCTCGTCCGACTACAAGAATTATTCTCGCTGATGGTCTGCACACTCGACGCAGTTCCTTGAGCGCCTCCGCGATATCAAGACAGTATTGGATGACGGTGAGGAAGCGATTGCCACGATTTTTGCGGTTTGATCCTATCTCTGATCGCGCTACATGAAGTAGATCCCACCCGAGCGCCTCCGCTGATGCTCTATATTGCTGGTGATAGTTAAACACATTGATGTATGGTGGAGAGGAGATGACTAAATCCACAGAAGCCGCTTGCAATGGAAGTAATCTGGCATCGGTATTGGCAACTCCGATCTCCGCTTGTGAGTAGGGCAGTTGCTCCACAAGGTTCCTTAACTTGCTCCACTTAGAGAGAACTTTGTCGTTAGATGGGCCTTCCTTGAAAAAGTCGAGTAAGACGACCAAGGCCCCGAGAAGCGATTTGCTCTCGCGATTTTGCTCCGTCGACCACAGGTCCAAAACCCTCCGCTTTGTCTCGACTTCGGATGCCAATTGATCACGGGGCGAAAATAGCGATCTTTCACCGAATGACACTTGTAAGCGACGGTCAAGAGTGCTTAGAATTCTTGATCGCTCCCCAATTTCCATGTTGATGAACTTATAAATGCGAGCCATTTGGAAAGCTGCGGGATTAATCTCTGACCCAAATGCTTTGGCTCCAAACCGTCCGGCTTCCACAAGGACCGTCCCGCTGCCAAGAAATGGGTCCAAAACTAAATCTTGCGGGCGTGAATAAGCCTCCAAAAACGTGTGGACGAGTTGTGGAGAAAACTGACCGTTCCAAGGAAACAGATTGCTGCGGACCTTTGTCTCGATGTTCAATCGGTCCTGAGTGATCGTTTTATCGAATGGAACTTCCGTGAGAATTGCAGCTTCTCGGAGCGCGCGATGTCGTATCATCATTCTTCACCTTCGTCCTGGAGGCGATTGGGCCGCTTTGTGCGATACCGCGATTCGTTCGCTCCTGAATCATTACCGCGAGGCTATTCTTAGCGATTCAGTATACCCATGGCGTCCAATCGACAAAGGCCAGCGCATATCTCTTGCGGGTCATGATCCTGTTTTCCGAAATTAGCACCGAAAGAAGCTACGAACCGCGCGTCCGTGCTGTGCTCGTCAGGCCACACCTCCGCCCGAAACCGCACCCCCGCCACCTGACAGGCCCGCAGTCGCCGCTCTCCGTCAACAAGCTGGGCGTCATACATGGGATCATCGGTTACAACGGTGACGATGCCGGGGCTGGTCTGCCCGATCTCCAGTATGGACGCGGCCAGTTCCGGTATTCCTCGAAACCGCTTGCGAGGTTGGTCAGGCATCGGTCGAACTCGCGCCGCATCGAACAATCGAACTTCTTTAAGTACAGGTTCTGTCGTCATGTCTTTTTCCCTGTGTTGGGTCTCAACTCGGCTTGCACGCCGTCGTCAAGTCCTCCTGATACTTCGCCAGCCACTTGAACAAATCCAGCGAAAGTTTTTTCTGGCCTTCCATTGTCTTCGCCAGCCGAAGAAGCTGCTTGATCTGCCTGCCGGAGATGACCGGGAACGCCTTGACCAACTCGCGCAAGAGTGGTCCCGTCAATTCCACCCTGTACTGCTCCGCCAGGATCGTCCAGATGGATTGGCGGGATTCTTCGTCGGGGAGCGTGTACCGAACGTGGGCCAGGCAGCGCGAATGGATGGCGTCATCCACCACGACCGCGCGGTTGGTCGTCAGGAACAGGATACCCGCGTAATACTCCAGCAGGCGAAGGAACACGCCGACGATTGCGTTCTGGTTCACGTCTTGTCCCCTCTCGTGGATGTATACGTCCGCTTCATCAATCAGCATGACCGCGTCCCATCGCATTGCCCGTCGCAGACAGATACTCAAGGACTTCTCCAACTCCTTGGGGGAAACCCCCAGTTGCGAGCACTGCACCGTGTACAAGGGCCTCTTTGCGATCTCGGCATACACTTCGGCGGTCAGCGTCTTGCCCGATCCAGGGGGTCCGCTGCACAGGATGACCACACCGCCCTTCTTGCCGCGCACAAGGTCCTCAGCGCCGCGCGTAGAGGCTCCGATGAGTGTGTTAATCAGTGCCCGGTGATCGTTAGGCAGAACCAGCTTTTTGCCTAGCGTCTCATCATAAATGTACGGCTGTAGGTTGTTGACGTGAATACGCACGTACTCGTGCGTACCCATGGAGAAGACGCCGACATATGGATGGATAGGAGCAAACTTACTATCAGCGCCATCCACCTCCATCGTGTCATTGTCATCATCTGCATCAGCATCATGGTCCGGCGAACTATTCACTGCCCTCAGCCAGAATCCCTCGTAGGCATATACGATCTTATCCTCCCCCTTGCCACCCTCCCCAAAACTCACGGCGTCATCCATGACCACCCGACAGGCGGCACCGTCTCGATCCATCACTATCTTGGCGTCGTCCCTATTCCAAAAGCTTTCCACACGATCTTCGCCATCCTCACCCTCCTCTCGCGTGGAAAAGGTTCGACCCTTTCCGATTGCGAGGAATTGTTCGCCATTCATCCCCACGTACTTCCGGTACGTCTCCTGCTCTTTTTCATACACCTCCAGCAACTCGTCGCTCTCCACGAGATAGTCCAGTTTCTCCAACAACTCCGGGGCACTGATCCCAGACCCCAACTGCTCACGGAATATACTCCTCGTCTTGGTCACTTCCTCTCCGCGTCGCTTGGCCACTAGACTGATGGCAACGTGCGCGCGTGCGTACTTTGTCTGCGCCACGTAGACCACACTCTTCACGTACCACGCCAGTAGGTGTTGATCGACATCGGATTTCTGAAACAGCCAGTGCCGCCGGAGGGGCAAAAGATGATCCCTAAGCAGATCGGCCAGCAGGGGAAGATTTATTACGCGCTTGCCCCCCATCTTATGCCAGGCGATCAACCCCCGAAGCCGCTGTCGAAAATCCGCCTCCTCGCGCCCGCCCGCATTCAACTCCCCTGACGCCGCCAGTAGCAACTCTACGTCGCGGTGAGTCAGTATCGCAGAGTCGAAGGTGTACGCACGCCAGTCGCTGTGGGAGTCCGCTGGGATGCACTTCAGAAGGAGCTTGTTTCGACCGCCGTTCTTTTGGTAGAAGCGTAGGCACGCTGTTTGGATATTAAGATTCATTGGATTTCCTACTTCCTTTTCTTTGTCGTCATTTCATTAAAATCGTCAATCGAAACACTGCCACGGCTTCCTAGTCCTCATGCAACACCCGCTTCCGTATGCACCTGCTCAATTGCAATTCCGCGCTTGGCGTCGTCACCGAGAAAATACCGCCGGATGTACGACACGGGGTCGTCGCAATCGGCGTAGCCCAGCATCTTGGCGAACCGTGCCAACTCATGCTTGCGCTTGGCTTCAATTCGTTCTCTCGGCAGATGCAATTCGAGCGGCTCGTTGTACTTGAGTATTCGTGTAGTCTTGCCCCGGAACATCGCCGCCGTTTCCACCTGTCCTTGCTGCTCCAATCGCTCCATGGCTTCATTCAACTGCTCCGCCGTCAAGCGGGATTTGCGCGACAGATCGCCCAGCATGTAGTTCACGGTCTGCTTTCCAGTCCCCTGCGCACGATCAACAATACTCCGCGCGAGTATCTTGGACGGAAGGCGGCCGCCATCCGCCGCGTAGGCGGTTAGTGCGGCTCCGTCGAACGTGATTGCAGTGGACGCCGCGCCGTTCTCCCGCTCCACCAAGTTGGCCAGATCGAGGGCGTGGAGCGCCGTGGATACCTGCCCGTCGTGAAATCCTCGTTGAAACGCGGTACGAATGCCGATGGATACCTCCTCCGCCGTCTCTCGCAGAATCTCATTCGGTTGCAATTTGTGGTGGAGATACGCCCAGACAATCTCATAGCAGTCCCATGGCGGGTTGGACAGGTCAAGCAGGTATTGTGTTGTCGCCACGAGTTGGCGATCATGCACCAGCGTCGCCGTGGCTGGCTTGCCGTCTCTTCCTCCACGACCCAATGCCTGGGTTAAGTCTTCGATGCTGTCCGGGACGCCGAGACAATAGACGCCCCGTATGTTAGGAACGTCAATTCCCATGCCAAAGGCGCTCGTGGCCACGATGACCGACGCCACCCCTGCTTTGAAATCATTCTGTGTCTGCGTGCGCGCCGCGTCGTCCATACCGGCGTGATAACCCTGCACCAGTTTATCGGCGCGGACGCCGAACTTCCGTGTGACGTGCTCACGCACATCGAGGACCGTCTTATCCGTCATCTTCCTGGTCGGCGCGTAGATGATGTACTGACCTTCGCCCAGATGAAATTCGTTGACGATGCGCCGCAGATGCACCGCGACCGGTCCGTGAAGGACCCGGTAGTTCAGGTTCGCTCGGACAGGATCGCCCACCACCCGCAGGTAGGACGAATTAAACCCCATCGCCTTGGTGACATCCTTCTCGATATCGGGTGTGGCCGTCGCCGTGACCGCCAGCACCGGCGGTCGAAAGATGCCAATCCCTTTGCACCGCTGGCATACACCCGCTTCGTCAAGCCGGGAGCAGTCGCACGCACGCTTGGTCATGTCAACCAGTTCATGGATGCGCTGATAAGCGGGCCGGAAATCGTGTCCCCACGCCGAACTACAATGCGCCTCATCTGTAGCAAATAGGGTTACATTGGCTTCTTGCAGTGCTGCCCTGAACTCCTTGGATTGTAACCGCTCCGGGGCCACATAAAACACCTGATATTGACCGTGGCGAAAGTTGTTCAGTCGGCGTCCCGCTTCCGCCAGTGGCACCTGCGAATTCACAAAGGAGGCGCGAATACCCCGCCGGACACAGTCGTCCACCTGATCCTTCATCAGCGCGATCAGTGGAGATATGACGAGAGTGGTTCCTCCCATGACAACGGGAGGTATCTGGTAACAGACAGATTTTCCCCCGCCCGTGGGAAGGATTCCAATGGCGTCAGAGCCATCGAATATCGCCTGTATGATCGCCGCCTGTTCGGGCTTGAAATCCGGGTGTCCCCAGTGTTTCCGCAACACCTCACGAGCTTGTTCTATTTGCGTCACAGCCACTTCCTTTCATAGCAAGAAAGATGAATTACGATGGTTCAGTTTTCTTGCTAGCTCACGAGCATGGGGTAAATGTCGTCAATAATGTGCAGCGGCATGACCGGCAGGTCCGTGTGTTTGCACGTCGCCATAGTGACGGGGGCCGGCAGCGCCGAACTCAACCACTTTTCCACCATCCGCTCGTACTCCTGCCACTGGGCGTACCCGTCTGCCATGGCCGCATTGATTCCCTGTAGCTCCTGCACGTAGGCCATGGGGTTATCCAGCACGGCCCGAACCTTGTCCTTGGTGGTATCCCGCTGTAGCTGGGTCAGGTGCCTGGTCACAGCCTCATCTCGCGCTTTCTGGTACGCCAGCGCCGCCGGAGTGGCAAACCGCTGCATCTCCATGAGGGCGTCCACGTAGGGCTGGATCAACTTTCGGTTGGTCACGGCGGCAAACGCGAATGACGGGTTGACGTGCAGATTTGATGCGACGACGATGGCTTGGTGAAGCTTTACCGCCTGTCGGTACGTGTAAATCCGGTTATCCCTTATCGTCGCGGGAACCTCTTCCATCGCCACTTTGTCTGGCAGCGTCGCGCAGGCGTTGGCGGCAACCGCCAGCTTGCGGAGCACTCGTTTCGTCTTCCGTTCAGTTTCGCGTTTCTTCATTTCTTTTCCTTCATTTCTATTCCGAGGACCGTGAATATGATTTCCAGATCGTCACTGCTGATGGCGCGCTCTCCGCGCAAAAACTGATACGCGGTTGTTCCCGGCACGCTGCCGCCCTCCGGGCGACGCCCACGAAGTTCCTGAATCAGGCGATAGTTCGACCAGCCTCGTGCCGCCATCGCCCTGTGTATTGCCCGGCGCAGGGAGGATTGACTTGCCGCTTCCGTTCGCATCTTCGCCTTTAACGTCCAATCCGTCTTTTCAAAGCCGTCGCGTAATAGTGCGACCTGTCGTACTACCGCCCATCGTACTACCGCCGGTCGCACTACGCAAGCAAAATAAAAGAAATTATTTCACACCGTTTGCAGGCTTTGCCTTTTTAATGCCACTTGCCCATAAATTCCCCGACTTGCCCACAAAATCACGGGGAGGATTCCAGATAGACCGATAACCAATAAGCCAACCGATCCACCCGTATTTCGCATAGAAATCCGGTAACGCTAATTTCCAAAACGACGGTCACGAAGCCGATTGCGGGCAACGGACAGAATTGGCAGCAGTTCGTCCAGCCCTTTGATTTTTTTGCCGAGCAACAAATCCGTCGAGTCTATTAGAGCGTCGGTTGCATCCCTTTGACCGTCTGTTTTTCGGCTCAACGCATCCAATCGACGGATGGCCTCGCCCGTGTCCACTACGGGAACGCTAAGCCGAGATATCTCAGAAGGCACAAGCTCCAGAACGCCTCCGCCGTATGTGCGGCCCTCAATTTCCACGGCCAGCATCGTGACGGAATTGTGAAAGCCAGCGACAAAATCCGATTCTCGCCCCTTAAATTCGGATGCCATTTCGCCGCGATAGATCGTGTCAGTCGTGAAAACCTCCGCCCGATTCAGAATCAATCGGTGATGCTGGTGCGACCGTTTGGCCATCATTAACGCACCGGATCGAATATGCGGAACACGATACCACGGCTCGCGGATGCGGCACTTGTACCGTAGGTGAAGTCCTTGGCTTTCCCCATTGCGGATATATTCGCTGGCGCGTTCGTTCAGCATGGGGTTCGGCTTGTCTTCGGAAAAATCTAGCAGCCAACACCGCTTCTCGGCTTTTCGCAGGGCATCGTGGTCATCCTGATCGAAAATCAATCCGTAGCTGTCTGCGGTGCGGGCGAGAAGAGGCCGCGCCCATTTGGACAGCCGGTATTCGGATAGTGTGGCATCATCGACCGTAAAATATTCGTTCGCTCCGGTAACGATTGCGACGGACAGCGAAGCCACCCGCTTGAGAGGGTGGAAGCTGGCAAGTTGCCGCGCAGTCCGAAAAGCCTCAAGCTCGGCGGGTGACAACAGGAATCGCGTCCACGATTCGCCGGACGCACCGACAGTGTGCTCCCATTCCCTCACTGAACCCGTCGTATGTTCGCTAAATGTAACCGTGCGGCTTGAAGATTTTGATTTAGAGCGAATGCCGCTCAACACCAAAACGTCCTGAAGGATGTCAGGGAAGGTCTTTCGCGGATATAGATCAATCCGAAGCGATTCAAAGTTGCTGACCAATTCAGCACGGACCTGACCGGCGGAAACCGTTGAAAGCAATTCGCTTGGCAGTACAAGTGAGAAGACCCCGCCTGGTTCCAATAAGTCTAGGCCGAGAAGCACAAAGGCAATCCAATAATTCGAGACACCCTGAAGATCATGGCCGCGCGCACGGAGAAGCCATTCAGACGCAGCGCGTTCAGCTTCGGGGACAAATTGATACCGGACGAATGGAGGATTGCCGACTAGAGCATTAAACTGGCCGCGATCCATTCCAAGCCAGTTGAAAAAGCTATCGGTAATCACATGGCCGGAAATGTTGGCGCGCGCCAGTTCTTCCTTGCAAATCGCGCTTTCAGACTCAACGATTTCGACGCAGGTGATTTTGCTCCGTCTAAGTCTGCTATTTGAACGCAATCGTCCGAGACCGCGCAAAAAAGCACCATTGCCAGCCGACGGCTCCAGCGCCTTAATGTTCTTGGTTCCATTTAAGAGTCCGTCTACGTTCTCCCAGCAGGCGTCAACGACCCAATCGGGTGTATAGAAACCACCCCGTAGCTTCTGCTCGTCAACTTCATTGCTCAGTTTCAAGGCGACTCCTTCGGACGATCAACAGGCAGCATCGTAGCTGCCACCTGTCTTTGTGTGCTGCCCGTGCGGATGGCGATAGATGACCCCCGGTGCCACGCCCAGCGTTTCCCGACACGTCGCTAGGGCCGCATGTAGTATCTGCCGCACCCTCTCACCCGATACCCCCAGAGCAACGCCGATGGCATCGTAGGGTTCGTCCAGCATCAGCGCCCGAATCAACACAGTCTGTTGCCGATGCGTCAGTGGCAACAGCGCCTGTCGGACTAATTCTTTGGCGTCTAAATGGCACGGCTCCGCAGGCGCGGCCAGATCGTAGGCACAATCCAGCGAAACAGTCTTAGCCCGTCGCTTCATGGCCCTTCTTCTCGCGTTGACTTTAGCAAGGCGCGTGAAGTAACAGCGAAATGCAAAGGTGGTCATCTTCGCTATCGCTGGGTTGTTGTGCTGTTTTGCATACAGGAGAGACTGCATGGCTAGGGAAATCATCTCCGGCTTATCGACCCCCACCTGCCGCGCGAAGTCGTAATACCTGTCCACCATCTGATAGACGAGGCCCATGTTATCCAACAGGTACGTACTTAACGCATCCAGTTTCACACCATCTCCCATCAAGATCGCTTGGTTTCTTTCAGACCTAATTCCCCCTGACTTGCCTGTTTGAGATGCAGCACAAGCTGAATGTTGCCATGCGCGTCCGTGGACATGCGCAGGTCATCTTCTGTCAGCGCCGTACCCTGCACCACGGGCGCTTCAATTGGGAATTCAATGAGTCGCTTGATTAGTTCGCGGACTGTCACAGGACACTTCCTTTTGTTGTTCGGGCCAGTAGGCATAGACGGTAAATCGACGCGGTGTGCTGACGCATTTGAACAGCAAGTCCTCCAGTCGTCGCCACTCCACACCCTCATCGGGTTCAGGTCGCATGATGTGCAGCGTTGTGTCAGGATGAAGAAAATCGGCAAGCTGGTTCAGTGCGCTTTCAATCGCCCAGTAACGAACGCGCCCCACGACGGCCACGCCCAAATCTTGACGCGCCACGAGCAGGGCCACCCACGTACTGGGCTGTCCCACGGCTGGGATCAAATAGGTTCGTCCCAGTCGTCCGTCCAGTTGAACCATCCGCTGATACACCTCAGGAATATTGGGATAATGTGCGGCGATTGCCGCGGCTAAAGCACCGTCCCACGTCCCCGCATTTCCGCAGATATGCAGAATGGCTTTGTGATCGCTTCCACCCTGTGGTTTCAGTGGCGTACCCGCCAGATAAATGATTGACATGCGCGCGAACCTATCACAAGTCCGCGTCTTTGCAAGAGGGCTGCAAATTATTTTATTGCAAGCTTCAGCTTCCGAAACCCGGACTGTAGGTGATCTCAATCGCCCCCACCGGCTCCAGTATGGTCTGCCCGTCATTGGTCACGACTTGCACGGTACAATCCACCGTGGCCACCGCCGCCGTGACATCATTGGCCGTCACCCAGAACACGACCAGGCCCTGCTGCCAGTTTGCGTAAGGGTCGGATGGGTTGGCGACGATGGGCGTCTGCGGCGATCCGCCGTGCGGCTCCCACCCCAGGGTGATGGCAGAGGCTCCAGACACGTCCCAGTATCCTTGCACGCCCCATAGGCGAAATCGAAAGGCGATCCGCCGGGTCGAACCCTGCGCGATCGTGAAAATTGGAGAGATATCCGACATTAGCTTTCCGTCTCTCCGGGGTTGCTGAAATACACGTCCGCGATAGGCAACGGACCCAACACCTCAAACACCTTGCCTGTCGCAATATTAGAATTGTTACCGTATACCGTGACGACCGATCCACGACGGTTGCGAAATCGCAGACGCTCGCGGCTCCGCAGGCGCGGATAGTTGTGGTTAAGCGAAGGTGGGAACGATTTCTTGCGCTGCATGACCACTGCTCAAGGAAACGTCACGACCGGGTCATCGGGAAATCGCCAGTATGATCCCGACTTAAAAGCACGATCAGCATCCACGACACTGGTGCGACTCGCCACTTCATACCCTGTCCCTACTGCCCGTACGATCAAAATGTTGATGCAAGTTCCCCAGTCACACGTACACAGGCCATGGTAATCAGTTCCAGTGTGGTCGCAGTAGATAACGGAGTCACCGATGACGGGCCTACGCCGCATTCCTAGCCCTCCTCAACCCAAGTCAGGTTGGCAATGATGTCCGTCGGCGCAGCCGGGGCCACGGCCAGTTTCAGGCCCACGGGAGTACTTCCAGCGATGACCGGGCGAACTTCCGGGATCGGTTCATAGAACCAGCCAGAAATGCTCGACAAGCCCTCGTCCTTGCTTAAGGTCGCGGCGTATGCGCCGGGTTCCGCTGACAGGTTGCCGATCACCGTGCAAGGGGACGCCTGATCGCCAGCCTCGGCCTTGGTGGGTGTGATGGCGGTGCCCGCAGGGCTGCCAACCGTCAGGACACGGGCAATGATCGCTTCAAGCTGTTGGTTCGTGGCGTTGCTGGCATCGGTGATGGACGCCTCCAATAGCCGGATGTTGATCCCGGCAATCGGTGTCACAAGGATGAGCGTCTTGGCACTGGCAAGTCCAGCGCATTTGATCGTTGCGGTATATACGCCGCGCATAGATGGCCTCGCTATGAGTAGAGAGCCATCCTACAGGCACGAGGGGCAACTTGAGGACCATTGTTCCCCAGACGCGGGCGTGGCGCACAGCAGCGTCGGGATGGGAGCCACCACGTAGGTCCTCCAGGCGTCCATGGCGTCCTCCAATTGACCCATGGACAGTACAAGGCCATTGGGGTCATTGGAACATTGAAGCATCCAGCGGGTGATGTACGTGACCTTCTGAATATTCTCCAGCCACTCATTGGCCAGCATACCAGCCCGCTGGACGTTGGACGCGCCAAAGTAGGACTGGACCTGTTGGGCCAGCGCCGTCACCTGATTGGCTCGCTCGCGCGGCAGGTTGATCCGCTTCATGTCCTGGAGCAGTGTCAGCACCTGCTTGATGAGCAGCCAGTCGTTCGTATCCCGCAAAAAGAGCATGTTCTGATCCCGCAGAAACCAAAGCTCCTGTCGGAAATAAAGCTGCGCCCGAAGATATTTATAGATCGTGCTGCCGTGCTGCGTCGCCTGCGAGAAATTCATGAAGTTCGGGTTCGATGCGCCGTACAGGGGGTCCAGACTATTTGCAATGGGTTGCGTGAACACGTCGGAGGCGTTTGCGTAGTCCGGCGTATCCGCCGTGCCCGGCGGAGTTCCGATGGCCGTCGTGACGGTCTGGATGGTCACAGCGGCGCTGACGGGATTACCGCCGAAGGCTCGCGTTGGATCGGTCTGTGCCAGCGCGCTTCCAAAGTCGGTGATTGCCTGCGTAATGGCGAACAGCTTGTACAGTTCCTGGTACAGCGTCGCCTCGGCGGCGGTGACAATGAACGGATAGTCGGGCATCAGGCCACCTTCTCCGCCTCACCGAGGGGATCACGGTCCACCGTGGGAATGTCACTCACCTCCTGCGCGGGGACCAGAAGGCCCTCCACGTAGACCTGCATATTTGCCTCCGTTGCGTCGCGGTCGGCTCGCACCCCCTGCGCGGGCAGTCCCAGCGCACGAATAAAGAACCGTTCTCCCCAGACCACTGCTTCAGCAGGCGGCACCATGGGGAGAACGGTCGCGTAGGCCACCAGCCCCCCGGTTCTAGTCGTCAGTTTGATTCGTTCCATCACTTTTGTCCTTTTTCATAGCGTCGCGGTACGGCTTCACAATCTTTTCCACGTCTTCCACGGAGTCCGCGACGATCTCCACGAGATTGGTTCCGCAGGCATCACGAAAGACCTGCATCTCCTGCTCATTGTACACGGGACGCCACAGCGCCAGCACTCCATTTTCAATGGAGTCCGCTTCGCGCCCCACCTCCAGTATCCAATTGCGAAGGCGGCGCACCTGCCATGACTTGTTGGGCAGCGTCAACAGGTGATGCAGCCCCTCGTCGCATCCGTCCTCACGGCGGCGGTTGTACCCAAAGTGGAATCCACGTCGGGACAGGCTCTCCATCACAGCCCGCGTGGATTGCAGGAAGAAGACCTGTGGAGGTCGCTGGCCGGCCCAGCCGCGAATGCAATGCTCGCGCCCGTCAATATCCGAGACACCAGCGCATTGGTACACCAGCGGCTCCGTAGGCGTGTAGAGTTTGAATTGAGGAGCCATCTGCTCCATCTTCCAATCCAAATGTGTGTTCCACGAAAGGATGGATCGCAGAAACTCCTTCATCCACTTTCTTCGGAACACGTAGGCATGGGTTCGTTGCGGCCCCATAGTTTGCAAGACGTACGGATTGATGACCAGCGGACGCGCGACGTGCTGACACCCCAGCAGTAATCCTTCCCAGTCATCGGGCAGGGCATTCCAGAATGTGGGGAACCGTTCAGCGAAGTCTGGTGCAAACTCGGCGTCGTCCTCAAATATGCACAGCGTCTCTATACCGTCCTGGATTGAGTGCGTGAGTAACTCCCGATGAGAAGCCATACAACCCCAACCTCCGTAGCCTCCTGTGTCCTCCCAGAGTCGCGGCGGTGGCACCACGGAACCGTCTATGGCGGAAAATCTTTCAAGCCTCCACGGCCAACCCTTGATGGCCTCCACGCCTCGCAGGAACGCCTCCCACCGTTCCGGGCGACGGTCCAAGTTAATGACCGCCACCCGCTCGAATATCTGCCCGTACTCGGACAGTTTCGACGGCGCTGTCAACGGCACATCGACAATCGGCGCGGCGAGGGATGGAAGCTTGTCCACCGCCTTGGAAGCACTAGGATAGGACGCGGCGCGAATGGCAATGCCCGCTGTTCGTGCAGTACCGGGATCACGACTTGCGATAACGTGCAGACGATCTCCCGCCACCTCCTTAATGATTTCTTCGTCTGCGTCTGGATGCCAGATCGTCGCCAGGGACTTCCCCGGCATGGACTCGGACTCCCAGCGAATGACATTCAGCCAGACCGTCAGATCGTTGATGCGGCGCTCACGAGATTTATACACGGGCTTTTGAAAGATGTCCGCCAGCCCCATGTCTATTCCGTGCTTGTCACGCGACATGCCCGCATGAAACAGGTCGCGGTTGGGTTCCAGTATTTCACGCGGACCTTTCAACAGAATAATCGGAGAGTTCGGCTCTGGCTCGTTCCACCACTCCGGCGGCTTGGGCGAATTAGTAATCCCTGACAAGCCGCCCCGCTGCCCCACAATGAACTTCTCCGGGGCGAATGTCTTATATCGCGCAGCGAACGGACCCATCGCCCAGTCGCAGTGCTGATCCAGGGGCTGTGACCAGTAACGATAAAGGCAACCCATGAAGGCGTTGGTGAACGCCATGCAGTGCGTTCGCTGAATTCCCTTGGGAGGACTGGCTTTGACGATCCCGTCTCGGTAAGGCACGGACGGAGACATGTGCTGACCACCCAGCATCAGGCAATCCCACGGCTCACCGGCCAACGTCTGGAGGAATGCCCGCACCTGCTCCCCAAATTCAGGCCGGAGGTCCGCATCGTCCTCCATGACGAGGATTCTTTTGTGATCTGCCATCAGGCTCATCTCCAGCACGCGAAGATGCGAACGCAAACAGCCCCACGCTCCGCCGCCCTGATGAAAGTAGAGAGGAATGCCGATCTTGTCCCCCTGCAAGGCGCTGAATCGCTGTACTGGGCCAAACGGCCAGTTGCATGTCTTCAACTGCGCCTGAAACGTCTCCCACCGCTCCGTGTCTTTGTCCAAATTGATGCAGTAAATGGCGTCGAAGAATTTTGTCAGATCGGTCACGATAGGACTCACGGCCACCTCCCATACTTTCCGCGCGTCGGCGGGTGCCATCTCCGGCTTTTCCAGCTTAACGTTCATCCGGTTATGAATCAAAACCGTCCAGAGAAAGAGATTTGAATAATCCGGCGGGTGCGTATTTACAAGCCGGTCCCACTCATTTCGGCACTCGCACCTTGGAGGAAAGCGTTTACGAAACGCGCGGAGGAAGTCGTCGATTTCCTCGTGCGTCTTGTTTTGTGCATCCGCCACCAGCGCGAACGTGTGCAGTTCAGCCCACAGGCGACGGCCTTCGGCTTGGACCATTTTCTTGAACATCGTCTTGAATGGATGGTTCATAGAAGCAGCCTACCGTTCATACACACCTTCTGCAATATTTTATTTGCGTTCTGTGCTGCGGCGCAAATGCAAGTACCCAGTTAAAGGATTTTTGGTGGTACGGGGTACTTGACATTGAGATCAGCCTGTCGCAACGTGCATGAAAGACACGGCGCACCCGCATTCATGAGTTTGTTCCAAATCCACTTCAGTCCTGAGACCGCGCTGGCAAAGTAAATCACATCGCCGACACCATTTACAGAGAAACCCATCAAACGAATAGTCGGAGCAAACAGCGCAGCTAATTTCCAGCACTCAGGCCACTGGCTGTACGGGATGGGGTGCAGCGGTTCGGGGGGTTGCCACCAATCCGCAGGTTTTTCTTTTGCTGTGATGGTAGATAGACCGGCCCGTTGACCTGCGATAAACTGCAAAGGTGCAAAGGTTAAGTAATGCGCGGCAAGTGGTCCTAAGGACCAATCGCAGTGCTGATCTAAGGGAGATGACCAAAAGTCGAAAAGATCATGAATAAACGAACCTTGCAGGGCATAGCAGTGGGTCCGCTGAATTCCGTTTGGTTTTCCTGCGGCGTAAATTCTGTCGTGGATTTTGACGGGGGCTGAACTGTGCTGACCGCCCAGCATCAGGCAATCCCAATCCACCACGTCATTCAAAAACGTTGTAACCTTAACACCGAAGTCAGAGGCAAGATCGACATCATCCTCCATTATTAGAATTCGATCATGCTTGGCCACCTTGGCCCTAACTAGACACATCAAGTGCGATTGCAGGCAACCCCACGCCGGCGCACCTTGAGTCCAGTACGACGGGACAAGCTCATTTTCACCGTCAATCGCGGCCACACGAATTACAGGTCGAAATGGCCAACCCGAACCTGCAATAATTTCTTGTGTTTTTCGCCATCTCTCCGGCGTGCGGTCGAGAGAAATGCAGTAGATTGCATCAAAGTAGTCAGCGATAGCACACGTCAACTTGAGGGTTTTTCGTTCGCGCCGCTTTGCTAAAATCTCATCTATCTGCGATATAAGTTTTTTTTCCATCTCCTGCCTACGAGTCGCCACATGCAGAGGCCACGACTTGTCCCCTGGAATCCCTAAGATGGCAGGTCCGTTCGTGATTGCATTTCTTTGTTTGCAAATAGAGCACACCCCAAAACTCGGATTACCTCCATTCAAGCCCAAGTCGCAACGACAATATTCGCCTGTATGGTTATGCGCGTGGGTGCAGTTTACTTTTATTTGCATCGTCACGACACCACAATTGTTACGTTGCAGGGAACCACGCAGTTCCATGTTAAATTATAGCTTCCGACAGGGGTTGGTCCCGAAGTCTTGGTAGATGTTGCACCAAAATTATTCTGAAGTGTCCATCGGGCATCAACTCCACAAATTATCTGTACCGAAAAATAAGTTCCGCCACCCGCATTGTCATAGTACACGCTGGGTACGCCGCCACACGTACCAATTGCACCGCCGGTGATATTGGAAAAAACGCACATCCCGTAATTTGTGACGACATAAGAAACATCGCTAGGGGTAGTTGGACATGTGCAGACTGTACAGCTACCCCCCAGAGACCAGAGCCAATTTAAGGTATAGCTGCTTGCGGTGTGGGTGCATCCAGTGCAGACACCGCCAGAAGAAGAAGAAGAAGAAGAAGACCCGCATCCACAATTCCCACACCCTGTAAGAGCCGATTCGATCTTCCTGTCCCCCCGATTTCCATAGCTCTGCTGACCCAGCAGACCCACCACCTGCTGTCCGGCATTGCGCGTTTCACGGTCACGCGGCATCCGGTATACCGGCGTGTAGCGAGCAGGCGGATCGACGTGGCGGTTGTACTCCTTCGTCAGCATTCGATACCCGCATAAGGAGCCTCGTCCGAGAACCACGGCACAAGGGTATTGCCAAGCTCCAGCACAATCCCATACTGCGCGGTCGTGGTATCACCATAGAGCAGTCGAAGCTTCGGACCCGTGCCAGTAAATAGCACCTGACCGCCGCCGGTTGTCCATGTGTACACGTAGCTTGCCTGCGTCGGTGTGGCACCCGCCGATCCCGCGTTGCTGTGATTGGGGAACCCATTGCTGCCGCTGGTGTATGTCAACGTACAGGCGATCACCGAGACCAGCCCGCAGGCAAAGATGGAACCGCCAGCGGAGAGAATCAGATTACGCGACGCTGCAATAATCACATCGCCGGGACCCGGCGTATTCGATAGGGCGCTGCCGCTCAACAAGCCGCAGGTATTCACCGCCGCGCCGCACTGTCCCATCTGCACCCACTCGTCACTCGTCTGTATCTCAATCGGCCCCTGCGCGAACAGACCAATGCCCGCCGTGGAGACGCCGGACGATGAGCTTGCCGCGACCACCACGCGCACCATTTGCGTCGCCTGGATGTCAACCGTCTCCGTGTCCCACAACCCGCCTAGATAGGGCAGCGCCGCGTGCTGCTGATAACCACCGGTAGCCCAGCGATTGATGGCCCCAATGACAACATGACGAGGGGCCACGAGCACGGCGCGGGTCTGGTGCCAGGCCGAGGAGGAACTTGTGGTTGCCCCCTGATCGAGGTACTGGCCCACTCCAATCCAGTCGTTGGCCCACGCATCCAGCCCCCAGCCGGACAGCGCCGCCATGTAGAGCGCACCCGCTGGATTAAATGGAACAGTGCTCCCGCTGCTATTGGAAGAACTGTTCGGAACCTTCGTTTCAAACACCATGACCGGCGACGTGACGGAGAGGGCGGAGTACACGTCCATCATCATGACGCCCGTGGATAGTTCGATCCCGGACTCCGTGTTCGTCGTTAAAAAGTTGTCATTGCCGTTGAGTATGGCCTCTGACCCGCCTGACCGCAGGCGCAGCCATGTCAGGTAGGGGATACCGGCAAATTGCATCGAGTTGCCGTCCTCGTCCGCCCTGATCCAGTTGTGCATGGAGTCGGCGAATTGAAGGTTCAACCCACCGGAGACGCTGGATGAACCCATGGTGGATGCGAGTTGCGTGGAGAAGTCCACGACCCGCTGCTCTGGGAACAGGGCGGGTATCGTGGCGGTTGAACCCGTGATCCAGCCGCCAATGACAAAGGGCATGTTCGCCAGACCGTATTCGAACATGACGAGGACACGATCTCCAATGGCGTATCGCGGAATGTCGCCCTTGTGGCGGCCGGCGGGCGCTATGATCTCCGCCCACGGAAGATAGTTAATGGGACCGCCCTGCGTCGGGTAGGGATTGGAGTTTCCGCCGTCGTGCATCAACTCCACGTACTGCGTCGTCTCCTGTAACGCCGGAAGGATCGTGTTGGACGCCGAACCGGTCGAGTAGAAACTCCCACTGGTCGGATAAAGAGGATTCACCGCCGGGCGCATGACGCCATAGACGAACGCACGAACGCGGCCCTGCAACTGCGGGTCGTCCACGTCCACGACCAGTCCACGGTATACACCGTAGAGGCCACTCAGCACACGTTCGTTTATCGTTTCAGGCATAGGAGCAATAAAGTTGAACCATCGTGATTAAGGTTAATTGCCGTATATTTCCGAGGCCGGTCCAAGCAACAAAGTCCCCGGATCACTCAGCGTGCTGACCGCAGTGACCGGTATTTGCGAGGTGCCTCCCACGATCTCCGGCTGGCCCAGACGGCGTAGCGTGAAGTTGGTTTTCCAGCCTGTTCGATCCAGCGAGTGCGTAACCACGTAGGTCTGAAACACACCGCTCGTGTACTGGTCATACCCTTGAAAATTGATGGCGCGAACCGAAATGAAGTCCAGCACCTTGACCCGGTGGGTGCCCATTGCCTGCATCTCGGCGTACTGGGAGTAGCGGGCATTCATGTGGTAATGCGGAAGCCGCGCGGTGGACTCCGCGCCGTTGCGCGCCGATGAAGTCAAGTACGCCTGATCGTTTGGCTGGTTGTTGTATCGCGTGTTGCTGACGACATCCTCATGCGGCGTGAATCGCACTCCCGCCGTGTTTGCTGAACTGCCGTCGTTCAGATTAGGGCCGCCCTCAGCCTGCGTCTTAAACTCCTGCACCTGTCCCGTGTCTGAATTGATGGATACGATGGTGGCATCCTGTCCTCCCGCCTGACCCGCCTGGATGATGTTGTCCGTGGGAGTAAAGGAAATGCAATCGCCGGTGTAATCCGCAGTCGCAAGGTACTTCCACGCAAGCTGCGGGTAGTAACCGTTCGTCGGATTGGTTTGAAGCGCCTGATAACGGGGCGAGTGAAAATGAAATATTCCCGCCGCGTCGAAATACCACACAAACTGTTCGTTTTTGGAATTCCTCGCGTAGGGCGTCAGCGTCTGGGTAAGAAATTCGTAGATGGACTGATCGCCAAGATTGAACTCCTGCAACGGATCGTAACTCGTCTCAATGATCGCATTGGTCCAGCCAAACGCCGTGGCGATCTGCTGCACGATCGCGCTGGCAGTCAGCCCGGCGGCAAACACCCTTGGGCCGGCCGTCTTATCGAGTATGGCCTGACTGGAGTAGTTGGCGATGAACTCCAGGAATCCCCGTGTTCCCGTTCGCGTGAACTGTCCGGTTCCTCGAATGATGGTGCCATTGTAGGTGGGAATCTCGCTGGGGTTCTTATCGTCCGCCCAGCCAAATGTGAGTTGCATCGGGATAAGCAGCGCCGGACCCAGCAGATTATTAGTCAGCAAGTCGCCATAGTGGTCGAAGAGCGAAAGCGTTCCTGAGAACGCGGTGTTCGTAGCCATTGTGATGGCAATGGATTGAACGTAGGAATACGTGGTGATGTGTGTCCACGCGCCATCGAGATACATGTTGAGGTTGATGTAGAGGGGGCGCGTTGAGGTGCGCGACCAATCCTGTGAGATTTGCTTAGGCATTTCACATCAACCATCAAAATTCGATGAACCGGTTCCATGTGGGAACAGTTCCCTGACTGGTTCCGTAGTAGCTGCTGTAGCCCCCCGAATACACGCCAGTCGGTATGCGCTGGGTCTGGAACACCATTGTTGCCGTCACGGCGTTCGGCACCATCGTTGCGGGGGCAAAGTCACCAGACCATTTCAAGCGGCAACTGCGCACCACCGCGCGAGCCACCTTTAACATTCCGATGCTGACAATCACCACGGGCGGTTCTATGGTCTGGTCGTTTGGCGCGTCATACAAAGGACGCGACAGCGCCTGCAAATAACGCCCTACTAACATGATATTCAATTCGGGGTTGCCGGTAGGAACGAGAACAGTGTCGGTAAAGTTCTGCGCGGCAAAGCTGAAATTAAGCGAGAACGTATCACCGCCCTCGCTGGTCCAGGTGGTGAACGGTTCCACTCGACCGAGGACCAAATCCTCCGCGTACTGCGGGTTTTGCTCCTCGTCTATGCCCGTCAGTGTCGAATCCGAAAACAGAACGACAAACGTAAAACCTTGCCCCAAATTTACGCCGCTCCAGTACGAATCCCACAAAACCCCTCGATTATTGCTGCTGCCGGTGGGAACGGTTGGAATGGAGCACCAGTAGGGGTCCAAGGTCATCGAGATGTTGTTGATGTCTCTATTAGGTGCGTCACTCATGGCATCACGCGGTTCCTTGCATCAGACCGAGAAAATACGGATCGGGCAGACGCGCCGTGGTCCCCGATCCGGCATAGGGAATGTTTGCGCCGCGAGAACTGCCGACAGCAGCAATCAACTGCCGAAGCAAATCGTGCGTGGTGGGATCGGCGACGTGGTCCATCCGTGCCAGGTCCACGGCGCTGGGGGTGCCCAGAAGACTGACTGGACGAGTTGTGGCACTAGATTTTCGGGCGGAGTCTGGGATGTCTGGCAGTGTATCCGGGTCTGGCGGGGGGCCACCAAATAATTTATCCCACTGATTGGCCCAAAAGCCTTGACTCCCGCTGCGCTGTTTTCCCCAATAATCTAATTTTTGCTGCTGATCGTCGGTGTATGTCGGGAGAACTGATCCATGAGTCATCTGCGTCGCTCCGTACATGAGCGCCAGAGGAGACAGCCCCTCCAGCCACCCGCCGATGCGACCAAGTAACCCCGCACCCTTTGTGGCCGCCCCTATCGCATCGGCCCCAACAACCCCCGCACCACCCACTGTCGCCGCCGCACTTCCCGCCGCACCCTCCGCCATGTGCTGAGGCAACGTTCCACCGAGAATGGCACCGATGAGTGCCCTGTTGTTGAACGCCGCAACAATACCCAGGAGCGGACCCGTGATCTTCAGCAGTGACCCAGCAATGGATTCCAGGTCCTGAATGACTTCCAATCCCTTGCCACCGAACATTGTATCCAAGGTGTTCTGCACCGTATTCGTCATCCGTTCGCCCGTGGGCATCGCATTGCGCACCTCGCGCTGCAACGCATCAAATGCGTCCCCCGGATTAGCAACCAGATTCCCCTCTGCATCGCGTATTGCCGCATGAACTTGATTCTCCAGGCCTTCGTTATTAAATGCCTGCAATTCCTGCGGAGAGACGGTTAATCCGCGCGCTTGCAGAACCGTTTGCTGTTGTTGCCATGTTTTGCCCATCCCCTGCAAATTACGCCGCACTCGTCCGACGATCTCACTCGGCGCACCCGGCTGGGCCAGCAGGGAGAAAGTCTGTTCTGGCGTCATCCCCATCAACTGGTTGATGATCGCGAGCGCCTGCCTCCCCTCCTGCGTCATGGGATTCTGACCAGTCGCCAGCACTGAACTTAGTTGCGCGCCGAACTGCGGCATTCCTCCAGCCGTGGTTGCTTCAGTTAGAATAGCCGCGTTGGTCTGCGCCATCACCTTTTGCGAAGCCGTGGCTTTTTGTTGATTGAGTTGTGCGACAAACGCTGGGGCGAAGGCCGCCCCTAACCCAATACCCGTATCTCCACCCGTGCGCTGACCGGCGCGATTGATGTTCTCGATCAACTGCGTTTGGACATCCAATGGCAGCCCCTCCAACAATCCTGCTGTACGGTGATACCCAGCCAATGTGTACACATCCTGTCCCGTGGCGCGACCTTCTAACGCCAGGCGTCCAGCCTCATCTACGAACTGGGGACTGGTTCGCAGTCGAGCGCCTGTCGTACCCAGCGCATAGCCCGCATTCTGGGCCTCCTGCGAAGTGAGACCGCTGACACCGGCCCGCTGCATAATGTCTATGAAGAACTGTTGTGCCTTGCTGCTGGAGATTCCCTGTTGTCGGGCGAAGTCTCCCGCGTTGGCGTTGATGCGAGGCACGTCGGGAAACAAGGTGTTCAGACTCCCCAACACCGCGCCAGCGCCACCCGCAATGCCACCCAGCACCTTACCGGTTGTGGCCATTGCTTTGCCAAATCCTCCCATGGATTGCAAATTGTTCAGTTCAAGGATGTCTGCCTTGATGTTGGCGTACTCCTTGCGCATCTTCACCAAGTCATCCAGTACGGGCCGCAGCGCCTTCGTGTCATACTGGCTCGTTGTCCGCGTCAGCCCCTTCATGGCCGCATCCATGTCCTTGATCGCGGCGGTAAGGGTGCTTCGGGCACCCGCAGCGCCTACCTTGACGCCCGCCGTCGCCTGCTTAACGTTGAACAGGTTGTTGATGAGTCCCGTAGCGCTGTCCGCAATCCCCGGCGGCAGTCCCTTGTCGCCCCAGCCCATGCCCTGCCATGTATCGTGCCAGTCGGCCTGTCCCTTTTGACCGATCAGTTTATAGAGACCTTCCAGACCACCCCCTTGACGACTCGTAAAGGCACTGCTGCTGCCTCCCTGCCGCATCCCAGAGCTTCGCGGGATGCGCGGACCAGTAAACCCTCCGCCTCCACCACCTCCGATCATGTCCATGCCCGACTGGAGGCTGCGCCGGGCCTCCTCGTTCAAGGCGATGATTCGCTTGATGAACTTCGCGTAGGACTTCTCCGCCTTGGGCAGCGTCTGGTCCAGACGCGACTCAACCTCAAGGAACATCCCAATGGTATCGTCGGAGAAGCGGGGCATGGCACTACTCTACCGTGGACCTATCCACTTCGGGGACTGCGGAACACGAGGGCGACGCTTCGTAGCTTTGATGGTGTCCCGTTCGGCTTGCAGCGTCTTCTGAATCGTCTTGACGTAGTTCGCTGCCTGGTCAATCGTCATTGCGTACACCGACGCTGCCGGGAAGGCCCCTCCTCCGTACTTGCCCAGGAAGATGACCCAACTACGGATCGTCTCTGCGTCGATGTCACGGCGGCAGAAAAAACTCGAAATCCATCTGCACGTCTAGTGTGTTGGTCGTGCCACACCCGGAGCAGATGGAGTTTAGTGATGTGTCGATGCACGTCTCGCGGAGTTCTCGCTCTTGACGAATTAGCCGATGATCCGACGATGTGACCTGTCGCAGCCACTCCGCCTTCTGAATGTCATTCTTCGAGGCGTCACCGTCGATGGACACGATGGATCGCGCCAGCGTGACTCGCGCCGCCGGGTTGCGGCTGTCCTTCATGACCGCGCGTAGTTGTTTAACCAGCCGATTGATCTCAATGATGTCGCGCATGCGCAGGAACTTGATTTGAAGGTCCGCGCCCATGTCGGGCAGGTGGATGAGGAAAGGCTCCTCATTGTGAAAATCCGCGATACCCTTCTCCGCCGCGTTGTGCACACAGACATCAGGAGTGATCTCATTCCATTCCGCTTCGACGTTGTGTGTGTTCTGACAGTTCTGCTGGCAGTTCACACAACGGAACTTCATGAGGTAGTTGGGACCATGCGTGATGAGCCGTTGGCGCAGAAGAATGGCTTGCTGATCGGTGTACAGCAACTCATCAAACTTCAGCTTCGCCTGCGCCGGGTCGGGCGTGGCTGCGAGGATGCAGGAGTTGCGGGCGATCAGCGATAGACGGGTAAACGGATCGAGTCCGGGACTTTGAATCGCCTCCTCTTCGTCTATCGTCATCTTTCGGACGAACACCTTGCCGCCGGGCAAGGAGTCCCCGTAAAAGAGACCCTGTGAAGGGAGGGTACAAGCGTGATGAGCGGGTGCGGACATATGAACCTTTCTCCCCGTTTTGGGAAGGGTGTAGGTTGTTATTAAAGGGCGCTAATTAGTAGTTTGTTCCTCCGGCATAGACAATCTGGTAAATCTTGTCGATCAAAATTTCACAGGTGACTTGCAGGTTGCCATCACCCTCCATGCTCGCCTGTCCGTGGCTGTAGCTGGTGCAGATACAATTTTGCAGGAAGTATTCACGCGGACTGTGCCCAGAAACTGCTCCATCCGGCGGATAGACCATGGCGTATCCCGGCACCGCGTAGGCTGATTTGTAGAAGGTCTGTCCCGTCACCGGATTGTGCGATGCGGTGTACCAGAGGGCCACCTGCCCGGCGCTGTCCACGTCGATGAAGTCCTTGAAAGTGACCTGCATCCCACCGTAGGCCGGACGGCTGACGAAGTTGCGCGTCTCATTCAGGTAGCCCAGTTGAAAGTTGCTCATCTGCATCGTGGGCAGGTTGAAGTTGTCCAGTGACAGGAGCAGAGTGGCTTGACTGGGTGTGGCCGACGTGCCCGAACCACCGCTGAACGTGCCATAACCGACGATGCCGGTGAAGTTAAACGTCAGGAGGGCATTATTGAGGCGCTGCGGTTCATGACCGTCTATTTGTCCCGCTGTCAGATCAGTTAAAGCGTTCATAGGGAGCGGCTCCGATGTCAAGGCGAAGATTAAACCCGCGCAGGGCTTCCACGCTAGGGTGAATTTGGATTGGGAATGAACCAGGCCCGCAGGGAAAGGCTGTACGTGGTCCTGCGATACCTCTCCTGATTCCCCTCCAGCGCCGCGTTGTCACGCGCCCCGAAGTTGAGCAGGGACTGCCGCTTGACCCCGTAGGGAGGATCGTGTGTCACGCTGATGTATAGTTCGTTTTGCAGGTTGCCGACTATTCCGCACTGGCTCTCCAACCACTCCCTAAAGAAGGAATCGGTATAGGTCTTCTGAGACCAAAAATCCAACTGGTAGGGGATTCGATACGGACGCCAGTACTGCACCGTTGACGAGGCCAGCGAGCCGGAACCGCCCAACGGAAATCGCTTGGGCACTCCCGACATGGTCGGATCAAACTGTGCGTCCCCCCGGTAGATGCTCACAATAGGCAGCGGCAATCCGTTTAGCAGCGCCACCGTGTCCTGCCAGACCTGTTGGGTGCTGCCGGGGATCAATCCCGTGTTGATGAGCAGATCGGCGGCGGCGGCAAAAGCGCGATCAGGTGACGCCATCACGGCGACGATGGGTACGTCATTGCGCGGAGGATTAAAAATGGCAGGCTGCGCGCCGGGACCGTTGCCAGCGCCGGTGCCGTAGTCAACGTGGAACGTCTCCACCCAGACCTTCATGGCCGCGTCGTGGATTCGATAAAACTGTTCGTAGCTGTAGGGAGATGACATTCAGCGCCCTTCAAGTTCCGCAGTCAGGCGGAATCTCCGCCAGTGGAACGGTTCTCCCCTTGTATTCGTGGGGATTGTCTCCGTGATAAATCAGACTGCCCGCCGTGAGGTTCAAATGGCACACTGTCCTCTCCGGCGTCGCGGCATCCTCTTCCGTTGCCGGCACTGCCGGAATAAATAGCCGCAGACTGGGAAGAAATGTCGGCGACTCGATCTTCCCCTCGAAGCTCCAGCGACCGGGGGCCACTAGGAAAGAGTGGCAACATCCGCACGCGGTACACCAGAAAATCCAGTAGGACCTGTCACCGTCGCGCCGCTCGTGAAGCTTCGTCGAATGTTTTATAAGGTCACTCATGGATCATCGTCCAAAAAGATTTTGAATTTCTGCCTTAGGATAGTTGCGCGGGTTGTAGTAACTCAACACCTCACCCACGCTAAGGACGTTCAGTTCGACGCCCTTGATGACCACCGTGCGCCTAAGAGTATCCAACAGGGAGGGTGGATCGGGACGAAGAAGCACGGCGGAGAACGCCGCCTCTTCCGTGTCCGCCATTTCAATAATCATCCGTTGACCGCCCCCCGCAATGGCAATCGCAGCCTGCTTGCACGCCATCAGGTTCAGGTTCTCCACCAACATGACGTTGAAGTCGCTGAGAAAGATTCGGCGCTTGACGTACAGGCCCATGCCGAGGGCCACCTCCACCTCCACCACGTTTGGCGCGAGCACCTTCTCAGTGACGCACCAGTGGCGATCCAGATAGGGGGCGGTAGCCGTGGGTGGCACAGTAGGCAGGGTTGTCATAGCAAAACCTCTTCGCAGTTTAGGAACCGACGCGCCACGCATCGCAGGCGAACGTGACGAACAGTTGTACGTTGGTATTTTTCCAATACTCGTCGCGGGCCACTTCCTTGACCTTGTACGGGTGCGAGTCCCACTCGATGTAATCGCCCTCCATCACCGTGATGGCCCCACGATCCAAAATGGATGTGGGAATGGAGACGACCAGTTCACGCACCTTGTCAAAACCATAACGGTGCAGCAGCTTGTCAATCTCGCCACGAAACACGCGAGCGCGGACAGGTACAGGCGACAAGTAAATTTCCGGGTTCCCCGCCTGATACTGGCCGGACAGGTGCGGCTGTACGATGGTGGTCATGGACGCATCGACCGCCTCGCCGTATAGCGGATCAAACTGCGTGGTTCCGGGCGCTCCTACGGGAGTGTTCTGATCGACGGCTGGTGTGGTTGCCTTGCTGAGTGGGTGATACTGAATGAGCGGATAGTATCGGTTGTACTCCTCCTCGATCATCCTGACAGCAAGGCGCAGGTCTTTTCCCCATGCCTGTGGAAATTGCGTCTCTGAGATGGACAGGGGAGGCAGGTACATCACGGCAGTTTACGCGGCGGCGTATGACCCTGAATACCCGCGCCATCCGATTTTCCTGACGGAGCCACTGCCATGCGGTATGCACGCACACCAGCAGGAACAGCACCAGCGAGGAGGCCAGCGTACCGGAACACATGGATAAGCTCCCTTCGTCAAACGACGGCTGTGATCCTGAACCCGCCTCCTATGACGTACCGGGCGCGATCGCTCAACTTCGCCGCCTCCTGCTTGCGGAAGTCGCGCACCTCATCCTTCGTCTCACGTATGAACGGACCCCAGTGCGGACGGGGAGGTATGCCGCGCGAGGCGGACCCGAACTCCAGCGTCCTGGCGACGAGTTGAAGCGGCGTGTCGGTAATCTTACCGTTCAAATCCTTGGCCTTCGCGTCCGGGTCCGGGTATACGCACACGGTCCAATGGTGCGGACCCTTTTGGACAACCTCCACGATGATGTTATCAAGGTAGTGGTGTGTGGCAATCAGTACGCGAGAGTCCGCGCCAGCCGCCTTCTTGCGCGCCAGCCAGGATGCAGACAAGGGATGCAGTTCAAAGGACGCAAAACCCTGCGCCTCGATTCGCTGAACGAGGCGGCGCTTCCTCTCCTCAGCGAACTCCCGCACGTCGTCAAGAAACGTGCGCTCTGCCTGACGAAAGGCGCGTGCAATGACCGCGAAGGGAGGAATGTGATAATCCGCCATGGCTCACCCCGTAACCGGCGGCAGCGCCCGGCGACGCCCGCCCAGTAGGCGCTTGAGTTCGCGCTCTTCCTCCTGCGCCTCGGCGAGAAGGTTGGCGGCGTCCGTCTGGTCACTTCCGCCCTGTGCATTGGGAATGCCCCGGAACTTATCGCGCATCCGCGCCAGAATTTGTTTGCACCGGCACGCGATGTAATCCATGACCCACTGCACGTCGGACTGGGAGATCAGTTGCATTCCAGTGCTGCTGTTGTTGTCTGGCGAGATGGCCCACGTAAATTCATAGGAGCAGTTGACAGTGCCAAGGGTCGTAGGCACGTAGATGTACAGATAGTAATTCTCCCCCTCCCATTGCTGATGGTACTCCGGCTCGGCGCTGGCAATCTGCTGCGTCTGCTTGGCGTAACTAAAGGCATTATCGACCTCGCCAAAGGTAGCCCCTGCAATACCCAACCCGGTGGGACTGACGTTAGAGAAGGGAGGGCCGAACTCGGTGGACGCGCCAAACTGAATGCCGTTCCCCGTAAAGTCCACGTAGACCACGCCAATCAGACCAGGCTGCACGATTGGGTACTTCTGTTGACTGGCGCTCACAGGCAGAGCGTAACGCCCGTGCTGCGGTACGGTGCGGTTGTACTCACGGATGGCGTCCTTGGTAGCCTTGACGTAATCCGAGTCCTGCAACTCCACCGCCACCTGTGAGCCACCCAGCAGAGACTGTACCTCCTGCTGGATATTGCGCGGATTCAGGTCCGTGTTGGGCATTCGGACAGTGTACCTGATTCAATACGTGGTGGGGGAGATAGCCGAAGCGTTCCGTACAGAGTCGGATCAATTGAAATTACCTCTTGGCCCCAACGGGAATATTATCGCTTCGCGTGCCGCCCGGCTTGCCGGTGGACTTGGGAGCGTCGCCCGGTTCGTTGCCGCTGGTGGTCGGATTGTTTGATGGGCTGCTATGGACGGTTTGTGAATTCTCGACGACCTCAAAGTCAAAGGCGTTGAACTCCGCGTCCGAGAAACCCTCCAGCTTGATGCGCGGCGGTGCCATTTCGGGGAACAGCGCCGACGCCTTGAAATGCTTGTTCTTGGCGAGCTTGGTGTGGGTGGAGTCCAACGACTCCGCGTCGCGGACGGTGCGCAGGGTGGACTCCTCGTCGATGAACTGACGCTGCGACCTGATCCAATGATTCCCCTCTTCATCCGTCGTGATACGACGGGAGTTGTCGAAACCGATACCTATGGGCCGGTGACTCAATCCGCGCGCAATGTTGAGTAACTGCGGCTGGTACTTGGTCAGGCGGTCGGAACAGGCGATCTCACGCCCACCGGCGCGAGCCAGAACGAATTGCAGGGCGGACGCCACGTCCTCTGTCAGCGCATCCGCGCCCAAAAGGCCGCGAACTGCTTGTTGCGTTTCCGCATCCACACCCGAAACCTGACGCGGAGCGGAGCCTTTGGGATCAGTGTTGGGATCGGGAAATCTGGCCAGAGGACCCTTCCCTCCCTCGGTCACGTACTTGTCCCAGAACTCACCTTCCAGGATGATGGGCATTTTGCCCCGCTGCTTGTCCCCGCGAGTCATCCAGGGCCAGACCTGAATATCCTGATTATGCTCATTGCGGACCAGCACGACGCCAACAGTTGGGTTGAAAAAACGAGCGGTTTTGACCGGGGCGGACGCAGACGGCGGGGACGCAGTAGCCATGAAGTTCTCCTGATAGAAATTGCCTGACGGCGAACGGTATCGCACGTCACTGCCTACGCACGCGCAAATCGTAACACCGTCGCCCTCGTTGGCAAGAGCAACCTATGAAAATTTCAAATAAAGTTACAGCAAGAAAGATGAATCACGATGGTTCAGTTTTCTTGCTGTTAATAGTAAAAATTGCGCACGGTGCGAATTTATAGGTTGACGTGACCACCCTGCTTGTTACACTCCCTCGCATGTTCATTAGCTACACCGATGTACGCCAGCGTCACATGGCAAGGTACCAGTCGTACCTGCGGTGTCTGCACGCCGACTTTGACGTGGTTGCGGGTGATCCCGTCATCCATGTGAAGTGCCACCACTGCGGAAAGCGATACCGGCTCAATCAGCGATACAGGCAAATTGCGCACGTAGCCCACCACGAGTGGCTTCGAAAACTAGACGCTAAACTAATCGGCGCGACGCGGTGTCGCATTCATATAAACGGCACCTGGCGCGTTGTGCTCATCACAAGAATCAGACGCAAGCGCGACGGCGCATACCTTGTCAAACAGGTGAAAAATCACGACCGCTTCAAGTCGCCCCGATCCTGGTTCGTAAAACGTATCGAGCGGCTGATACCCATCGAAAACGAACCCCTCGCGGGGTGAAAAAGAAGAAATTTCGCATTTACCGGAATTTTTACTTGACATTCAAAAACCCGGTGGTACTATATGCACATCAAAGCAATCGCTTTGAGCCGCCGCTGGACGGGATTACCAGCAAGCCGTGCCAGGGCGTTGTACGGGCAAAAAAGGAAATTCACATGAACAACCCCACCAAAAGCACCAATCTTAAGATTGTCCACAATCAGTGGGCCTCACGTCCCGACGATCAGCGATTCCTCAGCGTCGCCGAACTCAAGGCGGCCGTCCTGAACCGCAGGCGCGAGTCGTGGACGGCCGCCCCCAAGCTGCGCGACGTGCAGATACTCGCTGCCAACGGCGAGATCAAAGCCGCCGTTTACGATCCAACTCACGGCGAGCACCGGGAACTCATCCCCACGAACTGGGCCTTCGGGCAGTTGGCGCAGCAGGCCAAAGCGCCGGGCGCGTACCTTCAGACGCTCCCCGCTGAACTGGCGGCCATCAATCTGCAATGGGGCTTGGAACACAATCCGCTGCGGGAGGATGGCCTGTTCCTCGCACAGTCCAATGGGCACAATACGCTCCGCGCCATCACAAGCCCCAGCTACGGGCGCGTCTGGGATCATGAAGTGGTTGAAGCCGTGGAAAGGGTCAACGTCGATGGCCGTTGGAAAATCCCCGCGGCCTCTTACGCCACCTCCAACCCGCGACGCGCCAGCACGCTCTACGCTTCGGATCGGGACGTGTTCATGTTCCTCGTGGATGACACGCACCCCCTTGAGGTGGATGGACAGAACCTGTTCCGTGGCTTCGTCGTCGGCAACTCCGAAGTGGGAGCCGCCACGTTCTTCATCATGTCGTTTGTCTACCAGTTTGTATGCGATAATCGCACGATCTGGGGCGCGACGAACGTACAGGAGCTTCGCATCAAGCATACCGGCGGCGCTCCCCAGCGGTTCGCCTACGAGGGCGCTCGCTACCTCAAGACTTACTCCGAAGAGTCCACCGGCAAGATCGTCGCCACCATCAAAGCGGCGGAGTCCAAGGAGATCGAGGACGCGGCCAAGGGCGCTGAAACCGTGACCGCATGGCTCCAGCGCAAGGGGTTCACCAAGACCGAGGCCAAGGGCGCATACGATAATGCATCCGTCGAGCGCGGTCAGGTCAGGTCCGTCTGGGACATCGTGAACGGCGTGACCGGGTTCGCCCGCTCCATCCCCTACACCAACGAGCGGCTGCTGCTGGAAAAGAAGGCGGGCCAGTTGCTGGAGTCCGTTGCCGCCTGATACTCGTTTCCATCCGAGGGGGCCACCCGCCTGATGGGGGTGGCCCCTTTTCCTATCTGCTCACCATTTGAGGTGCGACGTGACCACAAAACAAACAGTCTACACACTGACCGTAAACGGCACCTGCGTCGGTACGTTCGAGAACCTTATTGACGCGCGCAGGGCGATGGGTTTTGAGTACGAATCTCACCGCGAGGTAGGCAACGATGGCCTAGTAGTCGTGTATGCTGAGCGTCTGTTTGGCTCTACGAAATTCACGGGCAACACCGCGCTGCTGGTTGTTACCACCGACTAAATTCCCTTAGAAGAACAAGACAACTAACTCAGTAGGTGCCCCGTGAAAAAGCTGCCCACTGGATTTAACTGCAAGGACTGCAAGAAAACCACCATCCATGAGTATTACATGGTGTGGGACCGGGTCTGGAAGCGCTCCGACATGAAGCCTGATGGGGGTATGTTGTGCATCGGGTGCCTGGAGCAACGACTCGGCAGGAAGGTGACGCAAAAAGATTTTCTACCGATTCTGCTAAACCAGCCCCACGCGCCTGGATTTGCGAAGTCCAGACGACTATTGAATCGGTTAAGGTCCAAGTGACTAAACCAACACACTCCACTGACAAAGGTGATCCCATGGAAACCAGAGACGTATACGCCGTCGCCCAGTTTGTCGCCGAGTTCTTCGGCTACGCTGGCGTCATTGACTACACGAGCCTAACCGACGCCTGCGACGATTGGGAGGAGTATGTAGCCAAAGTGACGGACTGTGGGCGCGTACTAGTCAATACCGCGCGTGCACGACTGGGGGAGAACTTCCGCAGTGACCGCTGGTACGAGACGCTGGAGGAGGCAGTAAGCGCGCTGCGCCGCTGGCTGGTGGACGATAACCAATTCCCCCTACTCAGTGACTGGACCCTCTATGTGGATCGCCTCGTCCGCGCACTGTTACCGTGTCCGCACGACACCGACGGTGACGGAAACTGCCCCCATCACCCTGATGGTTGTCCGGGACGTACTGCGGCTGCGGCAGATGCTATGAACGCGGCGGTGAAGCTGACCGGATCGAAGAAGCGGCGCAATTAAGGAACAGTCGTGAGCAGTGGGATTCAAATAGAAATCGGCAATATCCGTGAAACCGGCGACGGCGAGTACGTGGGGCGCATGAGCGGCCGTCGCATCGGCTCTCCGCTGGCCAACCCCTACCGCCTGACCAATGAGCAGGATCGTACCCGCGTGCTCAACTTGAACCGCGCATGGTTGCGCGGGCGCGTGCGTGACCGCCTGACGCCCCAGTACCGAGAGATGCGACGACTCGCCGAACTGGCCATTCGGACTGGCCACCTGCGGCTCTTGTGCTGGTGCCATCCCTTGCCGTGTCACGCCGAAGACATACGCGAACTGCTCTACTCTGACTTTGGAGTGCCCAGACCATGAAATCCGAACACGTTAAAATACTCGTGCGTGAAATAGAGGATGCGAGGGAGTACAAAGGATACTCAGGTCGGTACAGGGGCGGTGAAGCGACGGATGCGGTTGTTGTATCCGACCCCGACGACAAGGGTCGTGCCCAGGCCAACAGGCCCAGGAGCACGAGGATAATGACCAATGCGAGTACCGACATGAGAACCTCCAGAAAAGGATAGGCCCCCGTGCCGGTGTAGTGTCAGCACGAGGGCCTAATGAAGAAGCCGTGTTACTGAACTGTCACAACGAGAGACTGCGACGTGTCCGGTTGAACGCCATTGGTAATCGCAATGGTAAGCGTGGCGGAACCGGCAGTGGTGGCAGTGCCCGCCAGAGTCGCCGTGCCATCGCCATTGTCCGTGAACACAAGGCCCGCAGGACCAACGCCAGACGACGTGATCTTCGGGGTGGGGGTTCCGGTGGTCGTGATAAGGAAACTGAAGGACTGGTTGAGCGGAAACGTCACAGCCGCCGCGCTCGTAATCGCCAGGGGACCGCCGGTGCCGCCCACGAGAGCGTTGGAGGCAGTCAGGGCGGCGGCGCTGGCCGCAACCGCTGAGTCCAACGCCGTCTGCTGCGCCGGGCTGATTCCGCCACCGGCGGGAATCTTCGCCAGGTTGGCGTTAATGGCCGTGAGGTTGCTGTTGATTGACGCGAGTTGGTCGTCTAACTTCGACATACAGTCTCCGATCTGCCGTCTCAGTTTTCTGAGCAGGCGGGTGTTACGATAGAGTTGAATGCGCTTTGACACGCCCAGAATCGTAACAGCACGGATGAGCTAAGTGCCCATCAGGTAAATCAGAGCACTCAAGTAGGGGATTACGCAAACAGGGCTTTGCCTATAAAAACCCTCCTGCCTATAAATTCACGGGCCTGCCCATAAATGCCAAAACGGCAGTATTCCCACCGAGTGCCATCATGGACGAAGCTACGCTTATGCACTCCTCCTCACAACCTGTCGGTGGCGCTCCCCGTTGGTGGCTGGAAAGCACGCCTAGACAGCGTGAACACTTCAATCAGATGCACGACCGGAGCAGCTTTGAAAAAGTCTTATACGAACTGCCCCGTCATCTAAACAATCAAATGGTCCGTCAAAGCCTGACCGACTTTAACATCGACCCGGAACGGCTCCGTAGTTGGATCAGTGCATGGCGAGCCAAGGAGAACACGCAATTTCTTTACCGTCAAGAAGGAGAACAACTTTATACTCCGGGATTTCGCCTGATGCCGGAAGCGGCGGGAACTCCACCCCATCCAGTGGAATCTTTCCCTCCCAATACTGCGGCTCCCCTGACAGATGAATCGGTGACGACTCTTGGATAATCTTCCTGTTATGCTGGTGGGGACGACTTCGGAAAAACCTCCTCGCAATCGACGCCATCGGGCAGCGGGTCCAGTCCTTATATCGAAGCCCGCACGGCCCGCAACAAAAAAGTTTATTGCCATTCACAACTGAGCACCCTGCATGGCACCCTCGGTGGCATGGCCAAGAAACAAACAGCAGAAAAGCCGTTCGATTTTCAGGATGCGTCGGTGGACGAAATCATTCAGGAGCTAGTTGAGCGGGAGATGTGGGATGGTCCTCTGCCGACTCAACGGACAAAGCCAACCGATAAAGGGGTGGAATGCGTCGGTCATCAACTTTCTCACAAATCACGTCGCCGGGCAGCTTCTCAAGCCCCTCCGGCTTCCGTAGCCGATTGATTTCTTCGATGGCGTTTTTTGTGGTTGGTCGTATCCCTACTGAAAATGCTCCATGAACTTTAATCACGCCCCTGAATGAACGGGGCAACCTGAACACTGGACTCAGAATCTCAGCCTGCTTAATCGTACGCGAGCTTTTCGGTGTTTCTTTCTTGACACCGGATTACTTTTTGAAAGAGATTGTTCTCGTTCCAAAGCAATAAAGGCAAGATATGGCAAACCGGTCGCATCGCAACTCAGGTCACAGGGCAATGAATGCCCTTAAGAAACAAGGCAAGTCTCACTCTTCCTATTCTGCCGCTGACCATCCCGTTCCGGATGAGACAATCCATTCCGTTGTGATTTC
>Ga0265336_10000297_pt1 | contig 33837 bp, 20 predicted proteins | sample 42119metaG_FD_193583 | JGI IMG/M metagenome (GOLD analysis project Ga0265336, IMG submission 193583) | Rhizosphere microbial communities from Carex aquatilis grown in University of Washington, Seatle, WA, United States - 4-21-19 metaG | ecosystem: Host-associated > Plants > Roots > Rhizosphere...
AGTGCGACGTTTCCGGGTTGAGAAGGTGCGGAGATTTTGATCCAGGCTTCGATGCATGAAGCATCGAGCACTGTTAATTGAGCCGGCGGCTGTATTGGCTGCGTTGGATGATCCTTACAAGATATAAAGAACAAAAAAAGCCACATTAAAGGGAAGTTGAGTTTCATCGATTTTTTTATCAAAACAATCTTGAGAAAAACGGCCGGCCCTCGAAAAAACCCTATCGAATATTACAGGATGCGAAACCGATCACTATGAGTAGAGTAGAGTAGAGTAGAGTAAGAGGTTGTATCATTGCCCCGCCCGCCCCAGTTAGGTGTTTGTATCATCGGAAAAAAATGATTTAGAGTCAAGAACTTATTCAAAGAAATTTGCGGAATCCAGATTTAAACAAAATAAACCCTTTCGATCTAAATAAAATTGCAGCACAATCAATAAAAAAATTTTTCGCAGCAACCAAAAATTTGTGAAAATAAAAATGCCAACTGTGAATGCAGTTGGCTTTCTAGTCTCTAACGCTGTTGCAATGGTGGCTCTATTTCAACATCGTCATTTTCTTCGATGACAGGAAATTGCCGGCTGTGATGCGGTAAATATACATCCCCGAGGCAACCTGGGAACCGAACGAATTTCGTCCATCCCAAATCACCTGTTGGTATCCGACGGCGACGCATTCATTCACCAGCGTGCGCACTTCGCGGCCAAGCACGTCGTATATTTTCAACAAACCCTGCGCTTCTTTCGGCAATGCGAACTTGACGGTCGTCGACGGGTTGAACGGTTTCGGATAATTCTGATTCGAAGCAATCCTCGGGACGTTTACTTGCGGTCGAGGGCGTGCAGCGCAAATGCGTACGCACCTATCGCGACGGCTTCGCTGGTCCCTAGTTTTGAGATGCCAATACCGATACGCCTAAGCGGGTCATACTTCACGCTTTCCCCCTTGCCAGGGACCTCGATCACTTTTTTTGCCCCGGTGAGAAAAATATCGCGTTCGCCGGCGTCTTCAATATTATAGACGCTGACTTCAAGCCGGGGAAAACTTTTTCCTCCGGGCAAATGATACTTACCGTTCATTTCGGACACCAACGACGGCAGGAAAAGGGAATGTGCGCCCGAAAGCCCTCCTCCGATCACTGCGAGTCCATCGATCAGCGTCAATGCATTCGCGAGCGCATCGCCGACAACCTCACCCAGCCCACGGTATGCCTCGAGTGCGGCCCCGATATTTCCTTTCTTCGTCCCGCTGCCGATCTCAAAAATTTCTTTGGGGGAAGGGGCATCCTCAACCGCGATACCCGACCGTTCAGCATACACCCTCTGGACAGCCCGAATGCTGGCTCCCTCTTCCGCGTTCATCGAGGGATCAAGTCTATTGCGCATCAGCCAGATCTCGCCGGCGCCAGAATTATCTCCGATGAAAAGTTCGCCGTTGCGCACGATGCCCCCTCCGAAACCGGTCCCCAACGTTACGCCGAATAAATTATGGAAACGCTTCGGACTGTGCGCGTTCTCCAGAAGCTCGTTCACAAACGGCAGAAACCCGGCGATCGCTTCACCGTACGCAAACAAATCGCCGTCGTTGTTGATAAATACCGGCATCTGAAATTTGTTTTGGAGCATGGGACCAAGCGCGACTCCTCCGCGGAACGCCGGAAGGTTACCCAGATCCCCAATGATACCAGCGGGATAATCTGCCGGGCCGGGAAATGCAAAACTGATGGCGACCGCCGGGCCGGGAAGCTGTTGTTGTATCTCCGTAAACCCTTCGATGATTGTCGCAAGGCATTCGCTCAGATCATTCGCATGCGACGGAAAAGTTACAGGCGGCACGATCTCGGCGCTGCCGCGGATGGCGGAAAATACAAAATTCGTTCCTCCGGCATCCAACGTCATCACTATCCGTTTTTCATGTTCTAACTTCATTTTACGATTTCCCAGTGTTACGGTTGAACTGCGGCCTTGCTATGCTTCAGCGAATTGAATGCCAAGAACGATATATAGATGAAGATCATGAGAGGAATAATGAAACTTAGTTCAACCGATTCGTTGGCAGCCACGCCCATCAATGCCGGTATAATCGCGCCGACGACGATCGCCATGACCATCAGCCCGGAAAGTTCATTGCTCCTCTCGGGCATCGAGTCGATCAGGATCGAAAAGATCAACGGAAAGACGTTCGCGAACGAGATGCCGGCAAGGAAGATCGACACGAGAACGACCGACTCCGAGGGAACAAATGTCCCGAGGACTGCCGCAACGCCGACGAGCGATGTCAACACGAAGAATTTTTTCGGCGATAGATAATTGAGGATGAATGAACCGGCGAGGCGGCCGATCGCCAGCGCCGTCATAAAGAACCCTACGCCGAGCGTTGTCATTGTGTCGATATCCGGCGAGAATTTCATTTGAAGAAGACGGGCGATCCACGAATTCAATCCTGCTTCAGCGCCGACATAAAAGAAGATTCCCAGCACCATCATCAAGACGTACGGTTCCTTCAACAGGACGAAGCTGCTTCTGATGCTTGCACCGCTTTGTTTCGTGCCGCCGCTCTCCTTCTCGACCTTCAGGAAGGAGACGCTGATCAATGCTGCCGCAGCAACAAACGCAAGAACGCCGAAGATGTTCTGCCAGGCGAGACCCATTGCAACGACGAGCGGAAGAAGGTACGGCGCCGCGTTCGAGCCGACGCTCTTGATGAATTGAGCGAAGGTAAGGTTCCTCGAGAACATTCCGGGAGCGGAGACGGTCCTCATCATCGGGTTGCCGACCACCTGCAGAGCAGTGATGCCGAGCCCAATAAAAAATATCGGGATCAGTACGAACTCGTACCTTGCAATGCTGATGATTGGTATCAATTCACCCGCGAGCACGAGGCTTAAGAAAACGACGAGGACGAATTTTTGTCCTTTTTTCTCCGCCAGAATGCCGAGCGGCACGGAAAAAAGTCCGAATGCCAGGAAGCCGAAGAACGGAAGCAGCCCCGCGACTGCCGGCGAGAGGTTGAATTCCTTTGTAACAAAACCAACGAGCGTTCCCACGGCGTCGCCGAACCCCATGATAAAGAAGACAAGAAATATCGGAATAGTCTTGAGTTTCATGGCATCTCGCTCCCCGTCGGTGCGTGGATGAATATCAGATGCAAGAAGGAATGAGCATCGGCGGCTGCGTTCGATCGTCCCGGCCTGCTTTCCGGAACTTGCAGATCGGATTTAGCCAATGGCGTTATGCTGTGTTCTCAGAGCGGCAAAGCGGTGACGCTGGTCGTGTCGTTGCGTTATAGTGTCGTAACTAGAGTCATAAAATGCAAGGGAAAAAACATGGGATGTGAGCGCGTAAGGGGGAAATTGTAATGAAGCCGGCGGGGTCCTAAATACACTGTTCATCCTCAACAGAGAGGATGATCGGGAACCAAGATGCCTTTGAAACTGCTTGAGTTTACGGAGTAAAGAAAATAATCATGGTGCCCGGCGATCTCCGCACGGGCACCATGTTTTATTATCTCTCTGAAGGAACGCGGGCAAAATCACCCGCTTGGAGCGTAATATGATCAAGAGAACCAACTTCTCAACGAATATCACCCACGCTAGGCCCTTCTCCCCCCGTGAAGGGCATCAGGGCTCTATTTAATGAGATGACGAATCAAGATAGTACGGGAAGGGCGTAGGAGCAATACCTAAATTCAGGTATTTTCACGAATACCCTAAATAGTGACGAGCGTCAAATGATCTGGTTCTTGATGGCTTTGACGACCAATTTTTGGCGGCTGTGAATATCGAGCTTATGGAAAATATTCCTCAAATGAGTTTCCACCGTAAACCGACTGATGTACAGCTTTTGAGCAATCTCTATGTTGTTCATTCCCTGTGTAACCAGCTTCAGCACATCTTTTTCTCTCGGCGAGAGGTCATACGCATTTGCGGCATCCTCCCAGCCGACATAGGCCGCCATCATTTTCTTTGTGATTGCTGCATCGAGCGGCAGCCCTCCTTGCTGTACGCTTTCGATGGCCCGTATGATCTCTTCGGGCGAAGCCGACTTTAGAAGGTATCCCGAAGCCCCACGCTTCATCGCGGAACGTATATCTTCATCAAGGTCGTACGACGTAAGCATGATGATATTCGATCCGGGAGAGATCCTTTTTATCGGCACGATCGCGTCGAGACCGTTCATCGCCGGCATCTTAATATCCAGCAGGATAACACTCGGAGGAGAGACCTCCTGCGCAAAATCCCGAAGAAGAGATTTGCACGATAAATAATACCGTTGACAATTGACGGTCGTGCTTTTGTTCAAATTCGCTTCAAGGACCAGACAAAAGTTCTTGTTGTCGTCCACGATCCAAGTTGAGATCTTGTCCTGGCTGCTTTGATTCTCTGGCTGCATAATGTTTATTTTGCTGTTGTCGTGAGAAATCCCGGGTCATCCTCCCTTTTCCTTGCTATGAGGAAGGTACACTCTAAACGTCGTTCCGCGATGCAGGATGCTGTCGGCGGTAATAAAGCCGCCATGGCTCCTTACAATTCCGAGTACGATCGAGAGTCCCAGGCCGGTACCTTCTCCTCCTTCTTTCGTTGTAAAAAAAGGCTCAAATATTCTATCGATATTTTCTTCCGAAATGCCGATTCCCGAGTCTGAAACGCTGGCGACGACATAGCGTCCGCTGTGCGCTTCCGGATAGGACTCAAGGTCGTCGCTGTCAAAAAAGCAGTCTTCGAGCTTAATTCCCATTACTCCACCATCAGGCATTGCGTCGCGGGCATTGACACAGATATTGAGAAATACCTGTTTCAGCTGGCTCATGTCACCGAGAACGATCCATTCCGTTCCGGCGAGATCTTTGTCGACGACAATCGAGGGAGGCAGGCTCCCTTCGACAATTTTCAGAACTTGTTGTATGACAATGGACAGATCCAGCAGCACACGTTCGCCGATGATTCCTTTGCCATAGGTCAGTATGTTCTTGATCAATTGCAGTCCGCTTTGCGCGCTCTCCTCGACAGCACGCAGTACGGTCAAGCTGGTTTGGTCTTTCAGTTCCGCTCTCAGCAAGCCAATAGACATCGCCACCGGAGCCAGGATGTTTTGCAGGTCATGGGCAATTCCCCCGGTCAGCATAGCAATACTTTCCATCTTTTGCGTCTTGATGAACTGGGCTTCCAGCCGTTTCTTCGCCGTAATATCCGAGTTAACGATAAGGAGCTTTCTTGCGCTTCCATTTTTTGACTGGATAGTTCGCCAGCGGCTGTCGACGAGGATTTCTTTTCCGTCTTTTTTCCTGTGCCGGTATTCCCCGCTCCATTTCTGAAATTGCATCACATATTCCACGGTTCGCTGAAAATCCTGTTTCTTGTCGCCGACATAAAGGATCTCCTGAAGCGGGCGTCCGGTCACCTCGCGCGCTTCCCATCCGTAGGTCAGTTCAGCCCCGCGGTTCCAGAAGGTGATTCGTTCGCAGTCTCCCAGCACAATAATGGCATCCTGCGTCTCGTTGAGCAGTGCAGCCTGTTCTTTCACCATCGCCTCGAAGAGTTTCCTCTTCGTAATATCGACGATGACTGCATGGATATCCTCATCTTCCTGGAGCAGTTTCGCGGAGAAAAGTATCCAGATATCTCTGCCGTCGTATGTTCTCGTTTGAACTTCATACCCCGTTATGATGCCTTCGACCGCCAGTGCCTGCGCGATAAACTGGCGCACCGGCAAGGAGAACTCCGCAAGACAGTGCTCAAGTTCACCTTCTGTCCTGCAGCCAAGCATCACATAGAGGGAGGCGTTTGCTTCATACACTTTCCATGAATCAATGGAAAATTTCATCATCCCGGCGAGCGAATGCTCGAACAGCGCTTTATAGCGCTCGGCGCTTTTTGCAACTTCCTCTACTTTGGCATTCTGCGCCTCGTTGATCCGCCGATTACTCGAGAGCACTATCAAGATGTAGGCAAACGCTAAGGTGACGAGAACTGCAGTCCCGCCGCCTATCACCCATATTATATTTGGTATTTGGCTTTGCAGAAGAAGCCTTTCGTGAAGATGAGATTGCAGAGAATTTCGAGCACCCAATTGATAGTCCAAACGGAATTGAAAACCGATAGCCCCAACTTGGCCAGTTCGTTTATGGAACCTATGAGAACCGCGACTCCGGCCGAATAAATGAGGGTACCGATTGAGACCCAAAAGATCGGCTCGTCGGTGAACGGGTGGTCCAAATTTTTCATCTTCACATTGATCGTTATCACCGATAGAAGAACGATCACGATCCGCGACGTCAGGGCCATTTCGTTATTGATGAAACCGGGAACTTCGAAGTATATTTTATCCACAAGCCATATACACATGAACGCTGCCGTAATTACAGAAAGAGTCGTCTTTATCCTTTTCCTTTGCGTTGAAAGAACATAAACGACGCACATGGTCACCACTTCAATCGGAACAAAATAGTTCGATTCTGAAGTATTATTGATGCGCATTATTGCCAGGAAATACTCTACAGTCTCCAGTGCGAAATAAAGAATGCAAAGGAGTGCGAAGACCTTCATCGCAGCATCCAACCGTTTATACCGCATAATGCCGGAAATCGCTGGAAGTACAAAGGAAGAAATTACGATAAGGTCTATTGTTTTAGCTGGCATGTCCCTCCTACTTATTCAATTGATTTATTGACCCACAGTACGGCGGGCATGGAAAGGACCATTCTGCGACAATTCCCTGGACCATATCGCTGCCAGTGCTGTCGACTCCAACCAGAACGATGGTGGGCGTTCCATCATCTTTTGCCGCATAGTAATATCGGATTCCGACAACCCCGCCTTGCGCAAGTATTTTGTCGAAAATATTTCTTTCGAAGTAGCCCCCCTTGATTGTCGTGGCCACAGAATTCTGTTTGAAATTCTGGATGTATTTCGCCGCCTGGTCAACAGTAACGACATGGTTCCCTGTCCCTGTGAATTGAGCCTTCACGTTTGCGGGAGATAGAACTATAGCAAGAATTATGATCGAACCGACGAAAACTGCAAGCGCGAAAAATCGAAATCTCATTGTAAGATTTTTCATAAACATGGCTCCTCTGAGTTATGAATGACAGGTAGTGGAGATCGGCCTATGGTTGAATAGGTGCTTGAATCATACGTCGGAGGAGGCAAAAACACAATACCTTAATTTAGGTATTTTATCGGAATATAGAACCGCACGGGAGATTCATAAATGAATAAATAGCTCAGAAATACGGCAAATTGACGGTTGTACCGTCCGACGGCAAACGAGGGAAGGAGAACGAAAAATACGAGTGAAATGCTCGACGGAACGAATTCCGCTCCATCTGGCGGCGAATGAATCATACGCCGCAACTGGCATTCATCCCTTCCCCAATATTACTTCAGCCCCAGTTCTTTCAGCATCCTGTAAAAATTTGACGGAGCAAGGCCTAATTTCTCGGCTGCATTTGAATCGGAGCTGGAGATGCTGCGCACATACTTGAAATAGCGGACGCGGAACATCTTTTCCATTTCGGGGAGCGGAAGGACCTGTCCGGTATACAGATCGTCGATCACCGATTCATCTTTCGCTGCGATCGGATTCCGCATGATCATATGATTGGTCACGTCTTTCGCCGTAATTTTATCCGAGCAGTTCAGCACCAGCCGCTGCGCAACATTCCGGAGTTCGCGCACGTTTCCGGGCCATCGATAGTTCATCAGAATATCTTTTGCCTTCTGGTCCGACGGCGGGGGCGCCATATCGATATCGCGGCTGAAGTACTCAAGAAAATGATTGAACAGCAGGAGAATATCGTCGCCGCGTTTGCACAGGGGCACTATATCCAGCGGGATAACAGCAAGGCGGTAATACAGGTCTTCACGGAACCGTCCCTCGTTCACCTCCGACGTCAAATTCTTGTTCGTCGCTGCGATGATCCGTACATTTACCGTGAGACTCTCCTTTCTCCCGATCTTTTCGATCTCCCCTTCCTGGATCACACGAAGGAGTTTCACCTGGGCCTGCAGCGGCAGTTCGCCGACTTCGTCTAAAAATATCGTGCCGTTATTCGCGATCTCGAACAGACCTGCTTTCGTGTTCATTGCGCCGGTGAATGCCCCCCGTTCATAACCGAACAACTCGCTCTCCACCAGGTCGTGCGGGATACTCCCGCAGTTGATCGGTATGAACTTCTCGTACTTCCGTTTGCTCTTGAGGTGGATGTTCCAGGCGACAAGCTCCTTGCCGGTTCCGGACGCACCGGAGATCAGCACGTTTGCATCGCTTTTCGCGTACTTTTCGATGATCTCATTGAGCTGGACCATCGGCTTGGATTCGCCGATGATCCTCTTGGACTCAAGAAGATTCTCGTTGCTTTGTTTGAGCCGCTTGTCGGATTTCAGTTTTTGCTTTTCAAGTTTCTTCCGTTCAAACGCATTGACAATGCTCAGGATGAAATCCGTCGGCTGGTAGACATAGTCCTCGATGTTGCCGGGATATTTCGTGCAATACCAATACGCTCCGGCTTTCAACAGGTTGTTGGCAAAATCAAAATCGGTGGTATTGATCGTCATTTTGGTGATCACAACGATCTGCAGGAATTGGTCGAGCTCCTTCATTTTCTGGATCAGTTCCTCGCCCCGCAAGCCGCCGGAGATCTGGTAGTCGAGGATAACGACGTCGTAGAAGTCCGGATTGTCGCGGATCTTATCGAGCGCGGATTTGCCGTTCGAAACAACGTCTTCGACCTGAATGCGCGTCGTGGACAGACTCACGGTCTTCTTCACACGCGCGACGTCGAAATCTTCATCCTCTACCAGCAATACCCTTATGCTTTGGGTCGTATTCGTGCTCATGCCGCTCCTAGTTTTTTATCGTCAGTGTAAACCTGCATCCCCCTTCATGCCGGTTTTCCGCATCCAGCTGCCATCCGCATTTTCCGACTGCAAGCTGGTGTGCGATATAACATCCGTAGCCGGAGTGGGTGCCGACATTAATCTTCGTTGATTCTTGTTCAAGAAACAGCCGTTTGATCCCTTTCGCTCCGGATTGCAGCAGTTCTTCAGCGATGCCCACCCCCGTATCTTCGATAAGGACCTGGGAAATATTCCTTTTCTTGTTGAACGCCGTCGACACGGTGATCGTGACGAAATCCTTACTGGCGTGGTCGATGCTGTTCTGGATGAGCGGTTCAAGAATTTCCCAGACGATAAATTCGTTGACCCGCACCGGCGGAAGCGAGGGGTCCAGGTCGAGCTTGATGTCGAACATTTCATTCTTGCTCGAAACGCGCAGGAAAACGTTCTGGACGACAAACTCGATGACCATGTTGATGTTCGTTTTGAACATCGGGTTCACGATGGTATTAATGTCTTGGTCGTACCATTTCATATCATAAATGATACGGGAGATGAAGTTTGAATATGTAATGACGCGCTGCTTCAGTTGACCGAGGTTTTCTGAATTCATCATCCGTACATCGTTCTTAATGAAGCCCATGATCTTTTCGGCCTTGTGGTTCGTGTGGTAGATCCTCTTCGTGAACAGCGATTCCTTTTCTAGCCTGATCTGCTTTTCAAGGTTCTCCTCGTGCTCGATGAAGAGCTCTTCCTGGGCCTTGTTGCGTTCCCCGACAGCGCGCGAAGAAATAATGAAGATCGCCATCAGCCCGATGAAGATCAGCGCCAGAAATGTCAGAGCTACCTTGTCGAAGCTCGATTGAATTTCCGTCGTGAGAAACGTGAAATCCGGCGTAATGCGCATGTACATGACGCCGAGGTATTCTCCGTCCGGCACAAACGGGACAAGAACGTCGAAGGTCTTATCGTTTGAGACGGCGCTGACGATCTTTTCCCGGCGGCGCATCTCATCCTCCTGAGCAAGGAAGTAATCGATGCCCTGCCGGTGGCTCGTCACCTCCCCCTCTTCCAGCGGGGGAAGCTTGTTGCTCAGAAATGCGGTGAGCCGTTGCCCGCTGTCGATGATATAGAGGCGATGGTTCTTGAGAAGTATCAGGCAGAGGTCTTCCCCGCTCCTCTGAATCAACTGCTGCTTAAAAATGACGTTCAGCGAGTAGGCAAGGTAAAGTTCAGCACTGTCCTGCTGTGTACGGACGCGCTGCTGGCGTTCAAAAAGCAATTCGACGTTGGTCGTCGTCACGAGGGCTAGACGCTCGGCATAGTACTTCCGGAACCAGCTTTGCGCTTCCCCGAGAAAGCTCTCCAGATTGTCCTTCTGAAAAAAGACAAGGATGATTTGGAATGTAATCAGGACGACCACCATCACGACGATGTGGCGTATTTCAAAACGGTACCGTGACAGTTTCGTTTTGACGGGGTCGGGGACTTTCAAGCTTCTCCATTCCATGGGGCGGCTACGGCGTTAGACTTCTCTCGGATTCGATGCTCGCATCAACATTCTTTACGGCGTCATCGATCGTTATGACCCCCTTGATGGCGAGATAAAAATAACGGGACATAATTTTCGAGTCTTTTGTGTACTCTTCCTGACTCGGCCGATGGACCCCGGTTTTTAATAAGTCCACGATCGTGTTGATCTCAGGGTATTTGCGAAGGTACAACGAATCATGATAGAACGAATTCGTTATGGGAAAATATCCCCCTTGGGTGTAAAAAATCTCCTGGGATTCGTCTCTTAGGAGGAATTTAATAAAATCGATAACCGCCTCTTTGTTTTTGCTTGCTCTTGGAACCATGAGGTTCCAGCCGCCCAAGACTGCTGCAGGTTTTCCGCCCGGATACGTCGGAACCGGCATCCTCTTCAAATATTGTTCCTTGGCCGCGTCGATCGGAGTTTTTTTGAAATCCTGATCGTAGGTATTCCAGCCGTGCAGGAACAAGCCGTCGTGCTTTATGAAATATTCGTAACTGGGGACCTCCGTCAAATCGCTGACGATGGCGGGGGTTGCACCGTTCTTGTGGACAAGATCCACAAGAACACGAAGAGCATTTTTGGCCTCAGGCGTGTCGAAGCGAAACCCGATGGAGGTGAAGTAATCGGGCTTTTCGCTGAGGAGGATTTCAATGAAACAGCAAATCAGCCCTTCATAATCTGAGGCGGGAAAGATATAAAAAGGATATTTGCTCTCATGAAATTCATTCTTGATTTTCAAGAAATCATCCCACGACATTTCCTTCTGGACCTTCTGCAGAAGTTCTTTCCCGCGGGGTTCTTGTGCAAGCAAATCCGTGCGATAATACACGACTGCTTCGGCGATGTCAAGCGGGACGGCGACAAGCTCTCCGTCGTGATAACAGGAACTGAGAGCAATCGGCGTTATTCTTTTTCGCTCTTCGTCAGTAAAGTACTTGCCGAGCGGTTCGCACCATTTGGCAAACCGCTGCACCCAGATGACGTCGACCGCAAGAAGATCGATGCCGTCGTCGTCTCCGCGCAGCGAGCGGGCAAGTATCTCTTTCCGCGTGTCCGTGCTGAAATCGGGGTTTGGAAAATTTACCGGAATGACTCTGATCTTTCCCGCATGCAATTCGTTGTACTGATTTATCAAAATCCGGTGCGCCTCGGTCATCCTGTCGGCAAAATAGAGTTCAGTGATGTGTTCCTGCGGCCGCTTAAAAAGGAAGATAAAAACAGTAAAATAGACGAGTGCTATTGTGCCGAGAATGGCAACCCCCCATGACTGGTTGCTCGACAGAGGTTTGTGGCTGGCGGGAGGCATTGCCATGCTGGTCATTTTGCCGTGATCGTGTGATGATGAGAAAAACAGATTAAAGTACAATAATTCCGCGCGCCAAACAAGCAATGACAATCAAAAACGCGATACAACACGGACCGTATTCCTGTCGTTCGGATGTTCTTTACAATTCTCGGATTGACAATCCGTTTTCATCAGCCGACGTGTGACATAACATTGGGCTGATCGTAATTTGCGATCGGCTCGTTTGAGTTGGGTGTTGGGATAAAAAAAGCGGCCGGCAATATTATTCTGACCGCTTTGCTTTTAGACCATCTTTTGGAAGACGTCAAATTTACTTGATAAGCATCATCTTTGCAGTCTTTGTGAAAGACCCGGCGTGGAGCGTATAGTAGTAAACCCCTGAAGCCATCGTGCTTGCGTCGAATACGACCGACTGCGGTCCCGCCTGCATGATTCCGTTCACCAGCGTTGCAACCTTCTGTCCGAGAATATTGAACACGGTCAGTTTCACGTTGGATGCTTTTTCCAATGAGAATTGTATTGTTGTTGTCGGATTAAACGGGTTCGGATAATTCTGGCTGAGCGAATATGCTGCCGGAGCGGCCGAAGAACTCTTTACCGAAGTGACAACTAAGCCGCTGGGAACGGCAAGGTAGTCAAGATACATCCAGCCCCAAAACATTTGCATTTGAAGTGTATCGCTTCCTTTTGGCAAATTCACATAGATCGTTTCTTCGAGCCATGATGTGGTCGAGCCGGAAAATGTTATTGTATCGGCGCGTACACCGTTCACATTAATGTACTGGGATTTCGGGCTTGCATAATTCAACCTGAACCCAAATGCGACCGGATAGATGCTGTCGGCCGGCACATTAATAATCGGCCAACTAATGGCGACCGTCGAATCATTCGTTGCTATATCGAGATATGAACCATTGCTCGCATTTGGATCGCTCTTCACCGTCATCCCCGACCCTTTGCGGATCGCCTTTTCCGCTTCGAGCCTGGTCATTGGCGGTGTACCGATCGCAATTTGCACCACGCCGGATACATTACGATGTCCACTACTATTGACCGCAGCCGCGGTTATCGCATAATTTGCGGGAGCTATGTTCTTCCATAGAAAGGTGTATCTCGACGTATCTGATGATACAGAAGACGACACGGATACTGCCCCTATTTTCACGGTATTCGAGACAAAGAACTCAACGGAATCGACCGCAAGCGTATCCACTACGGTCGCATTGATCGTCAATTGTGTACTGTCCGGATATTTTGCATTGTTCAACGGGCTGGTAATTGTGACGGTCGGCCAATCAACGCCGATGCCGTTCACATCGATATCCGATCGGTGATTATTCCACATCGATTGCATTCCCGCGAGCATGTCCGTTGAGGAAGAAATGGTCGGGTCGGTCCACGACCAAGCAAGGGCTCCTGCATAACCCAGATGGTACAGCGTGTCAAATAAATCCGCCTTCGCAATTCCGGGGGGGCTGCCTCCTCCGCTTTCCATCGCAAATTCTGCAACCACAATCGGCTTATCGAGTCCCCACGTGTAGGCCGTATGATGGAACGGCGAAATCCCAGTTGGATTACTGGGGTCTATCCCTGAATAATAGTGTACCGAATAGAAATCAAGCGTCCCATTTGGGTCGCCCCCTGCGGCAATTAACTGACTATTGGAATAATAATTCTTGTTCGACAATGTGGCAAGATGATCCAGGTAGGACATAACTTCATCGGTAGACATTGATGTCCTATATTTTCGATTGAACTGGAGGGTTACCGTTTCTTTTTGAGCAAGCGTGAGCGAAGAAACACCCGGGCTGGTTTTTCTGAGAGCGGCGGCAACCGTATAATCGGTAAGGGCTTTAAAACTCCACGAGCCCGATGTCACCAAGGCGCTCGAATCGGCGCGATGAATTGCACCTGCACACAGATTAATGAACCTTTGAATGACGGACATGGGGACATGATGCGTGGTGCTCCACCCAAATTCGTTGCTCATCCCTTCCGGTTCATTGAAAATTTCCCATGAGAGAATGGCGGGATGACCTTTGAGCGAATCGACCATTGGAATTAGGCAACTATCGATATACGCCCGTGCGTAGTTCGTGTCATTCAGAAGCAGCTCGTTGCGGTTAAGAACAGTCGCACTATTCGATGAGTTCAGCATATCAAAAGACCAGAGGCAAAGATTGATCCCGATCTCCCGATCCCAGGCGAGGTCAAGAACCTTCTTCATATCCTGAATCGTGTGCGCACCAGGACCCACAACAAGTCCCGTGTCATTGAACGCCGGACTCACCGTCCCATTCGTATGTAACCACCAGCGCATGGCATTCCCGCCGCTGTTGTGCATCGCGAGCATGATATTCGCAAAGGTGACGCTGTCGGTTGTTCCTGTCCCCACATCCGACGCAAAACTCACCCAGGCTAAATCGGCGCCGTTCAGAAATAATTCCTGATTGTTAAACTTAATACGGTTGACCTGCGAAAACGCCAATTGCGAAAAAACCAGCGCCGTCAGCCATGCTGATCTTCGAAGTGGTAAATGCATAACTTGCCTCCTTAAGTATTTAGCGCAACAAATATCATTGCCTGCTCGTGAATCTATCCTGCGTCTATTCTACAGATCGTTCTCAATCTTTCATTGACTGTCCCAGAACCATTCCATCTATTACTCTAACAATTCTGATGCCCTTGTTCCGTGCGACAAATCATCGATGGATCCCTCGTCTGCGTGACGTCTCATGAACGCACGCGATGCAATTTGAGTTTAGGAATTCGAAATATCTTGATCGCCGACGGAGGTGTATTAACCCAGTGGACGTGCAATTCAGTATTACTCAATGTCGCAGAATTAATGCAATAAATCAGGTCCTTTTCGCCGGCGGGAAGTGGAATAATGATGGACGATGCTTTTCCGCTCGATAGCTGAGTGAATAGTATGGTTCGCGGGCTGCGAATACAGGCAAGCAAATTCAAATTTGGATTGAAGGCAATCGGATCGTTGAAATGTGCAACCTGCGATGAATCGTTCAAAGGAAGAACGATCGCCGAAGAACGGCCGTGGGGACGATTGAGTTTGAGCAATAGATAGAGGCTGCTTTCATTCCAGAAATAAGGGCTGTTTAAGCCGAGCGTTTCAAACGTGTCGGGCAGCGCTCGCATGAGATCTTTATTGCCCCATCGGAGTGTATAGTGCACATGATCATGAACTGATCGTTCGATCTTATTTCTAGCCGTGGTATATTCTAACGTGATCTCATCTTGCAGGGGCAAGGAGAGCAAGAGCATCAGGAACATGTGTAGTATTGTCATCGTTTGGTCCTAAATATTTTCAGTGGTCTGCATACGCCATGCGACGGCGCTGTTGATATTTTGCTTTTTAATTCTCTATATTATTCGAAAGTCAGGGGCGTCATTCATATTTCTCGAACGATGGAAAAAAATAAACAGAGCACGTCACGGTTGACATCTGCGCGGAGACGCATCTTTATTGCGATCACCATCTCTCTCCCATTCATTTTCTTCCTCTGTCTTGAACTTGGGCTTCGGTGGTATCATTATGGACCCAACCTCTCTCTCTTCGGCCATCAAGATATCCGGGGAAAAGTTTATACCGTCATGAACCCCGATGTTAAATTCCGGTATTTCGGACCGATGCAGTTTACCCCGTCAACGTCGCTGCATTATTTTTTGGTCCCGAAGCCGCCGGGGGTTTATCGTGTCTTTTGCCTGGGAGGATCGACAACATGCGGCTATCCCTATTATTTTAATGCCTCATTTTCATCGTTTCTTCAGGAGAGGTTGAATGCCGTATTTCCGGACAAGAACGTCGAAATTATCAACCTTGGCATGACGGCAACGAACAGCTTCACCGCGCTCGACATTGCGAGAGAACTTCCGCAGTACCAGCCTGATCTCATCATCGACTATGACGGACATAATGAGTTTTACGGGGCTCTCGGAGCCGCATCCAACCAGTCGCTCGGTTCTTCCCGCTTCGTTACTTTGCTGTATCTTCGATTGATCCATCTCCGTACATTCCTTCTGTTGCGGGACCTTATTTTCAAGATCGCGGGGGTCTTCGGTCAGGCCGACACTTCGGTCTCGCGGGGAACGATGATGGAAACGCTGGCGCGCGGCCAGGAGGTACCCTTCGAAAGTTCGTTGTACAAAGCCGCGTACTCGACGTTTCGCGAGAACCTTCAGGACCTGAAAGAACAGTGCCTTTCGGCTGGGATCCCGCTTATCCTTGGAACTCAAGTTTCAAACCTTCGTGACCAACCCCCTTTCGTTTCTGAAAACTCTACTCCCCCTGGACAACAAACCATCGTATTTCAACAACGGTATCTTTCGGGCCTGGAGCTTCAATCCAGAGGATCGATCGACTCGGCGATTACTTCTTTTCGTTCCGCCATCGGAGTCGATTCCCTCTACGCCGATGCGCACTATCGCCTTGGCGAATGCCTCGAAGCGAAAGGAAAATCTCAGGAAGCTCTCTCGGAGTACATTATATCACGGAACGATGATGCATTACGATTCCGAACGGATACAAAGTTTAACGACCTCATTCGATCCATGGATGACCGTCAGCACTGTTTTGTTGCAGACATCGAATCGGCATTTGAATCTCTTTCAAAGGACTCGCTTATCGGCCGCAGCCTGATGATCGATCATCTCCATCCAAATATTCGCGGTTACTTCGTCATCGCCAAGACCATCGCGCGGGTCATGCACGACAACGGTCTCCTCACATCACGCCAGGAATGGAACTCCGCTGATACCATCGGCGAGCACGAGCTTTGGGAAAACCGCTCGGTGACCGATCTTGATGAACGAACGGGGATACAATCCGTCGACATCATTACGTCAGGCTGGCCGTTCAAGAAGCAGTCGGCGACCATTGGGATCGTTCAACCCGCGGATACCCTCGATGAAATTGCGCAAGATCTGGCCATCGGAAAGCTGGGATGGATGGATGCGCATTTACAAGCGATCAGTCTCTACCGGCAAAGAGGAGACTGGACAAGCGTGCAGCAGGAATACAAGACAATTATTGACTTGTATCCTCACATTCTCAACCTCTACATGAGTCTTGCAGAGGTGGACTTTCAACAGCGCCGGTTTGACGATATGAAAGCGATCCTGCTCCGATCGATGAAGATCTCACCTACTCTTGCTGCCTGCAGCGCCCTCGGAAATATCATGCTGGACAAAGGCGATCCGGCAGGAGCGTTGAAATATTTCGAACAAATGGACAGTTTTCCGCAGAGTTCCGACGAGCGACTTCAGAATGGGTTCAGGATGAGTCTTGCGTACGCGCAAACCGGACAATCCGATAAAGCAAAATCTCTACTCAACGAATTACTCAGAATTAAACCTGATTATTCTCCCGCCAGACAGCTCCTCGCAAGCATTGACGAGCAGCTTCAAAAGAAAAAGCTGCCTGCGAAAAAATAATTCTTCTCTCCCATCCACCCTCACGTATTTCCTCTCCCGACATAACACCACCATCCCTTGCCCCTGGAGAATCAAGTCGCTGGTCAATGCCTGTCTCCATTCATCATGTGATGCTTAAACCTGCGAGAAGCCTTCTCAAAAACGTGTCTCTCCTTCTTCGTGCTCAATCCGTTTGCTTGATCATGACGAACGCGAGATCTAAAATGCGATATCGCAAAGGAGATGATGCCAGAACAGATCGTAAAGCCTCTCAAGAAAATACGAAACACGTTAGCGTCTTACGAGAAATATAAAAAGGTGGCCAGCTGAACTTTGCCGGCCACCTTCTGGAATCTTATTTCCTTCTACAAAATGAAGCTTACTTTAACAGCAGCATCTTTTCGGTTTTCACAAAATCGCCTGCTTCGAGTCTGTAGAAATAAACACCTGAAGCGAGATGGCTAGCGTCGAAGATCGCTGACTGCGGTCCTGCACTGACCATACCGTTGACAAGTGTTGCCACCTTCTGACCGAGGACGTTGTAAACGAACAATTTAACGTTCATAGGCTTGCTGACGGAGAACTTAATTGTGGTCGACGGGTTGAAGGGGTTAGGATAATTCTGCTCCAACGAATACGAGTACGGCGTATTCCCGGCTGCCCTGACACCTGTCACTGTCGAATCAGAAAGTAATTGGAAATAGTCGATGTTGACATTGGCACCGCTGAGTATAAGTGTATGGCTGCCCGCGGACAATGTAAAGCCGACAGAGAAGTCGTCGAGTCCGGTCGAATCTGCTTTACCGGCAAAGGATTCGGTAGCAAGCACGTTCGAACCTTCTTTGATTTGAATCGACTGAGTTCCGCCGCCATTCTGGTAGAATGTCCGCAAATGATAGGTCCCGGCCTCTGGAGCCTTGACAGTTGCAGCAACCGTCCCGCCCGTGCCGAGCGAAACAAATTTAAATTTGGAAGCTACCCATTTTGCTCCTACAGCTTTTGGTGTCGGGAGATCTGCAACAGCATTGAGGGCCATCAACTTCAAGGTATCGGTATTTCCATGCTTCACGAGGTCAATTTCAGCGAAATCCACTTCGCCCCAACCGCCGCCGACAACGCCGATCGTGTGCTGCGAGCCTGCCGCAAACGTAAACAGGTTGGTGCACGACGAACCAAACACGCCTGTGCTGTGTTCGACTGAATCTGCAACGATGGGGACCCACACCCATGCGGAGTTTGAAAGACCGGCTGCCGGACCTTGTGTCGGGTCAAAAACGAACTGACCCCAGCCCAAATGCCTGTCGACAAATTGAGAATCATCAATTGCGAGATCGGGTCCACTCTGACCACGGCCCGTCATATTGACGTACCACTTCGTATCATACTGACCGGCATCGGGAGCTGTGAATGTCCACTGGACTTTTCCGTTGCCGATGTAGTCGTAATACAGGAGTCCCTGCGTTGATTGTACCTGGGCAGTTCCGCCCACCGTGCAATTTTCCGCCTCAACAGTTGAGTCGAGCGGGAATATCTTAACCGCTCCAGCTAGTTGTTCAATCTGCGAGACATAAGCAGTCTGGTTCGCAAGGAACGTTGCTTTTTGCGTTGGGAAATAGTTCAAATCACCGATTGGCAGACCATCGGTACCTGCCGTTTTAAGAGTAGCGTCCGTGTAGCCACCGGGATCCGGTAATGGCCACGTTTCATCGGTTGGGTAAACGCTGGGATGGTAGAATAGTTGTGTACCGCCGGTTATTCCTGCATAAATATCCGTGATCAAACTCCAGGCGGAGTCAACAAATGTTGCGCCGGTAACGTTATGTGCTGGTTGCAGCCAGTTGGCGTCGCCAAGGTAGTCGGCCATTCCTGCCGGCATGCCTGTCAACCAGGTCGTATCAGCGATGTACATATGACCGCCGAGAGTCCCGTTCACTTTGTATGGAGTCCAGTAATCGTCTATTGAAACGGGATCCGTGAACCACACGCGAACGATACTGTCGGTTGAAGCCGAGGCCCCGTATTTCGCCAGGTACCGTGGATCCATGAAAGCAAAATCTTTCGCGACAACAATCCGGCGTCCTTGTTCCGGACCGTAGCCCGAGGGGAGCGGATTTACGATAAACAAACCATTGTGTGTTTCTCTCGGATCGCGGCCGGAAGCATGGGTGTCCGCAAATCGTTCACCTTGCCACCAGCAATTGATGAAGAGGTTGTTAGCAAAATACGCATTTTGCCACCAGTCGCCCGAATTGGACATGACTCCTCGTCCGGAGTTGATGACGGTATTATGGTTATACCGTAAATATTTCGATGAGCCGCCTTCCATCTGAAATGAGGCGAAGCCGAGGTTAAAGAAAGTATTATTCTCGATAACGACCGAGACCTCGTCTGTCCAAATGGAAATGCCGCGGCCTGTATATTGCTGTGTGACGGGAGATTCTTCCAAATTACGGAACTTATTGTTTGTCACGACGCACGTGTTATTTGCTCCGGTGAATACAACGAGAGCAAAATTACTTTGTTCAAAGATACAACCGTCGATCGTGTAGTGACTGTTGTTTGCAGCAAACAAAATAGGCTGGTAGGCCGTCTGTGCACCGGTTCCCGTGGTGCGACCTGATATGTAAATATTCTTCAACGTTACGTCGGCGCCTGCGGTGATCAGATGCAGGGCGGCGGCAGATCCGTCGTCTCTTGTATCCGTCATTTGAAGAACGGGAGGATAATCCGCGGCGTCAGTGCTGGGAATCGCGTCGGCAACTAGGCGCAACGGGAAAGAATTGGCGATATCATCCGCTTCCCAGTAATATCCGTTGGTCTTTAATTTATAGATGCGGTTCGCGTCTGCCCTTCCACCACCGGTGACCGTATCACCCATAATCGTCGTAAGAAGAGCACTCCTTCTTGGCGTGCCGTCGCTGTGCTCCCAGGCAACGAACATCGTGTCACCCACCGCGTAACTGACCGTGTCATGCAGTGTTACTTGCGCTCTCACTTGCTGGCTGGGCAAAAACAAAACGCAGGCAAGAAGCACAAAGAGGAGAAGATAGAAATGAGACTTCATGAGGTTACTCCTATTGTTTGTGAATAGTTGCTGTGAATTGTGTTGTCTATACTTCTGCTATGTCGCTTAGAACTTAAACCGAAGACCTACATCCACCGTGCTGCCATAGTATTCAAGATCCGAGGGGTTAATTTGGGAATAGCCGCGATCACTTTCGTCATGCCTGTTGTTCAGGTTGTTATAATTCGCGTAGATTTGCAGCTGCTCAGTAATCCTTTGTTGAACCGCGAGATCCCAGCGTCCGTATGCCGCCGTAAAAAGGTCTGTAAGAGGAGTCGCGCCGATACCTGCAACCTTATCCGACTCATACAAGTACGATACGCGAATTGAAAATCCGCCAACATCGTAACCAATGGTGGTGTTAAATATGTGCGCTGGTTGATCGGGCATCCGCTCTGTTCTCGAGGTGCTATCCAGAAACGAGACTTGCTTGATGTTGTGACCTTGTACAATGGTTTTGTATTCCGTCTTGTATTGTTTCACATCAATTGTTGAAACGATGTATGTCCAGTTGAGGTTGAAAACCAATCCCTTAAAGACCGAGGGGAGATACCAAAAATTGGTTTGCCAATCAAGTTCGATGCCCCTGTACTGAGCGGGTGTAGGGTTGTTAACCCATGTATTGACCTGTTGAGCTCCCGTCAGCCAGCTCTTCGGTATGTTTAAATTTGCATTAAGCAATTTGTATATCGTACTGTCGACGTTCGGTATGCCCTCGTAAAAAACGAGGTCATCAATTTTCTTATAGAAACCGGAGACCGTCAGGAAACCTGAATACCGTTCATAGATCGAAACCGAAGCATCAAGGTTCTTCGAGCGAGTATCCCGGAGCGATCCATTTGCCGCCTGAATGTTTGCGCTGTACTGATCGATGGTGGTGATGGGGGCATATTCATTGTAATCCGGCCGGGTAACGGTTTCCGTCCCAGCCAAATGTATGTGAAGCCAATCGAGTGGGACCACGTTGAGGTGCACCATAGGAAGCCAAAAAGAATTTTGGCGGATGTTTTCGTTTCGCTGAAGCAGCGGAATCTGAGATGCCCCGGCCTGAATGACTTCACGAAAACTCTGCCCATCATACCTGGTATAATCTTCATCGTACCGAACGCCGGGAGTGAGCGTAATGGCCGGGCCTAATTTGATTTCAGCCATAATATAACCGGCTCCATACCGCTCCACACCATTGTAATCGTTTCCATATTCGCCCAGCGGTTGCACTTGCCAGTTAGCTCCACCTAATACCTGGGCCACAGTGGTGATCTCCCGTAACAGCTTCACATCCGGTGACTTCCCCATGTGATATTGACCATCCAAGAAGTTCGACGGAGGCTGATATCCGCTGTAAAACCGAGAGAGCATCCATCCGGTCTTTCCTGAAGCGATATTCGCCGAATCCGAAGCTCGATTAAAATCGCCCGGATACAGGATTGCGGCCTCTTGAGCGATCGCCCCGGGAATTCCCGTCCACGGAGTGCCGTATTGAAGATTGGGATGCCCCCATTCGTTTTGATCAAAAGTTCTTTCAAGCCACCGGAATTTTCCTCCCGCCTTCACATACCCGTTAATTTCATCACTAAAATTAATTGGGATCTGAACGTTGAGTTGCGTGGATTTTTGACCTTCGATAAGCCTTGTGCTGTAGATAAAAATATTCTGAAGAGTCGTTGAAGTATCACTCGGGAGCTCATATGAATAATCCTGCCATAGGGGAATATTCGGTCCGGGGTATAAACTCCCGGCATTATTCTCTTCGGAAAACTGCCACTGGTAGTCGTTGGGATCACTTGTTTCTGAGCCGGTCGCTGAGAAATTCGCATCATACCTGACCCATCCGAAATCCTGTTCAATTCCCGCGCTGCTTGTATAAATCGATGTAGTAGAAATATTTGATTCTACGCTGTAGTAATGACTGCCATGGTTAAAATCCATGTTGTCTTTTCGTGTTGTTCCGTCGGTTTGACCCTGGCTATAAAAACCGTTGGCGGTAATTTTGCCGGACGGTATTCTATAATCCCCAAGGAAGTTACCTCCCAACCGATTTTTAAATGCATCATCCCTTTCCAAAATAATATTTGTGACTCTGATATTGTTCGCAACTTGATCCGCTCCAACGAGGGTATAACTTGCATTTAATTTATCCGCATCACGGTTATTCCGATCGGCGTTGAAGCCAGCAATGATACCGAGATCGTTATCGAAAAAACGATCGCTTACGCTGACATTGACATTGTAATTGCCGTAGTAGGTTTGACGATTGGTAGCTCCCCCCTGAGTCAAGGCGCTCAACTGAAATCCCTCCGGAGCTTCTTTCAATCTCAGGTCAATCGTGCCTCCGAGCGCATCGGCATCCATATCCGGCGTATTTGCCTTCTTCACCTCGATACCGTCAAGGATATTCGATGAGATAAGAGAAAGGTCAACGCTCCTGTCGTCGTTATTTGTTGCCGGAAGCGCCACGCCGTTAACGGTGACCGTGTTGTACTTGGGAGCAAGTCCACGAATTGCGACCGAGGTTGCCTCACCGTTATAGCGGTCAATCGAGATGCCGGGCAAACGTCCTATCGACTCGGCGGCATTTGCATCCGGTAATTCTTTGATACGGTCGGCGGCAACAATATTAGAGATCGTATTCGATGCAAGCTGTTCGTTGATCGCCGATTCCTGCCCCTTCGCCTGTGCCGTTATCACTACTGTCTCGCCGGTGAGTGCCTGGGCCGACAAATGAATGTTCACTTCTAACGCCGCACTTTCCGTCACGGTGACATCAACAGTTGTCGATTGATACCCAAGGTAGGATATTTTCAACGTCCGTTTGCCTGCCGGAACGCCGTGAATAACAAAAATTCCATCAACATCTGCGACAGCCCCTAAACTCGTACTCACAACAACCACATTCGCCCCGACGAGCACCTCGCCGGTTTCTTTATCTGAAACGTGCCCCTTAACAGTACCCGACCCCTGACCGAACATAGTCCGTGATACGATCAACATGACAACGAGAAGAACCCATGCTTTTTTCCTCGTGCTATACGAAGTACCAATAGGCATTTTTTTCTCCAATGATATGATGATCACCAAAAATAGTTTGGAGCTTTTTTAGATATGATGTAAGATTGGATGCCCCGGCGGAGAGTTCAGAGAGAAACATTGTGTCACTTGATGCAAAGTTATATGTAACAAATTCTAATGTCAAGCGTTTCTTATTAAAGTTGGCGTATGAATCGGCCTCGCGCGAAAATTCTCAGAGAATATCCGACTTTCGACACAATAACATTCCGACGACCGCGGAACCGCAAATGAAAACGCAGATCAAAGAAATTGTGAGTAAAGAAATTTATGCATCAATAATCGTAAGTGTAAGAATGAACGGAAGTAGCATCAAAACCATGAGTGAGGCTTTGCGTTGACCAGACAGTGAACATTCGCGCACCACACCATCGAAAAGCCCCGCAATTCTACTCATTACTCACACATGATGCCACATTTTTGACAGTCGTTTATCGTCATTTTTCGCAAAATCCCTTGTTTTCCCCCCACAGACATGCCTTCCTGCCGTATATTATTTTGATAAACTGTATCATTGTAATATACTCTGTTTTATGATGCCATCTCCGATACCAGCAGCTAAATTCCTGCCTATTCCCAATCATCGGTCCTGAACGACGACGACGGCAATCCTTCCTTGTTGAAGAGAGATGCGCCGGATGCATCCGTGAATGCGTAGCGAACGGCAACGGGATGAAGAATTCCGGGACACGAGAGAAGCAGCGTTGACCCCTTGATCTTCACCGTCGCATTCTTGAATTGACGATCGTCGCCGGCGATCTGAAATCCATTTCCGCTTGAGTCCTCCTTCAACACCAATCCACTTCCGGTGTTTTCAAACGTTATGACTGCAACGTCCTTCTTCACTTTCATCGAACGAAACACCGGACCGGAGTACACAATTTTCTTTTGATGATATGTTTTCGCCAGCGCCAATAACGCGAGACGCTTGCCGACATCCTGCTTGTCCGCCGGATGAATGTTGTTCGGATTGCCGATATCGAGCGTCACGACCATGCCGGTGTTCTTTACGGAAAGCGTTTTAAACTGTGCTTCGCGGAGAAACTGGGACCGCGAACCGGCGTCGTAGTTGTATGGAGCAATCTGAACATAATAGAACGGCAAGTTCTCCGAACGAAAAACATTTCTCCATTCGCCGATCATCAGCGGGAACAGCGTTGCGTACACTTTCGGATTCGACACGTTCGACTCACCCTGATACCAGACCACTCCGCTCAATGTAAATGGAACGAGCGGCGAAATCATTCCGTTGAACAGCGCCGTGGGCGAGTAGCCGGAAAAAGGGATCAGAACTTTCGGCCGTTTAAAATATTCAGCGCCGTTTCCTCCGAACACATAAAAAATGCCGCCGCGGTATTCTGCTACAGGCAGATATTTCCAGCTCCCCGACAACGGGATCGACAACGCCGTGTCTGCTCTCTTCAAAGCCATCGTCTCCGGTTTTCCGAATATTCCGCCGTTGCCGCCGTAATCGATCACCCGCACAGCGATCTCAACGACCGAATCCTGCACATCCCTTGCCGAAAGCGAATAGATCCGGGGGGTGTCCCACATGCCTTCGGTGAGATGGCTTCCGACAATCTTGCCGTTGACGTACGTTTCATCCATATCATCGATCGGACCGAGACTGACGATAAGGTCCTTTCCGCGCCAGCTGGAAGGAACCTCCACCCGCTTCCTGAACCACACAGCTCCGTCAAAATCTCCCATCTCCGTCCGTTCCCAGACCGTTGGAAGCTGCATCTGATTCCAAAGCGAATCGTTGAGTCCCTTGGATGCGCATGTACTGTCGCCAAAGTCGAGGCCAAGCCATCGGCTATCCTGTTTCCGTCCGGCAAGCTTTATGGTCGGATGGGTGACGATCCATTTGCTTAATGCGATAATGCTGTCGCGGCTTGCTTCCATTTTATGAAGAATCGGCAGATATGCATCGAGCGTGGCAAGGTCTTTCTTCCCAATCCACGACTCGATCGCCGTCCCTCCCCAGCTTGCATGAATCACTCCGATCGGCACCTTGAGCTTATTATAGAGAGCCCTGGCAAAAAAATAACCGGTCGCGCTGAAGAGGCGTGCATTTTGCGGAGTGCATGCCGTCCATATACCGTCGCATGAAGACTCGGGCTCGATCGAGTATCCTCGTTTCATTTGGAAGAGCCGTATGTTCGGATAATTCGCATTCGCAATTTCGCTGTCGGAATTTGCGATCGTGTTTGCGGGGCGCCATCCTTCGAGCGGCATCTCCATGTTCGATTGTCCGGAACAGAGCCACACTTCCCCGAGCAGCACGTCGTGCAGCGTCAGCGTTGTGTCGCCGTCGGTCACGGTCACTTGATACGGTCCGCCGGCCTTCACCGTTTTCAACAAAACGGACCACGACCCTGTGCTGTCGGCCGTTGTTGACGCCCCGACTTTCCACGACGACTCGACGACGATCTTCTTACCGGGGGCGCTCTTTCCCCATACGGCGACGTCGTGCTGCTGCTGCAGCACCATGCTGTCGGTAAAAATTGATGCGAATTGCAAAAGCTTCGTTTGCGAGCTGGCAGATTCGAAGATGAAGATGATAAGAAGGCTGATTAATTGCGCGGTTGTTTTCATCGATAGGATACTCCTCGGTCAGTATGATGGAAGAGTTTGTAAGCAAGAATTTTGCCAGATTAATTTCGGCAATTAGCCTTCCAAGCGCAACTTCGGGTTAATCAATCTTGGGGCCGCTTTATCATTTCCATAATCATTATCACGTTGATATATCGCGTTGAACCCCAAAACGCGAAAAAAATAAGCATTACCAAGAACCGGAATGGCACCGTTTATGCTGTACGTGACGGCAAGCAATGTAATCTCTGAATAGAAAGCGGGTGTATATGTCAATCAATCCGATCGACATCGGTATTATCGTGACATACTTTGTCGTGGCAATGACGCTGGGGATCCTTGTATCGAAGCGTGCGAAAAAAAGCATGAGTTCGTACTTCCTCGGCGGGAATTCTCTCCCGTGGTGGATGCTCGGCGTTTCCGACGCGTCCGGTATGTTCGACATCACCGGAACGATGTGGCTTGTCTACGTGCTGTTCGTCTACGGGCTCAAGAGCGTGTGGATGCCGTGGATCTGGCCGACCTTCAACCAGATATTCCTGATGGCCTATCTTTCCATCTGGCTTCGAAAATCGAAGGTCATGACCGGCGCGCAATGGATCGAGACAAGGTTTGGCCGGAGCACCGGCGCAAATCTTTCCCACATCAGCGTGGTCATCTTCGCGCTCATCAGCGTGATTGGTTTCATTGCCTATGCGTTCAAAGGGATCGGAAAGTTCGCGGCCATTTTCTTCCCGTGGCACTTGTCGCCGGACATGTATGCAGTGATCCTCATGTCGTTCACCGCCGTCTATGCCGTGAAAGGGGGAATGTTCAGCGTCGTGATTACCGAGGTTCTCCAATTCATCGTGCTGACGATTGCCTCGCTTGCGATCGGCTTTCTGGCGATAACGACGGTTTCACCTGCGCAATTGCACCAGTTTATCCCCGATGGATGGGTCACACCGTTCTTCGGCTGGACCCTGAACTTGAATTGGACGGGGCTGATCGATGCGGTGAACACAAAAATTGCCAGCGACGGCTACGGCATGTTCGGGTTCTTCTTCATTATGGTCGTCTTCCAGGGCATCTTGAAGAGCGCGGCCGGGCCGGCGCCAAATTACGATATGCAGAGAGTCCTTGCAACCCGTTCGCCAAAGGAAGCGGCAAAGATGAACTGGTTCGTCAACCTCGTTCTCATGTTTCCGCGCTACACAATGATCTCGGGAATCACCGTCCTTGCACTCGCGTTCTTTTCTCCGCAGCTGCAGGCAATGGGACCGAACATAGACTTCGAACTGATCCTTCCGTATATTATCAAGAGCATCCTTCCCGTCGGCCTTGTGGGACTGCTGCTCGCCGGACTGCTGGCTGCATTTATGTCCAACTATGCGGCAACAATTAATGCCGCTCCCGCATATGTCGTCAACGATATCTATAAGAGATTTATCAATCCGCATGCGAAGGAAAGCAGGTACGTCACACTGAGCATCCTCACGACGATCGCGTTCGTGATCGTCGGGTTTGCGTTCGGGTTCATGGTTGAATCGATAAATCAAGTGACTCTCTGGATCGTCAGCGCGCTCTACGGCGGATACACGGCGTCCAATGTCCTGAAATGGTACTGGTGGAGATTGAACGGACACGGATATTTTTGGGGAATGATGTCGGGCATAGCTGCTTCGATGATTATTCCGGCGGCATTCCCTTCGATTCCCGCCATCATGGCGTTCCCCTACGTCTTCGGAGTTTCATTGATCGGCTGCATCGCGGGAAGCCTCCTGACGAAACCGGAGCCGGACGAGATCCTGTTGAAGTTCTACATGCAGATCCGTCCGTGGGGTTTTTGGAGACCAGTCATCAAGAAGGCCCGGGTGTACTATCCATCGTTTGAGCCCAACCCGAACTTTCTCACGGACATGAGCAACGTTCTGGTCGGTGTGGTATGGCAGACGTCCATCGTTATCATTCCCATCGCCCTGGTCACGCGTGAAATGAATCTGTTCATCGGCGGCGTCTGCAGCTTCTTCGTCACCTCCGTGATCCTGAAATTCAATTGGTGGAATAAGCTTGACGAACTCAGCAAAGAGACCCTCCCGGCCGATTTCGATGAACGAGTGCTGCATGTGAAGCCGACGAATGGAAGCCGCGCCGTCGTGACCGCGGCAAAAGGTTCCGTCGCGTTTTCAAAATAGTTCCAACCACGGGGATATTATGAAACGAGAAGAGTTCAACAAAAAGCTGAAGAGTCTTACCGTCGAGTACGAGAAGATCGTAAAAGCGGTCAACAAAAAAGTCAAAAAAAGCAACGGCGTCTTCAGCCGGTACGTCAACCCGGTTGTAACGGCGGAGCACATCCCGATCTTCTGGCGGTATGACCTCAATTTCTCGACGAACCCCTTCTTGATGGAACGGCTCGGAGTTAACGGAACATTCAACGCCGGAGCGTACGAACATAACGGGAAAGTGCTGCTCTTCATCCGCGTTGAGGGAGTCGACCGAAAGTCTTTTTTTGCTATCGCTGAATCTCCCAACGGCATCGACAACTTTCGGTTCTGGGACTACCCGATGGCCTTCCCGGAAACATCTGACCCCGATACGAATGTCTACGACCTCCGTATCGTGAAACACGAAGATGGCTGGATCTACGGACTTTTTTGCACTGAGCGAAAAGCCCAGGGCGTCGCGAGAACGGACATGTCCTCGGCAAGCGCTCAATGCGGGATCATCAGGACGAAGAACTTGACAAAATGGGAACGGCTTCCGGACCTCAAGACAAAGTCGCCGCAGCAGAGAAATGTGGTTCTTCATCCCGAATTTGTTTACGGGAAGTATGCCTTCTACACACGGCCGCAGGATGGGTTTATCGAAACCGGATCCGGAGGCGGCATCGGCTGGGGACTTTCTGATTCGATCGAAAACGCGGAGATCCGAAGCGAGATCATCGTCGACGACAGAGTCTATCATACGATAAAAGAGGTGAAGAACGGACTCGGCCCTGCTCCCATCAAAACGGACAAGGGATGGCTGCAGCTCGCGCACGGCGTTCGAAACACGGCCGCCGGTTTACGGTATGTGCTCTATTTGTTCCTGACCGACCTGAAAGATCCGTCCAAAGTTATCGCGCGGCCTCAGGGATATTTCCTTGCCCCCGAAGGCATGGAGCGCGTCGGCGATGTGTCAAATGTTGTTTTCAGCAACGGCTGGATACAGAGGAAGAACGGCGAGGTGCTCATTTATTACGCGTCATCCGATACGCGTATGCACGTTGCATCATCGACGGTCGGACAATTACTGGATTACGTCCTTCACACGCCCGAAGACGGATATCGGAGCGCTATGAGCGTGAAACAACGCTGCGACCTGATTTCGCAAAACCTGAAGATCCTGAAAAAGTAGAACTCTCTCCTTCAATAAATGCCTTGCTCCATCCCTAACCGAGGATTGGACGCAAGGCATTTGTATTATTTGGGCTTAGTTATTCCCTGATGCCCGTCTAATAAGCTGAGATTGCAATCAAAAAAAATGAGTTTGTTCTTTACTCCGTGGATCCCAGTGCCGCCTCTGTGTTTCTCTGTGAAATAGTATTTTTATTACACAGGGAAGCACAGAGATTCACAGAGTTCCACAGAGCCATAACGCCAATTTTTAGAATCGTATTAATTTTGTCCGGAATCGCCGACATGCGCTGATGATGCAACCGCATTCCACCACCGCGCAAGTTCGACGATCTCCTTTTTCTTCGCGTGCCCGGCAGTCTCCTCATCGCTCATTAGGTCGATGCAATTCATCAACGCTCTTCCCGTATGGTAGGTGCATTTCCAGATATGACTCTTGGGGCCGGTCTTGAATTGCGGCTCTTTGTCGATTCCCCCTTCGTACCAATCGCCGTTATTCGGGTCGATGATATAAGTCTTCACATACTTCCATTGCTTCAGGAAATAATCGCGGTATTTCTTTTCCTGCGGATAGATCTTTGAAAACAAAAGGAGTGCGTTCAGTCCCTCCGCCTGGGCCCACCAAATTTTTGTATCCTTGACAATCCTGCATTCGTTTTCCCCTTTAAAATAGTACCCGGCGTCATAAAATCCGCCGACAGACTCGTCGAATCCGAAGCGAAGAGCATGGTCGAGCATCTTCTTCGCCACGGCAAGGGTCTTCGTATCGTTCTTCAGGCTTAACGCATGTGATGCATCTAACATAAGAAACGCGGTTTCGTAATCGTGGCCGAACGAAACATGATCGAGGCCGAAATTTGCTTTGCAAAGCTCCTCCGTCGATTCCCGGAATGAAACCGGTGACCAGTCCGGATGAAAAAATAATCTCAGCGATCCTTCCGCCGACACCATCGTGTCGCGGATCAGGAAAAGCAGCTGCTCGAGCTGTACCCGCAGAAGCGGCGATCTCCATACGTTGTACAGTTCGGTGTATGCTTCGAGCAAGTGGATTGATGAATTCTGGTCTTTGAGTCCGAGTTCGTTCTTGTCTCCTGCAATCGTTGTATATTCCGAGTCCGTGTCAAACGGTCTTCCCTTCCGCGTCAGAAATTCAAAGTATCCTTTCCCTTTCGGATCGAAAGAGCGTCCTTCAACCCATTTAAACGCCTGCTGAGCAAATTCCAGGACCTCGCTCTTTCCGCTTCGGCGGTAGAGCGCCGCAAGCGCATAAATTCCGAACGCGTTCCCGTAGGCGCGTTTTTCGTCCCGCCACCCGTTCACGTCCGACATTCCGCCGACGCGGTTCCGTATCTGGTAGAATCCTCCGTACTTTGCGTCCCACATATGGATCTTTAAGAAATAATATCCGTGCAGAGCCATTTTTTCGTACTCGCCCCCGCCTTCGACAAACGAAGCGAGCTTGGAGAGGGTCCATACGTGTCTCGCCTGGGTCACGATCATCTTTTCCTGTTCGGGGGGAATATTCCAATCGTACGTCACGTTCGTGAAGTAGCCTCCGCATTCTTTATCGATTACAAGCGGATACCATCGTTCCAGGATCCCTTTTTTCAACGCTTCGGTAAGCTCAATAGTCAATTCTTTTGGGCTCATATTCAGATCGTCATTTTTAAAGGGATACGGTGCAATTGACGTGCCGTAATTAATCCATAATTACGCACTCTTCCTTACCCCGCGACCCGTCGGAAACAACATCGACCTATTAATTTGATAATCTTTTACAAATTAATAAGAAATGCCGCTGCGGCGGCTTATTACTTTTGCATTTTCAGGGGAGATTGTATACAATGTATGGCATCACATTTGCCACTTGGGCTTCGAGAAAGAACAGTCCCATAAACAAACCCGGCGTAAATTGTGAAAAAAGTCCTCCAGACCCTGGCCCTTCTGTTCATTTGCACCTTCTTCTTGAATGCCCAGTTCAAAAACTTCATTACGGTCAAGGGAGACAAATTGATGGACGGCGACAATGAGCTTCGCTTCATCTCGTGCAATGTTCCGAACCTTCATTACATCGAAGATTATCTCCCGTTCAGAGGGACCAACCCATGGCGTTTGCCGGATGAATTTGAGATTCGCGATGCGCTGATGTCGGTCAAACAAATGGGGGGCAAAGTTGCACGCATCTACGTCTTCTCGGTCAGAAAAGAAGGCGACACGGTCGCCGTATTTCATGTCGAGGGACCCGGCAAATTCAACGAGGAGGCGTTCAGGACATTTGACAAGGTGCTTCAGATCGCGAACGAAGTAGGGATCAGATTGATCGTTCCGTTCGTCGACAATTGGCTCTGGTGGGGGGGACCGCGTGAGTACGAGGCGTTTCGGGGGAAGCCGAAGGGATCGTTCTGGACCGACGGCCAATTGATCGCCGACCTCGAAACGACGATCGAGTTTGTTCTCAACCGTACGAATACGATCACCGGCGTACCGTATAAACAGGACAAAGCCGTCCTCGCCTGGGAGACGGGCAATGAAATCGTCGCTCCGTTTTCGTGGACAAAGACAGTTGCCGCATACATCAAGAGCATCGACACTAGTCACCTGGTGCTTGAAGGGACACTTGCGCGGGAGATCTCAAAAGAAGCGCTCGATGACCCGAACCTCGACGTCCTCTCAACACATTACTACCACGACATGAAAGCCGCGGTGAATTTCATTGTTAAGAACCGGGAGATGACGAAGGGAAAGAAACCGTACATCGTCGGCGAATTTGGGCTCGTCCCGACGGAGGATATCCGCATGATCACCGATACCGTCATCAATCAGGGCCTTGCCGGAGCAATGATCTGGAGCCTCCGATTCAGGAACCGCGAGGGGGGATTCTATCATCATTACGAATATGCTAGCTACGAAGCGTATCGCTGGCCCGGTTTCCCGGGGGGGGACTCTTACGACGAGCGCAACGTCCTGGCGCTCCTCCGTGAGAAGGCGCATGAAATAGACGGAACCACGGCCGAACGGCTTCCAACGCCCGCGGCTCCCCTGCTGCTCGAGATCAAAGATCCGGCGGAGATATCGTGGCAGGGGTCGACAGGCGCCGAATCGTACGATGTTGAACGAAGAGGTGTGTCGGACAGCGTGTGGACAGTTCTCAATTCCGACGTCGACGAATCCCGCTATCAGTACCGTCCTGACTTCTCCGATGAATCGGCCGAGCCGGGAAGACAATATTTGTACCGCGTCAAAGCGAAAAATGAAACAGGCCAATCAGAATATTCGAACATTGTGGGTCCCGTCGAAGTGACGGCCAGAACGGTGATCGACGAAATGGAAAACTTCGACAAGGTGTTTCAAAAAGACGGACCGCTGAGGCTCTTGACGACGGATGATCTCCGCCGGGCGAAGGAAGATCGGAGCCGCCTCGCGGGGAGGGCCGGCAGTTATATCATCTACAAGCTTAACGGGAAAGGAGTTGAGCTTGGTGTTGATTATTTTGCCGCCGATTCAACAAAGAGAGTCGGGGTCGCAGTTTCAAAAGATCTCAGTACTTTTTCCGAGATCACCGCAAAAAAAGAAAGTTACGCTTTCGGGAAGAACGATTACGGCTTCTTCGACGCTGTTAACCTCAAGGCAACAGCTATTCCCGATGATTCCAAATACGTGAAGATCTCTCTGGAAGACGGCGTGCAGATCAGCCGGATAGAAATACGCACACGGTGAACAAGCATGGTTTTTTTGTCATCCTGATCCCGTTGCTATTGCCGAAGGTATCACTTCGTGAGCGCCGGCAGAAGAATCTTTAACACAGCAGCATAGGCCCTTCGCTGCGCTCAGGGTGATATATGGTTGTAAGAAACTCAACCATTCTGAACGGACAAGCAACATTCTGTGTCATTCTGAAGAGCGGAACGACGAAGAATCTTTAATGAAGCAGCATAAAGCCGACAGATCGATCGAACTCGGCAAAAGCTACTACTACGGGTTTGCCGCAAGAAACTCGTCAGGTATCTCCGAGCCGTCGGAGCCGACAAATGCAGTTTCAGCTTCCAACCGGATACTCATCGATGAGTTTGAAAATGATAATATCATTTTTGCCAGGTCGACAGAAGTAAAATTCTCGGCGAGGGGCTGGGTAAACAGAACCAAAGAAGATGCGACCCGGCTTCTGGGCCACGCCGGCGAATATATTATTTACCGGTTGCCTGAACGCATTGATTCTTTGTATCTTGATGTGTTCTTTACGACTGCACGACGCGACAGCACGATTGAATTCTCAGCCGGCAAAACGCCGGAGAACTTTTCCCCTGTTGTTTCCAGCCGAGAAGTGTTTGAACCATACTTTAATCATAACGGATCTTACGCCTCCGGACGATATATCCTCCGAGACATTCCATCGGACGACCGATTGATTAAAATAAGTCTTGCGAACAGTACTCAATTAGGCAGAATTGAAATATCGTACGGCAGCATTCGGTAGACAGAGTGTGAAGATACAGCAACGAAATGGTTTTTGGCTCTTAGCTAATAGCTAAGCGTTAAATGCTAACAGCCGGTTATTGACGAATGCGAAGTTCAGTGCACAAATAAACATCGAGAAGGAATAAAAAATGGAAGCAATCGGTTTATCGTTC
>Ga0265336_10000298_pt1 | contig 33834 bp, 32 predicted proteins | sample 42119metaG_FD_193583 | JGI IMG/M metagenome (GOLD analysis project Ga0265336, IMG submission 193583) | Rhizosphere microbial communities from Carex aquatilis grown in University of Washington, Seatle, WA, United States - 4-21-19 metaG | ecosystem: Host-associated > Plants > Roots > Rhizosphere...
CTCCACGCAGATCGCCGGCAGGCCGAGATGGAGCAATTCTGGGTGCAGCCACGGCGACAGCGCGCCGGCCTCGTGGCCGGCCCGCCTCAGCCGGCCGCGATACGGCGACAGTGCGCTATTGATCGCGTCCGGCTCGGTCACCAGCGCGACCTCCAGGAGCACGTCGCCCTTGTCGTCGACCACGCAAATCGCGGTCTGATCCATGCCGACATCGAGTCCGCAGAAGAACTCCATGAAGCGCCTCCTGTGTTGGTGAGAGCGCTTATACTGCATGGCCGCCGCTGCCGCGTAAGTAGAAGGACGGTCAGGGCGATTACGGCCTGGCAGGGAGTAATCGCCGGAGTAATCGGGCGCTCCTCCGCGTTCTGCTCCGACATGATCGTCTTCTCTGCTTGATATTTCCGGCTGCTCACGAGCGGTCTACAACGTGGCATTGGTCGGGCTTTCGTCATGATGTCGGTGTGATAACATCTGGTGGTCAATCCAGTAGTTCGTGCTCAGCCCCGCCATCCAAATGGGCGCACATGTCGTCGTCAGGATCGCGGGGCAACACAGCCACGGTAGCGCGCTCGACGTCTCAATCGAGCTGTCGTCGCCGGCAAGATAACGTACTCGCCGCATCCGCTTCGATCCACCAAACGCCTCTCCGCCGACCGGCGGAAACTCAGCCAATCTTCTGTCGTCGCACTGTCTGTCAGACGGCGCTCGCCAGAGCGCTAACATTGCGGCGGCGAGCGCCGTCGGGTTGCTAAGACTCGGTTCGGTTGCACTTCCATCTTCTGCGGACCGGAACACAGATCCATCGATCCACATGCGATGCATGACCACCGCCAGCTTACGCGCAACGGCCACCAACGCGCGTTTGTGACCACGTTTGGCTGCGATCCAAACACCCCAGGCCTTGATGCCGTACCATTTCTTGGAGCGCACCAGCATCGCGTTCTCCGTCTCGAAGAGAAGGTACGTACCACGCCGTCGCACTCCGAAATATGCCCTTCAACGCCGATAGATGTGCTCGTCTGGATACGTCGGGAAGTCAGTCCGAAATGCGCGCCAACGGCGTTCGATTTGCTAAACCTATGCGGACTACGATGGCCGCCCTTGACGGTCAGTGCCGTCACTGGATCGACGCCAGGAATGGCGCAACAACGTCGGCAGAGTTCGTCCCGGCCGACCATTTGCACCAGCAAATCATGCAACTTCTTGTACTCCGTCCACAGCGCCTCCCACGTCCTCCACCTGCAGTCCGTTACGCTGTTTTTAAGCCGGTGACACGCACCAGCTGGCGCACCGCAGGCTAAGTCGGAGCACCGTTGCCTGGTGCCGTCCACGTCGTTCTCCGGGCACGAGACCATCGACGGCAGAAATGTACCTACGTGTATCGCAACAGGTGAGGAACGGCCCCTCGTCGTGCTCGCCGCCCGTTGGCCGAACTGAACCAGCGTGCGGAAAGCGAATGAAGCCCAAGGCGTCGCGGACCTTTTCGGATTCCTCTCCTGCGACCCGAATGTCGAGGTAAGCTCCGTGCATCCGAGGGCGATGCCGGTGATCCTGATCGAGAGAGTCCGACCTATGTTTGGATTGCCGCTGGGACGAAGCCAAGGCGCGGTGCCGCGGCCGCTACCGGACGGCACTCTTTTGTTGGTCACACGCGCCTAGGAGGAAGACGGGGCGCCGAGACCTAACTTGCGAAGAGCGCGCCGTACCACGAACACGGGCATCGCTCATGATTTCCGCAGCCAGCTCATCAAGGCCGACACGTAGATCGCAAAATCGCGACCTTCAGTCGGTCCGCCCTGGTGAATGATGCCGACGACCGCATCATCCGCGTCGATAACCGGGCCGCCGGACATGCCTTGCGACAGCTTTTGCGTCACCTCGATCATTTGAACGGCACTCTTCACCGGTAGCGAGGTGACAGTGCCATGACGTACGTTGAACTTATCCCCGGGACCGAATGCGGGGTAGCCGATCGCCACCACGTTGTCGCCGGCCTTCAGGCCTCGCGCCGACGCCTCGAGTTCGTAGAATTCGATGGCTGCTATATCGTGCCTGAGAATCGCCAAATCACGGTGCGCATCGTACTTCGAGATGATCACTTTGAATTGTTGGCCGGTTTGCTCGGATGGTACAATCGATGTTCGTCGCGCCCTCGACGCAATGCCACGCCGTGACGAGCCCTACGGACTTCAGAAAAAAGGCGGTACCTTGGATGAGACCTTCGGTCTTACCGTCGCCCGTGTGCTCCACCAACCATACGGCGCGATCTCTCACCTCCGTCGCGGTGGGTTCGATTTCCAGCATTAGTTCGGGAAACAGCTTGTTGAACCGCAGCGCGAGGCCGCGAAAGACAGGATCAGACGCCTCCTTTACTTGGCCGACCACGAAATGCGCCCACGAACATGCGATGCGAAGCCTGATTCCCGTCCGTACTTCTCCTTGAGAACGGCCTGTGCGGTTGCGGTCCCTTGCCTCTCGACCGCGAATAGCGCCGAGCGGATATTCCGGACGAATCGTCTATCCACGTTCACTAGCTCGTTTATTTTGAGACCGGTCACCATCCGGCGCGAGTGCTTGTCGGCGTAGTAAGCCTTCTCGGGGTTGATCGTGAATCCGTTGCCCTTGAACGCCAATTGCAATCTCGCCTTGAGCAGGTCCGGCGAGAAGTTTCCCGCCGGAGGCAGGGGCCCCTCGAACAGCGACGTCAGCGGTTGATATCTCGAGAACGTGATGTCATCGGCGTATCTCGTATAGATGCAATGCCCCTCCTTTGCGATCGCCTGGAGTTCCTTGTCCATGCGGAAGCAGATCATGTTCGAGATGACCGGGCTGCTCGGGGCGCCCTGCGGCAAACCGCTGTCATTGCAGCAAATGCGAGCCAGGATCTGTGCAACGCAATCGTCGATCCCCAACGCCTCGAAAAGACCGCAGACGCGACGCTCCGTGACCTTGCCCCTCGGGCTTAATCCAGTTTGAAGTTCGTTCTGGCCCCCAGTGAGGACCAGAGCATGAAGCGCAGCCGCTTTACGGAAGAGCAGATCATCGGGATTTTGAAGGAGCACGAGGCCGGCGTTCCGGTCGCCGATCTGTGCCGCAAGCATGGCGTGAGCGACGCCAGCATCTACAAGTGGAAGGCCAAGTTCGGCGGAATGGACGTCTCGGAGGCCAAGCGGCGGAAGACGCTGGAGGACGAGAACACGCGGCTCAAGCGGCTGCTGGCGGACGCCATGCTGGACAATGCCGCGCTGAAGGATCTCCTGGGAAAGAAGTGGTAACGCCCGCGGCCAAGCGGAAAGCTGTCGCGCATCTCGTGGACGTTCACGGGATGAGCGAACGGCGGGCGTGTAAAGCCATCGGCTGTTGCCGCATGACGGTCAGATATCAGACGAGCCGGGCCGATGATGCAGGGTTGCGGGAACGCATGAGGGCGACCGCCCATGAGCGCCGCCGCTTCGGCTACCGTCGCTTGCACGTCCTGCTCAAGCGAGAGGGCTACCTGGTCAATCACAAGAAGCTGTTCCGGCTGTACCGGGAGGAACGGCTCACGGTGCGCCGTAGAGGTGGCCGCAAGCGGGCCCTCGGCACACGAGCGCCGATGAAGGTGCCGCTGTTCGCGAATGATCGCTGGTCGCTCGACTTCGTGTCGGATCAGATGACCGACGGCCGGCGATTCCGCGTCCTGACCGTGGTCGACGACTGCACCCGCGAGTGCCTGGCGCTGGTGGCCGACACCTCACTCTCGGGCGCCCGGGTCGCTCGAGAGCTGGACCGGCTGGTCGCCGAGCGCGGCAAACCCAAGATGATGGTGAGCGACAACGGCAGCGAGCTCACTAGCAATGCCATCCTGACATGGGCCGATCAGAGTCGCATCGCCTGGCACTACATCGCGCCGGGGAAACCCATGCAGAACGCCTTCATCGAGAGCTTCAACGGCCGCCTGCGGGATGAAATGCTGAACGAGACGCTGTTCACCTCGCTCGGCCAGGCCCGCGTTGCGCTCCGATGCTGGCAGGCCGACTATAACGACGTTCGACCGCACTCCCAGCTCGGATGGAAGACGCCATCCGAGTTCGCGGCCACCTGCAATCCGCGTCGGGATCTGGCGCTGCGCTATGCCGAGAGCTCCGCGCCAGCTCCCGCCGCTACGACCGCCCATATGGGCACATCCAACCGCCCGAACGAACTCAGACCTGGATAAAACTTGGGGGCAAGGTCAGTTCGACCTTACCGACCGTCCGTGGACGTAACCGTGCACCGTGCGTCTTGGCCGAGCGACGAGGCTATGTTCCGCTGAAGCATCTTCAAGCGCGTATCCGGAGCCGCTATCGGACGTGTCTTCCCGTGCCGCTTTGCGATGTCGAATCGTGAATACATGCGCCCGCGGAACCACCAGATTTTCTTGAGCTCCGCCGCTGACAAGCCGAGAAATATCAAGAGTTCGCCTTCGCTTGTGAACTCTTCCGGAAGATCCACTCTGGTGGTGCCGCCGAACAACGCCGCAAGGCTAGGCACGAGGTCCCCCTCCAATCACGCCAGGCAGTCCGTAGGCTTGGCGCGCAACGATCCTTACTCAGAATTTTGGTCTTACGCCGCAGTTTCGACAGCGCGTATGCGAGGGGAGACCTCGTGGGAGCACGCTACCAAGGTGCGCAGCGCTTGAATACTTGCCTGACTGCGGTTTGCACACATCTTTGCCCGGGCGAGAGAACTCGAGCCACTTTCGACATGGAGCGTGCTGGCTGCTCCGATCAAGACTCTGCCTCACCCTGCGCGGCCTTGGGGTCCCAAAGGACATATCCTTTCGCGAGGCGTCCTTCGAGGTCGACTTCCTTTTCGAACCGATCGATCATCGACCTGTCGGTGGTCGCGTAGCCGATCGCGAGATCCGAACTCGCCGCTATGCCGACTCGAACCGTGAACGCCAGCACGCTCCCTGCCCTGATGAATTCGAGGCTCTTTGGAATGCGACGAGATCGCATCGAGCGGCTGCGCTCGAACATGTGTCTGAACCTGCGCATCACCTCGTTGTCAGTACCGTGAACATCCAAGAGCGTCGAGGAAACGGTGCTCCCCTTCGCTTCTCCGCGGACCGCGTTGTGCACTCTGGTGACCGCCGTCGGCAGATCGGGAGAAGCCCCCCATGATGTGCCGGCGGTCTTGCCCCAAATAACGCCGACCGCTTTCCCGGTGCGATCGTTGTGCCGAGAGGCCAGGAGCGCGATCGCTTCGGCATTGTCGGGGAGATAGATCGAACCGATTATGCCGCGAATCGACTGCGGGGCGCCGGACGGTTGCTCGCGCTCGATCCACCCTTCGATATCGAAATGTCCGTTTCGCCGCAAGTATGCGGAAAACCGACGCTCGCCCAATATTACGTCGACGAACTGCAGGGTCGCGTAGTCGGATAGCGGGGTGATCCGCGCGTTTCGAGCTGCCGACATGCCTTCGAGAAGAGGCCGAAAGCTCGCGAACTTCTCTATCCCAAGACCGTAATCCGTATCGATGCGCGGCTCTTCGGATAGATCGAGCAAATCGGAAGTCCGATACGTCGACCACCCGTAGCCGACGGGCTCGACGTGCCCGATCGAATAGAGATTTACCGAGTCCGCGTCTCCTATCCCCTTCTGCGCCCGCACGAACTCCCGGAAATTCGAGCTGAAGGCCGTTTCGGCGAACCGACGCGGAATTTCTATGGAAAGCGAAGACGGTTTGACCTCGATGAGGTGGCGACTACCGAAGGACCTTTCGGACGGAAGGATGGTGCTCGCCACCATGTCGAACGAGACTGTCTCGTTCCAGGTCTCGATGGAAACGATCCTGGGCATGCCGTCGGAAGACGAGGAAAAGAGCTCCTCCGCGGCAGGATCTAGAGACACCAGATCGCCATCGAGGAGGATGTGTCCGCGCGCGCCCAGATCCTTCAGCACGACCTCCATCTCTCTGACCGAGAACCCGAAGAACCTGCGCAATCTCTGGACGGGGATTCGATCGAACATCTTGAGCAGACGAAGCACGAACTCGTCCACCACGGGAAGCCGACGATCCCGCGAGACATTGAGCACGAACGAGAATCTTCGGCACGGAATTCTGAAGCCGGTGGTATCGACGAGGATCCGATCGGCGTCGACGGTCATGGCGCACCGGACATGATGATTTCTCCGGCAGGTCGCTTCATGCCATCGATGTATTCCAGGACGAGCCGCATCGGGCTCGTCTTCGCGACTCTTCGCCACATGCGCGTAGCGCCGACGATAACCAGGCGCTCCTTCGCCCGCGACATCGCTACGTTGCACCTATTCATGCTGCCTACGTGTCCGACGTTACCCCTGGCGTTGCATCGTACGAGAGATACGATGACGATAGTGTTTTCCTTGCCCTGGTATGAATCAACAGTCTCCAGGCGGATCATCTCTCGGTACTCCGGAGTGAGATCGCTTTGCGATAGCAGGCGTTCGAGAAGCATCCGCTGCTCCTTGTACATGCAGATTATCCCGATCGGTTGATCGTCGCCGAGGCCGGCCAAGTGCGCGAACAACGTATGGTCCTTCTGGATGTCTCTCAGGAGTTTCACAATGGTATTCGCTTCGGCGAGATTTGCGATGTCCCATGGACTTTGGGAATCCGGCTTCTCGACGTGGGACCGCTGCTCGGAAGTATCTATCCACGTGACGCTTGATGGAAGTAGCTTGTCGGCGGCCGGGCCTGCGAAGAATGCATCTCCCTTTCTGTCCGGCGAGGTCGTTAGGACGACGCCGTTCGGTCTATAAAACACGTCCGAAACGAGATCGCAGATGGACGGCGCCATGCGATACTGCTCGTTCAGTATCTGACCTCGGTTGACCCCGTACGAAGAAATGAACGCGCGCTCGAACTCGCTCCTTTGGATATCGGTGAGCTGCGCGTGCGAGAATTCTCGACAGAGCTCGCGCGTCACCACATCGTCGACCATCGGCTTTAACTGAAAATGATCGCCGACCAGCAGCACCCTCTTCCCCAACTGAAGAGGGACGGCGAGCTCTCCTGGAGTGCAGCGGGCAGCCTCGTCGACGATGACCCAATCGAAATCCGCTTGTTCGATCCTAACGCGGGTCTGCCCGAGTCCGACGCAAGTGCCGGTAACGATGGTCTTCGTCTTCGCAAGAAACTCCTCAAAATTTCTCGCGCTGGACGACAGCGCCTCGACCCACTCTCGGGAGATCCCGAGTAAGCGCTGCATGCTCGCGGCGTCGCCTTCCGGCACGCCGTGGGACAATCTGAGGTTTTCGAACGCCATTGCCAGCGCGGCGGGATTTCCCGATAGCTGCTCCGGAATTCCCGCACTCTCCATGATCGCCGCGAAGGACTTACGGACCGTTCGCAGCGCTGTGTTGAAGCCCTTTTCGTCGTCGGGTTGATGCCCTCCTCGCGCCAGCTCGTCGAGCAGATAGTGCAGTCGCCGGGATAGTGACCCAGCCTGGCGATCGAGATCGACAGAGGCCTGCGCGTAGTCTCTGTCGATTCCGATCGAAGACGCCAGCGAAGAAACGCGTGATCGGATCGAGTTCGAGAAAGAGGTCGCATACCGCTCCCTGACCGACGCCGTGTGATAGGGCTTTACTGCCGCAGTTATGTTTTTGGAGCCTATCCTCAGCAGATTGGGACGATGACCGAACGCGCGAAACGTCCTCAGGATCGCCTCGATGACGTTGTTGACCGCTTCGTGCGATTGGCTCGCGATCAGAACACGATCTACCTTTCGGACAACCGCCAACCAATGGACAAAGGCCGCGATGAATTTTGTCTTGCCCGTGCCGGGCGGACCCTGCAGCAATCCGACCGGGCCATGCCGCGTGATGTCGGCGAACGCAAGCTTCTGCCCCGCATTCAGGCCGTACTTCTCCAGATCGCCGGGCTCGACGGGATCTTCCAGGACTGACGGCTGGGCCGCCCCTCCCGTGTCGAAGTATTCGAGCAGCCCTTTGACCGGGGACTCTCTCGCGATGATTCTGTCGACCGCGCGCTTGCGTCTGTCGTACGATGTCTGCTGAAGGCGTTCCACCAGTTGAACTACGTCTCCCGGCCGGAGGTGCCACTCGAGTTCCCTGATCGCCAGTTGCGACGTATCCGTACCGGAAACATCGAGACGCCCTATTCTCCGCTTTCTGTTCGGGACCTGCACGTCAACAACGTCTTCCGGATCGAAATCGAAATTTCCCCGCGAGAGATCGTACTTCGCGATCCAAGTTGAGCCCGATGGCGACATCTCCGATGCGATAATCACCTCTGGAACGAGGTTCTGCTCGAGCTCGACCGATCTCTTCCAAAATCGACCGGTATCCAAGCGTAGAGGCGCTTGCACGAGATCCGAAACGACCGTCTCGGCGATCGGCGGCTCGACGAGTGCCTCCTCGCCTAGCGTCTCCTGCGCGCTTTCTTCGATCCTTATTTCCGAGAGTACGTCGATGAGCCGACCTATTTCGGGTGCGTTCGACCTCCTGAATTCGAAGCTCGCCTCGAAGCGCTCGCATCTGTCGCTCTCTCGACGCATCGTTTCGAAATCGACGGCCGTGACCTTGACCTCGGGAACAGCGTCCGGCGCCCAGACGATATTCATCTGATATCCGAGGCCGAACACCAGATATCTGACGAGATTGCCGCCGAACCTGTACGCCCGTGAATAATAGAAGCCGCCGTCGGACGGAAAAGTCACGGCGGCGTCGGGCAATCCTATCGATATCCGCGGCGCAGGTGGCTTGTCGAGGCTCGTAGCGAGGTCCGTCAGCAGATCGCGCACCGTGTCGAGTGTCTCGATCGCCGGCCGCCGTAGTTCCAAAGACAATCGCTGGCGGCAATCCTCTATCCGGTCGTCCTGAACATCCCCAAGGAGCTCGAGAGCGATCGACACCGCCGCGAAGCGATCGATATGTTCGATACTCAACTGCTCCGCATTTGGTGGCAAACGAGCGGCGCCGACCGCATTTTCGTCAACGAACTCTCCGGCCTCGAAGAGCTCACTGACGGTAGGGAAAGGTTGATCTCCTTCGATCCGGACAAACACGGCCTTCGTATCGAGCTTTCCGTGTTGCAAGCCCGCGCGGTGCAGCGCCGCAATGGCCGATATCAGCCCGCATCCCGTCCTCGTGGCGACCAGCGGCGACATTGCCTCGCATTCGTCGAGCCTGGTTCCCACAATCTTGTCGTAGGTAACGAAAGCGCCCATCGCCGACAGGCCGCATGGCCCGAACTTCGGTAGTCCTTCCGATCTGGCCTCGCGCAGTTGCTTTACGCCTTCGAACAACCGGAGCAGCGCCAGGTCTGATTGTGCACTGCCTCCGCGAAACATCCGCGGCCATATTTTGACTACGATCTTCTCGGAGCTGGCGTTCGTCGATTCGTAGACAATGCGGGGCCCCTTGCTCAATTGGAGCTCGGCTGGCCACTCGAAGACCGGATTAATTTCGCTCTCGAACGCGTCGAGAGCCGAGTGGTCCGCAAGCGGCGACACCTCGGCGTCCGATATCCGACCGAATTCATCAGACATCTCGACGACCGTCGAAAAGCCGACGGATCCCGTAGTCCCGACGGCACTGGCCAGCCAATCCGCGGTCGGCTCGTGCTCCGGAGAACGATCGCTCTGAGGCAGGCCGCTCTCTTCCGTCCCGTTGAAGAGGATGGAGCGCGCAACCAGACCGACATGATAGACGTCGCGCTGCCAGTCGTCCTGCAACTCGACGTCGGCAGGAGGGGGCAACGCGTAGCCCGCGAGTTCGTCCAACCAATATTGCGGAAGAGGATCGTCCGGCAGACTCGCCGATGAAAAGCCGCCGATCGCCAGACGAGTGGTTGACTCAACCCAGATGTTTCGGAGGCCGATATCGCGATGCGCGACTCGCTTCGCGTGAAGCTCGGCAACCGCGTTCAGAAGGGTCCGAACGAGCGTCACGCGATCGTCCCATCCGATCTCGTCGCGGGTCCGCTCGAGATAGTTCGGTAGTGCGAGCAAGCCTTTGGGCAAGCGCCGGAGGTCGAAGTGATGGGTTAGGATTTCGGACCGCGAGCCACCTACCACCTCGAGGATACGTCCCTCGGAAATGAGCTTGCTCCGTACCGCGTTCAGATAACCGATGGCCCGGATGTCGCGATTGGCGATGAGAAGCCGATTGTCGGGCGTGTTGAGATGGGGCGACAGACGATCGAAGGCCCACATCCGCAAGATGGCCGAATGCCTGGGATCCTGCTTCAGGACCGCCCGATGTTCGGACCACACCGATTTCGGATGAGTGAATATGTTCTCCTGAACGACTCGGTAGCCGTCCCAATCGATGTCCTTAGGCTTGAAGCGTCGGCCAGTCCTGGTCAGACGGTCGAACTCGGCTTCATAAGTATGAGCCTTCTTCGCTCTCAACGGCTGGCGTTCGAGCAGCGACGTCCGCCGGGTGGGATCGACGATGATTTCGAGCTGGTCGACGGTGAAGACCCTCGCTGCTTCTCCTGCCGGCAGCGTCGTCGGTCGTGCCGTGCCGGTCATCAGCACCCCGGAGTCCACGAAGAAATGGAAGCCTGGAATGGCCTCCCGTATGACCTTGCCCAGAATTCTCGCCTTGTAGGCAACCGAATGAACCGCGGATCTTCCGCGAGGCTTATCGTCGAGCAGCCAGACGTCGCCGTTGCATGTGAGCACTCCATCCCAATCCTTGACCTCAAGCAGAAGCACTCGATCGTCCATGACGATCAGTGCGTCGATGTCGATGGGCTTCTCGCGGGGGGGAAGATATTGGAAAGACGCGTAGAGCAGCCAGTGCTCGGGAAGCTCCGAGGAAAGCGCTGCAAGCGCCGGGACCTCGCTCGGTGGGATTCCCGTACTGTTCAAGTACCTGATCCGACAACCCACGACGCGCCTCGAGAAATCGTCTCAAGCAGCCGGAGCGATCGGCCTGAGGCCGGAGCTCCGGATTAGCCGAACGTTAGACGCATGGCTGCCCACATCTTCCTCTACCCTCGAGCGCCGCAATTTGTTGGATCTCATCGTGATTGCCTGATTTTGTCGCTTGTGGAGCCTGTCTTACCGGAGCTACGTTTGTTGAAGAAATTCTTTCGACTAGACTGCACTCTGCTCCACAAGTATTTGGCGACGCCAGCCGATCGCAAGGTCCGCCACCCACCTGTTCCACCTTCGTCTCGGCAATTCATACGGCCGCAGCGGGCGTGACCCAGGAAAAGCAAGCGACTTGACGTCGCCGTCCGCCGTCGAGCAGTTGCGGCGTGCGCCATCCGGCCGTCGCTCCAAGCGCCTCGATACTGATCAGCTTGCGCTTTACTCGATAAGATCGAAGGCGAAATTACCCGCAAAGAGGGGAGCACCGCAACTTAGGAACGCAAGCGCAAAACCCGGCGAATGCGTTGGGTGCGAGCGATCACACCCAACGCATTCACTAGGCTTCAGCACTACGAAAGTGCGAAAGCGCGCGCTTCGACTTTATGAAGGAGCGCTCGCGGACGAATATTCGCTTTTACACTACATCGAAATTTCAAACACGATTCGGCACTTGTACCAATTCGGGCTTGACAGCTTGTATGCGAAAAAGGCCAGCCTCATCGCTTGATTGCCAAAGCTCGTTGGCGACATGACTCTTCACGTCCTCTGCAAGCCTTTTGCCGACGTACCGACTGGGACGGCTTTTGCCAGATGCCCATCGCCAAACGGTCGAGGCATTTACGCCCACCTCCGAAAGGAAAAAGCTGTTGCAGTTTTGGTATTTGCGCGCAATCTCGATGAGGCCGCTGAATTTGTCCTCACCTTCGACCTGGTCGGCGAACGCTACGCGCTCATCCTCTAACCATTGCACGAAGACTCGCACATCGGCAGCGACTCGCGTTTGCTCGCCGGTCAATCCTGCCAAATCCGCGCTCGCGAGCCGCCGCAAATCCTGTTCGATCTCGGCGCTCTGTCGTTCTTCTGCGCTTAGCGCCACTGGGACTATCTCGAGAGACATGATGGACTCCGTAAAAGGGGAATGATGCGAGGAGTCCAGTATATACTCGCGGTCATTGCACGATGCAATAGACCTTGCAAGTTGCAATAGAAAATGATAGGCAGAACGTGTCCCTTGGGTCACACTTTGCGAGCATCCAGATTGCGGAATTGTTAAGAAGGTGTTCCATGAAACCTAGTGCGGAAGCGCAAAAACCAGCAGGTTCAGGCAGTTGCTGGGAGGCGAGCCAAATGGTACATGCTACCTGTAGTAAAACAGGTAGGGCGGGAACTCCAATGTCGATTGAACGACCCAAGATATTTGTCACAAAAAAGAACATTTCTGTGGAACCCCGGCGCTCAAGTTCCCCTACTGATGCCGAAATTAAGGACCTTAGGAAGGGCGTCGTTACCGCCTCTCGGGTTTCAGCCTTCTATACCAACCACATAGCGAAGGCGCGGCTCGCGAACCGTCGCCCAATGATCATGCAGCGGGATGCAGTTCAAATCCTCACGCAGATGAGAGGCCAAAAGGTCTACGTATGCGAGCAGCCTTCCGAGAATGAACGCATCATCCATGCGGCGTCGATGCTTTGGGACGAAGAAATACCTGTTCCTGAACGAAACGCAGACAAGCGATACAAGGTTGAACGGTTTCTCGAAATTGGAACTCAAGTTTCAGAGCTAGCCGGATATGGCTTTCAATGGCTTCTGACGGCGATCATCCTGTTAGAGCAATTGCTCTACGATCCAACAGGCACCGTGTACGCCGCAACATATGGCGACAACGACGTCGCAGGCCCGAATTTCATCAAGAACATGATGTTCCTACCATGGGAAGATGTGCCCGAAACCGTTTTGGCTCTCCGACTTCATCATCTCGATTCGGGTGGCGAACTATCGCGCGGCGTGAAATGGTTCCGTCCGACGTTGAGAACGGTCGAAGGAGCGGCGCACCTCATCGTCGACATCGATCAAAATCCAAATCGTAGCGCCAAAGGGGACGGTGCGCAGATACCTGAAATCGAACTCCGCTTTGATGAGAACGAATTCCAGAAGGTCTCCTACAAAGAACTGGTCGAATTCGCCCATGCACTGATCGCCAATCCGCCCAAGACTTATTCGGAGCTCAAACAGTTTTCGAGCCGGACGCTAAGCCCCACCTTTCTTGATTTCGAAGGAAAATGGTGAGTCGCGACCATGATCCCGGCGTCGTTCTGAAATCGGCTATCTCGCTGAGCAACTTTTACGTTTTTGCGGTCGTCAACGTTGCGATGGCGCCGATCGTTCTGATCGCTAGGTTTCATCGGGAGGTAGCCGACCAATTTGGCGTGCACGAGACATTGGTGTCCTCTCTTTACGGGTTGTTTTTCGTTGTCGGAGGTTGCTTCAACTTCTGGACCCAGAAACATCAGGTCCGTCTCGCAATCCGTCTCCGATGCGTCTTGGCCGGAGCACTGCTCTCGATTGGTCTCTTCATTTGTTCGATTTGCGACAACTTTTCGAGTTTCGGCATTTCGTTCATCGTCATCGTAAGTGCGCTCGGCGGCGCCTTTTTCTTGGCGCCGATTGCAGCATTTGCGATGACGCGGACAGGTAGCGCATCCGCGCTTGCATTGGGGATCGCCTCCGCCGGCCAACTTACTGCGTTTGGATTCTGGGCTTTCGCACTTCGTTCGTTGGAGATCCATCACTGGCGGCCTGCCTTCGAAGCGAGCGCATTCTTGGTCGCCGCGTTGTCCGCATTCGGATTGATTGCGCTCGTACCTACGAGAATGACCATCACTCTCGCACCTCCGATCGAGAAGGGGCGCTTGGCGGCACGGCACTTGTTCGTGGCATACACGCTGGTTTGCTTTACGGCGACCGCGCTCATTCTCTTCATTTCGACAACGATCACGGCGGAAGGCTTGCCGCCTGTCTATCTCTTTTCTGCCTCGGCCCTAGTCGGCAGGGTTGTGATACCCGCAATCTTTGACATGGGGTTCAGAAGATGCTCGATAGTCGCTGCAGCATTTCTTTTCGCTCTTGGTATGCTCTCGCTCCTGTTCATACCTATCTCGTCGGCCACCGTCGTGACCGGCTTTGGATACGGCGCGTTGCTTCCTGTCCTCATGGCCTTCGTTTTCATCCGCTACCCAGCACACAAGACACAGTCTTCGTACGAGATGTTCGCTTTTGGAAGCGTCGGCATGTTGGTGGCGCCATTCGCTAACGGGTTAGTGGACAGCGTTGGAGTTCCAGCGCGGACGTTCGTGGTACTAGCCGTACCTCTGATGGCGATATTCGCCTTCTACTTCATTATGGACCGTCGCGGTCCGCAGTGAGAGGGTTTGATAGTGCGTTGTCACGGTTTGAACTGCACCGGAGAGAAACTGATCGAAGCGCACATTATACCGCAGTCGTTCGGCCGTTTCATTCGCGGAAAAAGGGCGAACGTAAAATTGACGCCTGGGAGAGTTGGCGAGGCCATCCCTCAGCTTGGCGAGTACGATAGAGATATCCTTTGTGAAGCGTGCGACAATATCTTAGGGCTGGACGACGAATATGCGATCGACATCTGTAGAAGGTTCGAGGCCAATCGCCGCGATTTCGGCGACGTATTCGAGCTTCCGGGTTACGACGGCGGCCGCTTCGCAAAGTTCGTATTGTCGGTCTTATGGCGCGCCTCGATCAGCCGACGAAAGAGTTTCGCTTCCGTTGACCTAGGGCCGTACCAGGACCGAGCCAGAGACGTTCTGTTTGGTGAAAAGCCCCTTTCCGGTCTCGGTGCATTCGAGGTACTCGTACAGCGCTATCGAAGCATTCATATTGATACGACGAAGTGGCTCTTCAACCCCGAGCGGCATCCATTCATAGGACTCAATGCCTATGGTTTCGGCCTTGCAGGTTTCCGCATTCTCGCAAAGCTCGATAATCGTCCACTCCCAGCAGGATATGCGCCTTTCGTACTCAATCGCTCAGGTGTTTTTCGCGGGACTTACGTGACACTTGAAAATTGCTCAGAGTTCAACTCCATCGTATCTATTGTGAGGAAGAACGTAAAGAGACCGGCGGCTTTCGCAAGACCGAAAACTGACCCGTAGCAAGCGGAGTAGCATGCAACCACGTGCGCATCCGTCTGATCTTTGGAGCGCGACGCAGAGGTGAGCTCCGGCCTACTAGACACCCGTGATAATGCGGCTCGGCACCGCGGCTAATACCGTTCGACGTAAAGTCCCTTTTGCCCCGAAACCGCCGAATTCTTCGAGCCAACGACGCGTTATGAAGGAGCTTCCAGAGTCCCTATTTCAGGCCCCCGATGACCGCGAGGAAACTTGGCCGGACGACAAAGACGTCCGGCGAGCCGTCGAATGGTTCAAAGGTTTCTTGAAGCCCGGCGAGTGGAAGAAGAGACGCGACGCCGCTGCCAATCGCCTGTATTCCGCTTCGCTCGGCCGCATCGACCAGTCGGACGGGGGCCGTTACTTCGAGGAGGCTGTCAACCGGCGTTCAAAAATTTGCACGCCGGATAACACCAAAGAAGCCATCAATTGCCCGCAGCTTCGATGCCACAAAGTGGATCGGTCTTTACGTTGTAAATTGGGTTCCATTGGACCTGTACTTTGCACTTATAGTTGTACGATGCCTTCCCCCACTCCTTTTTTCGATCCTCGCCTGATCCAAGCGTATTCCAGGTATGATCGCCACTAACTCCGTTCTCTCTGAGAGCGATCGCTGCCAATTCTCCGCACCATTCGGCCTGGGTGTGACCGCCTTCTCGCCAGCCGGAACTTCCTTCCCGCTCCGCCGTAGACTGCCAATTGTTGATGCCGAATTCAGGCCGGACGCAGGTCTTAAAACTTACCTTCTTTTTGCATTGCAGTTCGATGGCAATCTTTGCCATATCGGCTCGACAGCTGATGACGTTGAAGCGATCCTGGGTTAGCTGATCGCGTACAGGCCCAACGTATTTGTCGATGCTGGCGTTTCCCTCGACTTTTCCGTCGATCTTTAGGAACGCGCTAATCCACTTGCTGATGGAAGCATCCGCATCGGCTTTGCCTGACAGTTGGGTGCGGGTACCTGCATTATTTAGTTCTCCGCAGAGCTTGACGGCGAAATTCGTCGCATCGTCCAGGCATTCGGCCCGAACACTGGTTGCCTGCACGATCAGAAGCGAAACCAGAGCAGACAGGAGAAGTTTCATGGCAACGATCCTCGGTATGGTTACGTTCACGGTAAAGTAGACGTGGGCGCGGTTGGCCGCAAATTCACCCCAGCCCCGTGCTGTCCGTTATCGGCGTCGACTAGCAATTGCACCCCGGCGCATGATGATCACATTGGACACTCTCTAAAGCCAAATAGACACTTTGAAAAATATCGCACAAGCTGCGATCTTCTGCTCGCAGGCATTAACTTTGCTGATCAAAACCAACTGCTCGGGTCCATTACGCGAAGAACTTTGCGGAATTCAGAGTTGCTGCCTCCTGCGATCTGATTGAAGACGGAATTTTGTCCGCCCCAAATCTGACCTGGATTGTTGATCATGCTATTTGAGCCGCCGAGCAACTGGCGCGGATTGTTGATCACGGAGTTGGGACCGCCGGTTACCTCGCCAACAGCTCGGATTGCCTTTACAATCTCATTGTTGGGCCCAGGGCCGTTTGTGAGATCGTTAAACGCATTTGTCAGCGTGAGGACAATCGTGTTGTTCTTGCCGAAGCAACTGGTGCCGATCCCGCCCTTGAAGCATTTGGTCAATTCGTTGATGGTCAGTTGGGTCGCGGTGCAGCCGGCGAAACCAATAGGATTTCCGCCCGTTTCGACTGCGCATTCGGCGGCAATCCGCCATTCCTCATTCATCGCTGGTCCTGCGGCGCAAAGAGCGAATGATGTTGCCCCAGAACTCGTTGTTGCACAGCTCACAACCCGCGCGGCGTCTGGCGGCAACACCGCGCCCGCGGCGCAGCCGGCCAATTGACTCTTGTCGCCGTTTGCGTTGGAGACACAGGAAAGAACCTGGCTTGTCTTGGCATCCAGGATGCCGTCCGCACAGTTTGCAATGAGCGAGCTGGCGCTCCGGCCAGAGGAGATGCAGGTGAGCACATGCTGGGCGGTTCGCACTTCGAGTTTGTCACCAAGCAGGCAAATCGCGATGTCGGTGGACGACTTACTTCCATCTCCGACGCAATTGACGGCACGTGCGGCATCGCCGCTAACCGCGGTCGCGGCGCAATTGGTCCAAACTCCCTTGCCCCCGGAGTTCATGCAATCGAAGAGCTGCCTGGCTTTTGCATAATCGGCTGAAAGGTTGCCGAGACAATCTGCAGAACCGGCTGCGGTGTTGGTCTTTGTCAGACAATCAGCCATCTTCTTTTGCGCGTCGGGCAAATCCGCGGTGACACAACCTGCTGCAGATGCGTAGCTACCGGCTTGCTTGACGCAATCGCGGATCTTTTCCGCCTTGGTTTTGAGCTCGGCACTGGGATTGCAGGCAAGGACGCTTTCGGCTGAGGGAGTTCCTCGGATGGCGCAGCCGACCTGTAGGGCTAGGTTGGGATCGTTGACCTTGTCCGTGAAGCACAGCAGACGGTCACCCTCGGTCTTCTTGCTGAAGCAGTCAATCAACGCCTTTTTGTCCGCGCTGATCGTCAGCATGACACAATCGGTGAAGGCGTTCTGACTATTAGTTGCGACGTTGCATCGCTCGATGTCGGTCTTGGTTGGCATCGCGGGAATATCTGCTTCCGAGAGCATCAGTGCACTCGTTCTTGTCAGATTACGTGCGGCAAGAGCGGAATCCAAGGCCGCTCTCCCGCTGACTGTGTCGGGATAGACTGGGCACTGTTGACCGAGTGCGCATCGCAATAGCGCTTTCGGAGTGATCCAAACGCCCGAGCAGAGAAACATCTGCTCGACTGTGACTAACCTGTTGTTTGACGCCCGTTCGTTGTAGCAAGTAAGTACCTTCTTCGCGGTTGCTACTTGGTCAAGTGGGCGCCGATTCGGACCCACAGCCTTGCGATCGGGTTGACGCACATCGGGAGCATCGAGCGGTCCGGATGCAACTGGCATCCAGCCGCTCAAATCGACGTGGTCGGGCATTCTCCAGACGACTGGAGTTAAGGTGATAGCAAGCGCACGGGCAAGCGCAGCACTCTGAGTTGCTCGAGCGTGGCTAACATAGGAAGCCAGCACGATCGTCCAATTATACTGTTCGGAATTCGGAGGGTACAGCGCGAAGGACTCAAAGGGAAAAGAACTTCTCAGGCGCTCGAAATGGGTGCGGGCGTCAGGTTCGGTCGTGCCGCTCGCCACGATCGTGAAGTAGGACTTGGTGGCCACGACCTGTTGTGGATGATCATTGAGTCGGCTTAGCGTGGCGGTCTTGGTCGTGGCCAACTTTGCGAACCGGTCCCGGTACTGGTCCATCAGGCAGGAACGCGCGACGAGCGCGTCCTTCGGCAACAGAAAGCCCATGTCTGGAATTGCGCATTTTGCTTCCAGGCTACCGGCCCAACGATTATGTTCTCGAACTAACGCGGAGCGCTCGGGTCCTGACAGGTCGTCTAGTTGTGCGGCGTAAAGCCTGCTTTCTTCTTCTTTGAGAGCAGCGATTTCAGCGTCGAAGCAGCTGAACATAGCGATGGGTCTCATGAGACCATCGCAGCTCTGGGCCGACGCCGGATTGTTAAATATCGAGATCGCCAAAAGAAAAGCACAAAGAAAATACATTGCGCGCATCGGTCAACCTCCGAGGTTCACGCAGCTCGAATGAAATGTCAAAAGCAATCAAAAGTAAAGTAGTTCGTTGCGATCTCAGCTTGCCTCATACGCGGCCAAGCGCCGTTTTCAGCACAACACGGCGATAACGCGATGGGCAGTTTTGCTCTTGTCCCCGTCTAAAACGGCGATGTACATTCCCTCGCCACATCCGCGGATGAGATGCTGACTGCGACATCATCTCGCCGGCACAGGGAGGACGATCATTGTCCCACCGCAAAACCTGAATTGGGAGTTATCGCGGCGCCTCGTTCAAGCTTAGCAGGCAGTGTTCCGCGGCTTCAAGCATCTGCACCACATGAAGCTGGCGGCCATCAATTTGTCCGACGATCCCGAAGCGTGCGGGACGTGGCTGGCCGCGCTGTCGCGGCTGCCGCTGGCGGACATTGTCGCCACGCGCACGGGGGAGATCCAGCTGACGGAGGAGAGCCTTGTGGACGGCCACCCTGGGCATCACCTTCGGCGACCCCCCCTCCTCGGAGGATGAAGCCTCGGCCTGCTGCATGGCCTTCACCGCGCGGGCCTGGCCCGGCTCGGGCTGGCCGATGCGGCCGGGAGCTTCCCCACCGCATTCAATTTCGGCATGCGATCGCGGCAGCGGATCCTGGGTGATTTCGGCGCATTGGATCCGTCAGGCTGGCGTTGGCCGGCGGCGGATGACGATGCGCGGACGGTGCATGCCGTGCTGCTGCTCTATGGACGGTCGGCGAGCGACTGCGGCGACCGGCTGCGACGGCATCTGGAGCAGCTCGGCGGCGCCGGCCGCCTTGGTCTACGAGACCGACACCCAGCCGACGGCGAAAGGCTTCAACTACGAGCATTTCGGTTTCCGCGACGGCATCTCGCAGCCGGTGATCCGCCGCACCGAGCGGTTTGCGCGCGGCGCCCTGCCGCGCGACGTCATGGCGCCCGGCGAGTTCATGCTGGGCTACCAGAACAATCAAGGCTTCTACCCGCCGACGCCGGTGGTGGCGCGGGAGCTCGATCTCGAGGATCAGCTGGGCTCGGTGCCCGTCGCCGCCGACAGCCGCTTCTCGGCGTTCCAGGATCCGCGTCCGCACGTGCGCGATTTCGGCCGCAACGGCACCTTCCTGGCGATCCGGGAGCTCCAGCAGCACGTCGAGGAGTTCGACGCCTTCGCGACCGCGCAGGCCGCCAAGGTGAGCGATCCGGATTGGGGCGGCGACGCGCCGCCGGCCTGGGCGGCCGATTGGATAAAGGCCAAGATGATGGGCCGCTGGCAGGATGGCGTGCCGCTGATCGATCGCCCGATCGGGCCCGTTCCGCCGCCACCAGGCGGTGCGCAGCCGCCGCAAGACGGCCCACCACCGTACCCGGTGCACGGTCGCCGCACGAGCCGCATGAAGACCGACGCCAATCTCGAGTTCGGCGTCGACGGCCCGCAGGGACTGTATTGTCCGTTCGGCGCGCACATCCGCCGCGCCAATCCCCGCGGCAGCCTGGCGCCGGGCGACGATTCGCAACTGATGATCACCAACCGCCATCGTCTGCTGCGGCGCGGCCGGTCCTACCAGAAGGGTAATGAAAAGGGCCTGCTGTTCATGGGCCTGTGCGCGGAGATTGAACGCCAGTTCGAGTTCATTCAGCAGTCCTGGATCGAGGCACCGGGCTTCGCGGGACTGACCGACGAGCCGCACCCGATCGTCGCGGTCGGCCCGCCCAGCCGCGCCACGCGCTTCACCATCCCCACCACCGCAGGCTCGCTCGTGCTGCGCGGCCCCGGCGGCTTCGTCACCGTCTACGGGGGCGAATACGCCTTTCTCCCTGGCCGCTCCGCCTTGATGTTCCTGAGCCGCCTGAACACGCGCAGCCATCGCGAACGCCTGCGCGCCACCGCAGCCTCGGCCGCCGAAGCCGCGCCGTGACAGCCACGCGATCGCGCGCTGATGTGCCACCATCAGCGCGATAGGCGCCGGCTTCATCCAGGCGCATGGCGACCGACCGATGACTAGGAGCAAACAGCGCCCTCACCGCAATCCGCGCTTTTTTTCGGCGCACCAGCTTTCGAGCAAAAAGCTTGTTGATAACTGCGCGACAGAACGACATGCCCCTTGATTTGCCCCTTGAACCAATCTCATCCGAAATAAGACAAATAAATCAAGCGGTCATGGATTTAGTTCGAATCCCTCCGAGCGCGCCATCCGGTCCTCCTCTGCCGGCTCAATATCCGGCCCAGCCGGTCGCACGTGCCCCTTGGCTCGGCCAGGCGGTCTCTGCAGGGGGGTGGAAAAGCTCAGCGAGGCGGCTATGAACGCCCGCGTTGCCGAGACTGCCAATATCCGAACGAAATGCGTTTCGAGCCGATCGAAGCCCCACAATGGGCGCGAAACCTGGATTGAGGGCCGGCGTGCCGAAGACCATCCGTCCCACTGTGGACAGCCGCCGCGCGTCGCCCCGGAGATCCGCGTGCGCCGAGCTTCGCGCCGCCGACAGAGATCCTGCGGCCACGTGAGATCTGGATTGCCTCCCGCCCCCGCGGTTCCTAGAACGAGACGAACAGATTTCCATCCTCTCGACGCAGCCGGATATTCCTCCAGCGTGAATGACCAGCGTTTCATCGGCTCGCTGACCGGCCTGCGCTTCGTCGCGGCCGCGACGGTCGTCGTCGGGCATGGTGCGCCATCATTGGCGCGTGGCGCGCTGCCGGAATTGATCGCCCAGGTCAGCAGCATCGGCATGACGATGTTCTTCGTGCTGAGCGGCTTCGTTCTCTGGCTCAATTATGCCAAGCGCTTCCAGTCACAATCGCTACGCTCCGCCTTGCGCGAATTCATGATTGCGCGACTCGCTCGGCTCTACCCGATGTACGTCGTTGTCGTTCTCAGCATCGTGACCTTTCTGATGATCGTCAGGGGCGTGTCCGCACCGTCCTTGGGATTCATTCTGACGATGACGCAAGCTTGGTTTCCCGTGCAGAACGGGACCATGCTGGTGGCGGTCGTTCCGCCGCTGCAGCACCTCTGGTCCATCAGCGTGGAGCTGTTTTTCTACCTCCTCTTCCCCTTCGTCTGCCTGCTGTTCTCCGGCGTCGACAAACTGAGGACGATGATTTGGATCGCCCTCGCGAACATTCTGCTGTTTGCCATGACCATCATTGCTTTCTTCACGTGGGGCGAGCGGGTGTTACAGGTCATAGCTCCGTCCCTCCAGCACGGCGGGATGCAGTGGCTCACTTATTACTCGCCGTTCCTGCACCTGTCGCAATTCGTCGCCGGGTGTCTTGCTGCCATGATCTATCAGAACCGCGCCGAAGCCGCGATCGGCAGTACAGAACGTTCCGGCGTTGCGATCATGTTCTATTCGGCGGCCGCGGGCCTCGCCTGTTCGCCTGTGCTGCTGTTCCTGGAGCCGCGCCTTCCGGGTTGGTCATTCTCGATCGAGCTTGCCGTGTGTCTCCTCGAGATCGTCGGATTTTCCGTCGTCTTCCTCGGGACCAGCCGCTATGGCCACGGTCGCTGGCTGTCATCCCGCGCCCTGGTGATCGGCGGGGAATGCAGCTATTCGATCTATCTGCTGCACCCGTTCCTGATCCGGCTCGCGATGCTCGGCAAGTCCGAAGATCCCGGCGCGTTGGAATTGATGCTTCGATTGGGGTTGTTCGTTGCCATCGCAACGGCCGTGGCATGGGTCACCTACGCGCTGATCGAGGCGCCATCGCGCTCATGGCTGCGCAAGGCGTTCCGCACCCGCCCGCCACGCGAGGTTCTCCATCCGAAGTCCGGCTAAGCTTGGACGACCGACCGGGGGGCGTGCGCCAGTGCCATGCTACCACCAGTTTAATCAGAACATTTTGCGCGAATTTAACACGATTGCAGCCACGCTCGGTCATCCAATCATGGCGTGAGATGCAGTGATGAAGATTCAGATCAAGGCGATGTGCGAAGCAAACGGCTCCCTCCTTGCCGCCACCAGCTACGACGACACCAATGACGACGCTCGAACCAATGCGGTGATTGCGCTGCTCGAACAGGTGCTGGCGCGTGCCGAGAGCACCGACGAACAACGCCTGTTCACGTTGGACATCGAAGCCCTGTCGCCCGAAGCGCCCCGCTCGTCGAGCACTTGAACGGAGCGGCGCCGAACGATCTGCGCCGCTGCTGAAATGCGGGGGTGGTCCGCCCTGAGGATCACCTGATGAGACACGCCTTCGCTCGTCTGCTCCATTTGAGGGCCGCTCCGCAGGGAGGTCTTGGCCGGGCGCCGGCAGGACACTCGTTCCAAACTGCCGCGCCAGTTTCCCAGCCATTCACCACACATCCGCCATTCGGCGCCACGTGGCAGCCGGGACCGCAGGAGTCGTTCGCCTGGGCGGGCTGAAGCCCCACCAGCAGCCCCGCGATCGGCAGCACCATCAAAAACTTCAATCTCATTTGCGCTCCATCCCGCTTCGAATTGCGAAGCGCAACAGAAACAACATCGCCCCTTCCGCGTTCCAGTGCTCGTTGCACTCCGCGCATGCTGCCTCGGCGCACGCGCGAGGGTTCATCAACCATCTCTGTGACGAAAGGCCGCGTCGCGAGCCGCGGAGCCGCCATCTTCCTTGCACGACAGGACCACAAGTCAGGCATCGAATTGGGCAGAGAATCAAAGGCGCGAGACGATTCACCATATGCGGAAGGCCGCTCGGTCCGGTAACCGGGCGCAAGGCGACAGTTACCACTTACGGCCCAAACAACAGCAAAGTCGGCACGGCCAAGACCATTGCAGAGAGCGGATTTAGGTTCAGAGCGAGAGCATCATTGCGGTCGAATTGACGCCTGCTCGTCCTGAATACGGCGGCGGCCTTCCGGAAGGACTGCCGAGTCGATGAGCATCTGCGGGGGACAAAGGATTGGCCGAGAATGAGGGAGCAACGGTCAACATGACGTCTCGTAAATTCACGGTGCGCGAAGCCATCGCCAGATCCTACCCGACCTGGGACTACGACATGGCCGACCGGCTGATCGCCTGGCTCGATCATTGTGGTTACGAGATCGTCGAAAAGAAGCAGCGCAGTCTTGCCCTGCATGCTGCCGACGAAGAGACCTCAGAGACCGTTGACGCATAAGGCCAGCCTCCGCTGTGGCTCTGCGGCGGCATTTCCAACGCCGGCAACCGAGCCTTTTGCGGCCAGCGGCAGGAACCGTCGCGTCACGCTTGGGTTAAGAAGACAGCCCCGAAAATTAGATGTGTTGAAGAATTTGCGTTCGATCAGCGAAGGAATCCAGGATGACTCGCAAGCTCACACCGCGCCAGGTCATTGCCCGCTCCTATCCCAGTTGGGACTATGCCATGGCTGACCGTCTCATCGCATGGCTCGATGAATGTGGTTATGAGATCGTGGAAAGAGGCTCGCAGCATACCGATGCGAGCCTGGTGCCCACCGAGCCGAAGTCCGCGCCGGAGGTCGCGCGGACCATGTAATTGCAGGGCGGCTGAAATCGAACGATCGATCAGGCCAGCAGCTGCTTCTCGATCTCGTAGACCGGGAGCTTCACCAGGTCCTTGTGGATCTCGCCGTGCAGCACCTTGCGCACGGCGTCGGAATAATCCGCCCGGATCATTCCGAGAGCCCGCGGTGACGCCACCATCGTCACAGCCTTGGTCTCGCCGCCCTGGACGGCGTGATGCAGGCGGTCCGCCAATTGCTTGAGGAAAGCGCGTTCGGATTGGTCATGCCAATCGGTCTGCTCGACCGAGCTCCGCATATGGCCGACGGACTGTTGCACTGATCCCGGGGCATCGGTTCCCTGTGCGCTGGTCCGTTCATTCACATGCTCATGGACTTCCTTGGTATGCAGGTTCGGAAACATGCTGTCTCCGATATTTTCGAGGATCAGCGCCTTGCGTCCGTCGCAAACCACGACCCAGTCACCGGTCCCTACCTTCATCTTGTCCATTGAGCTACTCCATCCTTGCCTCGCGCGATGCGCGAGCGCTTCGCTTGCTATTCGTCGTCGACACGGGGCCGTGGGCGTGACCATGTCGTGGGCGGCCAACCCAGACCGCGCCAAGGGCTTCCGCTTCAGCGCAGCCTCCGCATCTTCTGACACGGCGCCGGATCAAAGGCTTTCTTCGAAATCCTCCAGGGACAAGCCGAATTCGGACAAGGCCTCTTCCAGGTAATCGCCCAGCATCGGCGTTTCGATCAGATAAGTGGCCGTGCGGTTGTTGTGTGCCTGTGCCGCCTGGGCGCGCAGCTCATCCCAATTGTCGAGAGAGCCGTCGCCACGGCCGAGCCACATCAACGCGACCAGATCGATCTGTTCGTCGACATTCAGCCCCCTGATGAAGCTGACGAGCTCAGAGCGATCCGTGGTCGCGCCTCGGCCGCCGGTGCCAGGCGCGGAATCGTCGTCTGTCAGATCGGCCAGCAGCTCGGGTTCGGTGGCTTCCATCTCATATTGATGGATCTTCGTGACAACGAAGGCGACCTTCTCTGGCGAGATCGAGAGGTTGGGCGGGGTTGCGGTCATGCGGCGTCTCCGTAGGTCCGAGGGCAAACGCGCCTGGTCCTCATTGGAGATGACGCTAGGCGCTCTGAAGCGAGCGCACTTTGCGCAAGATCAAGGCAGTCTGGCGGCGCGTACACGCCCCTGGCGACCAATCAGCGATCGCGCTCGGCAGCGACCAGCCGGCATCGGAAGCGTCTTACCAGGTCGAATTGAACAGTCCGAAATGCGGCTGTTGCGCCACCAGAATCATGGGTTTGCCGGGATGCGTCTTCGCAACCTTCCGCTTCTTGGCGTCTGCCGGCCTGGCTGCGGTTTCGGAGCTCTTCATCGCGCGCGCCGGCGGCTTCTCGACCGCGGCTGCCGTGGGCGCCTTGGCCTCGGCGACATTCAGCTGCGCATAGGCGTCGCGGGCAGCGGTCTTCGCGGGTTGAGCGGTGGCCACAACCGCCGACGGCTCGACCGTCGCAACTTTGGTTTGGGCTGGCGTCGCAATTGACGTATCGATGACGATCCGCTCCGGCCACTTCCGGGTGGATTGGATACGAACCGGCGGCAGATCCGCTGCGGAGGTCAGGCTGGCTGGAAGAGGTACGCTGGGAAGCACCGCGTCCGCGAGGACCAGCAGCGCGAACAAAGTTCCGCCGACAAACAGAAAATAACGCAAGATAGGCATAATTTACCGCTCCGTCGGCGCGCCCTCGGCCGACTATCCACCTAACGGAGGACCATGGAAGTATGTTCCCGGGCAAACCGACAGGTTCAAGCACCGCCGGAAACTAGCGCGACATAATTAGATTTTCGTCGCTGCAACCAGCGCGCATTTTGCCGAGCTGACGTTAACGTTGACAAATCCAACATGGACCCCCACGAAGGTCCGGCGGCCCCCTGGCTTCACTAGGCCGGGGACGACACGCCTTCGCGCGGTGAGCGGTCCGCCGTCATCTCTGCCGAAAGCGCAGTTGATCTCAACATCCTTGATCGCGAATGGGTGGGTATTCCGCAGCGTGAAGGTGACGAGCGCCCGCGATCCCAATCCGCCCCGCCGCCACGACTGGGAGCTGATCCGAACGCCCGACAGGACGGATGAATCCTGCAAGCCGGGCTGCGCGGCCGAGGTGAGTCTCGCATTGGCGTCCAAAACGCTGCCGCCTGGGGTGGCCGCTGACGACAGCGGCGAGCCGATGCTCGTGCCGGAGCCGCCCGCACCAACCGTCACCGCCAGCGGCAAGCCGTGCAATGTCCCTGCCCCGTCCTCATCACCCGCATCGGCGTTGCTCGCCTGATCCGACGTGAGCGGGGCAAGGCCGACATCGGCGGTCTCAGCGTCATCGAGGGACATCATCAGCAAGCCCGCCGCCACGATCACGCCTGCGAGCGCGGCAAGGCCGAGCAACGCCGGTCTCCAGGGAACCTGCGGTGCAATTTGCCGAGTAAGCACCGGCGAGGTCGCACGTCGCAGCAAAACAGAAAGACCCACGCTCATGTCCGCCCCATGGCTGCCGGTCAGGACTCTGAAACTTTCAATCTGCAAACGTCGGCAGAGTTGCACGCAAAACCGACATTTGGAGGGCTGGCCCCGGCCACCGGTTCGATGACCGGACCGGACTGGCGCAGCCGAGGTCGAGCCGATAAACATCGGGATCGTTGCCGATGCAGCAGCTACGCTGCTACGTCCAAAGACGTTTCACTTTTTGAGAGATCTCGACGATGTTGAATGTCACCTGGGACCATATTCACCTCCGCAGCCCGGACCCTGAAGCCACGGCCAACTGGCTGCATGACGTTCTCGGCGGCGAGATCATTCGCAATCCCGGCCGCATCGATGTCAGGCTGGGCGGCGCCAGCGTGTTCATCGCCAAGGTCGAGCCCGGTGACGGCGTCCATGAGCCCCCAAAGACACCCTATCAGGGCCTCGATCATTTCGGTCTCACCGTAACGGACATTGACGCCGCCGCCGCGGCGCTGAAGGCCAAGGGCGTCACCTTCACGACCGAACCGACCACGATCCGTCCGGGCGTGCGCATCTGCTTCATCCGCGGCCCTCAGGGTATTTCCATCGAGCTGTTGGAGCGCGACAGGAAATACACCTGAGCCGCGGCACATCGCTAAGTCATGCTGCCGGGCATGAAGCAGCGGATCGAGAGGCCCTGATAGCCCCGCATCGGCCAGACCATCGTGCGGCCGACCCGGTTGGGCTCGGTGATGACGGCCTCGTCGGGCACGTCGAGCCATTCGCCTTCGATGCGCACGCGGTAATGGCCATTTCTGCTTTCCCAATCGACGTCGCTGACGGCGCTGCCGTCAGCATCGGAGCAACAGGGACCCTTTCCGCTTCGCAGCCCATCGAACCAGGCCTTCAACTCCGGCGACGAGTTCGCGTATTGACCGCGGTCGCGCGCCAGCCCAGGTGGCGCGGAAAGTGCGATCAGCAGAGCTGCCCCCGTCATCTGGATGGGAGGCGTCCTGCACTTGTCCCGCCATCGCGCGCGGCGCGTCGTCCCGGGCTCAATTCGATGCGGCTCATGGCCGCCTGACACGATCCATTTGCTCATTGCCGTCTGGTCCATCTGCTCTTGCACCACCCAAGGGTGCGCGGATGGCGATGCATCAACCGGGCCAGTTTGCGATTCGATCGCGGCTTCGTGAGAGTCAATCCGGGGTCTTACGCAGGAGATCGAGGTCGATCGGCCTACTCGGCCGCCTGCTCCAGCGGCGCGACACGCGGCAGGACGATCTGGATGCGCGTCCCCGCCCCGGGCTCGGACTCGAGATCGAGCCGTCCGCCGAGACGATTGGTGACGATGTTGTAGACGATGTGCAGGCCGAGGCCGGTGCCGCCCTGATCGCGCCGCGTCGTGAAGAACGGATCGAAGGCGCGGCGCCGGACGTCCAGGCTCATGCCGCAGCCATTGTCGGAGAAGATGATCTCGACATTGTCGCGTCCGGACTCGCGGGCCTGGATCTCGATCGTGCCTCCCCGGCCATCCGGGAACGCATGCGCGACGGCGTTGAGGAAAAGGTTGGTCAGGACCTGGCCGTAAGGGCCGGGATAGCTGTTCATCACCAGATCGGGCTGGCAGTTCACGTTCAGCGTCAGGTTCTGCTTGCGCAGGCCTGGCCGCAGGCTCAGCATCACCTGCTCGGTGAGATCGGCGAGATCGAAGGTCCGCTGGTCCGAATAGTTGCGGTCGGCCGCGACCTGTTTGAACGACTGGATCAGCTCGGCCGCACGATTGAGATTGGCGACCAGTTGCCCGGCCGCGTTGCGACTGGTCTCGATGAACTCGTTGAGGCTCGAGCGGCGCAGTTCACCGCGGCTCACGGCCTCGCTGAAGCGCTCGGTCTTGCGCTCGAGCGCGGAGGCCACCGTCAGGCTGATGCCGACGGGATTATTGACCTCATGCGCGACGCCCGCAACCATGCGCCCGAGAGCGGCGAGCTTCTCGGCTTCGATCAGCGAGGCCTGCGTCTCGCGCAGGTTCCGGAGCGCCGTTTCGGCGGCCTCCTTCGCCTTGCGCATTTCCAGCTCGCTTTTTTTGCGTTCGCCGATGTCCAGCGCCACCGTGACGATCTTGTCGACCTCGCCATCGGCATCCAGCAGCGGCAGCTTGTTGACCAACCATTGCCGCATCACGCAGCAGGAATCGAGGTACTCCTCTTCGTAGAATCCGAGGCCGGCCTTGGTCGCCAGCACGCGCTTGTCGTTCGAGTCGGTCTTGCTGGCGCCGTAGCGCGACATCAATTCGCCGGTGGTGCGGCCGAGCGCATCCTCCGGCTCGACATTGAAGATGCCGGCCATGTAGCGGTTCATCAAGACGTAGCGCAGCTCGCGATCCTTGACGTTGATCACCGCCGGCACCGTGTCGATGACCTGCTGCAGCAATCGGCGGCCTTCGGCGATGGCCGTCTCGGCGCGCTTCTGATCGGTGATGTCGCGAACGACGCCTTCGTAGCGCAGCACCTCGCCGCTCTCGTCGCGCACGACGGTGGCGCTGTCCGACAGCCAGCGGATCTCGCCATTGCGCCGCCGCACCTGGTACTCGAACTCACGCACCATGCCATCGCGCTGCATCAGCTTCTGATAGCGCTTGCGCGCCAGCGGGTGCACATAGATGGTGTCGGCGATGTCGCTCACGCTCTGGATCAGATCGCTCGCCGAATCGTACCCCATGATCCGCGCCAGCGCCGGATTGGCATTGAGCACGAGCCCGCTCGGCGTGGTCACATAGATGCCGTCGATCGAAGCCTCGAACAGCTTGCGATAGCTCTCCTCGGCCAGCCGCTGCTCGGCCAGCGCGCGCACCGCCGCCTCGCGCGCGGCGTCGGCGTCCTGCAAGGTCTGTCGGAACACCTCCGCGGCGCGGGCGATGTCGCCGATCTCGTTCTGCACGTCGGTCTGCGGAATCGCCGTCGACTTCTCGCCTGCGGCCAGCGCCCGGATCGAGCGAGCGATCGAGGCCAGCGGCCGCACCGTGCGGCGAACCACGAAGGAGGCGGCGAAAATGCCGATCAGAACCCCGGCCGTGCCGAAAATGATGCTCTGCCATTTGGTCTCCGCCAGGGTGCGGGCGAAGTCGCGCGCCAGGACCTTGCCCTGGCTCGCGCTCAGCGCCCGCAGCAGCTCGGTGACGCGGCCGATCAGCCGGCCTTCGATGCCCAGCACCTCCTTGTCGAGCCGCGCGATCTCGTCCTCGGTGCCGGCGATGGCGATGATCGCCTCGGCGTAACGATCCGCTGCCGCGCGCAGCGCCTTGTCCTGGATCGGTGTCGCGCGGATGCTGCGCGCCGCCTGCTCGGCGCCGGCCGGATCGCGCGCCAGCAGCGCGGCGCCGATCTGGTTCTGCACCTTGAACAGCGCCCGCGCGGTGTCGCGCTCGGTCACGCCCGCGATCGCCTCCTCGAAGCCTTCGCGCGCCGCCGGCAGGCCGGACAGCAACTCGGCGCGCTGTGCGATCAGCGCGCTGATCCGGTCGATACCCTCGCGATAATTGCTGAGCCGCTGCGCCACGCCGTCGATCGTCGCCTGCTGCTCCGGCGCCAGCTGCAGGCGCGTCTTCTTCAACAAGGCGCTGAGCTCGGTCGCCGCCTCCATGACGCGGTCGGAGCGCGAGGCTGGATCCGTGACGAAATCGCGCGCCGCGAGCCGCAGCTCGTTCATGCGCTGATCGATCTCCTCGGCGAGATCGCCGACGCCCTGCAGCCGCTGCAGCTCGGCAAAGGTGGAATCGATGTGGCGAATGGCGATGACGCTCGCCATGCTGGTGGCGGTGATCACGGCGAGCAGCAGCAGAAAGCTGCCAAAAATCATCCGACCGATCGTCATCGATCGGAGCGAACTGCAGGCGGTGCCGAAATCAACTGGTTTACTCATGGGTCCGGTGCTCGGAACCGCAATATATACGAGCCGCGATGCGGCCAACTGAACATATCAGGAACAGAACCGATCCGCACGCACTCCGCAAGACGAAAAATGGCGTGTGCGGTTAACCGGCCGCACCGAATTCGAAGATCTCCCCATCATAGCCGGCCTCCGGCGGAATGCGCAGCTGCCGGCCGCCATCCGCGGTCTTGGTCATGACCGGCATGACGGTGACGATGTCCATGTCCCGGGCCGCCGCGAGTGCATCCGCCACCGCCGGCTGCTTGCCGAGCCGGATCAGGTTGCGGGTCGTCGGGAACGGCAGCTTGAAACGGCCATCCTCGCCGCCCGCGAGCGCCTCGCGCGGCGAGACCCAGACCGAGTCGGTCGATTCCCGGCCGTCATGGGCGCCGAGGTGGTCCGGCGGCGCTGCCGCCAGGAAGAACCAGGTGTCGAAGCGCTTCGGCATCCCCTCCGGGGTGATCCAATGCGCGTAGGGCACCAGCGCATCGAGCGCCAGCACGAGGCCATGGCGCTCGAGCACTTCGAGGAAGCTGACCTTGCCTTCGCAGAGCGGCAGCCGGTGCGCGGCCTCGATCTCGCGCGCCGCCGCCGCATCGATCAGCGCGCCAGAGCCCCTGGCCCGCGCTAGCAAGATGCCGCTTTCCTCGAACGTCTCGCGGATGCCGGCAATCCGGAAGCCGAGCGCCTCGGCCTGAACGGCATCGCCGCCGGCATAGAGTTCGGGCATCCCGGCAATCTCGCGGTCGCCCTTGTCGACGCTGCCGCCCGGAAACACCAGTGCGCCCGAGTTGAACTCGATCTGATGGTGACGCACCATCATGAACACCTCGATCTCGCGGGCGGCTGCGTTGTCGCGCAGCAACAGCACGGTCGAGGCGGGACGGACGGCGGCAATGTCGGCCATGGTCACTCCGCGGCGCTGGCGTGGGGTTGCAGATTGGCCCGGGCATCGTAGCGTGCGACCCGCGACAGGAGATAGTCGACCTCGGCCTTGGCTGCAGCGCTGATGCCGGAGGCCGGCTTGCGCTGCGCCGCGGAGGCGATAGCGCCGCGCTTCTGCAGCACGTATTTGCGCACGGCGAGCCCTGCCCCCGGCTGCTGCTCATAGCGCACCAGCGGCAGATGCGCATCGAACAGGTCATGCGCGGCATCGCGTTTTCCGGCCTGCGACAGCTTGACGACATCGACCAGCATTTCCGGGAAGGCATAGCCGGTCATGGCGCCGTCGGCGCCGCGCTCCATCTCAAAATCGAGGAACAGGCCGCCATTGCCGCACAGGATCGACAGCGGCCGCAACGACCCGTCCTTCTGGAACGCACGCAGCGCCGAGATCTTCTCCAGGCCCGGCCAATCCTCGTGCTTGAGCATCACGCAGGAGGCGCTATCCATGACGATCTTGCGGATCACGGCCGGCGTGAACACGACCTGCTGGGTCAGCGGATAGTCCTGCAGCACCCAGGGAATGTCCTCGCCGATCGCATCCTGCGCCTGCTTGAAATAGCCGGTGATCTGGTCGTCGGTGCGCAGGCTCGGCGGCGGGGCGATCATGACGCCGGCAGCGCCCGCATCCATCGTGGCCCGGGCCAGCGCGCGCATCGTCGCAAAGCCGGGCGAGGACACGCCGACGATGATCTGCAGGTTTTTCGCGCGCTTGACGAAACGGATGGCAACCTCGGCGGATTCAGCCGCATCGAGTTTCGGTGCCTCGCCCATGATGCCCAGCACGGTAATGCCGTCACAGCCCGCCTCGGCGTAGAAATCGACCAGGCGGTCGATCGAGGCCTCGTCGATGCGGCCGTCATCGTGGAACGGCGTCGGCGCGATCGCGAAGGTGCCCTTGGCGGCGGCGGTGAGTTTCATCGTCAGCTCTCCAACATCTCTGGTCTCAGTCCGGGTTTGCGCCAGGCGCAGGCCGGAATGACCATCTGAATACATCAAAACCGCCGGGCGGACTTTTGAATGTCGGCCTCCGAAAAGAATATCTCCTCTGCATGAACAGCGATGTCCTCGGGCCGCCAGGCCGAGGATGGCGGCTTCCAGCCGTCCATTTCCATCATGCGCAACTCGCGCACGCCGCGCGGGCCGGAGACGCCGAGCACCTTGCCGGTCTGATCGCCGGAGAGGTGGCTGACCATATACAGCACCGCCGGCGCGATGCCTTCGGGCGTCAGTGCGGCGCCCGGATTTTCCTTGTAGCGCGGCAGGTCGGCGGTCATCCGTGTCAGCGCGCCCGGCGCCAGGGTCCACACCCGGATGTTGTACTTGCGGCCCTCCACCGCCAGCACGTTGGACAGGCCCCAGATACCGCCCTTCGCCGCGCCGTAATTGGACTGGCCGAAATTGCCGATCAGCCCGGAGGTCGAGGACGTGTTGACGATGACGCCGCCGCCATTGTCGCGCATCCAGCGGAACACCGGCAAGGTGCAGCAGAAAGTGCCTTTGAGGTGGACCTGGATCACCTTGTCCCAATCGGCCTCGCTGGACTTGGCAAAGGTCTGGTCGCGCAGGATGCCGGCATTGTTGACCAGAATGTCGGCGCGGCCGAAATGCCGGATCGCATCGTCGAACACCGACTGCCCGCCGGCCATGGTCGAGATGTCGGCGCCATTGGCGACCGCACGGCCGCCCTCCGCCATGATCGCGGCCGCCACCTGCCCGGCCATCGACAGATCCGAGCCGGACCCATCACGCGGCCCGCCGAGATCGTTGACCACCACCGCCGCGCCCTCGCGCGCGAACAGCCTTGCATAGGCCTCGCCGAGGCCACCACCAGCGCCGGTGATCAGCGCCACCTTGCCGTCGAGCAGTCCCATGTGTGCCTCCGCAGAGCTGTTTGTTCTTCTCCGTCATGGCCGGGCTTGACCCGGCCATCCATCTCATGAGGAGGCATCGCGTGGATGCCCGGGTCAAGCCCGGGGCATGACGACAACAAACAGGCGAGCCTCACATGCCAAGCATCATCCGAGCACGGTTTTGCCGTTCTTGATCACGGTGACGTTGCGCGACTTCACGCGCGCCTCGAACGAGATCACATGGCCGTCCTTCCACAGATCGACCGTCACGGTCTCGCCGGGAAACACCGGCGAGGAGAACCGCGCGGCATGCTGCCTGAACGCCGAGGCATCATAGTCGGCATAGGTCTGCAGCACGGCGCGGCAGGTCAGGCCATAGGTGCACATGCCATGCAGGATCGGGCGCGGGAAACCGGCGCGGCGCGCAAACTCGGGATCCGAATGCAGCGGATTGCGGTCGCCGCACAGGCGGTAGATCAGCGCCTGGTC
>Ga0265336_10000299_pt1 | contig 33783 bp, 25 predicted proteins | sample 42119metaG_FD_193583 | JGI IMG/M metagenome (GOLD analysis project Ga0265336, IMG submission 193583) | Rhizosphere microbial communities from Carex aquatilis grown in University of Washington, Seatle, WA, United States - 4-21-19 metaG | ecosystem: Host-associated > Plants > Roots > Rhizosphere...
GGGAATCCGGGAACGCCGTCAAATTGAGAATACCTGATGACAAATTTCTGGTCTTTGTTCGAACTCCCGTCGTGCCAGATGCTTGCGCTAAGGTTATGTCCGTAGAACCTGCTGTCGGTGATATAACACCATCCGCGCGGGCAGACAAAATCGACCCAGCCTTCGAAGGTGCAGCCGGCATGGTAGTACATTCCCTCTGCACGATTCCACAGACTCATGGTGTCGCCGCCGTCGGAGATCACATTGCAGTTCAGAAAAATAATTCGCGTCGCATTGAAACCGCGAACAGCAAATTGATGGTCGTGAACTCCGTTGAGATTCCCATAATTATTGTATACCGTTAGATTCGCCATCGTAACATCCGTAACCCCGTTGCCGATATTGACCACCGCCGAACCCCAATCGGCGCTGTCAAGAGTTCCGTCCTTGTGGTTGTTGGGTGCTTTCGTCCAGTTCGAGCGCAGTTCCGCGTACACAATACGTGTGCTGTCCTTATCTTCGCCGACAAGAGCAATATTACTTTTCGTGATGAAAAGCTTCTCCGTGTAGACGCCGTTCTTGATAAGGATGATCGTGAACCGCTCGTTATTTTTCGGGATCGAGTTCAACGCCTCTTGAATAGAACGAAACCGTCCCGTCCCGTCCTGAGCGACTACGATATCCGCGCATTCGCTCGCCGTCACGTGAGCATAGGAAGCAAAAAGGAAAATCGCCGTAAGAAATATTCGTTTCATATTCTTCGGTATTTATCGGATGATAATTTCATCCTTTTTCACTTCCGGATCAGAATCAACAGCCTGTTTCATTTTCGACAAGTCTGTTTCACTGATGCTAATACTTTTCGTTTTATTCCCGCTTGCCTTGAGAAAGAGTTTTGCTTCCGGCGGAAATGAAATATGCTTGAGCTGGATGGAATCAGCATTGTTCACCGTATATGCGGCACCGGTCAAGAACGACAGCCGGATATTATCCATTTCGATCTGCTCCGCGTCTTGAAGCACGCAGCCCGCCGTAGAATTAATGACGATGGTGTTGAATCGGATATTCTTCACCGGCATTTCCGCAAGTCCACGGACGGTTATTGCGCCGCTTGCTCCATCGCACACGATATTGCTGATCTGGAAATCGCGAAATTCCGGCGTGCGCTTCACATTCGGATCGTTATCGTTGTTTTGATCGTAGAACATATCGAAGAGGATCGCCTCGTTGACGATGTCCTTCATCCGGATGCCGTCCACGTACACTTTTTCTACCACTCCTCCCCGATCGCCGGCCGATTTGAACCGGAGGCCGATATCGGTGCCGATGAATGTGCAGTTCTTGACCGAAATATTTCGCGCGCCGCCGTACGATTCGGATCCGATCACGAACCCGCCATGGCCGTTGTAGACAATGCAGTCTGCGACCACGATGTTCTCGCATGCCGGTTGGCCCGACTCCAAATCGCTCATCTTCCCCGGCTTCACACAGATGGCGTCATCTCCGACGCTCATCACGCTATTATAGAGGAGAAAGTTTCTGCACGAGTTGATATCGATGGCGTCGGTGTTCTGCCCCCACCATGGATTGTTTACGGCGACATTTCGCACGACAACCTCTTCGCACCTCGTCGGAGCGAGCGTCCATCCTGGGGCGTTCATGAATGTCGGACCGTCAAACAAGACTCGCTTGCAATCATCCAACGCAACCATCACCGGCCGGAGGAACTCTCTTGCTCCGGCAATTTGCTCGGGGGTGGGCTTCTTGCCGCTATTCTTCAGCTCTTTCAGATAGTCTTCTCCGTTTAGAGCCTCTTTAGAAGGCCACCAGGTTTTTCCATCAGAAGCTACAGCACCTCCCGATTCCAATAATTCTTTCCATTGCCGGCTTGTCATTTTCTCTTTCTTGACGGGGCGCCAGTGTTGCCCGTTGCCGTCGAATAATCCTCTTCCCGTAATGGCGACATCCTGAAGGTTGCTGCCAAAGATCATCGGCATACATTTCACCGCGGCCTTGCTGCGTTTGAACATCGGGTAATCCTCGAACCGTTTGCTGAACAAAATCACAGCGCCGCTGTCGAGATGAAGTTCAATCTTGCTCTCCAATTTGATCGGGCCTGTAAGCCACATTCCCGGGGGAACCGTCACGACCCCTCCCCCTTTTGCGGCGCACTGTTGAATCGCCGCCGCGATGGCGTCGGTGTTCATGGTGCAGCCGTCGCCTACAGCTCCGAAATCTGCGATCGAAATCCGTAGGCTGGGAATATTGGGAAGTTCTATTTCCGGCATCGCGAAGGGGAGGTTGGACATATATGCCTTTACCACCGGGTCCGTTCCCGCAAAGACAGAAGTTGTCAGCATGAAAAAGCTCGCGGTAACTATTCTCTGCAGCAACAAAATTCTTCTCATCTTTATCCTCGTCAATATGGCACTAGTCAACACTTCTCACGGTCTTCGCATCCTGCAGCAGCCAACGGAACAAATTCTCCGCTGCCTTGTAATTCTCAAACGCATCCGGTAATTTCCTGTTATCGTAATATTCATTGTAAAACCATGGGTCTCCCACCGCGACCACGGACCCGCTGCCAAACTTCGAATATCCGATGATGACATCGCCTTTGTCCGTCAGAATCGGCCTGGCATCCCCCGAAAGTTTCAATGTCGAGATCTCTTTGAGATAGATCTTGTTGACGTTTTTAAACATTGGATGGGATGGAAGACCGGCAAAGGCGCCCGTCTCGAAATCGTTTCCCTGAACTCTATTGCGGCTGTCTTCGTTGAAATGGATCCCAAAACGTTCCGCGAGCATATTGAGATGCTCGAATTCGGCGTTTCCTTTGTCGTTCCCAAACAAGAGAAGAATCCCGCCGGCGCGCACCCATTCAACGATCGCGTCCTTCGCCGGCGCTTCAATGTAGTTGGGATGAGCACTCTCCAACGGCGTGTCCGGGTCGACAATGATATAGATACTTGCATGCGACAGTTTCTGCGTCGTCGGTTCGACCTCGAGAGTATCAAGCTCGGCGCCCAATTCCATGATCGCCTTCCCTAGTTCTGAGAATCCGGAATTTGCTGTATCCTCCCATACATAGTGAAATCGCATGACGTGGTTGTCGGGACCGGCCTTTCTTTCGTTGTTAAAGAAATAATCCAGAAGGACGACCTTTCCCCTGCCAATATCCGGTGCATGATCTGCCGGCAACAACCTCGATTCAAGCGGGAGGTGGAGTTCTGTGATGCCGTCGACGACCAGCCCGGCAATTTGTTTTGCCCCGTCAAAGGTGAAATGAGTATTATCTTCTTTGCCCGCCGGCAAGGCCTTGTATTTTCCCGGTTGAATCCAAAGGAACACGCTCTTAGATTTTTCAGGCCCGAGGGTATCAAGCAATCCAATGCTCTTTGCGTCCAAGTCGATCAACGGAACGCGTTCCTCCTTTGCAACTCGACGGACGGCATCGGAATATTCCTGGTGCGTTTCAACCGCCTTGTTGAGCTCATCAAATTTCCTTCGACTAACAGGCGTGAGTAGAACCGGGAGCGCCCCCTTCGCGCGAGTTTCATGAACAAATTTTATAAGATTGTTCCTGAAGTCGGTTTCGGGAGCCGCGTACCTGGAAGTATCATCCTTCTTTTCATCATTGTGTCCGAACTGGATGAATACATAATCGTTCGGGCGGAGCCTGTCGACAACGACTTGCCATCGTCCTTGACTGATAAAACTCTTCGTACTCCGTCCATTCATTGCATGGTTCTCGATGATGACATGCCGGTCGAAAAAACTCGGGAATACCTGCCCCCACCCCCGCTCGGGATTATCCGCAAGAGGTTTATCGGCCATCGTCGAGTCGCCGACAAGAAATATTCTCACCGTCGTGTCGGAAGAAAGGAATCCGCACAGCAAGACCGTACTCGTGAAAAGCAGAGCGGAAAAGGAGGACAGGCTTTTCGATCCCCGACATTTCATGCGTTAGTTCGCCTCCATAGCGGTCTTCTGTTGCAGCACGCGGGCTTTGCACGTTTCTCTCAGGGTTATCCCGGCCGGAATAACAATGTGTCGTTCTCTTTGTTTCTCATGACTCTTGATCGCATCGAGGATCGTATGAACCGCCGTCATGCCGAGCTCACGCGTCGGCTGGTTCACGCAGCTGAGCGCGGGAGAAAGCAAATGACTCATATCGCTGTCCCCAAAGCACATCACATCGATGTCATCCGGTATTTTCAGCGCCAATTTTTTTGCCGCTTCGTAGACGCCGAGCGCCACCGGATATGTTGCGGCAAAGATGAATTCCGGAAGCGGTCCCTTTTTATAGAGCTGCATGAACCCCTCGTAACCATCTTTCGTTCCGAAACCTCCGGGGACAATCCACTCCTGGCGAACCGGGATATCGTGGTTCTTTAAAGCCTCTTCAAACCCCAACAGACGCTTCTTCCCGATGTTGATCCACGGATTTGCACCTCCGATAAACCCGAGCTTTCGGTGACCCGCGTTGACGATTGCATGTTCCACACCGCTGCGCGCCCCTTGCCGGTCGTCAATCATCACGGTGCTGAAGCCGGGGAGTGCAGGCTCCGGCATGCGGTCGACAAAAAGAAGCGGAACTCCCATCTTCTTCACCCACTGAAAAACATCAAGGCTTTTGGTCTCTTGAGAGATTGAGACGATAATACCGTCGACCCTCATGGAGATGAGCGTCTCGATATGTTTCTTCTCCCGTTCTTCGTTTTCCTGTGAGACGGTCAGGATCGTCTCGTAATTATTCTCAAACGCGGCATTGTACACCGCCTCGATCAGCGAGCCGAAGAAAAAGTGCGCAATTTTAGGGACCACGAAACCGAGCATGTTAGAGCGTCGAGCTGAAAGATTCCGTGCCATGTAGTTCGGGCTGTAGCCCAATTCCTTCGCGATGCGCCTCACTTTTTTTGAGGTTTCATCAGAAATGTCTGAGTGACCCCGCAACGCCTTCGACACCGTAACCCTTGACACCTTCAACTTCTTCGCGATATCTTCAAGCGTGACATGCGAGTTACTTTTCACGATACGCCTCCGTTAGAATGTTGTTTTCCGTGCGCCTCAAGACCGAGCATTATTGCCGCGCTCGGCTTGCCTGTCCCTTTTCGATTTCGATGGCAGTGAGAAGGAATGGCGCAATGCCCTTCAAATCGTTGGTTCGCTGCGGTTCATGAATATAGTATTCAAAACTGCCGTCTCTGTATGGATGACCTCCGAGTCCTGCACTCTGGCACGTGTGAAGAAGGTTCACATACCCATGTTCGTCTGTAACGACAAAGTTTTCCGTGATCGCTGTGAATGCCGATTCTGCGATAGCGAAATAGCGCGCATCGAGAAGACCGCATGACGCACCCTTTGCGAACGTGTAGACAAACATGCACGACGCCGAAGCTTCGAGATAGTTATCCTTTCTTCCTCCTTGATCGACCACCTGATACCAAAGGCCCGTTTTTTTATCCTGGAATTCGATCAACGACGCCGAGAGGTTTCTCAGAATCGTGATCAACGTGTCTCTTCTTGGATATCCCGCCGGAATGTAGTCCAGCACGTCGACCAATGCCATGCAGTACCACCCCATCGCCCTGCCCCAAAAACTCGGAGAACACCCCGTTGACGGATTTGCCCAACGTTGTTGCAGACTCTCATCCCACCCATGATACATCAATCCGGTTTTTGGATCGAGTGTGTGCCTGGCAATAAATACAAATTGGTCGATCACATCGCTGAAATCGTCCTGTGCCTTTGCTTGTTTCGCGTACCAAGCGTAAAACGGTTCAGCCATGTATAAGCCATCCAACCACATCTGGTACGGGTAGATTTTCTTGTGCCAATAGCCCCCTTCGTGTGTACGCGGCTGATTGAGCAGTTGATTTCGAAGCGTATCGGCCGCCCGTTTATATTTCTGATTGCCGGTCTCAGCATACAGGGTCAGCAACGCTCTTCCCGGACCGATGTTGTCGAGCGTGAACTCGCCGTACTCGTACGAGCGAATTGAACCGTCCTCGCCGACATATTGGTCTATATTCCGTTTGATAAAATCGAAATACTTTCTATCACCAGTGTACAACCACATTTGATGGAGTGCTTCAAGCATGATCCCTTGCTCGTAGTTCCATTTTTTATTCGGGGACGCAGAATCGTACGTTGTTCCCGCCGGATGGCTTTGTAAAAAAGATCTGGCGATCCGAGACGACCATGGCAGGGCATCATCTTTTTCTCCCCCGGACACAGAAGAACCGGCAGAGATGATGAGAACTAGCGCTACATAGATGGCTCTCGTTGACTTCATTGCTCTCGACTATCGCATGAGAAGAAGTTTGATCGTCTTTTCATTACCGCCCGCACTCAGCTTGCACAGGTACACCCCGCTCGCCCAATGGTCAGCCGTGATCGTGACACTGTATTCGCCCGGACCGCGGACACCCTGGTCGAGCACAACGACTTTCTTTCCGAGAATATCATAAACCTCGATCACTGCATGCATCCTCGCCGAAAGCTGATAACGTACCGATGTCGACGGGTTGAACGGATTCGGATAATTCTGAAAGAGGTCCAACGTAGGCACCATAGGTCTTCTCTCGGAGTCTACAGACGTTGGTGTTCCGGCCAATTCGTCAAGATATTCCTCGAGTTTGGTGTACCCGCTCGCGTCGACAATGTTTCGGTCTGCAGGGTCGTACGGGTTTAGTCCATGCGCGATTTCCCATGAATCGGGCATGCCGTCATGATCGGAATCGGATGGAGCGGGAACCGAGTTGAGCGTCGGCCAGCCTCCAACGTCGCTCTGGGAATCGATGATTCCATGTGGAATGGAGGTATCGAGACCGTTGGCAGTTTCATATGCGTGAGTGTGGCCGCTGAATGTTGCGGTCCTATGAGCGACTTCGTAAATAATCCGGTTGTCGACTGTGTCGCGCTTCGGAAGCGTGGCGCCAGCATTTGCCAGCACAAGCGTGTATGCTTCATCGGGTGTATTGGTCGTGACCTCCGGGAACGGGAAGGGCGTCAATGCCTGCGCTGTGCTCATTCTGAAACCAGAGTACTCCGGCACAACCCCTTTCCAATTGTTGTTGGTCACGCCGGTGTCCCCGTCGACATAATTTCCTGCAATGTAGAACATGCCGGTTGAATCACCGGATCCGTAAGGATTAAATATCCTGCTTTTCACGCTGGACTTTGTCGCGGGGCCGTATTTGTAGTAGTTGTTGACAATATTGATTTCGCTCTCTTCGCCGCCATACGAACTGTTGAAGCCCCAGTTGTAAATCACGTTGTTGCGAAAATCGAGGTTCTGTGAAGAATCCGTGCCGGAGCCTGCTGGAGTAGGTCCGGAAAAACGCGGATTTCTGCTCGAATGGTGCGCGAAGAGATTGTGGTGATACGTAGAATTGAATCCGCCCCAAATTCCGCCGTAGCCATGCGTCCCCTTAGGGTCGTAATTATTATAGAGGCTCTCGCTGATAAGACACCACTGGATTGTGAGACTGTCATACCCATAAAATGAAAGAGACTCGTCCAGGCTCCAACTCGCCGAGCAATGATCGACAATGATTTTTTTCTTGGCGAATGAAGTATGGCTGTAGCCATTGATGGCATCGTCAATCGGCTTGCCAGCGCCCTGATCGCCGAACCGTGACCGGATGTACCGGATGATGACTTCATTCGCGCTGACGTTGAATGTGAAATTTTTCAGGCAAATGCCGTCACCCGGCGCAGTTTGACCTGCGATCGTGATGGAATCTTTTGTAATCTTCAGAGCTTGTACCAACGCGATTGTTCCCGAAACACGGAACACAACCGTCCTCGCACCGCTTTGGTTGATGGCATAACGAAGACTCCCCGGCAATCCGTCATCGTTAAGGTTGGTCACCTCGATCACTTTTCCACCCCGTCCGCCCCACGTAAGCCTTCCCCCTCCCTCAGCTCCGGGAAAAGCAAGGGGTTGTGCGAAAGTCGAAGTTGCCGCGAAAAGCATAAGCACCATCTGCAGTGATAAGTTCTTGAAGCTATTATAACGAGCCATGGTTTCCTTCCCTTGAGAGACGAAGGGGCTTTTGACATGCAGCAACCCTTCGCTTTTTGTGATCCTACTTCACGAGTACCATGCGTTTAATATCGACCGAACTGCCGGCTTGAATCCTATACAGATAAACTCCCGAGCTGAGCTGCGACGCATCAAATGAAAATATGTAAGTTCCTGCGCCTTGGTTGCCGGAAAACAACGTCTTCACTTCCTGGCCGAGAACATTGAACACCTTCACGGTAACAAAGGCTGCCCGTGGAATGCCGTACGAGATCCTTGTCGACGGATTGAAAGGATTCGGATAGTTCTGATCGACAAAAAATCTTTGCGGAATCGTTGTCTCCTTCATCGGAACAAGCGTTACGGGGTTCTTCAGTGTCCCTCCTCCGTAAGAAATGTTCGCATTCGGGCCGAGCGTGAACGGAATAGTATTGTCAAACTGGCCCGCTGTCAATGTGAGCGTTCCGTTGATGGTTGTTGCTTGTGAAAGCGTGACCCCTTTTGCATTATTGATCGTGAGATTGTTGACGACGGCAGGCATGAGCATTCCTGTCACCTGCGCCGAATCTCCATCGAAGGTGTAATTGGCAGCGCTGCTCAAATTCTTTGACCAACCATTGTTGAGGTTTCCTTCGAATCCTTTTGGATCTCCGGAAATGAGTGTTGCCCCGGGTTGAACCGTAAAGCGAATGGCCGTACTTCCGCCAACTGAACTTGTATCCATATCGAGAATGGAACCAGTCTGAACGACGAAATAGATGTTGGACATCGAACCTACCGTATCGGCTTTTACGAAGGTCTGCTTCGCGGTCCCATTAAATATAAGTGAGTCCCGCTTTCCGACCGACGAATCGGAATGCGTCGTAAACGTTCCGAAGAGCGCATTGATGTCTCCACCGACATACCACGTGCTTGTTGCACCGCTTCCATTCGCCAGCTGGAATTTTCCATGCGAAGTGATACTGCCTTTGACGATCACGATGATGGTATCGATCCCGCTCGAACCGGTTGCAGTGAAGTACGACGTCGCGGTATCGAGCACAATATTGCCGTTGATGGTGACCGTTTTCTTTGTCGTTGAAACACCGCTTGCCGTCAAACGAAACGCCTGATTGTTGGAATTGATGACTCTCACATTTCCGCCGATGGTATTTCCGTTCATCGCAAGGTTTAGGCCGCCGGTCTGACGCGGACAATTCCACGTGACGTTGTAGAAATTCTGGTTTCCGTTCGAGGGAGCGTTCCCCACCAAGCTGTCAATCAGGCATGTTGAACCTGTATTCCACATTGCCTTCGGAAGAGTGCCGCCATTGATATCGTGCTCATACACTCCGCCGTTGCCGAAGACAACTTTCGAGGAATCAAAGACACCGATCTTTCCGCTGAAACTCCTTAGAGTTCCCGTGATCGTTACCGGAACATCGACATAAAGAGAGTCGGTGCTCTGAATGATGATCGTCCCCGAGCCCGTCGGAACATTCCCTCCTGTCCATGTTGACGACAGACTCCACCTACCCCCTCCGGTCCCGTTGCTCGTCTGCGCGACGGCGTAGCCGGAAAAAAACAGCATAAGCACTGCAGCAATGAGTTGCAATCGTTTCATAGCCTGTCTCCTTTAGTTGAATTCAAAATGAAAATCGTGCTCCTGAAAACAAGGTCCGTTCAATATGATTCTCTTGATACGCCCTTCCTTCACCACGGAAGTTCATACGAAAGATCGGCGACGATCGTATGCCGGATATCGCCGTTGATGCTGATGGCATTTGCCCATGTGTCGGTGTACTTCATGTCGGAGTATTCGTACGCTAGATTGACGGTCCCGCCGTCAACCATCACTCCGACGCCGAACGAATAGACCGAATAACTCACCGGTTCTCCTTCGAGTGGATTCCCCTCAGGTTCGTACACTTCAGCTTCTTCGCGTGCGCCTCCCCGAATCTTGAGCCAGGAGATCGGTGTAAATTCAAATCCGACATGGAAGAGATTAGCGGATAACCATGGGTTTGTCATTGACCCTGTGGAGTTGGTAAACGTCGCCGATGAGTACGGCCGGATCTCATATCCGGCGCCGAACATCAGATTCTCTCTGAGGGCGATGGATAAGCCGACGGATCCGCGGAAGGGAATGACTGTTTTATCCTGGCCATTAACGTTGACGATGGTCGACGCACCAGTCGTGTCGGTCTGGGTTTGAGCGTTGAATTTTCGCGTGATCGTCGTTGGGGTTTTTACAGAGAATCCTACCGTAACGTAGCGGCTCTGGTACGATCCGCTGAACGTGAATTCCTGCCCGCTGTAATCCGATGTCCCGGTAGTGAAAACTCGATGATAGACTGAATCCAACCGGAAGTACACACTATAGAAGACAATCTTCCCGCGGTCGACCCGCGACTCAAAATCGTCGCTGCTTCCTTTCAACAGCATTCCGCTCACGCCTACCGAGATTTTTGGAGAAAGCGCCCCCGAGAGCGCAAGGCCGTAGCCGTAGATCGAACCCTCACGCCATTGAGTGCTCTGATACCATTGAACCGGTATCGACAGCAAATCGGTGTTGTTCGCGGGAGTGTTTACCGCGCCGTTTTTCAAGGAGAGTATTGAAGGGGACAGGACATTATTATTCTGGAAGTACCAATTGAGATCGGCATATTCGATCGACCCGAGACCAACGCCGAATTTCATTCCGTTGAAGGAAACCGGGAGACCCGCAAACCCTTGGACGGAAGGTGTCTTTATTTTTGCATGAGACCAGTTCGGTCTGATGTTATCATACGGACGCTGAACGGTGTCTCCTGCATTATAGGTTGTTGTCGTATCGTACGTCGGATTGCCGATATAACCCGTTAACCCCTCCATCAAAAGACTGAAATTCGAGTAGTACTTCAATGGTGAATATTGTTGTGTCTGAAGCTCGTTCGACGAAACCTGGTGATCGCCGATCGAGACCTGGAAACCTTGAAGCGACTGCAACGATGCGGGATCAGCAAACATCATACTGACATCATTCTGGATCCCGACGATGATGCCTCCAGCGCCGCGCGACGCAGCGGATTGTAAAGTGAGGTGGTCAAGTCCCTGAATCGTTAAAGGCTGTCCGAACCCCTGGGCGCGAGCGCCCGGCGCCGAAAAGACGCAGAGCGACACCATCACGATGGAAAGGAATGTCTGAGGCGATCGCTTCATTTGATGTCCGCTCCGAGGCTGATACGTTGAACATTTCCGAGATACGGTCCGATAGAACCATAACTGTAGTCGAGTGACAAGAGCACCGACCCGAGGGTTTGTTTGATCCCTCCGCCGAGGGTGAGACCTTCGTAATCGTAATTGAATTTGTAGCCGGCTCTCAAGGCAAACACTCCTTGGAATTCATACTCTACGCCGAGGTGTTCCTGCTGACTGTAATCGTTCGGTTGGTAGAGGTCGAAGGCGATCCCGAGACGATTCTCTTCATCGATCGACAACAAAGCATCCTTGCCGATAAGATTCGCAGCAACTCCCCACCGGAATAGCAGCGGAACCGGGCTCGATTCTATCGCATACCTGGCGTTCGGCCCAAAATTTTGGACGGAGGCGCCGATCTGAACCGACCGGTAGCCGGTGTTGTATCGAATCCCGAAATCGAAGACCACATCACTGGACCACGTTTTGACTACTTCATTCAATTTGTCGTTCACCTTCGCTAACACCATCTGTCCGTTGTACAGAGATTCGTGGGCATATTTAACCGTAAGCCCGAGAGAGAATTTATCGGTCAGGCCCCGGGCGTAAGAGAGGCCGGCGAGATAACTGAACGGGTGAAACGTGTTCCCGGTCAGTCCTTGATTTTCTGCCTGATTGCTATACGGCGGCGTCGCAATAGCTTCATCGAATTCCCCAAAATCGACGTACTGGATCTGCAATCCGATTGCGCCAAGGCTCCCGATTGGCGTCGCATACGACAATGCTCCTTGGCGCGTATCGAAGATCCATTTCACGAACGTGGAGGAGAACTCTTGATCTTCGATGAGAGCCAAACCGCTCGGATTCCAAAAAACTGCGTCGGCACCGGATGCCCACACACTGTATGCATCCCCCAATGCTGTTGCACGAGCGACCGGCATTACTTCCAAAAATTCCATCGACGTGCTTCCGACTTTCTGCGAGAAGGCAGAGGGAGACGATAGAACAATCGCAATCAACGGCAGACAAATTTTTTTCATCATATTCATTGTAGTCGGCTTTCTTATCAATGGATTACGACGAATTTACCGGACACTCTTTTTCCCGTTGCCGCGTCATCCACGGTAAAGAAGTAGACTCCGGAAGCCATCAATTGATTATTTCGCGTAATCTGGAACCACTCCTGCTGATAGCCGGAAGTCGACGGAGTGTCATGCAGAATCGTCTGGACGAGCGCGCCGCTGTACGAAAAAATTCTTATCGTGCATTTTTGCGTCAAGCCGTGAAACTCGATCTTGTCGAGGTAATCGCCGCCCGTCGCCGACCCGAGGCGCTCGCCGTTTGTAACGATGAGCGGGTTGGGAACGACCCACACCTTAGCGAGCGTCGTCGCCGCCGGATTTTGAGTATTGTGCAAAGTAAGATTCGTTACGCCGCTTTTCATGCCGAGCGCGTCGGCCGAGTAGATAATGTAGTACACATCGTCGCCCGGATTACTGTCATGGTCGTAGAGCACATAGGTGGAATCACGCCAGTAGCGAGGATCTTTCTTCCCAACACTGTCCATGAGAGTCCAGGGTCCAAGCGCGGTAACGGAACGATATGCCAGGTAATAGCTGAAAGGAGCGTGCAGTTTCGCCGTTGTAAAAGTTTCCACTTCATCGCCCCAGAGAATCCTGTTGACGCCGGCATTCGTATTTTCCACGGTGAACGCAGGTGCGGGCACCGGTATCGGTATCGAATTTGAATAATGGCCGGTCTGGGGCGTGTAGCGCGGGTCGAACTGGATCGAGTCATACTTCACGACCACGGATGATCCGGTGTACATTTGGATCGCCCTGTCGGCCACATCCCTGATCGAGACGACACCGGGAGTGACATACCAGGGCAGGGGATGCGTTTGAAGGTAGGTGCTCCCGATAACCGGGGGGTTGCCGCCGGCAGAGCCATAGGTAAGCTGGTTGTACCAGCTCGAGACAGGATGGAAAACATTCCCCGATGTTTCGACGCCGCCCCCCATGTCTGTGTACACGGTGTCGCCTGCGTCCCCCGCCCCATACCCTACCACCTCTGCGATCGTAAAGTGAAGGTGTTCGTTCGGCGGAATAGTGTACGGTCCGAACACGTACGCATGAACAACGGGTTGTTTCCATCCGAGGTTCGAAGAAGGTTTTGCCCTCCCCTTCCAGTATGCCCAATCATTCGCGTTTGCCGGAATGAAGCTGGTCGAATCCGACGTGCCGCCGAAGGCCTGAGTCTTGCGCGCAACGATGTCGGTCCACGTTGTGATCTTCGTGATGTCGACATTCCGGTTTTCGTAGCGATTGGTGTAAGGCTGTTTGATCCGGTTTGTTTCATCCCACACGTACGCGCTGTCTGCCGCTGCAGGGTAATTCGTCTGACCCCGCACGGCAAGATGATCGTGGTCGTAATACAACGGAAGAATACCGACAGCTTGCGGCGAATCCAATCCGCCCCTATCGCCCGGCTGCGACCAGAGGTCGAAAAAATCGGCGTCGGGTTTCCCGATCCTTTCTTGATTATAGGACATCCACCGTTTCAAGTCGAAACGGGCGTACATATCTTTTGCCCGCATGTCATTGCTCTCCGACCATTCGTTGTATACCCTCTCGTAACCGAACATAGAGGGACATATCCCGTATCCCCATCCGACGAATGCGTCGGTAATCGGGTCAGAGTTTGTGCTCACGAGATCGTATTCATAAATGATGAAACAATTGTATCCGGGAAAACTCCATGCCCTGCTTGTTCTCGTCACAGAAATATTGAGAGGGGTGTTCCATGTCGCCACGATGATCTCTTCCGCTTCGTTGGGATTGTACGCAGGGTTCAAAGATCCGTTTGCCAGCACCGGATAATTTTCTGTCCGGGAGATCGGCCCGGGAAAACAGTAGACGCCCGCCACCGGGACCGTTTGACCGTTGCCGGCGGAAGCAACGGCGCCGCAGGCGATCGTCTGCCGCGCTCCGTCGAGTGTTCCAGAAAGGTAGAACCCGCCTCCCATGGAATTATGCTGGCCTTCATACACTCTTTTGGTGACGATGACGCGGGAATTTGGCGGCCATTCCATTGATGAGTAACCCTCGGTCATTCCGGTTTGTCCGCCGTCGAACGCCCTCCCCAGCTCTCCGGTGTTGTAAACTGTCTGATGAATCATGCTGCGAGTATGGGTTTGCGGAGTCCGGTTCTGCGCACTTGCGGCCAGGGCAAGGAACGTCAGGAGAACAAAAATATTTACCGATACTTTCATGGTCTTGGGCAGCATGGTTTTATTCTTTTTCTCAAAATTCAAGTGCCAGGCCGAAATTATAGGACCGCGGTTCGTTGTCATAAATTAAGAACGATTGATTGACAGGGAACGATGTCTCGGTATTCTTCTGGTTCCAGTAGAGCACTCCGTTTTGCGGATCGCTGATGGCATATTTTTCGTACTGTTGGATGTACGGGTTCGTTTGGTTCGCATTGGCCTCGGCAAACAAATAATCGTAGTTGAGGATCTTGTCGTTAAAGAGGTTAAACACCTCAACATAGATCGTACCTTTCGTACCGAAGAAATCATCAATGACTCTCGTGAGCCGCACATTCGAATTATATTCCGCCGGCGTCCGGGCGCCATTAATATTAAGGAGGGTGCGGTCATAGGAGGAAGTATACGGTCGGCCGCTCCGCGCAAAAGAGTTGAGAGAGAGCGTAAAATTCTCAAGCGGATATCCGCCAAAAAACATCGGCCCGAATTCCTTCGGCGTCATGTATTGAAGTGTGACGGTAAGATTGTGCGTCCGGTCGAAATCAAGAAGAACATCCCTTCTGGGAACTTGGCCCAAATCCGTCGTCACGACCCCGTTGACTTGTGTAAAAACCGGCGGAGCACCGTTGGCTGTTGCACTCTTGCCGGTCGCAACACTATACTGGTACCCGACCGTGCCTGTGAAATTTCCTTTTTTCTTTGCGAGTGTTGTACGGAATCCCCTGATGTCGGCATAGTCTCTATTGTAGTATGAGTTGTATTCGACCGTATTCGTAGCATCGTTAAAGGTCGCCTCCTCAATGAGATCCTTTACATCTTTATAGTATCCGCTGACGTCGAGCGTGAATCCCTCCCCCAATCCCTGCATGACTCCGATATCGTAGCTGTTCGTTGTCTGCGGCTCGAGCCGGGGATTACCGAGCGTCACGGGCTTGTTGTATACTTGGGACACTGTTGTTGCAACAACATATTGGAACGAAGGCCGCTGGACGAACGAGCCATAGTTGAGGTGAAAAACTGTGTTAACGGAAACAGGAAACGAAATCCCGGCCCGTGGCTGCAGCCTTCCGAGCAGCGGTGTTCTCGCTTTATCGGCATTGGCCATGTTCTGCACTACTCGGCCGGAATCGTCGACGACGGCGAACGGGTCGAACGTGTTGACATAGTAATCCTTGTTCGCATTCCATACGTCAAGCCGTAAACCGATGTTTGCGATCATCCCTTCAAATTCCATCTTATCCTGGATGTAGAGCGCACCCTCGATCGGATTGGCTGTGTAATTCGCCAACTGCAGAGATGAGCTGGTGCTTGATTTGTCATTGGCCTGGATTGAGTACGAATTGAACTGGATGCCGCCGTTGAACAGATGCGATTTTGTCACTTGACTTGTCAGCGAAGCTTCGAATGACACCGTCAGCGTTTTCTCGTCTTTGAAGTCGTCGTTTCCTTTCAGGTACGTGAACTCGTCAGGACCGGTAACAGGAGTCGTGATTGCGATTTTCGCGCTTTGCGACTGCAAGGCGATCGAATCGGGAAGCGTGCTCGGCCAGGGGGTAGAACCAAGGTTCAGTTTTGTTGAAAGGGCGTTCAACTTCAGTTCGTAGAACGTGTTTGCGCTGAGTGTTTTCGAGAACCGTGCCCCTAACTGTCCATTCTCCGTTGTTTGGTATTCGATACTGAGCGTCCTATCCCATAACCAGTTGTAATAGCCGAGGTCATTGGAACTCGGGAAAACGTTTTTGTTGCTTATGGAATACCCGCCGCTGGTGAGCAGTATCGCCCCTCCCCCAAAATCAGTGGAGACGTTTCCCATGAACTGCCGGTCAACATCGGGTTGCTGCGTTGGAAATTCAGGATTAACGACATTTGACCGCATGGCTACGAACATCGTCATGTTGTCGTTGAGCGGACCGCCCGAGCTTCCCTCGACTGAGTAATCAATGTCCTTCCCATAAGCCTGGTTGAGGTCTCTTTTCATCTGCTTCAGCCATAGGGTATATGCCACCTGCAGCATCACAGCAGTATCCTGACCATAACGGTTTAACAGTCCCGAGCCCATCCGTGAGAGCAGCGGCTGGTTGCCGTTATCAGGATCACCGGTCAGCCAAAAATTCTTGTTGAATAATTTTGCGAGATACGCATTGGCGGACGCATCATAAACGCTTGGGCCAAAGGTTTTCCGTCCCGGAGCGCGGACCCGGGACTCAAAAGTGGTCCTCCATTTGTCCGACTTTCCTTCTTTCATTGTGATATTGACGATCCCGGACTGGGCATTCCCATACTGTGCCCCAAACCCGCTCGTAACCACCTCTACTTCCTCCACTGCGCTTAAGATGGGGATGAATGCCGATGACGCATCGAACGGATTGACTATCCCCATCCCCTGCAGTGTGTAATACTCTTCGCCGGTCCGGCCGCCGCGGAAATGGCCGTCGGTGACATCGGCCGCAAGGCCGATGACGTCCGTGACATCTCTCATGCCCGCAATCGCATTCACATCATCAGGGCGGATTACTTCGCTCGTGGAAGTCTTTTCAGGCTGAACATCGGGTCTCGTTGCAACTATTTCTACAACGCCCTGTGTCAGGGTTGTCGAAGTAAGTGAAAAATCGATTGTCGTGGTCTTCTCGGAATTAATGATCACCCCATGCTCGAGCACTTTCTGGTACCCGATCATCGAAGCCTCTACATCATATTTATCCGGGACAATATTTAAGATAAAATATGAACCATCGATATCCGTTGTCGCTCCCAACTTCGTGCCCACAATGACGACATTGCATCCGATAATGGGTTCTCTCGTGTCCCTGTCGATAATCTTTCCCGAAAGCTTCCCTACGGTTTGTGCATTCAACAATTCCGTCGTGCAGAAAATGACAACAAAACTCCAGAAGAGGAACCATTTGGATTTGACGTGATAGTAGCTCCAATGTAAACTTCTCCCGGCTGGAATTCGATCCATCATTCGATTTCCGCGCAACGTCGCAACGAGTATTTCTCCAAAGAAATTCATCGCAGAATTACCGCTTCATGAGATATGTGTGCACCGAACTGAACCGGTACATTTGAACCGGCCGTGTTCGTATGCGTGAGGAGAATGTTCTTTGTGTTTAAGCCATCGGCGTAGATCAACGGAGATACTCCCTCAAATACCTCCATCCGGTCCGCCGTAATTCCTTCACAATCCATAAGAGAGAAAAGCGGGCCGGAAGATGGGTGGACGGAGACATTCTTGAATTCGATCATTTTCGCATCACTGCACAAAATTCCCTTCGCGGCAGTGATCGTGATGCTGTCGAAACTGACATTCTCCACGGGCATCTCCGGGAGGCCAAGAATCTCTATCGCAGCTTTCTTTCCGTACGAGCAGGAAATCTTCGAATAATGAAGATTCCTGATCTTCGGCGTTGCAAGTGTCACCGCTTCGGCCGGAAGCCGGCTCCCCGTGTACAGCATATTGACGTGAATCGCCTCCTGCTGGATCGTATCCGCAGAAAGATCGCGGAACCACATATTTTCGATCATCCCGCCGCGGCCGCGTGCCGTTTTGATTCGAACAATACGATCTGTTCCGTGAAAGCGGCAATCGTACGCATACACGTTGCGGATGCCCCCCGATGTTTCGCTGCCGATGACAATGCCGCCATGTCCCTGGAGTCCGATGCAATGACGAATGACGACATTCTCCGTCGGAATTCCGACACGCATGCCATCCCTGTCTCGCCCAGATTTGATCGCTATGCAATCGTCGCCCGTGCAGAATTCACAGTATTCGATCAAAACGTTTTTGCATGAGGAAGGGTCGACACCGTCGCCGTTCGGCACGTGACCGTACGATCCGTCGGTGGTGATTTTTACTTTACGAACGATAACGTTTTCACAGTATGTCGGAGTGATGGTCCAGAAGGCTCCGTACAGAAATGTGACGCCTTCGACCAGGATGTTGCTGCAGTTCATCGGCTGAAAAAATGCGGGACGCAGAACTCTCCCATCGGTTCCGTCAAACAACCGGTCCCGCACCGCCGTGTTCTTGTCTCCCATCGATTCAAGCTGCTGCTCCGAATTCTTCCGGGATTCTTTCCAAGCCCACCATGGCTTTCCCTGGCCGTTTAATGTGCCCTCTCCCGTAATTGCAATATTGGTCTTGTGGTCTGCATAGATGAATGCAGAATATTTGTTGCATTCCGTATCCTCGTGCCGGGAGAAGACGGCGGGGAGATAATCGGATGGATCCTGACTAAAGAGAAGTTCGGCTCCTTTTTCGAGCGAAAGATTAACGTTGCTCGCCAGGTGAATGGCTCCGGTCATCCAGCGTCCAGCCGGGACAACAACTTTTCCGCCGCCTGCTCCAGATGCAGCAGCGATCGCTGCACGAATTGCTTCCGTGTTCTTAACCGCTCCTCCTTCCGTGGCACCATAGTCTCTGATGTTGAAACTTCTATCCGGAAAAAAGGGACGGGTCATTCGAGGCATTTCAAACGGTGCATTCATGGGAAGAATTTCGTCGGGAGCTTCTGAGAACAAATCACTGGGCTGCTGGGGGAATGCTTGAATGAACCCGAAGAAGACGAGCATTGCTGTACGGCGAAAGCGGCGGAATAGTATAGGATAACAACAGATCATGGATTGTTACTCTCTCATTGTACCAATGTGCATAACGCCTGCTTCTTGATTGTAGATCTGTTTTCCGAATGCTGCGTTGAGGAAGCAGAAGACCTCCCGCCAGGAGGGGGAGATGAAAAGCTTTTGCCTCACACCATCATTAGGCTGTGGTTTTCGTTAATAAAAGTGGTGAAATGTGAAGAATGTCTATTAATCGCGCCGGAGAATAAATCGCATTTGAGCCGGCGGACAACCCTGGAAAAAAGTCTATTTGAGGATTACTGCGAAAGAATTACGGTGAAAAGGGTCTTATTACTTAATCGTTTACTTTACCGGTAACTATTTAGGCACATCATACAAAAGATTTGATTTTATGTCAAGTCTTTTTTTGACAAATCGTTTTTATTACAACGCGGATATGAATGGCGTCCGGCGGCTGATTTTAAGAAGAAATAATAGTCAGGAAGATTCAGATTCAGGCGGGATTTTGCCGCTTCGAAAGAGGGACAATGTGCGGCAGAATTGGTGGGATTGGTTGAGCGTTGACATGAAAGAAATTCTCAATGGATCCCTGTCGATCTGATGTTATGCGCATTGATAGAAGCACAGGTTGCTGATTGTCTGATTCAGAATAATCTCACCAGTACGCCTGACGCTCTCGTATTGTTCGCCCTTAAAATATTTTTGACAAAAGCGTTAGTCGGCCTGACGGCATACGAAATGCCGGAAAGAATCAAGAATTCACCCTTGCGAAAAAGTAGAAGTAGGTATGCAACGAACAACGTGGGAGGCGAGAGACAGATTCTTATACGACCGATGTCTTCTATTTTCCGATAAACATCTTAATGCCAATAACAACGAGTACGACACCGAAGAATTTGCCAAGTGCCTCGTTTGACAACGCGGTAGCATACCGCGCACCGATCCATCCCCCTGCAATGAATCCTATCACGATAATCAAGGCTACCTTGCTGTCGACAAATCCATGCTGATAGTATGTCCAGGCAGCGAGAATTCCGACTGGGGGCAAAAGAATCGCGAGCGATGTCCCTTGCGCCTGCTGCTGAGAGAATCCAAAGATCAGCACGAGCGCCGGGACAATCAGGATTCCTCCTCCTATTCCGATAAATCCGCTAAGAATTCCTGCCGCCAGCCCCAGAAGAAGGTATCCCGCATTGATCGCCATTGCCTTTTCCTTTCATAGTGTGGAAATGAGTCGTATCGTTTGACGTTTCATAAAGACACATTTACGTTTCGATTCCGTTTTTAATCCTCGCGATGTCCGCGCGAACTCGGTCCGCGTTTCCCCAGTCGCTCCAGTAGACATCCTTGACGCGCAGGACCGCAAGTCCGTGGGCGTCATGCTCCAGAATCGCCACGGAGAAATCGACGGAGGGAAGCGCCGAATACACTTCATTCACGGTCGACTCTTCGTGAGGTGAGAGAAGGTCGACGTCGATTTTTTTGAACGCTTGAAACACTGACGGCGTGAGGAGGCGGAATTTTCGGAGAACCGTGGCTGCGGTTCCGACAAAGACCATCGTATTAAGCAAACAATGTTCTTGCTGCACCGTACTGATCTTTTCGCTGTTGGGTTTCTCCAAAAACCGCTTAACGCGAAAGACTTCGCAGCCCCGGATGTCCGAGATCTTCATACTCGTTTCGATCCAGCCATAGTCGGGATGAAACTCATGCTGTTCAACACCGAGAAGAAGAAGATACTTGGAATGGTTATCGACAAATTCCACTGCCGCAGCGACGTTGTCCATGAATCGTTTTTCTTCCACGATAAAGTGGTCAGACGGAAAGACTACGACGCACGCATCCGGGTCGCGGCGAATGATGTGGAGTAACGGGAGGAGGATGCTTGCGGTCGTTTCTTTGTTCGACGGCTGCACAATAACATTCCGCTCGTCTAATCCGGAAATGTCACCGGCCGCATACGAACTCTGCTTGCTGTTGACGGTAACGACAATTCGTTCCGGCGGGATGAACAAACGAGCACGGGAAATGGTGTGCGACAGCATCGACCGTGTCCCGGTGAAGGCGCAAAATTGTTTCGGGCAATCGGAATTGAATCGCGACCGGATATAGTGCTTTAACCGTTTTCCGTCGCCGGCGGCGAGAATAATTCCCCAGACATGGTCATTGCGGCGTGGCATTGTGCCCTCGCTAGTGTACCGCAAATATACAAAATGGTTTTTTTAGTTGCGCGGAGGATTCAACGGAATGGAGAGGTGTCTCACACCGCTATCCCAAAATAGCAGGGAATTGAAATATTTCGTACGGCCGTTCAACAAAGTGTCCGACAGCTTTTGCGGTGGGGCGGTTACTTCGGAAGCTTCTCCTGCTGCACCAGTTCCCTGAGAATCGGAAAGATCCTCGTGATTTCGGCCTGAAGCTCCACAAAACATTTCTCATATTTTTTCTTGGCTCGCCCGGTCGGGTCTTCGACGGATGGATTCTGCGGAGACTCGGCCATTCCGAATTCCTTCAGGAGGAGGATCTTGCGTTCCCACTGCGGAAAAATACCCCGGATGATTCTCCTGTGCGGTTCCGCCATACAGAGAATGATGGACGCATCACCAACCATAACGTTCGTGATCTGCTGACCTCTGTGCGCCGCGATATCGATGCCATGACCCCTGCACACGTCAACCGTCGTTTCTTCCGACGGCGATTCGATCAGAGCCTCCGTGCCGGCGGAGTCCACAAGAATTGAGGATTGCAGGCCGTTTTCCATCACCATTTTTCTCAGGATGGCGGCGCTCATCGCGCTCCGGCAGATATTTGCGGTGCAGACAAAAAGAATATTCATTTAGCGCGCATCCAGCACTTTCCGTACCGATGACATGAGTTCATCGAACAAAAATGGTTTCATAATTACATCGCGGACTCCCTTGTGAAGGAATTCCGATTTACTTTTAAGGTCGATTGCACCGGTTGCAAGGATCGCCTTCACTGCCGGGTTCAGCGATATCAATTTAGTGATCAATTCTTCGCCGTTCATTTTTGGCATCGACAAGTCACTGACAACAAGATCGATCTCCTCTTGATGCAGCCTGTAGACTGCTAATGCCTCTTCACCATTCTGCGCGGTGAACACTTTGTAGCCGAACGATACAAGTCCGTGTTCGTAGATCTGCCGAAATGAATCTTCATCGTCCACGATGAGGATGCACTCAGTTCCGCCCTGGATGTCTTCCGAGGATTTCGTTGCTTCCTCTGGATTCTCGTGGTACAGGACGGGAATATAAAGAGACATCGTGGTTCCTTTTCCCTGCTCGCTTTGTACGCCGATGTATCCGCCATGATGCTGGATGATCCCGTACGCTACGGACAACCTCAATCCTGCACTCTGATCGGTTGCCCATGCATTGAAGTACGGCTCAAATATCCGCCGCTGACTGTATTCATCCAATTCTTTCCCGTTGTCGCCAATGGTGATCACAAGAAACTCTTTCCCCTCGGAAAAATGGATCCGCTCCTTCACCTCGCTGGGTGCACCAATCGCGGTTCCAAGCATGATCTCCCCTCCGTCGGGCATGCGTCGCTGTGCAGTAAGGGCAAGGTTGACAACAGCCTGATGGAGCTGATGGATGTCCCCGTTCACGACGGCATAACCGTCGTTTATTGACGTCGAAACTGCAATGGACGGAGAGAGTGAATGCTGAAGAATCTTCTGCGCCTGGCGGATAAGTTTTTCGGCCAGAATGGGCTTTAGTTCGGTTGTCTTGGACCGTGCAAAAACGAGAAGGTCGTCTGCAAGCTCCGAGGCACGTTTCGATTCGCGGATGACCATGCTGACGTACTCTTCCATCCGCGCGTTTCCGAGCGTTTCCTTGTACATCACTTCGGCGGAATTCATCACGATTCCAAAAATATTCCTCAGGTCATTGCCGATTCCCACCGCGAATGCCCCTAGCGCGTCCATTCTTTGCACTTGCTGCGCTTCAACTTCATATTTTTTCCTTTCGCTCACATCGCGATAAATGCTGAGAAGCAGTTTCTCACCCCGGCCGCTATTGATGAACGAGTGCCTGGCTTCTACGGGAATTTCTTCCCCTCCCCGGCGCTTGACTACCTGTGATGAGGGGACTTTCAGCAATCCTGCATCGAATTGAGACCGATATGCGGAGTTCGCTGCATAGCGTTCCTCGAGTTTGTTATCCCCCTCGTTGTATTCGCGGAGAAGTTCCTCTCTCGATGTTTTTGTAAGGTCACAGTACACGGAATTTACCATAACGGTCCTGCCGAACCGGTCGGCGAGCCGCATCGCGTCCGCTGAGTTTTCGAAAATCGCCCGGAATCGCTCCTCGCTGCTTCGAAGTGACGATTGCGTCGATCTCAGTTTCGCGATGTCGCGCCGCAGGACGATGGTGATCGAAAGAACTGCGGCGCACAAAAGGCCGCACAGCGCAGCAAAAAAAATCTTCGCTGGTGTCCAGAACACGTATGCGGGTTCCGTGATGTCGACACTGAGCAATTGCCCGTAGCCCGGCACACTTTGCTGCAGACGAATTGAAGAAGGCGCATTGGAATAGCCGGTGGAAGCGATCTCCTGCCCCCAGCCTGAAAACACCGTGACCTCGCAGTTCTCCATCGGATGACGCCGGAGGACATCCCCTAATAGTTTTTCGGCGGAATAAAAAACGATGCACGTATCCGGCTCGCCTCCGGAATGCGGTATCAGAAACTTTGCCTCAAAATAGTACCGTTCGTTGAAGCGAAACGGCTTTGTGTAGAACACCGAATGCGAACTGTCAGCATAGGAAAAAAGCGGACTTCCGGCCGCAGCCTGGACAAGCCTTTCGCCGGTTGAATCCTGGGGCGCGATCCATTGGATGGTGCCGTTACTCTTCGATCTCTGGATTGACACGATCTCAGGATGAACGGCGGGATAGGTAAGGCATCTTTGTTCCAGAGATGCCGCTTCGGGAACATCTCTGACGGCGGTCAAAAAAAACTTCTCATTTCCCATGAGGGTGGATTGAAAGCCCCCGTTCACAATGTCGAGATTATGTTGGATTTTTTCATGCTCGAACTCCGTCTCTTCGACATCAAGGAAATAAAACAAGGAGCCAAATGCTGCCGCAAAAAAAAGAAATAATACTGCGGGGTAGAGTATCAGTTTCGTCCGACGTGAAGATCCTTTATGTTTTCTCACCGCTTCTGTTCCTCCTCTGCCGAATGAGGCAATATGCCTTCAGGGATAAAAGCTGATTCTCCCGTTCCAAAACTGTGTCAACAACTTCGCGAGGAGACCGCCCGGTTCACGCCGCGGCAGCGAGGCTGCAGCAATGACACTGTTCGCAAAAGTATCGAGCGACCACTTTGCAATAATTTCCTTCGATCGGAGGCCCATGGCGTGCAATCGATCGGCGGGCATTCTCGTCACTTCGAGCATGTGCTGCGAGAGCGCGCTGCTGTCGCCTGCGTCGAAGGTCCATCCGTTCTTTCCTTCTTCAACGAGCGCATGCCCGGCACCGCACCCTCTACTGATAATCACAGGGAGTTGCGAAGCCATCGCCTCATTTGCCACAAGACCCCACGTTTCGACAGCGCTGGGAAGTACGAACACGCCGGCAAGGCCGTAGTACCGGCAGAGCTGTTCACCAAACTGGCTGCCGACAAACTTCACCCCCGGGTATTCGCGCATTGCCTCTTCATGACCTCGTCGTTCATCCCCCTCGCCGACGAGAACCAAACCCCATGCATCCTGCAGCGCCATCTTTGAATACTCCCGATACGCCTCAAGGAGAACGGTAACGCCTTTTCTGGCGATAAACCTTCCGACAAAAATAAAATATTTTATCGGAAGATCGAGCGACTCGCGCAATCTGACGGCTTGAGTCCGTGCTGTTTCAGCGCCGGCGGAATAAAAATCGTTGTCAACCACATCAATGCCGTAAAAAATTCTGTCGGCTGGAAAGCCCATGGCGCGATAATACGACGCGTGGCTCGGAGCCGGAATAAATGCAGCATCGATGTTTCGGTGAAGAATCTTCTTGATCGTCGATACGATGAAGCCGCGCTTGTCCGAATACTCCCATGCATCGTCCATCATGATGCATAGTTTATCATGATCGAGGCAGTATTTCACCGAAGCCATTCCCGAAGGAAAAGGGGTAGACGGCGCGATGACGGCATCTGGCTGGATCTGTTCTAACGCCCGCAGGGCTCTGCTGTGAATGATAAACGGCGATAATTCGCGGTACGAATCTCCGGAGAACAAACAAATATAATCATTCTCCCTCTTTGAAGTATCCTCGGGAAACGGATAGAGCGCATCTTTGGAGGCCACTTCAATCGCCGCCAGCGACCAGCCGAGAGCCTGCAGCCGGGCGCGTAAATGACGGATTCTTGCCACGTGATACGGCAGAAAATGCGTCCACATGATAACGACACGTTTCTGTGGAAGCTGCAGCCCGGTCAACGATCACCGCCTTCTTCTCCATTTGTATCAGAAATGGGCGGGGTCGGAATGTCTTCTTCGGCCTCTTCATCTTCACGATAGGCTGATGATCGCGACGTTCTCCGGCGCCGATAGAAATCGTTGTCTTCATACGAAACTCTTTCCAGCCTTGTCCTTTTTTCTGCCGAATACGCAAGGCCCAATATCGTGAACTGAAGATTTCCATAGAACGCAGCGTAAAGGACAATGTTGTCCGTAAACATCATGAGGATGAACGGAAGGAACGTCGACGCTGCCGCAAAGAACAGGGTGCGAATTTCTCCTTCACATCGCCGGGCCTTCCTCAGCAAATGCCGTACCTGAACAACGAGCGTGAGCAAGAACAATGCCGTCCCGACGACACCGTAGTCGTATAAAAACCTCAGCCAATCGTCATGGGGGTGTGTAAGCCGCCCTTCGGTCAACTTTAGAATGAGGTCTTCCGAGGCGTTTGCACCGTGGCCCCAAATCGGCCTCTCGGCAATTTCAGCCAGCAAAACTCCGGCCATATAACGGCGTCCGCTTGTGGCCAGGTTATTCGGGTCTCCGATGTCGGACAAGGAACCTTCACCCTTCATGAACATTTTTTCCTGAACGCGCGGAGAATAGAACAGTGCCAACCCCAGCAGGGCGACGACAATCAACAAGATCATTCTTGTCTGGAACTTCATCGGTGAAAAGGTCGCCGGCAGCGATAATCCGGTTGCGAAAATCGCCATCCTCGTCAACGCGACCACCGGCAGCAATGCGATGGCACTCCACCAAAACAAGTCCCTCACCCTTCCGGAGGTGTATCCGGAAGCAAAGAACGCTGCAAGCACGGTCGCCGTAATTGCTTGCGGCGCCAAGGCCGTTGCACTGGGCAATTGTCCCGTCAGCAAAAGGCCGGTCAAAAAGAAAGCGAGAATCAATACGGCCAGGGAAAAAAGCTTGACGAGAAGTCCGAAATTGATCAGCTGCTTCTCGTCAACCCTCGCCGTGGATGATGCCATTCCGACCACGATCGGACAAAGAAGCAACGTTGACCGCTGGAGGTTTACGTAGTTGGACATGTACCCGCTGATGACAACAAAGAGAGCCCACGGCAGCCAGATTAAAAGCGGGAAGCTTATCTTGTCAATGTTCGCCGGAATGACCATCACGGCAAAGGCAAGGCAGATGATCCATGCGTATCCTGCAACGGAGTAGCCGAGAAAACCAGAACCTCCGAAAGTACAGGCAAAAAACGTGGTAATGAAAACCAGCCAAACGATGATGGGAAGCTTGGAATGACGGATCGCGTCGTTCCATGAATGCGATTCTTCCTCTTCTTCGATATCTTCCTCTACATTATCAGCGATTTCTTCGTCCATAGTCTCACCTAACCCGTAACGTGCGATACACCATCCGAACAAATGTAAAGAATCGGAGAACAAAATTCCTCATCATTTCCGGCGATGCGGCTGCAAGAAAATAGAAATACACCCGCGGGTCGGTTTTGCCATAACGAGCCATTTTTCTTATTTCGATCATCGCATGCTTTCTCTCCCCCAATTGGACGAACATCGACGCTCTCATTCTGTGCCACAAAGAGACATACCGGTGAAAAGCTTTCTGCTTATCAGGAGGAACCCGGGTGAGCAACTCCAGCAGCCACCCCCCGACACTGTCGGGATCTTCAGGTATCCTGGTCGGATGTCCGGTCAGCGGAGCACGAAGCCAAAAGATGGCGCATAGTTTTTTCGAATACGCGATCTCGAAATTCACAGCAAGCCGCGCCCAGGTCAACAAATCCTCCCCTATCGAAATTCCTTCGGGAAACCCTCCAACCGTAAGGAGTGCCGATTTTTTTACCGCAACCGCAGACGACCACACAGGGGGGTCGGAATGTGCCGCAGTGTCAAAATAGTTCTTGAGAACGCCTTCCCAAATGCCGGGTGGAATTCTCCTCAGAATCGGAACACGGATGGTGCCGTTGGGTTCCATAAACGAATAGTGCGTTGCAAAAAGAGAGCATTGAGGGAAGTTGTCACTCAGCCTGATGATCGTTTCAAGAAAATCCGACTTCCACTCGTCGTCGGCGTCGAGAAACGCGACCAATTCACCGCGTGCCTCCGCTACCCCCCGGTTACGTGCCGCGGAAACGCCTTTGTTCTTCTGGTCGATGACCCGAATCCGTTTATCGTTCATCGCCCGGGCGATTGCTTCTCCGCCGTCCGTTGAACCGTCGTTCACGACCAACACTTCGAATTCAGCAACAGTCTGATGAAGAACAGAATGCAACGCTCGCGCCACTTCTTTTCCATTATTATAGAGCGGTATCACTATCGATATGGACGAACTGTTTTTCATTTCGATCCCTGCGAGTATCGGCTGTACGCCGTCAGGAGTGAAGACTCGTACCGTGATAATGAGAACTGCCGTTCGACTTTTTCCCTCCCCGCAAACCCCATTCTCTTGGACAAGACATCGTCGTTCAGAAGACGAAGAATCGCATCGCTCAGCTTCGCAGTGTTGTCGTAGGGAACAAGGAGCCCCGTCGTATTATCGTCCACAACGTCGCGGAGTCCGCCGACATCGCTCGCAACAACCGCAACCCCTGCTGCCATTGCCTCAGCGGCAGTTAATCCGAACCCTTCATATTGCGAAGGCACGGCGACAAGGTCCATGATTCCGTACAATGAAAATGTTTCGTCCTGAGTTTTTGATCCCGCCCAAAGGATGTTCCTGTCGATGCCAAGTTCCACGCCGCGAGCCCGAAGCCGAATCTTATCGGGCCCATCACCCACAAGGAGGATCCTGACGGCAGGAAAGGAGCGAAGGACATTCACCATTGCCCGGAAAAGAAATTCATGTCCTTTTTCGCCGCGAAGCCTTCCGACAACGCCAAGTATTTTTTCTCCGCCGATACCAAATTCCTTCCTCTTGGCGTTTCTATCGATAGAAGAGCTAAGCAGCCAAATTCTTTTCTCGTCGACGGCGTTGTAGATCGTGCAATGAGAAACATCCAGTTCCGTTGATTCATCATAGAGCGTACTTTTTCCAAACCAGGAACGTTCCGTCGCGGCCGAATTACATATAAATAAATTACATAAGCGCGCCGCGATTCTTACAAAGAGCAATTCCAAATTTCCTAGATCGTGCCGCGGATAATGAATTGTAGCAAAGATCCTCTGCACGCCGGAAACCTTGGCAGCCACAACAGGCACCAGCCCCGGCGCAACGTATTGAATATGGACGATCGAACTCCGGTGTGCACGAATTACTGAAAGAAGTGAACGAAAGAGAACGATCAACTCGCCGAACTTCGATCTTCCGCTTGAACGATTCAACTTCAACAACTCTACTTTTGCCCCCGCAGATTGAAAATCATCAACAATATGCGGATCGAATTCATAATAACAGCAAACGGTCACGCAGTAACCGTTCTTCGCAAGAATCCGTACCATTGAAAGCATTTGGATCTCGGTTCCGCCGAGGAGAAGAACCGGGGTCATGACAAGAACGTTTTTTGACAACGGCGAAGGGATAGGCATGCGTCAGCTCGCTATGAGTGATTGGCAGGGCCCAGAAAAAACGGATCCTGACGAAACTGCAACGCAGTTCCACGTCGACTCAAACGAACGGTCCAGCCGGCCATCGTGTCGGAGTCGATACAATGTATAGCTCTCTCCGAGTATTGTGCTTATGGTATCCAGGGAGAAGAATTTTCGGCTCACGTCATTGTATTCAAAGATAATCAGAGGCCGGGCCGTTTCAATGTAGCGTTTCCCTCCCTTAAGGACCAACGCTTCCGCCCCTTCTACGTCGATAAGGATCACCGCCGGCTCTTTGAAATCCCGCATCTCGGCGTCAAGGGTTGTTGCACCGACGGTTACTTCGGTTCGATTTCCTTTGTCGACGATTGACGATGCAAGCGGGATGGCATCCGCGAACATCGCGACGGCTTTGCCGTCGGCATTTAAAATCCTCTCGACGATCTGCGCGTGGTGATAATCATTCAGCGCGATGCTTTTCCTGCATGCCTTAACGCATTCGCCGTTTGGTTCAAACCCAAGAATTCGCACAACATTAGGATAACGTCCCACGTCGATGATCATTTCACCAATATTGGCTCCGACATCGACAAAGACGGCATTGCCTTTGTGCGATTCGAATATTCGTTTAAGGAAGACATGGGTTTCCGGTTCGTTGAATTCTCCGTTCACGAGCCGATTGTAACAGGCCGCGACGTTGTGATTAAAAAAGAGCTTCTTGCCTGCGACATTCAGCACATGATCGGTGCGGACCAAACGGAGTGCAAAGCCCATACCTCGAAGCGTAATTCCGAAGCGGTCGCGGCAAATTCCGTAAATTTTAATATATATTTTTGCAACGATAAGCCAGAACATATCTTCCTGAAGAAAACTTGCCGATTACGCTAAACCGTACGATGTGTTCAACCAGCGGGGTTTGACAACAGATCCGCAACACACGCCTGCACATCATGAACGGTGACAGCATCAAGACTTGTGTCGGAATCGTTTGCGTCGTCGAACGAATATGAGAATTCATTGAAATTAAAGAGCACGCGAATCGAATTACTCAGCGGGAACCAATGCGTCACGCTGAAGCGCGTCGGAAAAATCGCGACGGTAGGTACGCGGAGGAGCGCCGCCAGGTGCATCGTCCCCGTGAACGTCGTCACGCACAGAGATGACATCCGCAGCAATTCTATCAATTCTGGTATGGTCAGCACGTCGGAGGACAGCCGGGCGGTTCCCTGAGATGCCGCGACAACCTGCTCGCCAAGCTGCATCTCATTCTTGGCAACATTGAGGATCACCGTAAAACCATGAACGTCGGTCAACCATCGGGATATTTCCCCAAATCGTTCCGCGCTCCATCGATTGACCGCATACTTTGCCCCCGGATTTACCACGGCAAGTTTCTTCTCGGCATTGAATCTGCCCGCCAATGACTTGTTGACCGATGCACGGGCCTCTCCGTTGTCGGGAAACGCGGGGGGAATATTACCCGGTACTATCCCCGTTCTGTTGAGCACTTCAAGGGATCTTCTCGGCTCGTTCTTTACAAAATATTGCTGAACAGGATTCAGCACCCCCCGCCTTCCGAGCGAATTAAGCGAGAATCCAAACGCCCATTTTGCCCTCAGCCGCTTGGCGAAGACCATTTCACGGAGAAGAAATCCGGGAACTCCTCTGTTGCCATACGGTGAAAAATTCACAAAGAGGTCGCAGGGAACTTCCCGCAAACGGTCGTCTGAGAATTTCAACGAGCTCCCGTCTCGCACGATGGGATGATCGCTGATGGTGATCAGGTTGTCGATATACGGCAGACCTCCCAACAACATCGAGATCGGAAATCCCTCGCTGTAGCTTACAACCGTCACTGTTGCGCGCGCAAATTTTTCTTTCAGCGCTGCGATAGCGGGAAGATGCACCGCGGTGTCGCCAAGCATTCCCTGGACGTACACGACAATTGAAAGAACTTCGTTTGCCACCGGGATGTCCGAACTAAACCAACAGAATTGGACCGCGCGAAGCACGAGATTGAAAATGGTTCTATAAACCAGAATAAATAATCGAAGAAGCAAATTCTTTACCGAGAACGCCTGTGCCCGGCTTTCAATAGTCCGGACTTCTTCGAGGGTCGAAGCAGCAAATACGGTCCGGAACATATTCTTGTTTATTGCGCTTGAACGCATCGTGTTAATGATCGCCTAAAATTAGAAACGTACCCTGTCCTTCGCTGATTTGAAGACAATGACCATGACGTTAACGCAAGTTTATCCGGATGCCTGTTGATAAATCGCCTCGATCTCACGAGTGTATTCAGAAAAAGATTTCACCGGCCGGATGTGCTTTTTCATTGTATCAACAATGCCGGGCGATTGCACGATGGAACGAATCTCTTTCGTGAGCGAGGGAACGCTGTTCCGGTCAAAAATAAGTCCATTGATTCCATGTTCCACCAGCTCGGGGAGCGCTCCCGACCGCGCGGCGATGACCGGTTTCAAAGCACAAAAGGCTTCGTGGACGACCAGACAAAATGCCTCGTACGCAAGTGATGGAACGATCACGACATCAACCTGATCATACGATTCGTAAATGCGATCATGGGGTACGTATCCGTGGTCGCGAATTGAGACGCGCGGATGTTGACGGATCAGGTCCGCGTAGTATTTTTTCTCCTCAGAACTCCTCGCTTCCCCAAAGATGTGGAATTCATATTTTTCGTCATCCTTGAGCTCATTCAGCGCCTGAAAGATCAAATGCAGTCCTTTATTCCGGGCGATCTGACCGACGAATCCAAACCTGACCGGCGTCCGGGTAATGGAATTGCCTCGAGGCGCAGGAGCGACGCGAACTCCGTGCGGTATGACGTGGATATGATTTTTGTCAACACCGTTCCGCAACAGCAGCTCTTTCATCGCTTGAGACGGAACGACAATATGCCGCACAAATTCCCACATTTTTTTTTGGTAAAGGATTTGCCGGTCGACCAGCCAGGGATACCGCAGCACCCTCAGTGCGAAGGAAAGGTCGCGTGCATGTTCTGTGCGTTTGCCGACGGCGGTATACAACCACCGCGGTATCCTTCCGATAATTCCGCCCGTATACCATTGACGCTGGCGAAGCGAGCTGGCGCAAGGGATGCAGACGCCGGGATGTTCTGCAAATTGACATTGAGAATCGTCCGGACGGATCAGATCCCCCGCAGGGCAGGCAACGCCCGAATGGTGTACTGTCAACACGGCGGGGATGTGAAGCTCGTCGGCCACCGTGAGCGATGGCAGTGTGAGTCCGTTGACGTGAACAATGGACGGGTGAAAGTTCTCAATCACGTCGCGGACGAACGTGCGATGGTAGTCGCTCGTCCCTGTATATCTGTCGAATTCCGATAAAGTGTCTTCATGCAAACACATCGCTGAAATATTCACTCCGTCATGAACCGAGTGCTCGACGATAAACGGTCTTCGCTTTTCCTGTTGTTGCCCCATCGTCGCAATATGAACTTCCCAGCCGTTCATTTGCAGTTGGGAAGCGACCGCGGCAACATAAACCTCTCCTCCGCCGTATGCGTAGGGAAAAAAACGAGATGCCGTAAGAAGAATTCTTTTCTTCATTGAATCGTAAGCGTTTGCACTTCAAGCGGAATGTCTTTTTTTTCGAGCACTCGTTCAAATGCATCGACGACGTGCTGCGTTGAGATCATCTGCATGCATTTTTTATCGTAGTCACACGTATTCCAGCGCCAGCAGGGAGAGCACTCTACAAAACTGTCCATGTTCTCGTTACAAATATATCCCGTTTGGTGTGAATGTTCTCTTCCGCCGTAAATAATGACCGAACGGACCCCGACGGCGCGCGCAAGATGTTTAAGAAAACCCGACGTGCCGACAAAACAGACAGCATTCGCAAGTATCGCGGCAGACTCGCGCAGTGAAGTTTTTCCCCGCAGGTCCACGACATTCTCCAACGCAATGTCCGACTCGCCGCCGAGCAGAACAACGTCCAGAGGTGAGTATTTTTTTTTCAACAAATTTACAACCTCCTGCATGCGTTCGGGGTACCATTTCTTGTTGTTCATAAACGTTTCATGCGTCGAGTGGCCGACGTTTTGCACGACAATATATCGATCACCTATTTTTCCCCGGCGCTTTTCTTCATCCGTCAAGTAGATATATGGCCGAAGAGCAATTTCGCCGCGAATCCCGGCCTTTCGGCAGAGCCGCGCGAGAATATGTTCATCGGGGGGAATCTCAAGTTCAGCCGGAATCACTTCTACCGAATACGAAAGCCGGATCCGCTGCCTCGTGAGCAGGAATGCGTACCGGAGCTGCCAATCGTCAAAACTGAACGTTCGATGGTAATCTGGATTGTTGAACAGAAGCGGCTGCGAATGCGAGACCTGCCATATTTTTATGCCTGGATTCCTTTTTTTCATTTCGTGGGCGACGGCAGTCAACAACAATTCATCTCCAATGCCGCCAAGAAACTGCAGCATGACATCGGGGAAACCGCTGGTGAGAATGATTCGCGCTGCATGCCGTTCGATCGAAAGCGCGTGACTCAGCTTGGAGGGAAAATTTTTCACTGTTAACGCCATTGTTCGGGTACGCGCATGTTAATCGGCCCGTTGAGCACACACGTAGAAACTATAAAAGTGGTCCGGTCCGTCGTCTTTGCCGATAATAGACATACCGCGATCTTCTAGCTCATGAACAATGGTCGCGGGGTCTGGAACCCAGGCATGGACCTCGGCCATAAACGGATTAGATTTATGCCATAATTTGCAGGAGGGATGGGG
>Ga0265336_10000300_pt1 | contig 33668 bp, 16 predicted proteins | sample 42119metaG_FD_193583 | JGI IMG/M metagenome (GOLD analysis project Ga0265336, IMG submission 193583) | Rhizosphere microbial communities from Carex aquatilis grown in University of Washington, Seatle, WA, United States - 4-21-19 metaG | ecosystem: Host-associated > Plants > Roots > Rhizosphere...
CTCACCTTCGGCACGACGACTCAGGAACACCGTTCCGAATCGCAGGCAAGCTGGAGCTGGCGCGAAGTTGCCGTTTCGATCTTTGTCGTTGTGGTGATCGCAGGAGGATATCTCTACTTCACCGGATGAGACGGGACAATTCATGCATATCTCTTACGTTCAAAATTCAATAATCATAGACGGAAGGCATAATGATCTACAGAAAGCTGGGACGTACGGGCTGGGAAGTATCTGCGATTAGTTTCGGTGCGTGGGCAATCGGAGGGACATGGGGGGATGTCGACGACAAAGAATCCATGGGAGCGCTTCACCGTGCCGTCGACCTTGGCGTCAACTTCTTTGATACCGCCGACGTTTATGGCGACGGCAGAAGCGAACGGCTGCTGGCGGCGCTGCGGAGCGATCGGAAGGAACCCTTTTTTATCGCAACGAAGGCCGGACGGAGGCTGAACCCGCATAACGCCGATGGCTATAATCGTGAGAACTTGAAATCATTTGTTGAGCGCAGTCTGAAGAACCTGAAGACCGACGCTCTCGACCTGCTCCAGTTGCATTGTCCGCCGACGGAAGTATACTACAGGCCTGAGGTCTTCGGGATACTTGATGATCTTGTGAGAGAAGGCAAGATCCGATTCTACGGCGTCAGTGTCGAGAAAGTCGAAGAAGCTCTGAAGGCAATTGAGTATCCTGGAGTGCAAAGCGTTCAAATAATTTTTAACATGTTCCGTCACCGGGCCGCAGAACTTTTTTTCGATCAGGCTCGGAAAAAACAAGTAGGAATTTTGGCGCGCGTTCCCCTGGCATCAGGGCTTCTTACAGGAAAATTTACTTCCGCCTCGATGTTTGCTTCGGACGACCACAGGAATTTTAACCGCCATGGAGAGGAATTCGACCGGGGCGAAACATTTTCCGGAGTAGGCTTTGAGTCAAGCCTCACAGCGGTCGACGAACTAAAGGCCATTACTCCTCCGGGCATAACACTCGCCCAATTCGCCCTTCGGTGGATTTTAATGTTTGAAGCCGTGACTTGTGCAATACCTGGTGCGAAAAGAAGTGAGCAGGAGGAACAGAACGCGGCTGCCGCAGACATGCCGCAGATCTCAGCGGAAACTATGGCTGAGGTTCGTTCAATTTACGATCGCCACATTCGCGCAAGTGTGCATCACTATTGGTAGTTGTGCTGGCTGTCTAAGCCGCCAAGGAACCAATAAATGAGGTAAATTTTACGCATTTTGGCCCGCTTTTCGGGGTGGAAGGACCTGCTGCGGCCCGAATCTCGATTGTCGATTCTTTTGAGCATACGGTGTAGATATTGAAGGATGCAAATATCTTTTTTTCCCCTTGCCTTTTTGGTTCATCTTATTTACTATTGAAACGGTTCAATAGTAATTTAACCCGTTAAAATAGAAAAATCAGGAACTACTTCTCAAGAAAAAGTTGGACAGTTTTTCAATTTTTCGCTTGAGAGTTTTAAAACACTATTTTTGATGCACCCGGCAAGGGGAGAATTATGAGTTCTGATTGCTATGAATGGATATTTGGCGGCCACTCATGAGCCTAATTTAGTCAGAACTGCATGCCGCGATGCCATCCGATATCATTTTGCACTCACACTGCATGAGTGCGCACGGTAGATAGACGATGATCGATAAATTTTCGCACACCGCACCAGAAGACCAGATAGACCTTCTTGATTATAAAAACCCGAAACTCTCTGTTGACGATCGGGTTACTGATCTCTTAGGGCGCATGACGCTCGAAGAAAAAGTTGCCCAGATGATATGCATCTGGGGAGAGAAAAAGACCATCCTCTTCGATGAGGCAGGCAAGCTCAATCTGAAGAAATTGAGTCACCATCTCAAAGACGGCATCGGCCAGATCGGAAGGATCAGCGATACCGGCGGTGGACAGGACGCAGTGGAGATGGCGGAACTCTCAAACGCCCTCCAGAAATATTTTGTCGAAGAAACACGTCTTGGCATTCCTGCAATTTTCCACGAAGAATGTCTTCATGGGCTTGCGGCAAAAGACTCAACAAGTTTTCCGCAGCCGATCGGGCTGGCCTCAACATTTAGCCCGCAGCTCGTGGAAACGATCTACTCCGCTATTGCTGAAGAAACCCGGTCCCGCGGGGCGCATCAAGCGCTGACTCCGGTCGTCGACGTAGCGCGCGATCCGCGCTGGGGGCGCGTGGAAGAAACTTTCGGCGAGGATCCGTTCCTCGTTTCGCGAATGGGTATCTCCGCCGTGAAAGGATTTCAGGGCGACGGGACTTTTACCGACAAGAAACATCTCATCGCAACGCTCAAACATTTTGCCGCTCACGGCCAGCCGGAATCTGGGTCCAACTGCGGACCGGCAAATTTCTCCGAACGGGTATTACGCGATACCTTTCTCTTCCCGTTCAAGGAGGTCATCAAAAAAGCGAACGCGATGAGCGTGATGGCCTCTTACAATGAGATCGATGGGATTCCCTCACATGCAAATATATGGCTGCTGCGGGATGTCCTGCGGGGTGAGTGGGGGTTCGAAGGGTTTGTAGTGTCGGATTATTACGCGATCACGGAACTGAACGGGAAGGCGGACAGTGTAAGTCACTCTGTTGCCGGGGATAAGTCCGATGCGGCGATACTCGCCGTCAATGCAGGAGTTAATATTGAACTTCCCGACCCGGACTGCTATCCGAACCTCGTTCAGCTTGTGCGCGAAGGGACTGTTGCAGAATCCGCGATCGATGAACTAGTTGCCGCACTGCTGAAGTATAAATTTCTGATCGGCTTGTTCGACGACCCGTACGTCACACCGGACGCGGCGTGCCACGCGCGGCGAATCGAAGAGAACAGAGCGATCGCTCTCAGGGCCGCACACGAGACGATCACGCTCCTAAGAAATGAAAATGGCCTCCTGCCGCTTGCAAAGAAGGCGGGAAGCACCCTGGCGGTGATCGGCCCCAACGCGGACAGAACACTGTTGGGGGGCTACAGCGGAAAACCGAAATACTTTACTTCGGTGCTGCAGGGGATCAAAGAAAAAGCGGGAAACGAACTTACTGTGCTCTATAGCGAGGGCTGCAAGAACACCGTTGGCGGTGCATGGAGCGAAGATGTGGTCACGCTGCCGAACCCGGAGGAGAATCGCAAGCTCATTGCGCAAGCCGTTACCACCGCCATGAAGGCGGACACCGTGGTATTGGTTCTCGGCGACAACGAGCAGACTTCGCGCGAAGCATGGAGCAACGTTCATCTTGGAGACCGGGCAAGCCTCGAACTGTTCGGAATGCAGAATGAGCTCGTCAAGGCGATCGTGGAAACCGGCAAGCCTGTTGTCGCTCTCATTTTCAACGGGCGTCCAAATTCTATCGGATATGTTGCGGCGAACGTACCGGCCATCATTGAATGCTGGTATTTAGGACAAGAAACCGGAACCGCGGTGGCGGATGTACTTTTCGGAGATTTTAATCCCGGCGGAAAACTGCCGATATCTATTCCGAGGTCGGTCGGACACATTCCCTGCTTTTACAACTATAAACCTTCCTCCCGCCGGGGATACCTCTTCGACGATATTTCAGCGTTGTATACATTTGGATTTGGTTTGAGTTACACGTCGTTCGCCTTCACGCAAGTCCGGCTTGAAAAGCCTGTCATTGCTGTCGGTGAATCGACAAGGGTTCTTGTCGATGTTAAAAATACCGGAACCCGAGCAGGCGACGAAGTCGTTCAAGTATACATTCGCGATGTTGTAAGTTCAGTTACCCGCCCTGTGAAGGAATTGAAAGAATTCAAAAAGGTCAGGATAAAGGCGGGAGAATCACAGACTATAATGTTCATGATTACGCCCGACCAATTATCATTCACAAACATCGAGAAGGAATTTGTTGTCGAGCCCGGCGATTTCGAAATCATGGTCGGAAATTCTTCACGCGATCAGGACCTTACGAAGGTAATGCTCCGTGTAGTTTGAAAAGTTGTCTGAGGCCAGTATCCTGAGATCAGTATTCAGCATTGGGTCATCAGGATACAGGTTCTCAAACAGGAAACTACCATAGCCCAATAGCCAACCCCAATACCTAATACCTAACCCCGGAAAACCCACGTGCAGACAACTTCAGAAAAGCTCTCGGTAAAAGAAAAAGTCGGATACGCCCTCGGCGATACGGCTGCGAACTTCATCTTCCAGACGATGGTGATGTTTCAGCTGGCCTTCTACACCGATACATTCGGAATTACAGCAGCGGCGGCAGGAACATTGCTCGTCGTCGTGCGCGTGTGGGATGCGATATTCGACCCTATGATGGGGATCGCTGCGGACCGGACGAAGACAAAGTGGGGAAAATTTCGACCGTGGATACTTTGGACTGCTGTGCCCTTCGGCATCATGGGATTCCTTGCGTTTGTCACACCCGATTTCAGTGCCAGCGGAAAGCTTGTTTATGCCTACATCACGTACATCGTCTTGATGATGGTGTACTCGGCGAACAACCTGCCGTATTCCGCCTTGAGCGGGGTCATGACGGGAGATCTGGGCGAGCGGACGAGCCTCTCGTCATACCGATTTGTTTTTGCCATGCTCGCGCAGTTGATCATCCAGGGGTTGGCGCTGCCGATGGTAAGTTACTTCGGTGCTGGGAACAGCGCTCTTGGGTATCGCTATACGATGGCGATATTTTCTTCGCTTGCCGTCGTCCTGTTTTTCATCACATTCTCGACCACCAAGGAACGGATCCAACCCGACCCCGCACAGAAAGCGTCGGTCAGGCAGCATTTCGGCGATCTCACAAGGAATGGGCCGTGGCTCGCAATGTTCGCGTTGACGCTGATACTTTTTATCACCCTTGCGATGCGCGGGAGCGTCGTCTTCTATTACTTTAAATATTATATGCACGTGGATAATTACGCGAGCCTGTTCAGCATCTTCAATGTGCTCGGAACAACGTCCACGATCATCGGCATCTTCTTCTCGAAAGGGCTGTCAACGAGATTCGGCAAGCGGAATGTTTTTATCGGAGGCCTCCTGGGCACGACGCTTTTCACGGCCCTTTTTGTATTTCTCCCCCCTACAGCAGTTACGCTGATCTTCGGGATGGAGATGGCTCGCCAGTTTGTCTACGGGTTCACCATACCGCTGCTCTGGGCGATGATGGCGGACGTTGCCGATTACTCTGAGTGGAAGAATAAACGCCGTGCGACAGGGATCATCTTTTCAGCGATCGTTTTCGCCTTGAAAGCCGGCCTGGGATTCGGCGGCGCGATCACCGGGTTTGTTCTCTCGTTATACGGTTATGTTCCGAACCTTGCACAACAAAGCGATTTTGCGCTCAACGGCATCGTTATGACAATGAGCATTTTCCCGGCGATCACGTTCGGCCTCTGCGTCGTGTGTCTCTTCTTCTACAGCATCAATAAAAAAGCTGAGATTCAGATCACGAATGAACTGACGGAGCGCCGAAAGGGATTCGCCCCCCAGGCGGTGTGACGAGTAATGGCGCATTTGGACGGCGGCGCCATGACTGGCGCAATTTTAGAAACGGCCAGGTTAGAATTTTCGCGGATCAAATTGAAAAAGCTGTGGAATCACTCTTTCTGAAAAGACAATTCGTACCCCTCTTGGTCGGCGTTCTTGCGTATTGTGCGGCCGGGCATGCCGTTGCTCAGACACAGTTGAAAGAAGTCTTCAAGAATCGATTCCTCATCGGCGCCGCGCTGAACGAGGCCGAGTTTTCGGGAACAGATCAGGTCGGCTCGCTTCTCGCAAAAACCCAATTCAACTCTATCACGCCTGAAAATGTTCTCAAATGGGAAGTGGTCCATCCCAAGCCGGGCGATTATAATTTTGCTCCCTCCGATCGCTATGTAGAATTCGGAGAGAAGAACGGGATGGTCATTATCGGCCATACGCTCGTTTGGCATAATCAGACTCCATCATGGGTGTTTCAGGATAGCACCGGCAAGCCGATTTCGCGCGGGGCGCTGCTGGAGCGAATGCGGGACCATATCCACACGGTTGTCGGACGCTACAAGGGAAAAATCAAAGGATGGGATGTTGTCAACGAAGCACTGAATGAAGACGGTTCACTCCGTGAAACCCCCTGGTTAAAGATCATCGGAGAAGATTACATTGTGAAAGCGTTTGAGTTTGCCCGTGAAGCCGACCCCGGTGTAGAGCTCTACTACAACGATTACTCGCTCGAGAATGCTCCGAAGCGGGAGGGAGCTGTTGCATTGATAAAGAAACTGCAAGCCGCGAATGTGAATGTCGCTGCCGTCGGTTTGCAGGGACACTATAAAATGGATTGGCCAAGCGCGGCGCAGGTTGACACCACCATCGAAGCCTTTGCAAAACTCGGCGTGAAAGTCAATATCACTGAATTGGACATCGATGTTGTACCCGCGACTCAGGTGAACCGAGGCGCTGATTTGTCGGTGAACAATTACCATGTCACAAGAGAAGATGTCTACGCAAACGGTCTGCCCGATTCCGTTCAGACGCAGCTGGCAAAGCGTTACAGCGATCTCTTTTCGGTATTCCTCAAACATTTCGGAATCGTCGGGCGTGTCACTTTTTGGGGAGTTACCGACGGCGACTCCTGGCTTAACGTCCGAGGACGAGTGAACTATCCGCTATTGTTCGACCGGAACGGGACGCCCAAGCCAGCCTACGATGCTGTAGTGAACGCTGCCCGGAAACAGTAGGGCGCCTTGACAAGTTTCACGAGGGGAACTTGAACGCAAGTTCCCCTTTTTATTTTTTGCAAATTCTTCACACGTTGATGGATCGTTCATCATCAATAAAAATTGAAGAAGGCTCCTCAATGAGGCTTCTCTCTCCATCTTTTTCTGAACCACTTCGTCAGCACAATCAGAAAATGGTACGAACGCTGTGCGTTGCCTTGCTGGCTCTGTTCATCGCGGCTATCGGTATAGCTCAAACAGCGCCGGCAGCTTTTTCCGAGCGGTACGTTTCGGCGGAGATGAAACCCGGCAACTTTATCCTTTCTGCGGCCGGAGCTTCAGCGCCTGTCTGTGTCAGCTTGCGCGATTTTCCCGGCGTGCTCCGTGCGGCAAAAGATTTTCAGGGAGACGTTGAGCGCGTGACGAACGCAAAACCTCCTCTGATCACCGATTCCATCCTTTCTTCCGAAAACATCGTCATCGTTGGAACGATTGGAAAAAACCCGTTGATCGATTCCTTGATTTCGCTGAAGAAAATCAACGTTGAAGGAGTGTCAGGAAAGTGGGAGACCTTTCTTACCCAGGTCGTGGAAGAGCCATTCCCCGGGGTGGATCGGGGACTGGTGATCGCCGGGAGCGACAAGCGGGGAACGATCTTTGGTCTTTACGACCTCTCTGATCAAATTGGGGTTTCTCCCTGGTACTGGTGGGCGGACGTACCGGTCAGACATCAGTCAGATCTCTATGTCCTTCCCGGAAGACACACGCTCGGCGAACCAGCGGTGAAGTATCGCGGAATTTTTATCAATGATGAGGCGCCGGCATTATCGGGCTGGGCCGCCGAAAAGTTCGGAGGTTTCAACAGCAAATTCTACGCTCACGTGTTTGAACTGATCCTCCGCCTGAAGGGAAACTACCTCTGGCCGGCGATGTGGGGGAGTGCGTTCAACGATGACGATACATTGAATCCACGCCTTGCCGACGAGTGCGGCGTTGTCATCGGGACGTCTCATCATGAGCCGATGATGCGTGCCCAGGCTGAATGGCACCGGTACGGAAGCGGACCGTGGAATTATGAAAAAAACGAAAAGGTCCTGAAAGATTTTTGGACAAAAGGGATCAAGAGGATGGATTCACGCGAGAGCATTGTTACGATCGGCATGCGGGGGGACGGAGATATGCCGATGACCGTCGGGTCAAACATCGAGCTGCTCGAGAGAATTGTCGAGGACCAGCGCGAGATCCTCGGCGCGGCAACGGGCAAAGACGTTACCGCGATCCCTCAGGATTGGGCGCTCTATAAGGAAGTGCAGGATTATTACGACAAAGGAATGCGCGTTCCCGGTGACGTCACGCTGCTCTTGTGCGATGACAATTGGGGAAATATCCGAAGAGTTCCTGCGCCGAATGATAAGCCGAGATCCGGCGGTTATGGAATTTACTACCATTACGATTACGTCGGCGGCCCCAGGAACTATAAATGGCTGAACACAAATCAGATTGAACGGACCTGGGAGCAGATGCACCTGGCGTACGCATACGGCGCGAGGCAAATCTGGATCGTCAATGTCGGCGATATCAAACCGATGGAATATCCGATACAGTTCTTTTTGGATTATGCGTGGAACCCGGACGTTCTTCCGGCCGAACGACTGCCCGACTACACGCGGCATTGGGCAGAGGAACAGTTCGGCGAAGAACACGCAGCTGAGATCGCCGACATCATGTCGGCGTACACAAAATATAATGCGCGGCGAAAACCTGAATTATTGTCGCCAGAAACATACAGCTTGGTTAATTACCGGGAGGCCGAAACTGTTGTCACCGATTACAATGCCCTCGCAGAAAAGGCGCAGCGTATCTACGATGCCCTCTCTGCTGACAGCAAAGACGCATACTATCAACTCGTTCTTCATCCGGTACTCGCTTGTTCTAATCTCAACGAGTTATATGTGACCGTCGCAAAGAATCGTCTCTACGCCAAAGAAGGCCGAGCGGCAACGAACGGCCTGGCGCAAAAAGCAGAAGAACTGTTCGGCAAAGACTCTGCGATCAGCTATTATTACAATAACGTGATGGCTTCAGGAAAATGGAGCCACATGATGGATCAAACTCACATCGGTTACACGTACTGGCAGCAGCCGGATAAGAATACCATGCCTGAGGTGAGCAGAATCGATCTGCCTGAGGCAGGCGAGATGGGAGTTGCGGTAGAAGGAGAGACCGCATGGTGGCCCAACGATACTGCTGATGCCAAGCTCCCTGCTTTTGACAGTTTTAATCGGCAATCGTACTACATCGAAATTTTCAATCGTGGGAAGAAGCCGTTCAAGTATTCCGTGGAATCTGAGAATCCATGGATGAAAATAAGCAAAACAGAAGGAAGTATTGGTTCAGAAGAACGCATCTGGGTGAGTATCGATTGGGCGGCCGCTCCTGTAGGAAATCAAACTGCTGAAATCACTGTAACAGGTCCGAATAATCGCCGTATCATTGTGCATGCGTCCATCAACCACCCGCCGATGGCGCAGCAGGATTCGGCAAAAGAATTCATCGAAAGCAACGGCTGTGTTTCGATAGAGGCTGAGCATTTTACGAAATCCGTAGAGGCGCCGCCTGTCCACTGGCTGAAGATTCCGGGCCTGGGACGGACACTTTCTGCGGTAACACCTCAGCCGGTGACGTCGGCTGCTCAATCGCCCGGAGAAGCGAGTCCTCATCTTGAATACTCAATGTTTCTTTTTCGCGAGGGGGAAGTCACGGTGAACGTTTATCTGTCACCGACGCTTAATTTTCGCAACGATCAGGGTTTGCGCTACGGCATTTCATTCGACGAAGAATCCCCGCAGATCATCAGCATGAATGGCGTCAATTCAAACCGCACGTGGGAGCAATGGGTCGCGGACAATATCAACATATCGGCTTCGCGTCACAATATTCTTAGCGCGGGTGTTCACACGTTGAAATTCTGGATGGTCGATCCGGGAGTCGTGCTGCAGAAAATTGTCGTGGATGCCGGCGGCATGAAACCAAGTTACCTCGGCCCGCCGGAAAGTTACCTGCTGCGGCCTAACGATTGATTCTCGCCAAGCCGCAAAGGCGCGAAGGGGCTTTCTTAGATTCATTTTGCGGCTTTGAGTCTTCGCACGAGCGCGCTTTTGGGATTATTCAGAAGCCTCAATTCATAATTGGCATCAATTGTCACCAAACAACGCTTCTTCAAGGAGTCTACTCTAATGAAACCTGCAAAAAAAAGAACGGTTCACTCGCTCTTCAGCGTTTGTACACTTTTTGTTTTGCTCTCAACGGTACTTTTGTTTAACACATCAAGCAGTCAGCCGGCTCGCGGCGATTCGCTTTCGTCTCCGCCTGCGGTCGAGATCGGGGGGACGCAGGCGCTTCATCTTACTTCCTCAATTGTGGGGCAGGAGTTTAATCTCTCAGTCAATATTCCAAGAGACTATAAGGATTCTTCAAAAATATTTCCTGTGATCTATTTATTGGACGGCCAGTGGGATTTTCCGCTGATGAACGCGATCTATGGCGAACAATATTACGACGGGTTTGTTCCTGGAGCGATCGTCGTTGGAATCGCATGGGGTGGTGCGAATCCCAATTACGACTTCCTGAGGGCGAGAGATCTTACGCCGACGGCCGTAAAGCAGGCGCCGTTTGCAGGGAACGCACCGAAATTCCTTCAATTCATCAAGACGGAGTTGATCCCCTTTATCGATGCCAGGTACCGGACGAACAAAAATGACCGGACGCTCATGGGAAGTTCGCTCGGCGGTCTCTTTACGCTGTACACACTCTTCCAGGAAACCTCGTTGTTCAACCGCTATGTGCTCACCAGTCCCGCGATCGGATGGGACGACGGAGTGGTCGAGGGCTTTATCAAGAACTATGCGTCTGACAAATCCCGGATCCCTGTGAGATTATTTATGGCAGTCGGCGGACTGGAAGGGAACGAAAGCGCATTCGAGAAGTTTGCAGACCGGCTGAAGGCAAAAAAACTGGAGGGGCTGGAAATAGAGACGCGGGTTCTCGAAGGAACCGGACATTCGGGAGGGAAAGCCGAGGGGTATACACGCGGACTGCAGTATGTTTTTGCCAAACCGTTCGTGGCGGTCGATGCTGTTATCCTCGATCAGTATACAGGCGCCTACCAGGCGAACCCCGAGATGAAAATTGAGATTGTGCGGGAGGAAAGCCAGCTTGTTGCCAGCGCCCCCGACGGTACAAAATTGCCGCTTTTTGCCGAGAGCGAAAAGGATTTTTATCTCAAAGGGCAATATCTCTTCATACACTTCAAGAAAGATGAGAAGGGAAAGGTGACTGGTTTCCAGATGGAACAATTCAACGGTCAGCAGTTCGTCGAAAAAGTAAAATGATAAAGCTCAGCGGGTTCACCTGGATTTCTAACTCAAGAAATATGGAGATCGATCGTTGACCAGACATGTATTGTGCGTAGCGGCGCTTCTCGCGGTCACGGCAGCGTGTTCGTTTGCCCAGAGTGCTGCGAACTTCACCAATCCGATCATCGCGGGTTTTTACCCCGACCCGAGCGTTTGCCGTGTCGGGGAGGATTACTACCTCGTGAATTCAACTTTCGCCTATTTCCCAGGGATCAACGTCTTTCATAGCAGGGATCTGGTCCACTGGAAATTGATCGGGTATGTTTTGAATCGACCCGAGCAATTGAATCTCGACAGGCAGGGAGTATCGCGGGGGCTTTTTGCGCCGGCGATACGGTACCACAATGGGTTATTCTACGTTACGTGTACCTTGGTCGACATCGGCGGAAATTTCGTTGCAACGGCGAAAGATCCTGCCGGTCCCTGGTCGAATCCCGCCTGGCTCCCCCAGGTGAACGGCATAGACCCGTCTCTGTTTTTTGATGATGACGGCAAAGCATATCTTATCTACAACAGCATCCCTCCGGACGACAAATCCCTCTACAACGGCCACAGGACCATCAGGATCCATGAATTCGATCCCGTTAGCCTCGCGGTGACCGGGGACGAACGGATACTCATCAACGGCGGCACGAACATCGCGAAGAAGCCGGTCTGGATCGAAGCGCCTCACATAGTTAAAAAAGACGCTACGTATTACTTGATCGCCGCTGAAGGGGGAACTGCCGATCAACATTCTGAAGTTGTTTTCAAGAGCGCGAACGTCAACGGCCCGTACATTTCGTATGAGAAGAATCCGATCCTCACGCAGCGGCAGCTTGACCCCGACAGGGAATTTGCGATCACCTCGACGGGACATGCAGATTTTGTTCAGACCGAGTCGGGTGATTGGTGGGCCGTTTTCCTAGGCTGCCGTCCCTACCGGCCGTACAGAGAAGAGTACTATAATACCGGGAGAGAGACTTTTCTGGCGCCGGTCCGATGGGCCGACGGATGGCCAACGATCAATCCCGGACAAGCAGAAGTTCAGTATCGCTCTCCCGCTCCGATACTTGCAGCGGCGGATTCGACGGATATTCCGACGAGCGGGAATTTCCGTATCAGGGATGAGTTCGATTCACCCGGCCTCAATCTCAACTGGGTGTTCCTTCGAACCCCTCATGTAAAATGGTACGACCTGACAACGAAGAAGGGATATTTATCGATGCGTTTGAGACCCGAGACATGCGCCGGGGACGCGAACCCGAGCTTCCTTGGCCGAAGACAACAGCATCTGCGGTGTTCCGCCGCGGTCGACATGCTCTTCACTCCCGAGGCCGACAATGAAAAAGCGGGAGTGATCGTATTTCAGAATGAAAAACATTTCTATTATCTGTGCAAATCTTTGGAAAAGAGTGAGCCAGTGATCCAGCTTTACATGTCGGACAGCGGCGGAAGATTCGCGAGCGGTATGGTACTGATCGCATCCGTGCCGATCGGCAGGAACGAGACGGATAAGGGAGTACTCCTGAAAATTGAATCGAAAGAGGATATCTATTCATTCTCGTACTCTTTCGAACCCGGCCGATGGAGTCTGCTAAAAGACAGCGTCGATGCGAAGTTCCTCTCGACCAGGATTGCCGGGGGGTTTGTCGGGTGTATGTATGCGACGTACGCAACCTCGCAGAATAAAGAGTGCAGCAACGTTGCTGCGTACGATTGGTTCGAATATTCTGGAGACGATGAAGTGTACAAATAAGCCGCTTAACGCACAATCTGATTCCTGAATGCAATCGATTCAGCCAATTTGATTATGCGGGAAAAAATCTTACCTTTGAGTGGAATTTTTGGATGGCATCCGGTTCTAGAGTTCCGGCGGTCGTCGGGGTTCGCTGAAATGCGGCTATTCACTAACTGGGGATGTCCTCCGGACGACACCTTTCCCATCGATTGAAATTAGCATGAATCCATTTGATTCTCGCTTCCAGTTTTAAGGATATATGTTTTCAGAGAAAAGCAATTCACGTCAGAGATATTTTCATAATACGATGACAGTTATTTACCATATTAACGGGGCGCATTCCGAACGGAAGCACCGAAAAATCACATGAAAAGAATAACCATTGAAGACGTTGCCAAACGAACAGGGGTTTCAAAAGGGACGGTTTCTGCCGTTATTAATGCGAAAGACACCGTAAAGCCGGTTACCCGCGATCACATCCTGGCTGTGATGAAAGAACTCAACTTCCGTCCGAAGGGAATAGCCAGAAACCTAAAGAACGGCACTCAAGATAAAAGTATCGGGATCATCATCAAGGATTTGAATTATCCTTTTTACACGTCCATCGCGTCGGGGGCGAAGGAATATGCGAACAGCAAAGGGTACTCCGTTCTTGTCACGAGTTCTGACGACGATCATGAGACAGAAAAGAAATTCTCACATCTCTTTTCGGCGAAGGATATCAAAGGAACGATCATCGCTCCTATCGTTGCAGGGACGGCGGAAATAGAGCATCTGTTCAAGCTCAAGATGATCAACTATCCTTTCGTGCTGCTGGAAGACGTCCGCGGCATCCAGGCGAATGTTGTTGCGGTCGACAATCTGAAAGCGATCAAAAAGGCTGTGAAGTACCTCATCGACAGCGGTCACTCACGAATCGTGCATTTTGCCGGCCCGCCGCTTTCGTCGCACACACAGGAGCGCATCGAAGGATTCCGGGATGCGTTCAGCGAAAGCACGCTCGTTTTCAACAAAGAGATGATCGTTTCAATCGGTTCTCACTATGATGAAAGTTTCGGTAAAACGATAGAATTTTTCAAAAACCGAAAAACGGAAGATTACCCAACTGCGATAGTCTGCTTCAACGATCATCAGGCGCTCGCTGTGATGACAGCACTGAAGCAATTGAAGATCCGTGTTCCCGACGACATCTCGATCGTTGGCAACGATGATATCTACTATGCGCAGATTTATCCCATTCCGCTGACGACGATTCGCGCCCCTCAGCACGAGATTGGAAGGAAGGCGGCCGAGATTTTGATCAGGAATATCGAGTCCCCGACACTATTGCAGAACGAGCACGTCGTCCTGGAAACCGAATTTATCGTCAGAGAATCAACGAGAGTCTTAAATAAGTAATATCGGCGCAGCAGATCCTTTGTGTTCGATTCGAGACACTCTAAAAGGGTTGCGTTTCTCGCGAAATTGAGAATAGGTTTTCTTTAATCCGTGGCAGCTCAAATCCTCTGACGCTGCCACCTTCATCTCGGAACTAAATTTTGCGTCGTTTGGTGTTTCACGATAATCCCTGCAGTTGATTTCGTGCGCCGTCGAGGATACTCGTTCCTTAAAACAATTGATGATTAGGAGTTACCCATCATGCAAAAGATCCTTCTGGGTTATGATATTGGAAGTTCGTCGATCAAAGCGTCTTTCATGGATGCCGATACCGGAGAGCTGGTTGCTTCGGGAAACTCGCCCGAAACCGAGATGAAAATTGACTCGCCTCGGCCAGGCTGGGCAGAGCAGCACCCCGACACCTGGTGGCAGCACGTCGTCGCAGCGACGAAAAAGATTCTGTCCAAAGTCAGCCCGGGGTCGATCGAAGTTGCCGGCATAGGTATCTCTTATCAAATGCACGGACTCGTCATGATCGGGAAGAAGATGGAAGTCCTGTCTCCGGCGATCATCTGGTGCGACAGCCGGGCAGTTGAGATCGGGAACAACGCCTTTGACCGCCTTGGCGAGGGCCATTGCCTTCACCATTACTTAAACTCTCCGGGCAACTTCACAGCGTCAAAACTGAAATGGGTAAAGGAAAATCAACCCGCAGTCTATTCTAAGATCTCAAAGATCATGCTTCCGGGAGACTACATTGCTCTAAAACTCACCGACGAAGTCTGCACTACCGTCTCCGGTCTGAGCGAAGGGATCTTATGGGATTTCGAGAAGAAGAAGCTAGCGGAAGACTTGTTGAATTTCTACGGCATCGACAAGAGCTTGATCGCGGATATCGTTCCGACATTCGGGCAGCAGGGCACTTTGACCTCGAGGGCAGCATCGGAGCTTGGTCTGAAAGCCGGTATCCCTATTACATATAGAGCGGGCGATCAACCGAATAACGCACTTTCACTCCATGTCCTGAATCCGGGCGAGATCGCGGCGACCGCAGGTACGTCGGGGGTGATCTATGGAGTGGCGGGGAAAAACATCTTCGATCTTGCCAGCCGTGTCAATACATTCGCCCACGTCAACTATACCAGCGAGCGGCCATTCACAGGAGTGCTTCTTTGCATCAATGGAACCGGAATACAATACAGTTGGCTCAAACAGAACGTATTGGAGAACAGATATTCATACGATGAAATGAACACCATCGCTTCCGGAATTGAGGTCGGTTCAGAAGGGCTTCTTTGCTTTCCGTACGGCAACGGGGCGGAAAGAAGCCTGGAGAACAAGGACGTGCTTGCCCAGTTCTCGGGTATCAATTTTAACCTACATAATAGAGCACATCTCATCAGGGCCGCCCAGGAGGGGATTGTCTACTCTTTCCGGTATGGCCTGGACATCATGAAAAACATCGGGATGGAGTTTGGAGTTATAAAAGCGGGGGATTCCAACTTGTTCCAGAGCCGTGTTTTCAAGGAGGCGTTCGTCAATACGTGCAATGTCGATTTGGAAATCTATAATACTGATGGTTCACAGGGAGCAGCCCGTGGAGCTGGCATCGGTGCGAAGTATTATGCTGCGATCGATGAGGCGTTTAATGGGCTGAAAGTCATCGAAAAACTGAGTCCCAAGGCCGAATTGGTAAAAAAATATGCTTCCGTTTATGAAAAATGGAACAATAAGCTCAATGACCTTCTTGGAAGCTAGTTCACTATTTTTTTCACTTGACATGAAGGAGAATAATCCATAATATTGAATCGGTTCAATTCTGTTTGAACTCACAAAGTATCGAAGGACCTCTCATGAACATTCGACCATTTGCGTAGGACTCCTTCGCTAGCCCACTACCACCCTCTCCATAAATTCGAGACGAGAATTCAAATGGCCATAAGCAATAAGTATTTCCCAAAAATCAAACAACAGATTCCGTACGAGGGGAAGGATTCAAAGAATCCCTTCGCATTCAAGTATTACAATAAAGATCAGCGTGTCGGCGCCAAGACGATGAGGGAACATCTTCGTTTCTCCGTCGCCTACTGGCATACCCTTATGGGGAACGGCAGCGACATGTTTGGAGGAGCGAGTTTCGATAGAGCTTGGCGCCGGTCGAACGATCCGATGGACCGCGCTAAGGATACCTTGGAAGCCGCGTTCGAGTTTTTCCAAAAGCTTGGCATTGACTACTACTGCTTTCACGACCGGGACATCGCTCCTGAAGGAAACAACTTCGCAGAATCGATCAAAAACCTGCAGGGGATCGTCGAGCTAGCCAAGGCGGCGCAAAAGGAAACTGGCGTTAAACTTTTATGGGGAACAGCCAACTTATTCGGCAGCGCGATTTATTCCCAGGGAGCCGGCACGAGTCCGAACGCTCACGTCATGGCCCATGCTGCGGCGCAGGTCAAGAATGCCATCGACGCAACAAAGGAACTCGGGGGTGAAAACTATGTTTTCTGGGGAGGGAGGGAAGGATACGAAACCCTGCTGAACACCGATCTCAAAAGAGAACAGGAGCAGATGGCGAGATTCCTTCATATGGCAGTCGATTACAAGCGGAAGATCGGTTTCAAAGGTCAGTTCCTTATCGAGCCGAAACCGGCAGAGCCGACGAAGCATCAGTACGATACCGACTCCGCTACGACGCTGTATTTCTTAAAAGAGTACGATCTCCTCGATCACTTCAAACTGAACATCGAAGCGAACCACGCCACGCTGGCAGGACACACATTCGAACATGAGTTAGCTGTTGCTTCGGCGGCCGGAAAGCTGGGAAGTGTCGACGCCAACCGCGGAGATTATTTGCTTGGTTGGGATACGGATCAGTTTCCGACCGACATCTATTCGGCGACTCTTGCGATGATGGTCATTCTCAACCAGAATGGCTTAGGAAAAGGCGGACTGAATTTTGACGCAAAAGTGAGACGGAGTTCCAACGACCCCCTCGACCTCTTCCATGCCCATATCGGCGGGATGGATACGTTCGCGCGCGGACTCGTGATCGCCCACAACATCATCGAGGAAAAAGTCTTCGCCAAGTTCATCGCGGAGCGTTACGGAAGTTTTGACTCCGGTATCGGAGCCAAAATAATGTCGGGCAAGGTCGGGCTCGCGGATCTGGAAAAGTGGATCATCAAAGAAGGAAAGCCGGAGCTTGAAAGCGGCCGGCAGGAAATGCTGGAAAATATTTTGAATTCCTACATCCTTCGATAGCGGATTTGAAGGCGCATATTCGCTCAACCATCAATAATTCGTACTAACGATGCTCCAATTGATACGACGCACTGCAATGTTTGCCTTTCGCCTATATTCTTTGGACTGCGTAACTGCAGACCAGCAGCAGACGCAGGATCAGATGTATCGCCCTCGGGTGGTCGTTCCGAAGTGAGTGCAGCACAGCTCTCAGGAAGAACGGTCACCCGATTTTTTTTACGGATGTTTCTAATAAAGGAGATCTTTCGTGAAAATATCATCCGGTGTTAATGCAGCCCCTCGGACGTTGTTTATCGAACATATGGGACTTCGCCTCAAGGCAAGAGACATTTTTTTAGCAGGACTTCTTTTCATCGTATTGGCTCCCATCGCATTTGCGAGCGGGACGATCAAAGGGAGGGTGCTTGACAAGGAATCAAAGGACTTGCTCCCCGGGGCAAATATCGTGGTTAAAGGCACAAGCATCGGGGCCGCGACCGATCTGAACGGAGCTTTTTCCATTTCTAACGCGCCGTCCGGGCCGCAGACGATCACGGCGTCGTATCTTGGGTATGTCTCGATAAGCATGACCGTAAACATCCCCGAGGGGGGCTCGGTGACGCAAGATTTTTATCTTGGCGCTACGACGATAAAGGGAGAAACAGTGGTCATTACCGCCCAGGCGCAGGGACAGATGCAGGCAATAAATCAACAGCTGGCCTCCAATAGAATCGTCAACATAGTTTCGGATGCGAAGATTCAGGAACTTCCGGATTTTAATGCGGCATCGGCAATTGGCCGCCTGCCGGGTATCTCAACCCAAAAGAGTTCGGGTGAAGACAATAAAATTGTCGTCAGAGGATTAGCGCCACAATACAATGAAGTTGCTCTCGGAGGAATTACACTGGCCAACACAGGAAGTACTTCGATAGGGTCGACATCTCTCGGCCTAAGTACGTCTAACTCGAACGGCACGATTAACTCGAGTAATAGTGTCAGCAACGATAGAAGCGTCGACCTCACCATGATAACGCCGTATATGATCAAATCCATCGAGGTCTTTAAATCCCTCACTCCGGACATGGAGGCGAACGCTATCGGCGGCTATGTGAACATGGAATTAAGGGAAGCTCCGTCAGGCCTTCACGGAGATGCGTTGTGGCAGTCCGGCTACACGGCGAAAAGCAATACGTACGGAAATTACAGAGCTGTGGTTTCGGGCAGCGATAGGTTCCTTGACGACCAGCTTGGTGTGTACATTCTTGGCAATGCTGAGCAATACGACCGAAGCGCGGATAACATGAACGCAAGTTACGGCACTCAAAATTCCCAAGTAGGTGCGAACGGATTCAGGCCTGTTATTGTCAACAGTGTCTCGCTCAATCGCCACATTGAAACCAGGGAACGCTTCGGCGGTAATGTGATTCTTGACTACAGGCTTCCGTTCGGCTCGCTCAAATCTGTGAACATGGTAAGCCGCCTGAATCAGGATTATTCTAATTATAATACCGTACTGGATTATCAAAACGCTAATGATAAAGATTTGCAGTTTACCTATGGAGAGGGAAACAGCCATACGGACCTTGCAGTAAATTCTTTGGCCCTTGCAACCGATTTTGGATTTATGTCGGGGGAAATTAAGGCAGCAAACAGCTATTCGAGGAATCATCTTCCATACTCGCCGTTTTATCAATTTCAACAGAACGGCGCCCTTAAAGGTTTTACGACCGCTGATGCCAATATCCTTCCTGAGAATTTGGCGCATTTGGTGAACTACGGTCCGGATTCGACGACCCAATTGCTCTCGATGAGTTTATTCGGCTCCGACTATCGTGAAAACGATCAGACGTACAAGGGTGACTTCAAGATTCCGTTCAGTCCTGCCGCGTCATTCTCGGGCTTTTTTAAGTTTGGCGGAGAATACAGGTATAATTACATCATAAACAACCAGAGTACACCTTACATTCAGCTCAATGGTTCCACTGATCCTAGCAACACAAATGTGAGGAAGTATCTTTCCGGGATCTATCCTAATTTGAGATACTATGGTGGTACTGGTTATTTGGAAGGTGCTAACTTTACTTCGAATAATTCAAAACTTCTAGGCTCTTTTTTAAATAACAAGTTCGGTGACATGTATTGGGTCCCTAACACGACGATTCCTAACGGTGCTATAAATTATATTCAAGCGCACAGTTCGCTCTTTGCTCCTTTACAGAGCGACGCCACGGGAGGAGGATGGTTCGACGGCCCGTATCAGGAGCTTACCAATGACTACAAATATGTTGACAGATACTATGCAGGGTATCTGATGTCAGAGTTGGATTTTGGCCCGAACCTCTTGGTGGTAGGAGGTGCCCGGTATGAAGAGACAAAAAGTCTGTACTCTGCATACAACATGCAAGACTCGCGCAATCCTTTATCTCAACCTTACAAAGCGGTAACGGCGTATCCTGAGAATCAATACTGGCTTCCTCAGGTCCAAGCACGATATAACGTTACCGAATGGAGCGACTTACGGTATTCGTACTCACAGACACTTGCACGGCCCGATTATACACAGCTTTCGCCGCATTTTAATATAACACCTCCAACAGGAGGATCTTCCAACGTCTATGCGGGTAACCCGAGCCTTAAACCAGCGCAGGCGTACAATCAGGACGTTCTGCTCACGTTCCACAGCAACGAACTTGGCCTTTTATCGATCGGCGGTTTTTACAAGGAGATAAATCATTTTACGTTTGCTACGTCATACAAGCTGCACAGCAAATCGGTTTGGGACAAAAACGGGATAACCGGGCTTGATTCCTTAAACTCGTTTGCTCCTTATGTGCCTCCCGACGGTTCGACGGTGTACACATCTATTAACAGTCCTTACACAGCGTACGTGAGGGGTCTCGAAGCCGACTTTCAAACAAGATTCTGGTACTTGCCCGCTCCGTTAGATGGTGTCGTGCTCGGAATCAATTATACGCGCATTTCGTCAAGTGCCAATTATCCATACTATCAAGAAATACAATCAGGCAGGAATGTAATCCCTGTGCTCAGCACGAGGACGGACAGGCTGGTGTATCAACCCAACGATGTCTTGAATACCTATGTCGGCTACGATTACGGAGGATTTTCAGGACGGGTATCGTTCGTATTTCAAGGGAACGTCATAACGAATATCGGTACATATCCCGAGCAGGAAGGCTTCTCGAAAGACTATTTCCGCATGGATATTTCCGCGAGACAAAAACTCCCATGGGTGGACGGGCTTCAACTTTATCTGGATGTGAACAACCTCAACAACGAAGCGAATATTTCTACCCAGCCTAGTATTGGCGGATTTACCCTTGAACAGTACTATGGCCTTACAGCGGACCTGGGAATTCGGTTTACGATGTAGCAACCTGGCAATGGATGAGAACGAAAACGATTTGTGAGAAATGGAAGATTCTAACTACGATCAATCATCAATATAAAGGAGAATCCAAAATGAAACCCTTTGTTCTAGTTCTATTGTTGGGGATTTTGCCGGTCTCGCTGGCGGCACAGACTGATACCGTGAATGTGCCCAGTGATGCAGGATCCGGAGGGAATCTCAATACTGCCATCTCAAACGTCATCACCGCTGACCCAACGGGTGCGCAGTTATCGAACACTGTGTTTAAACTGGATGCCGGCGGTTTATATATTCTCACAGGGGTCATTACGACTCCGCCTCATTCACACCTTTACATCGTCGGACCGAATCCGGGCAATACGCAGGCAACAGCCTTGCCTCAAATAGTCTGGACAGTCAATGGAGGGGTTACGACGACGTACAATTTTGACTGCTACGGCGATTTGACAATGAAGAACATTTGGATTCTTTGCGGGACTACTAATGGCACTCAAATCGGGTCGAGCATGGTGATAGAGGATGACACTGCCAGCAACACGAACGGCACCGGCGAACATCTCTACATGGACGGCTGCATCATCGATTACCAAGACATTGGCAATGGCGGCGGCGCGATAGAACCGGCGTGCCAGCATTTTCGTGGTTACATCACAAATACGTATTTCCGGAATTTGACCGACACGCATTATCGTTACTACGGCCGACCCGTCTCATGGGTGTATGCCAGCACAACGTGGCATACCGATAGCCTTGTGTTTGAGAACTGCTCGATTACAAATGTAGGATATGGGTACATGCAGGAATCGCCGGAATATGGCGACTATGTTTCATTCAACCATTGTACCTTCCTAAACACAATAGTATTTACTTTAGAGTCGTCCTACTGGTGGTGGTTGTCGGTCAACAATTGCGTGTTCCACAATTCGTTCCTTTTTGGAGATACGCCTTCGGGCGACGGGACGAACATGACCCCCAACGGTGGAGCGATCAACATCGATAGTGCATCGGGGTTTGGCGCTTTGCTTCCTCCGATTCCTTTTACGGATAATCCGACCGCTGACCCATCGTTGCAACGCCACATTCTTTTTACCAACTCTAGCTACAGCTATGATCAGTGGTACTATGATTTCCTGGCGCATGATGCGTACAACGATACCGCCAGCGAAGCCAATAAAATACATACCATGCCGATGATGAGCGCAAAGACGTACAGATTCTTTGCCGGTAAGGACTCCGCCACCGGCAAGAAGCTGTGGCCGTACATCAACCTGGCGAATCTCTATCCGCTTGATACGGCGACGACAGCCTATAATCGGGTAACGTCGTACAGTGCAACATACGATCCGGGATTTATTTTACCGCCGACGAATATCGACAGCATCAAAGGATTTCTGATGGGTAGATGGGTGACAGGGGCAAACATCAACTGGGCTTACCAGCCGAATTCCGATGCTGCGGGTACATGGCCGTTGAGCGAAGATTTATCGTACACGAATACGACGTTGATGGCTGCGTCGATGGGAGGCTTCCCGTTGGGTGATCTGTACCATTGGTGGTCGTCGCAACCATCGATATATGCGAATTGGGCAGCTCAGAAGGCGACGGAACATGCCAAGATATCTAATGAGCTGACCACTGGCGATCTGACCGCGGTTAAAGCTCAACCGACAACCGTACCGGGTAGGTTTGACCTCGCGCAGAACTATCCGAATCCATTCAATCCGACGACAACCATCAATTACTCTGTCCCTAAATCAGGGACCATGACGCTGAAAGTCTATAACCTTCTTGGACAAGAAGTCGCAACACTCTTCTCGGGCGTTCAGCAGGCCGGAAATCATGCGGCTGTGTTCGATGCGAGCCGTCTTGCCAGCGGAGTCTATTTCTACAGACTGGAAGCCGGGACAAATTCCGTTACCAAGAAATTAGTTCTTATGAAATAATCTTGTTCATCAACTCATTCCTGTCCTGGTCTCTCCGCCGGGACAGGATGACTTTGCAGCATTCAAGAGAATCGGATGGAGACGAAGGAGGTGGTAAACGTCGAAGAGCATTTCGGAATTTAGAAGTATCTGTTGCTCTTTAAAAGCGAAAATCTTAATCAGCGGTTTGCTGTAATCTCGTTGTTTCATTAGTTAACGGTCGTACAAAAACTAAACCTTGGAGGTTGCATGAAAAGGTTCGTACAGTTAATAACAGCCGGAATAGCTCTTCTCATTCTCGGGACGAGTGGTTTACTGGCGCAGGAAGCGACGTTCTCACCCGGCCCGGCAGTTACCCCGCCGGCTGGCGCCGCAAACGGCGGTTTCGCGTGGGGAGATGTGAATGGAGATGGTAATCTGGATGTCTTTATTCCATCCACAAGTATTATGATCAACAGCGTCGCGACATTCGCTCCGGCTGTATCAACAATGACGGCAAACCTTCCACTTAATACCAACGATGTCGGCGGATTATTAGCTGATTTCAACGGCGACGGAGTTCTCGATCTGTTCACGACCAACGGCGGCACTCCTGCCAGCGGTCTCTATTACAATACCGCCGGAGTGTTTACCCAGGCAACCGGAACCGGCGATCTTGCCAGCGCAGGAAATGCGGGCTCAGTGTTCTTTGGAGCTGCGGCGGCACCCATAGACCACAGCAATTACCTTAGCGTTGCATGGTCTGGAACCTTCACAAACGTCGGATCGAACAACCCGGCGCCCCCCGGCGGAGGTATCTGGCTCCTTAAGGGAGGTGCAAGCGGATTTACTGATATAGGAAAGGGCGCGACCGCAGGAAATTACGGCATCGACACCAGCTTTTCGTATGAATCCTGGGACGTGCGCTTCTTCGATGCGAATAACGACGGCTACCTCGATCTCTTGGTCCCGAGTTTCCGAGATGGATTTGCCAGAATAGACACAGGTACCTCTGGTGCAAGAAAAGGATGCGTCATGTTCCTGAACGATGGCACCGGAAAATTTATTGTTCCAACGGCTGCAACATTGAGCCGGACGATCTATTCCGTCGGCGCCGGCTCAGTTGTGAGCACCACAGCCGACACTGGAATTATCGTCGACGATACAGTGCGACACTTGACTGCTATTGGCGAACAATGGGGTGACCTCAACAACGACGGTATCGAGGATCTCGTCCTGAACGGGCTTAATCTCACCGATAACATCACTGGCAATGGAACTTACGCGTCCGATGTTATCCTTTACGGAAAAGGAGACGGCACGTTCACATACAAGTGGGATGGAGTACACGTCGTGGCCAACAACGGTCTTGTACAGGCTACGAACCAACGCGCGATCGACATCGGCGACTACAATAATGACGGCTGGGCAGATATTTATACAAGCGGAACATTCGCATCCCAGCATTTGTACAAGAACAACGGTGATGGAACATTCACTGACAATGCAGCACTTGATGGTTTGACGGCCGGCGGTCAGCGGGCAGGACAATTTGTCGATTACAATAACGACGGTTTCCTTGATGTTTATATGTATACCGGCGGCAACAGTGTTCTACAGAAGAACAACACCAACACTAACCATTGGATCGGCTTTACCCCTGTCGGCGCGGGCCATAACTTGTCGGCGATTGGAGCCAAGTTCACCGTGTACACAGGTGCAACGAAACAAATCCGCGTCATCAAGGCAGAAGGCGGTTCTGCGGGTATGGGCGGAGAGTTGAGAGCAAACTTCGGTCTCGGTGCAGCGACAGCTATTGACAGCGTCTCAGTTCTGTGGCCGGACGGAGTAAAACAAAGCTGGACTGGCACGCAGCTTGGTGCCAACGGCGCGGTTACCGTCACAAACAAATACTGGACGATTGTGGAGGGATCAAATGTCCCTGCGCAACCCGTGAAAATTCGTCCTTCATTTGTGGCGAGTGTCGACACGTCGTTGTCAAATACCGACACGCTGTCGTGGAACTCAGCAGCGGCTGGTTCAACAGGAGCCCTTACCTATGAGGCTCAAGTTGCCACGAACCTCGCATTCTCCACGATAGTGAAGGATGTCACAGGATTGTCCGCCACGAGCACGATAGTGAGACTTGGGTATTCGACCAAGTATTACTGGCGTGTGAGGGAGTTCCAGGCCGGATTCACCGGTGCCTGGTCTGCCGCAGACAGCTTCCATACCAAATACCTCGTTGATACTGTGACGCCGAATAAGGATTATCCGACGCACAATCAGCTGGGATTGCCGCTGAAGCCGACTCTCAAAGTCAGCTATGTAGCGACAGCGTCCTCGTATCATTTCCAAGTGGACACGGCGAACAGGTTCACGACCAATCTAGTTCTCAATGATTCGACAACTGCTGTCGATACGTTCTATACGTTTACAACAGCGTTAAAACCGAACGTGAAGTACTACTGGCGCGTGAGAGGCTGGAACCTTGCAGGCTCCTCTTCATTCTCGCCCGTGGATTCGTTTACGATAATGTATGTACCAGCTGCACCGGTACTCGCGTATCCGATCCACGATGCGCCGAACATTCCTACAAACTTAACCTTCTCATGGAGCAGAGTCGCCCCGGCGGGTCAAACTACCCCCGGAGACAGCAACTATGTTGTTCAGTTCTGGACATACTCTGGGACTGGAACACAATTACTTACATCGGATACGACAAAGCACGATTCGTCGCTCGTCGTAACCGGACTCCAAAACCGTGCGAAGTATTATTGGAAGGTCATGACGTTTAACCAGGGTGGAGCGAGTGCTTTCACAGCCGTAGATTCCTTCACGACGGCCACGGAAGTCCCCGTTGCACCGGTGCTCGTGTCACCGAAGAGCACGACGGGAGAGAACATGAGAACGAAATTTGTATGGCTCTCGACGGCGAACTCGACGTCGTACCATCTGCAGGTTTCAACATCTTCTTTGTTCGCTAGCGTTCTTGTTGACATAAAACTTGTTGACACGTCCGTCGTTATCGACGACACGTTGGCAGCGCAAACCCGATACTACTGGCACGTTAGTGCGGTTAATGCAGGCGGTGAAGGAGCGTTCTCCGGACCGTCGACATTCGTGACCGGAGCGGTTGTCGGTGTCTTCGCTGAAACAAGCGACGCACCGAAAGTATTCGCACTGAATCAGAACTATCCCAATCCGTTCAACCCTTCGACCACCATCAGCTATGACATACCAAAAACTGCGTATGTCAACGTCGAGATCTATGACGTGCTTGGCCGACGCGTGACCTCGCTGGTAGACGGAGTTCAGTCGCAGAACCATTACAAGGTACAATGGAACGCATCCAGCGTGAGCAGCGGAATGTATTTCCTCCGCATTCATGCACGCAGCACGGATGGATCGGGCGACTTCAACGCAGTGAAGAAACTTATGTTGATGAAGTAGTCCTGATTTATGAACTAGCTCCTTGATCCATAAGAGCGGCCCGTCCGTGGTTCACGGGCGGGCCGTTTTTGTTTTGGCAACACAGCCGCTGGAATGAGTGTACGATATCGCGATACGCGATCGCATCCCTTCGAGGCCATTGATCCGGGATGCTTCGCCGCCGATGTTGGAGGGCCGGTCTAGACTTTGCTCGCCAGAATCACACCATGGGGAATACTATAGAGGGAAAACTAATAGGAGTAATGATGACAACGATTCTGATGAATCCTCAAGCAAAGAAGAAAAGCTGGGCCGGGGTTATAGCAACATTCTTAGCCGCGCTGGCATTGCTGTCGGTACGCGCCGACGCGCAGATCCAGACCGATGTGCCGGCGTTGAAAAATGTGTACGCGCACGACTTTTATATTGGATGTCTCTTATCTTATAGACATGTAGGGTTTCCGACCGATTCTGCCGTGACCGGCCAATCGGCGGTCGTGGACCCGAACGGCGGATACCTGGTGAAATATCATATGAATTCGATGTCCCCCGGAAACAACATGAAGCTTCAGTACACCGTGGACCTTACCTCGAGTGCAGCGCATTACTCGGCGGCATCCGGCGCTGCAAAAGATTCCGTGAACGTACACCCCGTGGTCAGATTTAACGGTGATCTGATCGCCCAGCTCAACTGGGCAAAAAGACAGGAGTTTACATTCCGCGGGCATAACCTGGTGTGGCATTCGTCAGCCCCCACAGAATTTTTCCGTTCCGGATACACCACAACCGGAGTGCGTTTGTCCAAAGACAGCATTACCATCCGCACAGACAATTATATTCACGAAGTGATCAGACTTATCCATCAAAGCTGGCCGGGATTGTTGTCGGCGATGGATGTCGTCAATGAGGCGATCGACGACAACACGAACAACGTTCGAACGACCGGCAACGAATGGTATGCAACGTTCGGCGATTCGACGTACGTGATGCTGGCATTTCAATTGGCGCGTCAATACACGACCCTGTACGGCGAAACACAGATGAAGCTTTACTATAACGACTACAATACAGACATTGCCGCAAAAGCCGACGGGATCGTACGGCTTGTCACCCCGATCTTCCAGGCCGGGCTTCTCGACGGCATTGGCATGCAGGAACACGATGCATCATCTCCTTCTGCGTTTCCGGTTGCAGCGAATTTTGTCGCTTCGTACAACAAATTTTATCCGGTGTGCAGCGAAATGGCTGTTACCGAATTGGACGCGACTACGGGAAGCGCCAGCCCGTCGGCGTCGGTGTTAGCAACTCAGGCGAATCAGTACGGGATGCTCTATAAGTGTTTCGTTGAGCGCAGCTATAAATCGGGCCGGGGAAAAATCATCAGCGTTTCCAAAGACGGCTTGAACGATGCAAACACGTTCAAGACCGGACAGTCTTCTTCCTTGTGGAATGCGAACGACCAATGCAAACCCTCATTCTTCGCGGCAGCGGACGTCGGAATGAATTATAATGCGCTGGACTCTCTCATCACGTATGGAGACAGCCTGAAGGAAAACAACTTCACTCCCGCATCATGGTCAAATTTTTCTGCAGCGCTGGCGTCAGCTCACACTGCAAGATCCCAGAACTACTCGGCGTCGGTATCAGCAGACACCGGACTGGGCTCGGCAAAGAGCAGCCTGCAAAACGCAGTTGACAGCCTGGTACCGTCGGCGACCGGAGTTAACATTGCCGATGAAACTGGTCCGAGAACTTTTATGCTCAGCCAGAACTATCCGAACCCGTTCAACCCGGCGACCAAGATCAGTTATCAGTTACCAGTGATCAGTAATGTCACGCTTAAGATATACGACATGCTCGGTCGTGAGGTGCAGACACTGTTCGCCGGCGCACGGCCGGCAGGGTCATACACGGCAACTTTCGACGGCACGAGTCTTGCCAGCGGAGTGTATGTTTATCAGATGAGGGCGGGCACATTTGTCGACACGAAGAAGCTGCTCTTGCTTAAATAAAAACGGTGCAGCAAATTGGGCGAACTCGGTCGGCGGCACGAGTACATCAAATCAGAAAGGGTGGTCACAAAGGAAAATGAAATTCGCGACTATTGCATTACTTATTCTCAGTGTTTTGTCGTACAGCCATAGCTCCGGGCAATCTTCAACAACTGGTCAATTCACAAATCCTGTGATCCCCGGCGACCATCCGGATTGTACATTAACAAAAATTGGAAATGATTATTACACTACCGGTTCGTCGTTCAATCCAACGCCGGTCATTTACCATTCGACAGACCTTATTCATTGGGAAGCTGTCGCACAGCCGGTGTCGGCCTCATGGTCAAATTACGGCGATGCGCCTTCGGGCGGATGTTGGGGCGGTCAGATGGTTCGTCATGACAGCTTATACTGGGATTTTTTTTCAAGAGCCAATTCAATGTATTTTGTTACGGCGAGCGATCCCAAGGGACCATGGAGCACACCGACGCTGATGAATACGCCTCCAAGCGTTCCCGGCTTAGGCTACGATAATTCAATTTTTATCGACGACGACGGCACCTGGTACTTATTGGTTAAAAACGGCCAGGTCAATAACTGGATAGTTCAATTGGGAAATGACGGACAACCAAACGGCGCGGTCTATAATTTGTGCTGGATCAACCCCGCTCCCTCTTATCCGTACAGTTGGGCCGAGGGACCTGTGATGTGGAAATATAGAGGTTATTATTATTATTGTTTTGCGCGCGACGTGTCGGGCGGGCAGAAGGTTTTCAGAAGCGCTACCCTGACAGGCGATCAATCTTCGTGGGTGGTCCTTGGTGATTTCTTTAATCTCAGCGACCGCCAGATCTCCGGCGCATTATTTCAAAACCCTAATCATTCTTCGGCCGCCGTGATGCTTGATGACAGCACAAGCTGGGTCATTCATCCCTTATGGCGAAATGCAAATAACAATGAATGGTACGGTCAGGGACGACAGGGATTGGTAAACCAGGTCCGCTACGATACAAGCGGAAAGCCGACCGCAGATTATCCGATAAATGCACCTAAACCCGCTCCTAATTTGCCGAGCAGCGGAATTCCATGGATGGTCCCTCATTCTGATTTTTTTAATTCCGATAAGTTGAGTCCTGAATGGTCATTCTTAGGTTATACACCCGATAACACATACTCACTCACGGATCGCCCGGGATGGCTGCGATTATCGCCAAAGGGGAAAATAAATACAGTCATCAAAAATGACGGTGAACATAATTATTCGATCATCACTGAGCTGGATTTCGATCCGAAGACGCTTGATGATCAGGCTGGGATATGGGTATTTAACGGATTGCAGACGCGCAGTGTCAAATTGTATAGTACTATTGATAGCGCGGGACATGCCGTTATCGCGTTATCTTACAACGGAACTTATTATGAGTCCGAGAACAATGCAGGGAACACGATATGGCTGAAGTTAGTCCGTGTCAACCATACGATGACCGGTTTCTGGAGCGCTGATGCTTTTGATTGGACTCAAGTAGGCACCAGCATCGATGTTTCGGGAATGGATGGTCTGCAGCCGAGCTATAATGCCTGGACGGGAAACCGGCAGGGTTTATTTGTTCAAAACAGCACTGCGTATTTTCAACTTTATATTTATCGTGATGCACATACGCCGATATTGGCCGAATGCCCTGCCAATCAATACGGTACAACCAGGTCGGTTCCACACCAGGGGATTCCTGTGCTCGACAACATTCATAATAACGAATGGGCGTTGTACGCCGGAGTTGAATTCGGAGATGCGGACAAATACATTAAAAGAAGCGATTCACTTGCAATTACAGCTTCTTGTGCTTCATCGGGAGGCACGGTAGAGGTGTGGCTGGATTCAATCGATACAGGGAGCAAAATTGCATCCTGCAATATCAGCAGTACAGGATCATGGACTGTGTTTAAAACATTTACCGCGAATGTCCTCTCGCCGATATCGGGCAGTCACGATGTCTATTTGAAGTTTATCGGAGCCGGGACCGATAATCTTTTTCAACTTCAATGGCTGTATTTTGTTGACAAATATTTCTCCGAAACTTCCGTAAAAGAACTGCCGGCAGACAATGTGCCGCATGAGTATATGTTAAAGCAGAATTATCCGAACCCGTTCAACCCTACGACCAAGATCAGTTATCAGTTACCAGTGATCAGTAATGTCACGCTTAAGATATACGACATGCTCGGTCGGGAGGTGCAGACGCTGTTCGCCGGCACACGACCGGCTGGGTCATACACTGCAACCTTCGACGGCACGAATCTCGCCAGCGGAGTGTACCTCTATCAAATGAAGGCCGGCAATTTTATTGAAACCAAAAAATTTGTGCTACTTAAATAGATGTCGATTTTAATAACACCGTTTTAAAGGGACGCTGATGAAAAATATTTTACAAGATCGAAGACTGAAAAACTCACACGCTCATCTCTTACAATGTGCCGTTCTTATCCTCGCGGCCCTTTCCTTTCCCTTCTCTGCGAAAACGTTCGGCCAGTCGCCTGTCGTCAAGGGAAACATATCCATACGGGCGACAGCTGTAAGGTATGCGACGGTTACCTTCGTCAACAGCAGCGACACCTCGCTGCGGCTTTCAACATTGACGGATACGATGGGAAATTTTCAGCTTAACCTGACAATCACTTCGGTAAAGCCGGGCAAGAACCTGCCCACGAATTTTGCATTAGGGCAGAATTATCCAAATCCATTTTCAACATCGACTGCGATTCCGTACCAGCTGAACAAGCAGTCGAACGTGAGGGTGACGATCTATGATGTTCTCGGAAGAGAGATACGGAGCTTTAATGCCGGCATTCAATCTGCCGGTGTCTACGGCATCCTATGGGATGGAAAGAATCAGCTTGGCCGAATCGTCACGCCGGGGGTCTATTTTTATCGTCTGCAAGCCGAAGGCAAGGCCCAGGTCAAAAAAATGGTTTTTGGCGTGGACGGGCGGACAAATTCGATATCACTTTCCGGAGCAGTTTCATCGCAGGCCTCCGAGTTCGAGGCCGGCGCCGAACAGAGCCGGCCCAAGGGAGTTGACGCAATTCTTGCCGGAGGGACATTTACGGTCCAGATTGCGGAGACGGACAGCACATCCCCCGCAATTATCCCGGCTCAATTCACCAACGTCGTAATCAAAAGTGATACGACCTTGAATTATCTTGTCAGCGCACTCCCTCACGCGACGATCTACCTGGACAGCACCGAGCAGATCATCAGGGGATTTGGCGGGGCAAACGTTCTCATCTTCCGTCCAGACATAACTCCCGCAGAAGTGCAGACTGCTTTTGACAGCACCGGATCGTTGGGTTTCTCAATAATGCGTCTCTCTATTCCGCCTGACTCAACGCAGTTTGCCGCTAATGCTACTTCTGCAAAACTGGCGCAATCCTTGGGAGCAAAAATCATTGCAACGCCATGGACTCCTCCTGCATGGATGAAGAGCAACAATAGCCAGGTCGGCGGAATGCTTCTTCCAGCTAATTATGCAGCGTTTGCCGCCCACCTGAAAGCCTATGCCGATACCATGGCAGCGTATGGTGTATCACTGTATGGGATCTCCGTTCAAAACGAGCCCGACTTTAATGCCTCTTATCAATCGTGTCTGTGGAACGCAACTCAGTTCCTTAATTTCATGAGGTACAATGCGCCGTCGGTTGGAGTCCCGGTTTTTATGCCCGAGTCAGACGTTTTCAATCATCAATTGTCCGACTCGACACTGAACGACTCTCTCGCTGCTGCACACACAGCTTTTATCGGCGGACACATTTATGGAGCAACTCCTTCGCCGTATCCTCTTGCTTCCAGCAAAGGAAAAGAGCAATGGATGACTGAATATTTGATCAACAGCGGCTCCACATCCGGATCAAACCCTACCAGTGTTGACACAGGCTGGACCGGCGCCATCCAGACCGCCAAAAGCATCAACGATTGTATGAGCGCAAACATGAGCGCATATGTATGGTGGTACTTAGTAAGATTCTATGGTCCAATCGATGATGGTACGTTCAATGCCGCCAACACCGGGAATGTCACTCATAAAGGTTACGTCATGTCCCAGTATGCGAAATTCGTCCGGCCAGGATACTATCGGGTTTATTCCACATTTAGTTCGGCGGCGAACGCATACGTGACCGCATACAAAAGAGGATCGAGCGTGGTTATCGTTGTGGTCAACATGGCTTCGTCTCCAGTGAACATGACATTCAGCCTCCTGAATGGAACAGTGAACGCGTTTAGCTCGTTTGTTACATCAGGCACAAAGAATTGTCTTGAGGAAGCCGATTACACGGTTTCTAAAGGCGGTTTCACTGCGACGATGGAAGCATCAAGTGTGACGACATTCGTTTCTTATTGATTCCAGAACAGCACCGATCCCTGTTGTTAATCGAGCGACTCGTGATCGGTCAAGGAATGCGAAGAAATTCAATTTCCGGCAATGAGCGATAGCTATTGATAGAAGCTCCCCCATCAATCAAGGAGTATAGTATGAGATTCTTGATGCGTTTAGTCTTGATCGGAATTTGTGTTACCGTGAATGCGCGGATCGCTGCAGCACAGCCCTCCGGTGGACCCTATGGCCCCGTTCACAAAACGTATGCCGCTCCGTCCGGACCGGGCAAAGTGTATTTTGTCGCGCCGGACGGCGACTCGGCGCAGCCGGGCGGGCGGCTCAGCAAGCCGACGACGCTCGAGGCGGCCATCGCGCAAGTCCGCACCGGCGATGCGATCATCATGCGGGGAGGGACGTACCGAACTGGCGGCCTCGTACTTAATCAAGGCATCACCATTCAGCCATATGCCGATGAGCAGCCGGTCCTGAAGGGCACATATGCTGCAACACAGTGGCAGAATCTTGGAAACGGACTATGGGTCACGAAATGGTCCCATTTGTTTCCCTCCAAACCAGACACCTGGTGGCAGCGTGACAGGGAGGGAAAGAAAACGCCGTTGTACCGTTTCAATAACGATATGGTCTTTGTGGATGGACGGTTCCTGCAAGCCGTTGGATGGGAAGGGGAGGTAGATGAGAATTCGTATTACATCGATTACGAAACGGGCATGGTGTATATCGGAACCGATCCGACAAACCGATTGGTGGAAATTACCGCTTTCAATATCGCATTGCTGCGGACAACTGCGGAGTGCCATGGAAAACAATCGGACCACAAAGGATACGTCATCCGTGGGATCACCTTTACTCAGTATGCGTACCGTGCACTCGAGATCGAAGGGACAGAACCGGTGGGTTTGTCTGATGAATCGCAGCATGGAAAAGATGTCGTCGGCTCGATTCTTGAAGATTGCACTATCACATTTTGCTCAAGGGTCGCAGGGTATTTTCGCGGAGACCATTTTACGATGCGCCATTGCAAAATCAGCGACACCAGCACGGAAGGAGTGTACGTTATCGGCTCGAACGACATCCTGCTGGAAGGGAATATTTTCACTCGCAATAATATCGAACATATCACCGGATACTACCCTGCGGCGGTC